>Ga0268299_1000320_pt1 | contig 164410 bp, 127 predicted proteins | sample NOBtaG_FD_193484 | JGI IMG/M metagenome (GOLD analysis project Ga0268299, IMG submission 193484) | Activated sludge microbial communities from bioreactor in Nijmegen, Gelderland, Netherland - NOB reactor | ecosystem: Engineered > Bioreactor > Aerobic > Activated sludge | place: Netherlands... | reverse complement strand
GAATCTGGGATTCGAATTCTGAAGGGAATGATGATGACGATTGAGAATGCCAACAGCACCGACCACGACATCGACGGCAGCGACGTCTTGGGTTCGCTGGACATCACGAGCATCAAGCAGCGATCCATCGCCAACGCCGCCTGGGTCAGCGGCATGATGGGCGGGCACCGCTTCGAGGCCCTGGTATTCCCCGAACACGCCGAGAACCCCGACTACGAGATCGACGACAGCCGCATCTCGAAGTTGTGGGTCCAGCGGATTGAAGACCGGGCGACGGTCTACAACTGGGATCGCGGGCAGGACATCGAACCAGCCACGCCGATCGCCGCCAAGATTGTCGGCCTGCTCGTAGCGGGTCTGGCGGACCACATCTACGGGGAATGAGAAGGAGCAACGGAAATGGACATCGAGATTCGAGGCATCGAATTCAACACCGCCCACGAGGCCATCCAGTACGCCAACGCCGCCGGGATCGGCGAGCCCATCTTGCTCGATGGCAAGGTGCTGCTGGTCTATCCCGCCGAGTTGGATCGCCTGACCAACGCGGGAGTCTCCTTCGCACACCTCTGCGACCACGAGATGCCCGATGGCACCCACCGGATCATGACGGTGCCGGTGAACTGACCAACGTGAACAACGCCGCATCACGTCGATGCGGCTGGACCTTAACCAAGGAGTCAACCAATGAGTACGAAGAAGACCAAGACGACGAAGACCAGCAAGAAGCCCGCCGCCAAGGCGACGAGCGCGCCGAAGGAAACGGTGGCCACCGCCGCCAAGGGAACGAAGGCACCTGCGGCCAAAGCCAAGAATGCCGACAAGCCGAAGCGCACCAGCGCCCTCGACGCCGCCGCGACGGTCCTCAAGAAGGCGGGTAAGCCGATGCGATCCAAGGAACTGATCGACGCAATGGCCGCGCAGGGCCTGTGGACCAGCCCGGGCGGCAAGACGCCGCACGCCACCTTGTACGCCGCGATCCTTCGGGAGATCACCGCCAAGGGCAAGGCGGCGAGATTCAGGAAGGTCGATCGCGGGCAGTTCGAGTTCGCCAAGTAAGGTGCGTGACACGTTCAAGGCCATGCGATGAAGCACCCGACGTATAGCGCCGAACTCTCCTGCCAGGCTCAGCGCCGACTGGCCGAACTGGCAGAGTTGCTTAACCCGCTCGGCCGTATGATCGCCCGAGCCAAGCGACGAGGCCCGGATGAATCAATGGGAAAGTGTCGGGTCTCGGATGCCGGGAATTCCGTTCGTGATATAACTGGCAACGCAAGAGTCTCCGCCGCCGTTGGATGTCGCCGGGCGCATGGCCCCGGCCGCTGTCGAGACATACGCCTCCCGCCGCCAGGCTCGATGCTCCGCCGCGCCTACAAGGGCCGCGACCTGATCGTCACCATTCTGGAATCCGGTTTCGAGTTCGAGGGCCGGCGCTATCGCTCCCTCAGCGCCATCGCCAAGGTGGTCACCGGTGCCCATTGGAACGGCCTGCTCTTCTTCGGTCTCATTACCCAGGAGAAATAACCCCTCATGCCCAGACGTCGTCGAATGGACCTCGAAGGAGCATCGAACCCGCCTCGAAGCTCCGGAGAGGTTCGGCCGGTTCGCTGCGCCATCTACACCCGTAAATCGACCAGCGAGGGATTGGATCAAGCCTTCAACTCGCTCGACGCCCAGCGCGAAGCGGGAGAATCATACATCGCCTCTCAAAAGCACACCGGTTGGGTGGTCATTCCTGAAAAGTATGACGATGGCGGATACTCCGGCGGCAGCATGGACAGGCCGGCGCTGAGCAAATTGCTGGCTGACGTCACCGAGGGCCGAGTGGACTGTGTCGTTGTCTACAAGGTCGATCGCCTTTCCCGGTCGCTCCTGGACTTCACTCGATTGATGAAGCTCTTTGAGGACAAGAATGTCCACTTCGTCAGCGTCACCCAGCACTTCAATACCGCCGACTCCATGGGCCGGTTGACCCTGAACATCCTGTTGTCCTTCGCCCAGTTCGAACGGGAGATCATCGGTGAAGGGACGCGCGACAAGATCGCTGCTGCCCGAAAGAAGGGCAAATGGGCAGGCGGTAGACCGGTCCTCGGCTATGACATCGATCGGGTCCATAAACGGCTGTTGGTCAACGAGGAAGAAGCGCCCAGAGTCAGGGAGATCTTCGAACTCTACCTGAAGAAGGAGTCACTACTGGCAACGGTGGATGAATTGGCCCGTCGCGGCTGGACCACCAAGCGCTGGGAAAGCAGCAAGGGCGGGCAGATGGGGGGCAAGCCTTTCGATAAGACCAACATCTACGTTCTGCTGACCAACGTGGCCTACCTGGGCAAGGTCAGACACTATCAGCATGTCCACGAAGGAGAGCACCCGGCCATCCTGGATCAAGCGATGTTTGACCGCGTGCAAACGATGCTGGACCGGAATCGGTCGACGCGGGGCTCATTGGTCCGCAATCGACATGGGGCCCTGCTCAAGGGGCTTCTTCGATGCAAGTCCTGCAATGCGGCGATGATCTCCAGTGTCTCGTGCAAAGGGACAAGGCGCTATCGGTATTGCATCTGCTGCAAGTCGCTCAAGCGCGGGGCGGCGTCCTGTCCGACGCGATCGGTCAACGCCAGGAACTTTGAGGAACTGGTGCTGCGGCAGATTCGGGAATTGAAGGTCGATCAGGCACTGCTGAAGGCTTCCACCCTCGCCGACGCCGCACAGGTTTTTCGTTCGCAATGGGATGGGCTCGCCAGAGAGGACCGGGCGCGGTTGATCCGGCTCCTGGTCAAGGCCATCGAGATCGACGGCGCACGGCAGCGGTTGGACATTCACTTTACTGAGGAGTTCATGCGATGCCTGAAGAAGCGGCAGACGGCTTGAATCAGTGTGCTTCCAGCATGTCGGTATCATTCCCGCAAGCCTCCAAGGGAACGAACCCGAAGAAGTCGATCCACCAGACACGGGACGCCCGCAGCCAATCGCAGTTGGTTCGCCACCTCGTCCTTGCGTACCAAATCGAACAGGCCATCACCGAGGGGCGGGCATCCAGCCAAGCGCAGGTTGCCAGGCAACTCGGATTGACCCGTGCTCGGCTCTCGCAGATCATGGCCCTCCGCCGTCTCGCCCCGGCAATTCAGGAGCGCCTGCTCTTGGACGACGACGCCAAAACCAGAGACCTAAAGGAACGCGACATGCGGCCCATCCTTCGGATAGAAGACTGGTCCGCACAAGTACGAGAATTCGACGGCCTCGTCGAGAAACAACACCGCCGTCGTCGAGGCGCTGGGCTCGTCGGCACCGCGGTCACGAGCGGGAGCTAGATCTTCACCTTCAATTCTCGGAGCATTTCGAGCGTGGGAATGCAGCGAACATTAAAATGCGCGCAGACGTCGGGGATTCCTGGTTTGTCCTTGTTTCCGGTCCCCTTCTCACCGGTCACGACGACCGAGCCTTGGACGATGGCCGCTGCAACCAGGATCGGGTCGGCCCCGGATCGACTTCGCCTGGGGTCCACCACCTTCGGAAATGCCTTCATGATTTCTCGAAGCTGGGATTGAATCGGCGGCGAGAGCGGCAGAAAGATGTCTCGGTGATTCCTGGCCCAGCGGACGACGCCATCGGCCTTCTTCTTCATCTCCTGATAGACTTCCTCGACACTGATGAGGACGCCACTCTTCGCAAAGCCATCCATTTGCTCCCACAAGCTGGGAAAGACATCGATGGGATAGTAGCGCTCCCACGCATCCAGAAAGGCGCTGGTATCCAGGCAATAGGTCATGGCCTGCCCAAGCGCCGAGTCGGCGCGCCCTCCAGCTCTTTTTCAATGCGCGGCAGGTAGTCGAGCTTGATGCCGAGGTACTCGGCCACATCACTCCCAGTGATGGCCTCGTCGTGGTATGCCGAAATGACAATCCGTGTAAAGCGATGACCGCTGGACGATAAGGCGCGTCGAGCCAAGGTCGGACCACCTTTTTTCTTCTTGAGTTCCTCCCGGTATTCCGCAGCGGCCTTCAGGAATTCTTCCCGTCGTGCGACATAAGAGGAAGGCGTGGCCTTGCCCAGGGTCACCAGCCGCCGAGCAATGACTTCGGTGCTGACTGAAAAGTATCGGGCAAGTGCCAACAGGTCCTCGTCGGACCACTCGTCTGGTTCTGTGTGAGCCGCGACGATCGGATGATCCAGAATGGCGGACTTGGGAACTAGCAATGCTGCCGAGAATCGGTTGCAGAAGAACTCAATGCGCGCGGCCTCTAAGTTCCGCAATTCGAACTCGTCCAAATCACAAAGGCCTGCCGCGCCCAGCAGGAGGTGGGCCAGTTCATGACCGAGTGAAAAGATTCGGCCGCGCGGCGAGTCGGCGGCATTCAGAAGGATGGCCGGGACGCGAGCGTCGTACAGCGAGATGCCGCGCATCTCGGAGACCTCGACCTTGGAGGCTTGGAACACCAGGCAGCCTGATGATTCAATCGCATCGGTCCATTGCCGCAAAGCCAGATAGGAATCGCGCCATGCCATCTGCGATTTCAAACTGATGCCCAGTTCCCGGCGCATCTGGCCTGCCAATTCGTCTGCATCCGCCGACAATGTGGCTGACCCGAGGAGACGCGAGATGGGTGAATCCTCGGATACCAAGTCGATCGCCGCAGACTGTCTCAACTCGGCCTTTCGAATCTCCAGTCGTAGGTTGGGTGAGAGCGTAGTCGACGAGTCCTCTGGCAAGCGCCGAAAATCTCGGGGCGGGCGTCTGTCCTCCGGGGGTGTCGGCAGAAAGAAGATCGCAATGGGTCGCTTGTAGGTCGTGGCCAGCTTGCGCAGCTGCGGAATGCTGGGCTGACTGTCACCGCTTTCCCAAGCTTGAAGTGTTGTTGGTTTAACCCCGATCGACCGAGCCGCTGCGTCAATGCCGATGCCCAGAGTCTCTCGGGCCCATAGAAGTACGGCCGGTGTTACCTCTGCCAGGGTGCGACTAGCCATTGGTCACATCATCGGAAAAATACGCATGCCGACCGATGCCGATTGACGAAATGGCAGTTAACCGGGATGGGCTGCGAATCGGCCCAAAGAGAGAGGAATCGCGCAGGTTGGGCTCGATTCCTCCTCTCTCTAGTGCCATGACTTGACACTCATTCACGAGAGAGGAAGCCGGGGTTGCAAGGGTGATCGTCCTTAACCGGCGTTTCATCAAGACTTAGAACCCAGTCAACGCGACCCAAAGCCAAGAGAATTGTTAACCCAGGAACGATCTGCGCTATAGCAAATGGGTAAACCTCCCCGAGTAGGACTCGAACCTACAACCTAGCGGTTAACAGCCGCTCGCTCTACCATTGAGCTATCGGGGACCAATCTCGCTAACAGTCTAGCCGTTCACGAGAGCCTATCAAGTAAAGCCCAGATTCCCGCTCTTGTCCAGCCCCGGTAACGTTGCAAAAACCGATCAATAATCACGGCCTTCTTCGACGGGCCGATCGCCCGAATGGCGGCCTGAAAGCGGCGGAAAGCCACGTCGAAAAAGCCTCCTCCGAAGTGAACCGATCCGAAGTCGGCGAAGCCTTTCCCGGCCGCAACGGCGAACGCGCCAATCCCCCGGTTGCCCTCGCGCTTTTCATCCAACGTCCGAATGTCTACGCTCCCACGGGGACCTCCCCACGGGGCGGGTCCACCTCATGCGGAGGGCGAACGATGGCAGGCTACTCGGGAACACCACTTCACAAGAAGCTTGGAATGAAGGAGGGCCATCGCGTCGCACTCTACGGCGAACCACCGGATTTCCTCGACCTGATCGGCCCTCATTCAAAGACGCTAACGATCTTGCGAAGGCCCCGCAGCGGCCGATTCTCCGTGATCGTCTTCTTCACCAAAAGCGCCGCCCTGCTTCAAAAAACACTGCCGCAACTCAAGTCGAAAATGGAGCCCGCCGCAGGTCTGTGGATCGCCTGGCCCAAGAAGGCGTCCGGCGTGAAGACCGACGTGACCGAGGACACCGTGCGGGCCTTGGGCCTCGCCGCCGGCCTCGTGGACAACAAGGTCTGCGCCATTGACGAGACATGGTCCGGCCTTCGGCTGGTCATTCGCGTCAAAGATCGCAGCCGCATGTGAAAAATCCCATTGGACGCCGCAGAAACACGGCCATATGCAGCCTGCCGGCGCAGGATTCTAAAACCCGAAACTCACCGGGCGGCGTAGTCGATGTATACCCATGCGCGATCTGACACAGGCGTTTGTGTCCGTCATCATCCCCAGCTACAAGTCCGCGCGCATCCTTCCCGGGGCCATTGACTCGGTTCTCGCCCAGACGGTGCCCGCCGACGAGATCATCGTCGTGGACGACGGCAGCGGGGACGACACCGCCGATGTCTGCCGAGCCTACAACGGCCGCGTCCGTTACGTTCGGCAGGACAACGGCGGAGCATCGACGGCGCGCAACACGGGCATCGCCGCCGCGCACGGCGATTGGCTGGCGTTTCTCGATGCCGATGACGCGTGGGAGCCGAACAAACTGGAGTTACAGCTTACGGCGCTCTCGCAGCACGAGTCCGCGGACTTCTGCGTGACCGCCGCGCTGGCATGGTCGGCGACCCAGGAGCGGTATCACTTTTACTTCTGGAGCGGCTCCCTCGATCCGGCGATCATGCGAAGAGAGCTGCTCATCAGAAACATCCTCACCGGCCTGTGTTCGTCCATTCTTGTGCAACGCGACGCGATCGAGCAGATCGGCGGCTTCGCATCGGGCAAGGCCTGCGAAGATCGGCGACTGGCCATCGCGCTGCTCGAACGTTTTCAGGGACTTCTCCTGCCGCATCCCCTCGTCAAGCAGAAACCAGGCCCGGCGCACTGGACGAATCCCCAGCGCCATCGCAGCGAGATGGTTTCGTTCATCGAAGACCACGATGATCTGTATCGGCGCATGGACCCCGGCGGAAACCTGCGTCGCCGAGCGATTGCACGGATGCATGAGCGAACAGGAATGCACTACCTGGAAAACGGCGACCTGAAACAGGCCGGCAAAGAATTGGCCCGCGCCGCACTCTTGCAACCGACGCTGGCAAACCCCTGGCGCGTCTTGGCCAACTTCTGCCTGGGCCGGTTGAAAGTGACTGGACCTATACCAAATCACACCTGAGTTTTCCGACACTGTCGGTTACGGCCCTTGTAGATCCGAATGAGTTTTCAGATTCCGCCGCCTCTCCACTTACCAATCATCAATCCAGGAATACCAGCCACCACCCAATCGTATTCGCTTTCCGAGCGGACGGCCGTCAGCGGACTCGTTGTCCACGAATTCAAATCCTCCACGATCCATGAATCCGCTTCCGGAGACGATAAACCTCATGCCCCACCTTGTCACTTCGATGCGCTCCGCACGAAATAGGCCGACCCACTTTGGTCCATGCTTTGTGGCAGGATTTGCGATCACGGTTTGAGCATACGAATTCATTGAAGGGTGCGAGAAGCAGAATGCCCATCTCATCGGAATGGAAGTCATGGAGAGCCCAAACGAAACCACAAAGCACGCGGGGACAATGAGCCATCTCACTCTGTTAGATAAATCTAGTTTTGTTCCGTCCCGTTGTTTCCACCCCCAAGAGCTGCATGACATTCCGAGGACTATCCAGCTAGGTAACAAGACCATCCACACGAGTACAGAGACAAAGCAGAGTTTCACGTAACCCAAAGGGGCTGCATTCGCTGCAACTTGCAACAATCCAGCCCCAATACCAAGCGCGTGCAATGGCCAATTCGGCGGCCCCACTAGCCATTGCACGAACTTCCCCGGCGTATGCTCCGTACGCATCGTTTCAGGATCGTGAGGTTTAAACTCGCGCCCACACTCCGGGCAGCGGTTCACGGAAAGTCCATACAGAGAGTAATCGCACCCGAGGCATCGGGTGCTCGGCATATCTCTGACATTTTTCGCATCCGGGCGCATGCTTATGAAGGCAAAGGCGAAATCCGAACCTGGTGTTCTTCGACCACGGAGAAATTTCCGATCCAATCGTCCCGGCTCGCCAGTGCCCGCCGGACGATCTGCGTGACATAAGACGCCGAGGGCGTGAGAATTCGAAAAAGAATAATCCCGCAGGTGGCTGGCAGCCTGGCTCTAAAGGCAAGCTCACCGAAGTCTTTGTCGAACGTGACGAGAATTCGGTTTTCCGCCATCGCTTTGGATATCACGACAAGATCACTGGATCCGGGACCACTGCGGCGAACCCAATCGACGTCGTGGCCGTCAGCAATCAAGGCCTCGACGGTTTCCCACGGAATGTTCTCGTTGGCGAGAAGACAGAGCATTCACGCGCTCAAGGGATAGATGCGTTCGCACTTCAATCGCGCCTCGGCGTAGGATAGGCACGCGAGCAGATCGTCCTCAGTGAGGCCCGGATAATTCTTGAGTATCTCGGCGTGGCTCCAGCCCTGAGCCATCAGCGACACAATGAACTCCACCGCGAGCCTCGATCCCTTGACGACGGGCTTACCCACGAGGATTTCGGGGTCAATCACGATGCGGTCTTCCCAGTTCATCTGATTCTCCCTGTGATATCAACATCGTATCAATCGGCCAATGGAATTGCCACCGCCGAGATTGGAGGCCTAGCCGAATGTCGCAGGAAACGGCGATTATCAGCTCAAGTACTCGCTCAGGCCGATTCATGTGTCGTTCACAAACTGCGCTACTCCACGCCATGCTCCGCCAGCCAGCGCTCCGCGTCGATGGCCGCCTTGCAGCCCATGCCCGCCGCGGTGACGGCCTGCCGATACACGCTGTCCGCGCAGTCCCCCGCCACAAAGACGCCTTCGACGCTCGTCGTCGAACGGTAGGGATCCTTGAGTTTCACATAGCCCTTCGCATCCAGCTCCACCTGCCCCTTGAGAAACTCCGTGGCCGGCGTGTGACCGATGGCGACGAACAAACCGCCGACCGGCAATTCGCTCTCCTTTTCCGTCTGCGTATCCTTCAGGCGCAGAGCCTTGATGCTCTGATCGCCGAGTACCTCCGTCACGACCGAGTTCCATTTGAAGTCGATCTTGGGGTTGCTCTTGGCCCGCTCGGCCATGATCTTGCTGGCCCGAAGCTGATCGCGCCGATGGATCATGTACACCTTGCTGGCGAACTTGGTCAGATAGGTCGCCTCTTCCACGGCAGAGTCGCCCCCGCCGACCACCGCCAGTTCCTTGCCCCGAAAGATCGGCATGGCCCCGTCGCACACCGCGCACGCGGAGACGCCGCCGCCTGATCGTGCAAGGCGCAGCTCATTGTCCAGGCCGATCCAGTTCGCCGTCGCACCGGTCGCGATGATCACTGAGTGCGCCTGATACGCCGTCCCGTCCTCCGAAACGACCTTGAACGGCCGCTTGGAGAAATCAACGCTCGCGCAGTCCTGATACTTCGACGAATGCCCGTCGTCCGGGTTTGAGACATCCGGATTCAGCCCGTCGTCGGTCACAATGCGCGTGCCGAATCGCACCGCCTGCTGCTCGAAATACGCCATCAGCTTCGGGCCGGTGACACCCGCGGGAAAGCCGGGATAATTCTCGACATCCGTCGTCAGCATCAACTGCCCGCCGGGCAGAATCGTGCTCGGCACGCTCTTCGGCCTGCCTGCGAAGACCAGCGGATTCAAATTCGCACGGGCCGCATAAATGGCCGCCGTCCAGCCGGCCGGCCCAGAGCCGATGATGATCACTTTTTCAATGTCGGGCATGTCCACCTTTCGCATTCAGATCGTCTATCAGATTTGGATTCGTCATCGCAGCCGCGGTCACAAGGAAATCACTTGCGTCAACAGTCGACTACGCCTCGCCCTCACCGTTGCACGGCCCCGAGCAAGCCCCTAGCATAGCACTTCGCATGGAAGCTGCCCATATTCTAGCCGTGCTCAGGCCCATGAACAGCCGATGCCTCGCGCCAGCCTTGTTTTTTCTGACGGCCGCATCTGGCTGCTCTCAGTTGCCATTCCAATCCGCCGAGCCGGTCCAGTTTCAACGTGAGGATTGGACCTACCGCAACAGCACAGGCGTCAAGCTCACGAGCGACCACTACGTCATCTATACCACCTGCAAAGCCAAACCATTCACCGATGCGATGCCGACTTTCCTCGAGGCATGCTGGAACACCTACGCAGAGATTCTGCCCCCCAAACGCATGCCGCAGGAGCCGCTGGCCACATACCTGTTCCAGTCTCGCTGGGACTGGGAGCGATTCACCGAGGAGTTCACCGGGCCGCGCGCCGCGATTTACAAGCAGATTCGCTCCGGCGGCTATTCGGAGCGAGGCCTGACCGTTTCGCACTACGGCTCACGACGCAGCACCCTCTCCATCTTGGCCCACGAGGGATTGCACCAGTACTTGGAAGTCACGCACGACAAGCCGATTCCCGCGTGGATTAATGAGGGCCTTGCCTGTTACTTCGAAGCATTCGAACTCGGGCAGGACAATCGACCGATCTTCACTCACGAGCGCAATACCCTTCGCCGCCCGGCCCTGCGAGAAGCCTACAGCCACGGCGATCTGCAACCGCTGGCGCGCATTCTCGCCACCGATGCCGGTCAGGAAATACACAAGCCGTCCGCTGAAGTGCTGACTTATTACTCGCAGGCGTGGTCGCTCGTCGTCTTTCTCATGCGGCCCGACTTCGACAACGAATACCGCGACGGCTTCAGGACCCTCCTCAACGAGCTGGGCAGTGAAGAGATGGATCGCAAGGCCCGGGCGTTTCTCGCCGCCGACACCGACGGAAAAATGAGCCGCGGCGAAGCCATCTTTCGCGCATACGTAACCGACGACCTTGAGACCTTCAATCAGCAGTACGAGGCCTGGCTGCTCGGTTTCCTGGAACTCAATTCATAATGGCCGCTGCGAGACGAGCGTGAGCAAGATGGGTCGATCCGCTCCCAGGACATCGAACACGCAGGAGGTTTACGCCAGTCCCCTCGTGGCACGCAGCGCGTCGCCCGAAATGTCCGCTCTCTTTTCCATGCGACATCGGGCCCTGACCTGGCGGCGAATCTGGCTCGCCCTCGCTGAGTCACAGCGCGAGCTGGGTCTGAAGATCTCCGCGAAACAAATCTCCGCCCTGCGCGCCGGGCTCAGTCGAATCGATCTCGACGCCGCACGTACCTACGAGAAGCAGCTACGCCACGACCTGATGGCCCACCTGCACGCCTACGGCGACGTCGCGCCTTCTGCTCGCGGTATTCTCCACCTCGGCGCCACCAGCATGGACATCGTCGACAATGCCGACCTGCTCATCATGCGCGATGCATTGGACATGATGCGAGGCCGGCTGCTCGCCGTGGTCGACGCCATGGCCGCCCAGGCCAAGCGCCACCGCAGCCTGCCCTGCCTCGGTTTCACCCACTATCAACCCGCGCAGCTCACCACCGTCGGCAAGCGCATCAGCCTGTGGTGCTGGGATTTCGTCCGCGATCTGGAAGACGTCCACCGTCTGCTGTCCGACCTGCGATTCCGGGGGATACGCGGCGCGACGGGCACCCAGGCCAGCTACCTCTCCCTGCTCGGCAGTGAAAAGAAAGTGCGCCGACTCGAGGAACGCGTCGCGCAAAAACTCGGGTTCAAAAAGGTCGAGCCGGTGACGGGGCAGACCTACTCGCGCAAGGTCGACGCACAGGTGATTTCGACCGTCGCGATCATCGCTGCCGGTGTGCACAAGTTCGCCAACGACATGCGACTGCTCGCGAATCTCAAGGAGATGGAAGAGCCCTTCGAGAAAAATCAGGTCGGCAGCTCGGCCATGGCCTACAAACGCAATCCGATGCTCTCCGAACGGGCCACCGGCCTCGCCCGTTTTGTCATCAGCCTCGCCCAGTCCGGATTTCAAAACGCCGCCGAACAATGGCTCGAACGCACCCTGGACGATTCAAGCAACAAGCGACTCCTCATTCCGGAATCGTTTCTCGCCGCCGACGGCATGTTGCAGATCGTCACCCACATCGCTTCCGGCTTCGTGGTTTATCCGAAGGTGATGCGCTCGCGGATCGAGTCCGAGTTGCCGTTCATCGCCAGCGAAGAAATCCTCATGGCGGCGTCATCGGCCGGCGGCGATCGCCAGGCTCTCCACGAACGGATTCGAGTCCACGCCAACGCAGCAGCCGCGCGGGTCAAACGAGACGGCCTGACCAATGATCTCCTGGACAGGCTCCGTGCCGACCCGATGTTTCATCGCGTGAAGTTTGATGCGGTGATGGACCCCGATCGCTTCGTCGGCCTCGCCCCCCAACAGGTGGATGACTTTCTCAAGACAGTCATCGCCCCGCTTCGCAAGCGATTTTCCGGCGTGCGCCGACCGCGAACGGAAATATCCGTTTAGCGCCTACCGCGTCTTCGGTTAAACGATTGATTGGTTTGCGCTGACTATCGCCGCTTGCGGCGCGACAAGGGAACCTTGCCGGTGTAGTGCGTCGGGGCCGGCGCCGCCGAAACCGTCGCGCTCGGCGCGGCGGGCGTGGACGCCGCCACTGGTTGAGGCGACGAACCCGCTATCCGTCCCGCCGTGGCCGGAGCATCCGGCGCCCCGCGCGGCTCAAAGCCGGGAATGTCCAGCTTGATCAGCTGCTTATTAATCATCATCTCGATCTTGGTGAGGTCGGGGCCCTCTTCTCGCGTCACAAAGGTGTAGGCCTTGCCGGTCGCGCCCATGCGTGCGGTGCGGCCGACGCGGTGCACATACACCTGAATGTCCTGGGGCAGATCGTAATTGACAATGTGGGTGATCTCATGAACGTCGATGCCGCGCGCCGCCAGATCAGTGGCGACGAGCAGCGGAATCTGATGTTTGCGGAAGCGCTCCATGATCTTCTCGCGCTTCTGCTGAACGAGGTCACCGTGAATCTCGCGAGCCTCCATGCCCGCGGCGTGCAGCCGCTGAGCCAGTTTTCGCGCGCCGTGCTTGGTGTTGCAGAAGATGATCGTGAGCTTCGGCTTCTCCTGCTCCAGCAGCAGCTTGAGCAATTGAAACTTGTCCCACGGATCGACCACGCAATACCACTGCTCGACGAGATCAACGGTCATGACGTCCTCGGAGACGTTGATCTCCTCCGGATTGTGCATGTACTGTTTGGTCAGCCTCTTGATCTCGTCATCAATGGTCGCCGAAACAAATACCGTTTGGTGAGGATGCCTGACCTGACCGAGAATCCGGCGAATGTCGTCGCGGAATCCGATGTCGAGCATGCGATCGACTTCGTCCAGCACGGCGAAACGAAGCGAGTCCAGGGTCATGGCCCTTCGCTGAAGGACATCCATCACCCGTCCCGGCGTGCCGACCACAACGTGCGGCTTACGACCGAGGAGGTGAAGCTGCTCCTTCATGCTCGTCCCGCCGTACACCGGCACACAATGGATATCCGTGTATTTGGCGATTCTTCGAAACTCGCCGACAACCTGGGCGGCAAGCTCCCGAGTCGGCGTCAGCACCAGCAGTTGCAATCGCCCCGCCGGATCGATCATCTGCAGAGTGGGCATGCCGAAGGCGGCGGTCTTGCCGGTTCCGGTCTTGGCCTGTCCCAGCACGTCCTTGCCGGCAAGCACAGGCGGCACGATGGCGGTCTGAATCGGCGACGGCTCGGTGAATCCCATGTCCACCAGCGCGCGGAGAATCGGCGCTTCGAGCCCCAGTTTCGCAAACGCTTCAGGTAAGTCGGGATGCCGGTGCATTCAATCTCGTCGTGTTACGTCGCGCATCAACCCAAGCTCAGAACAAAAACGAGCAGCCGAATCACGCCGAGCATGGGTTGCCGGGGCCGGAGTGTCCTCGTCTGATAATTGCAACTGATAATAAGGCAGCGTGCCCGTGCTGACAATCTTCACGCGATTTCGGTCCGCAAACGCCGGTTCCCAGGGGGATTTTTGGCCGCCTTCAACTGGATTCCCGCCGGTCTGCGGCCCTATCGTTGGTTAGGGGGGTCACCCATGAGACACAAACTGTTGGACGGCACACTCGAGACCGCGCTCGCGGGCGGCGATGCTGCGGCGGACGCGAAGCGTATCGCAAATCGCCGCTTGTTCAGAGAGATGGTCAAAGGAGAGGTTGCTGAGAACCGGCTGAGTTTCTCGCGCCGCAAAGCGCTCGTGCGGTTTGCCCGGCGGCTGGCCATCCAGCCCACCGAGGCGAATCTCATCATCCGCGGCGTCGAATACGAGCACGGACACGTCCCTGCCGAGGCCGTCCTCGAACTCATGCGCGGAACCAGGAAACGCGGGCTTGCGCCGACGGACGTCGAATCCGCCCTTCGGATCGGCTTCTACGTCCTGCTCACCCTGCTCTACTGCCTGGTGATTCGCTGGGCCGTCGGCCTGCTCTTCCTCAAATAATCCGCGCCGACTAGTCTTCGCTCTTGGCATCGCCCCGCGCGAAGATGCTCGCAACGTAGTTCAGCACATCCGTCGCGCTCTGCTCGTTGTACCCGAAGTACTTGATCAGCCGCTGCTTCACCACGTCGATCTTCGCCTGCGTCTCGTCATCAATGACGCCGCTGACCACGTTCTTCAGCTTGATCGTATCTCGCTGATCCTCGAACAGCTTCAGCTCCAGCGCCTTCTGCAGTCGGGCATTGGTGTGATACTCGAACTTCTTCCCGTCGAGCGAAAGAGCGCCGATGTAGTTCATGATCTCCTGGCGGAAATCGTCCTTCCGGCTCTCGGGGATGTCAATCTTGTCCTCGATCGACCGCATGAGCCTTTCATCCGGTTCCTCGTCCTTGCCGGTGTACTTGTTGCGCACCTTCTCGCGCTGTGTGTACGCCCGGACGTTCTCGATGTAGTTCGTCGCCAGGCGCTTGATCGCGTCCTCGTCGGCGGAGATCGCCCTCTGCACCTCGGCCTTGAGGATGTCTTCATATTCCTCACGAACCACCGAGAGAAGCTCCTTGTACTGCTTCTTCAACTCCTCGTCCGAGATGAGCGAGTGGTGCGAAAGACCGCCCTCCAGCTCGTTCATCACCATGAACGGGTTGATGCCCTTCTCCTGGATCGCCTGATCGCTCACCAGCGAGTTAGAAATCTTGTCCTGAATGTACCGCGGGCTGATACCCTGCATGCCCTCGCGCCGAGCTTCCTCGATGAGTTCCTTGACGCTGTCCTCGGTATACCCGGGGATGCTCTTGCCGTTGTAGAGCTTGAGCTTCTGCAGCCGCGTCAGGCCTGCCTTCTTGGGCTCCTCAAGCCGCGTCAGAACGGCCCACATCGCCGCCGTCTCGATCGTATGCGGAGCAATATGCATCGCCCGGATGCGCTCCTTGTTGAAGTCTTTCTCGTAGATGCGGATCTCCTGATCGAGGATGACGTTGTAGGGAATGTCGATCTTGATCGTGCGATCGCGGAAGGCCTCCATCAACTCGTTGTTCTGGAGCTTCTTGTATTCCGGCTCGTTGGTATGCCCGACGATCACTTCGTCGATGTCGGTCTGGGCGAACTTCTTGGGTTTGATCGTGTGCTCCTGCGACGCACCGAGCAGGTCATAGAGAAACGCCACGTCCAGCTTGAGCACTTCGATAAACTCAATCACGCCGCGATTGGCCACGTTCAACTCGCCGTCGAAGTTGAACGCCCGCGGGTCCGAGTCGGAGCCGTATTCGGCGATCTTGCGATAGTTAATGTCGCCGGTCAGTTCGGTCGAGTCCTGGTTCTTCTCGTCCTTCGGCTGAAACGTCCCGATGCCCCGGCGGTCCTTCTCGCTGATCACCAGTCGCTTGACGACGACATGGTCCATCACCTTGCGCCAATCGCCGTCATATTGCTTGAGGAAATCCGCGAACGTCTTGCGGCAGAATGGATCGAGGTCGCCCAACACGCTGATGCGCTGCTCCGGCGGCAGCGACTCGTTCAGCATGGCGATCACCTCGCGCCGCGGCTCCTTCGGAATCAGCTTCAGCGGCTCCTCGTGCATCGGGCAATCGACGATGTCATACTCGCCGTTGGCCCGGGGAATCCGCCACGCGAACGAATACATCGCGCCGTCATCCGTGCGCGTGTAATACTCCAGCCCCTTCTTCATGAGCCGGCAGATGGTCGACTTGGCCGAACCGACCGGCCCGTGCAGCAGCAGGATGCGCCGCTCGGTGCCGTAGCCCTGCGCCGCGGACTTGAAGAAGTCCACCAGTTGGGTCAGCGATTTCTCAAGGCCGAACACCGCGTCTTCCCCGTGGCCGATGGGGTCGGAGAAAAACTTGTAGCGAACGCAATCCTGGCGAAACTTCGTGAACCGCTCGGTCCCGAAGTGCAGGATCATGTCGTAAACGCGCTGGAACGCATTTCGCGCCACGCGCGGGTTGCGCGTCACAATGTCCAGGTAGTCGTCGAACGATCCCTCCCAGTGTTCGTCGCGGAAACCCTGGGGGTCCTGGCGTTTGGAGACGAGTTCCAGGATCGAGTTCTTATTGACCATGTCTGACTCCCTGATTCTTCGACGGCGACCGCGTGGGCGTTAGCCGAGTCGGCGGTGTCAACACTTGATCGGCGAGGGCACGGCCCGTCGTTCAGATAACAAAACGTTGGCCTTTTAGAATAATATCGGACTGGTACTCCAGAGTCAACCGACGGCGACACATAACGTCTTGCTAGAAAAGGATTAGCAGACATTCGCGCGCACGCTCACCACTGGAATGGCGAATCAACAACCTCTCGCGACCCGCCCGGATCATCAGGTCTCCATCGACTTTGAATGCTCGTGCCGCTCGCTGACCCGCCGCCGCACCACCCGCCCACCAATGCGCGGCAAGCTGTCTAACCCTTTCAAGTACGGAACTTCGTCTCCAACACAGCGGGGATATCAACTCGATTGCAGCCCGAAATGAGACAAGCGCGTGACCCAATTGCAAGTCGCCGGGCCGTGCCGAGCCGTCCTCATCGTCCTCGAATTCGCCGGGCCCCTCTTCGAGAAGCAGACACCTCGCCCCGCGGCATCATTCCGCTACATTATACCCGGATTCTTCATCAGACGACGACCTCAGACAGCGGCAATCGCGAAATGTTCGGCCGCCGGTCTCTCACTCTTCAAGTAAGCCGAACAAGGAGTCGAATCGCAAGATGACCGCACTGATCAAAGACCTCCACAAGCACGTCGGCCAGACCGTCACCCTCCAGGGCTGGCTCTACAACCGCCGCGACTCCGGCAAGATCGCCTTTCTCGTCGTCCGCGACGGCTCAGGCCTTTGCCAGTGCGTCGTCGCCAGGAATGAAACCACCGAGAGCTTCTTCGAAACCGCCCGCCGCCTCGGACAGGAGTCCTCCATCCGCGTCACCGGCGTCGTCCGCGCCAACGAAAAGCAGATCGGCGGCCACGAAATCGATGTCTCCGCGCTGGAAGTCCTCGGCGAAAGCGTGGACTACCCCATCACCCCCAAGCCCCACGGCATCGAATTCCTCATGAAGAACCGCCACCTGCACTTTCGCAGCCGCAGACAGTGGCACATCCTTCGCATCCGCGCCACCCTCGTCGACGAAATCCGCGGCTACTTCAACCGCAACGGCTTCACCCTGATCGACACCCCCATCTTCGCCCCCGCAGCAGGCGAAGGCGCCCAGACCCTCTTCACCGTCGACTACTTCGGCGAGCCCGTCTACCTCGCCCAGACCGGCCAGCTCTATGTCGAGGCCGCCTGCATGGCCTTCGGAAAGGTCTACTGCTTCGGCCCCACCTTCCGCGCCGAGAAAAGCAAGACCCGCCGCCACCTCACCGAGTTCTGGATGGTCGAACCGGAAATCGCCTATGCCGATCTCGATGGCGTCATCGACGTGGCTGAGGATTTCATCTGCTCCATCGTCCAGCGCATCCTCCGCGATCATCGCCCAGACCTCGAGTTCCTCGGCCGCGACATCGCCGCATTGGAAAAGGTGCAGAAGCCCTTCAACCGCATCACCCACAAGGAGGCCGCCGACATCCTCCGTGGTCCACAGGCAAAGGAATTACTGGAGCGAGACCTGACCACCAAGACGGCCCGCGTCGCCGAAGTAAAGAGCCTCATCGCCGAGAAAGAGGCCAAGGAAAAATCCCAGGGCATCAAGCAATGGGAGAAGGACAAGCTCGTCGCCGAGATTCACGACCTGCGCGATGAGTTGGGCGATCTGGAAGTCGAAGTGCAGAACATCCCCCACCACATGCAGCTTGCCGCGAGCTTCGACGGCGGCGGCGATCTCGGCGGCAGCGACGAGACCATCATCAGCCGCCTCCACGAGCGCCCCTGCTTCGTCACGCATTACCCCCGCGAGTGCAAAGCCTTCTACATGAAGCGCAACGCCGACGACCCCACGCGCTGCAACAACGTCGACCTGCTCGCCCCTGACGGCTACGGCGAGATCATCGGCGGCTCGCAGCGCGAAGACGACCTCGACGTCTTGCTGGAGCGCATCAACGAGGAAGGCCTAAGCCCCGCCGACTACGAGTGGTACCTCGACCTCCGCCGCTACGGCACCGTCCCCCACGGCGGCTTCGGCCTCGGCGTCGAACGAACCCTCGCCTGGCTCTGCGGCCTCAAACACATCCGCGAGACCATCCCCTTCCCGCGCATGATGGGCCGTTTCTATCCGTGAACCGGATCCCTGTGTTTGAATGAGAACTACTGCACCAGAGATTGCAACGACGATATACAATACTATTGGACACCCTATGAATCGACACGTTGGGTTCATGCCGAGTCAAGTTTGCTGAGGAGAATGGCGGTGTCTGAGGGCTGCTCCAACGCGCCTCGGAGGTGGTCTTGACGCGAGTTCCCGTCAAACCGGAAATACTGAAATGGGCCTGCCGCCGGGCGGGCATTAGTACCGCCGCGCTCACGAAGCGGCAAGCCCTAAAGAAGCTGCCCGAATGGCTCAGCGAAGTCGAGCAGCCCACGTTCAAGCAGCTCGAGGATTTTGCCAAGGCGACGCACACGCCGTTTGGGTTCTTCTTCTTGACGGAACCACCGGATGAGCCGGTCCCCATCCCTGATTTTCGTACCATGCGCGGCGAACGAGTTCAACGGCCCAGCGCCGACATGCTCGACACGATCTATGTGTGCCAGCAGCGGCAGGACTGGTATCGGCAGCATGCCCAGATGATGGGCGAGGAGCCGCACGCGTTCGTCAACTCCGTGCACGTTGGGGCGAACGCCGTGCAGACGGCCGAGAGTATCCGCGCTGCGCTCGAGCTCGATGCGCCCCTCGGCGCGTACGCGGGGACAACAGCAGAGGCTCTTCGTCTGCTGCTCGAACGTGCGGACGCGATGGGCGCGATGGCGATGGTGACTGGCATTGTCGGAGCCAACACCCGCCGTCGGCTCGATCCTGAGGAGTTCCGCGGCTTCGCGCTCGTCGATCCTCTCGCACCACTGGTTTTTGTAAACGGCGCCGACACGAAAGCCGCGCAGGTATTCACGCTCATTCACGAGCTTGCACACATCTGGGCAGGTAAATCTGGCGTGTCGGACGTCACCTCGTCGCCGCGCGTCGACGTCGAACGATGGTGCAACGCCGTCGCTGCGGAAGTGCTTGCGCCACTGGCCGAATTCAAGGCTGCGCTGCGGGCCCGTGCCGAGTTGTGGGGCGAAGCGCAGCGTCTCGCGGACCTCTACAAGGTTAGCACGCTGGTCGTCCTGCATCGCATGTTCGATGCCGAATATCTGACGCGTGAGGAACACGACCGCGCCTTCGGAAGAGAATCCGCGCGACTGAGCGCGCTGCTCGCAGCTAGAGAGGAACTCGGCGAGGGAGGCACTGGCGGAAACTACTACGCCACGGCGCGATACCGCCTGAGCAAGCGTTTCGCCACTGCCGTCATCGCCAGCACGTGGGAGGGACGCTCGACTTTCACGGAAGCCTTCCGCCTGCTTGGCTGTCGGAACGTCCGTACTCTGGAGATCCTCGGCGAGCGTCTCGGCATGAGCGGGTACCTAACCGGGGGACCGGTCTGATGGCCTATCTCCTCGACACCGGAGTGTTCATAGAGGCAAAGCGCCGTTTCTATGGCCTGGACTTCTGTCCGGGATACTGGGAGTGGCTCATGCGCGAGGCCTGCGCCGGCACGCTCCGCTCCATCGAGCGCGTCGCTGACGAAATCGGCGCGCAGCAGGACGATCTGAGCGTCTGGGCCACCAAGCTGCCCAAGGATTTCTTCCTCCGACCCGACGCTGCCTTCAGCAACGCCTTTCAACGCGTCAGCCAATGGGCTTTGACATCCGGTTTTCACGCCGCTGCGTACAACGAGTTCCTCGATGTAGCGGACTCGTTTCTGGTTGCGCAAGCGCTCGTGGGTGGCCACACTGTCGTTACGCTGGAGAAGCCGGCGACGACACCAAGCAAGAAAAAGATCAAGGTACCCGACGCGTGCGCAGGCGTTGGTGTCAAGAGCATGACGCCGTACGCGTTGCTGAGGCTTCAAGGTGTGCGGTTTGTGCTGGATCCGACCACGACATGACTGCTGGTGGGTCCCTGTCATTCGATTAAATGGACCACTTCCCACGGCGGCCTCGGCGTCGAACGAACCCTCGCATGGCTCTGCGGCCTCAAACACATCCGCGAAACCATCCCCTTCCCGCGCATAATGGGCCGCTTCTATCCTTAGCCCCCGCCGCTCTCCAGCGGTTCAAGATCAAGATAAGTCAGCAGCATCGGGCCCAACAGCTTCGTCTGATACGCCGGCTTCGCCGCTCCCTCAGGCACCGCCGACCGCCTAACCACCCACGTCCCGCTCCACCGATCATGAAACGCCTGCCGACGGGGATTCTGTCCACACGTCAGGTACGCCATGCCAAAAAACCCGACAAACGGCACGCCGAGGATGAATCGCTTGCCAAGCTGTTTCCACGCCGGGGCATGGCCAAAGGCGTCAACGATGCGAACGCCGCAGACAAGATACCCGAGCGTGCCGACGCCCATCCTCCGCAGAACAACGTGGTACCCCGCACAGAACAAAAGCCACCCACCAACCGTAGGTAACTGTACAGGCCTCATATGCTTGTTAATCAGCCGCTGCTTCTCCGCCGACCGCGGCATCGCGATCACCTCGCTGGGCACGTATTTGGCCTGAAGAACCACGCCCGCACCGGTGAGGACGCATACCAAAAGGGCGACGTCAATGGCGGCCGCGATAATCCGCCGCAGGGTCGAGGCGTAGCTCTGAGGGGCGAATAGAACGTGCTTTTCGTGCTCGGGCATCGCCGTGTTTTATCGGCGCGCGGCGATTGCCTCCAGTGCCGCAAGTCTCATCGCCGGCCGACCGATCAATCCAGCGGCGTCGAATTGCAATAGCCCATGCGAGGCAGCTACAATCACGTGGATATCATGCAGGCCGCCAATTGCGGCTGTCAGCATCCCAGGAAGGGATCGCCGTGAATACCGCGAACTTCCGAGCCGCTGTGATGCTTGCGGCTCTTATCATCTTAGTCGTCACGTCGGACGCCCTTGCCTGGGGGCCGGCCACCCACGTCAAGCTTGCGTCGGACGTCCTGTCTCACCTTGCCCTCCTCCCAGCCGGCATTGCCGCCCTCATCGCTCGTCATCGCAGGTTCTTCGTCTACGGCAACGTCGCCACCGACACCGTGCTCGCCAAGAAGATGAGCCAGGTCAAGCAGGTCTGCCATCGCTGGTCAACCGGCTTCTCCCTTCTGTCCAACGCCGGAACGGATGAAGGCAAGGCCTTCGCCTATGGTTACCTCAGCCATCTCGCCGCCGACACCGTCGCCCACAACAAGTTCCTCCCCCTCCAGATGGCCGTCAGCAGATCGACCGTCTCCTTCGGCCATCTCTATTGGGAGATTCGCGCCGACGCGCGCATCGACGCGCCCTACTGGCGGCAACTGCGCCGATCGCTCCGCGGTCGCTATCCAGAGCCGGAACAGCTCCTACGCGGGCATCTGCAACGGACCCTGCTTTCATACCGGACGAATCGGTTTCTCTTTAAGCGGATGAACCTCCTGGCGTCCGAAGACGCCTGGCGCCGCAGCGTGGATTTCTGGGAACGACTGTCGAGGTTTTCGCTCGATAGCGCCCTGGTCGAAAGCTACCACGCCGAATCAATAGCCCGCATCGTCGATCTCCTTATCAAGGGCGATGCCTCGACCGTCCTGCACGAAGATCCAAATGGAAACTACTCCCTGGCCTATGCCAAGGCGCAGCGAAGACAACTTCGCCAATTGAAGCGCGCGAAAATCCCCTGCGATCACATCATCCGCGAGGCCGCCCTCGGTCATGCCGCAAAGCAGTCCTAGCTCGCATCTCTTATGAATAGGTAACACATCGCCCGACGTAGCGGCCCCCGCCCCGGCCGTCCGTGCAAGACTCAGTGCCGCGCCTTCTCCACCTTGCGCTCGAATCCGAACTTGTCGAGCGGCTCGCTGACCGGCATCGGGTATTTCCCCGAAAAGCACGCGGTGCAATAGTCACCCGGCACCTGCGCCCCGCACTTGAGCATGCCCTCCAGCGACAGATATGCGAGTGAGTCCACCTCCAGATACTCGCGAATCTGCTCGACGCTCTTGCCCGTGGCGATCAACTGGTTCTGATCGGGAAAGTCGATGCCGAAATAGCACGGGTGCCGGATCGGCGGGCTGGCCACGCGCAGGTGAATCTCCTTCGCCCCCGCCTTGCGCAGCGCCCCCATCTTCCCGCGCGTCGTCGTCCCGCGCACCACCGAGTCTTCCACGACGATAAGCCGCTTGTCCTTGACCGCCGGACGAATCACATTGAGCTTCATCTTCACCGCCAGATCGCGCTGCGGCTGGGTCGGCATGATGAAGCTGCGGCCGCTGTAATGACTGGTCGTAAAACCGCGCTCCCGCGGAAGCCCGATCTCCTCGCTGTATCCAATCGCCGCGCATCGAGCACAGTTCGGAACGGGAATCACCAGATCGGCGTCGGCCGGAGCTTCCCGCGCAAGCTGCCGACCCAGCGCGACGCGAAACTCGTGCACGTTCTGACCGAACACGTTGCTCGACGGATCGGCAAAATAGACCTGCTCGAAGATGCAGTGCGCCCGGCGCTCCGTGCCCGACGAGACAAACATCCGCGAAGTCAGGCCCTCCCTCGAAAACGTGACGATCTCCCCGGGCAACACGTCGCGGACATATTCAGCATCGACAATATCCAGCGCGCTCGTCTCGCTGGCGACGACATAACACCCGTCCTCAAGGCGCCCGATGCACAGCGGTCGAAGGCCGAACGGATCGCGCGCCGCCTCGATGCGATCGGGGTAGATAAAGAGTAGACAAAAAGCCCCTTTGAGCGTGCTCAGTACCGCGGCCAGCGGATCGGGCGTCTCCGCGAATTGCGGGCTGGCCAGCAGATGGACGATCACCTCGGTATCGCTGGTCGTCTGAAAGATCGCTCCCTGCGCCTCGCGTTCGAGTCGAAGCTGCGCAGCGTTGATCAGATTCCCGTTGTGCGCGACCGCAACCTGTCCGCCGCCGTACTGCACGAGTAGCGGCTGACAATTTGCGTCACTGCAGGAGCCGGTCGTCGAGTAGCGAACATGTCCGATCGCCGAATCACCCCGGACCTCGGCCATGCGCTTCTCGTCAAAGACCTGCGTCACCAGGCCCAATGCCGCGTAACGATGCAGCCGACCAGCGCGCACCGAACAGATGCCCGCCGCTTCCTGGCCGCGATGCTGCTGGGCGTAAATACCGAGATAGGCAAGCTCGGCCGCGTCGGCCCTTCCAAATACGCCGAAGAGTCCGCAGTGATGCTTCACTTCCGGCATCATGTTGAGAGACAAATCCGGCACGGCGTGACTCCCCGACGGAAAAGGCAGATTCCATCCGCGAAAGAGCCCGAACGATAGATGAAATGCCCCCCCTCGACAAGCGACCACGTCTTAGATCGGTTAGGCGGGGGCCTTTCGGCCCCGGCATTCCACCAGGGGCCGCGTCCATTGCACGCCGATGCCGCGGCACGTTCGCTGTCCAAGCCCAATCGCACGAGTTCCTGAAGCCGGGTCCGCCACCTCTTCCACTGCTTCCGCAAGATGGCCCGCGGCTTTCCGACGCAGCCATTGGTCCAGCGTTTCGAGACTCACCCTGACCTCGGTCGATTTGATGTATGCAACCCATCCACGCAGGATCGGTCTCAACTCCTCGATGACCGCGATCAGGCTGCGACCCCGTCCGCGCCGAAGCAGCGCCCGAAGCTCCGTCTTGAAGCGCTGCACCGATTGCGGAGCGATCTTGAGCTTGGGCTGGCGATGCGTCATCACGCTGTAGCCCAGGAACTTCCGTTCCCACGGCCGAGCCACGGCGCTCTTCTCCCGGTTGACCTTCAATCTCAGCCGTCGGGCGAGGAACCTTTCCAGCGATGCCATCACCCGTTCCCCCGCCGCCTTCGACCGCACGTATGCGCTGCAGTCGTCGGCATAACGGACAAAGCGATGACCCCGCTGCTCCAATTCCTTGTCGAGTTCATCCAGCAGGATGTTCAACAGGAGCGGAGACAGCGGGCCGCCCTACGGCGTTCCCTCGACTCGTGCCGAGACCACGCCGCCCTCCATCATCCCCGCCCGCAGATACCCGCAACCAAGGCTTCCAGAGGACTTGAACCTCCAAGTCATCACGCCATGCCCGGCGCACAAATGATAACGGCCGTTGAAGCTCTCACTTCAACGGCCGTCTTTCGTATATCGATCTGGAATCGATTCGATTCTTCGCTGACTAGCAACCGCCGCTCAGGAGGCAGTTTGCGAAGTTATCAATGTCGTCGATGTCAATCTCGCAGTCCTTGGTCAACTCAAGGTCTCCGGCGCACTTCTCGGTAGCGCTACCCGGGCCGCCCATGAGAATCTCGACGAACTTGCTGACGTCGGCTCCGTCCACAAAAGTATCCGCATTCACGTCGCCCTTGGTGCATGACAGGGCCGACGGAACGCTGGCGCTGACGGTCATGAGAGACGGCGAACCCGGCTTAAAGAGACCGATCTTGATATTGCCGGTTGTCGGCGGCGTGGCGGCGTCGAATCGGAAGTTATACAGAGTTCCGAATCGAAGGGCGTTCGCATTGGCATTTTGTGCAAAGGTCTGGGTCGTCGCCCAGATGATCTGATCGGTAAGAATGGTGGCCGGCCAATCGGTGCCGTCAAAGGGCTCGCCGCTGTGATAGAACACGTCATGAAACCCGATGTTTGAGATGCCGACACACTCGGGAGCGGATACTGAGAAGAACTGGCCGCCGCGATCGGAGTTCATGTTGTAGAGGGCATACTCATAATGCCATGTCCCGTTGCCCAGGTCCGTAACACGATGGCCGAGTGTCATGCGACCGTCGCCGGGAATGTCGATGTGCGAGAGGGTGACGGACGGATCGTTGGCCACCCATGCGTTAATGCCGGGCTGCATCTGCTGTGTACTGTTGCCGGAAACCCAGGACATGGTGAAAACAGCGTTGTCGGTGAACTGGACACGGCGGTAGGAAGCATTGTTGGTGTCGTTCCCAGCCGTGGCGTCATCTGCGGCAACGTACATGCCCTCAACATAGTAGAGGGCGCCCGGGTTTTCCGAAGGGTCCACGTCACCGGTCGCTGCCTGCAGGCGTCCACGAATAGTGGAAACACCTGACGGCGCCCCGTGCGGTTCGATGAAAGTTCCCATGGCAGCATTGACCTGATACTTCGGACCGAGGTTGCCGAAGCTGCCGTTTCGGGAGGCGGTGTACGGATCGGAACAGCCGGCGCCAAGGTGATCACAACAGCAGCCACCGTAAGGCGAGCAAGGAGGACAGAGGTTCTCCTGAAGGGCACAGAATCCGTGCTTCAGCCAACTTTGGCCAATCTGCTCGAAGCGACTGGCGCCGTTGACACTTCGATACCTGTAGAGATTCTGTGAAATAACAGGGTGGCGAGATGCCACGTTATCTAACCACTCGAGCGGCGTATCCCCGTTATTGCATGAAGTTGTGCCGACTGCGTAGGCGGCGATGCCGGCGGAGAGACCGTAGGTTTGAGGATTGCCGCCCGCCCCGTCGCCCGTGAGACCACCGACAATTACGTCAGGGCCGACGCTGCCGCCACGCGGGGAAACGTCGGAGGCCGGCTGTGTCTCAAATTCCTCGAAATCGGCGATGTCGGCAACGGCCATGACTGCCAGGGAGCCAACCGGAATACTGGCATGCGTCTGATTACCGGGAAACTCGGCCGAGACGGCAATTTGAGCATTAATCGTGATGGTTCCGGTCGCGGCGTCAAATGAGATGACTTCGGTACCGGGAATGGACTCAAAAAGGGTAAGTGCAGAATCGAGCCCGTCGACGATTCGCAGGTGGGAGCCCTTTACCTCAAAGGAGAAGTCACCGAACCGGCAGCCGGCCACAGTTCCACTTGTCTGTTCGAGACTGCCCACGCCCCGTGTGCTAATCGCGCCGGAGCTGCTCTGTGGCAAACCATCAGTCATGTCGAGCATGAAGCTCGACTGCTTGGGCGCAATGTGGAAAGTCATCTGAGGCTCGGAGCCGGAAAGCCCCACGGTAGCGAGAGCATCAGCGTCGAGCGTCAAAGTTGCCTGCCCGCCGGCCGTCGACCATGCGGTCCGGATAGAACCCATCGGACCGGCAAATGCGGTCGTTGTGGAAACAGCCATGATGAAGCCCACCACCGGGGCGATCGGCCGAAACCATCGTGAACACCAAACGGGTTTGAATTCAGACATCAAAACAACCTCCGGGACTTGCTACGTGTTTTTCACGAGCGCGACAAAAAAATACTCCACCCTGCGTCGCCCGCCGTTTCCGACAGACGACGATCTGCTCATGATTAAAAACTTGACTAACAGCCGCTATTCAGCAGGCAGTCACCAAAATTGGGAACATCGTCCAAGTTAATAATGCCATCGCGAACGGCCTCGACATCCCCGGCGCACAACTCTCGAAACGTCGGACCGCCGAAGAGAAGCCGATCAACAAAGACCTTAATGTCCAAGCCATCCACCACGGCATCGCCGTTCAGGTCGCCGTTGATGCAGGGATACGGCGTGACGGTCTGGACCGTCGCCGAGGTACCGGTGCCCGGCTTGAAATAGCCAAGAGTGACAGTTCCCTTGCCGGCCCAGGGCGCGACATCGGCATCAAATCGGAAATTGTAAAGCGTACCCCAGCGAAGCGCATTGGCACTGGCGTTGACTGAAAAATCCTCAGTCGACCATGTCACGCTTGAATTCGCGACAACGGGCGGCCAATCAGTGCCGTCGTAGTTCACGTTGCCGGGGCCGTCTCCGTCGTGGTAGTCCACATCGCGGAACTCAATGTTGGTAATGTTGGCATCAGGCCGAATGGGAATGGAAACCGATCCGATGGAACGGTCTGAATTGAGATTTTGCACTGCGTATTCGTAGTGGTAGATTCCCCCGCCGAGGTTCGTGGCCTGTGCGGCGACGATGACCAGCGCGGTCATGCCCCCGTCTTCCTGGGTGACAATGTCCGCCTCGCTAACGGTAGGGTCCGTATCCTTCCAGGCTCTGATACCGGATTGCTCTCTCTGGGTCGTGCCTATCGCCGTAAAACTCCATGCGGTACCGCTCCCGGAGACGGAGAGTGGTCGATAAGAGGCGTTGTTATTCTTGTGGCCCGCGGCGGCATCGTCGGCGGCAATATACTGTGCCTCACCGAAGTAACGCGTCGCATTCACATCGCCCGACCCGTTCGAAACCTCAAGGTCGGCTATCTTGGCCTGGCAGCGACGAGCGACTGAGCCGGAGAAGCCCGGGTTGGCCACGGGGTGGGTATGGACACCCGTCGTTGGATTGACCTGCCACTTGGGACCCAGGCTGCCCTGTCCGCCATTGCGACCCGATGAATAGGGGTCTGAACAGCCGACCCCAAGGGCGTTTCCGCTCGTTCCGGCACACGAGGCACAACAAGCATTATCACTCAATGCGAAGAATCCGTGTTTAAGCCAACTCTGTCCGAGCTGCTCAAATCGACGGGAACCATTGACCGGTTTCATTCGGAAGATGTTCTGGCCGATCACCGGGTGCATATTGCTCGGCTGGTCAATCCAGTTGAGGTTGACGTTGCCCAGATTGCAAGAGGTGGTGCCCATCGAGAATGCCTCGACCCCACCAGCGCTGTTGTAGTTCGAGACGCTGTCGTGAGATAGAACTCCAACAATGACGTCGGGGCCCATGGACTGAGTGGGGCTTCCCGGACAACCGGAGCCCAAAGCCGGGCGAGGTTGAATAATGACGATGGAAGCGACTAGAACAAACGAAAGTAAGAACGATCGGGCACCCGGCTTGGACATTCTGCGCCTTTCTTTGAGGAGATGGGCTCAGGCTATCCTGAGCGATGAACATCAGCGGAGTCGGCTACGCAACGAACATATCCATCGGATTGATGGATCGGTTGGCACATGCGCATTGGTTTGTTTGGACCTCCCGCCGCAAAAAAAATCGACTCGTTATGGCCCAGTGTAACACGACGGAGGCAGCCCATCAAGCGAATTGACGCCTCTGATTAGCGATTCTCGGACTCCTCGCGGAGCCGATTAGGCGATAGCACACAATATTCAATGAGCAAACACACTTTTGGTGCAAATTGGGCCGTTCAGCGCGACGGATTTCCGACTGACTCGGACCGAGCAGCCGAATATGCCGAAACGGCGCAGTGAATCGCGCCGAACCGTCGTTGGCTTTCTCCGCAGAGAATCGTCACAACTTTCGCATCGGAACCGAGCTCCTTGGCGAGCCGGGCAGCGGCGATTTGGTCATACTCCTCGAAAAACCCGCCTGAGCCGGGCATCAAGAAAGTCTCCAATGTTTGAATTCCATTAAGGTGGTTAAGGCCGCGATTCTCCTCGGCCAGACTTGGTATGGGCACAATCTTGAAGCGGAGATCCTCCAACTTCTTGAGGAGTGCTCGGCGTGCCGCGTCTCGCCTGCGGATGGCGGCGAGATACTCATCAAACTGGGCATCGCCGGTCGGGCTATCGGCCGGTCGCGATTCCGCTTCCGCGAGATCCATTGCCAGCAAGAAGCTCTGAAAGTTACCCACACCGGAGTCAACCTGGCCGGCGCTAAAGTAGTCGCAGAGCGCCTCAGGGTATTGGCCCCTTCGGACCATTGCTGCCTCCAGCCGTGGCCTGGCGGTCGTCAAAAACTCCGACAAGCGGTCCGAATCCAGGTGCGCGATGCATTGGGTGAACTGCTCGCCGCTTAAGACCTTTGCCGCGTACAGACCTTTGGTGCCGATTCGAAGAATTGCGCGGACGGCAGAACCGGTATCGTTGACGAAGGCGGTAAGTCCGTCCTTGCGTGCACGAATCGAGAATTCATAATCGATGTGATAGGAAACGGCCGGCAGTACGACGACAACATCAGCGTCGAACTCCGCCTTAAAGGCGGCGATGACCTGTTCCGCCGTCAGTCCCAGTGCGAAATTGCGAGACACCTCGGCCTCGCCCATGAGCAGGTATCGCCAGCCCATCTGCGGATCGGCGACCAGCATGAGATTTCCACCCTGAAATAGCAACGGCGATTGAACGATCCTATGACCGGAGGCTTTCAACCCTCCCCACAAATGACTCTCGCCCGGGGCGAAGATACTGCCTTCTTCGCCACGACTGGCAAATCGCGGCACGATGGTCGCGGGCTCGGCGGCGGATTGATCGGTCAATTTGAAGTGACCGGGCTTTCCGTTGTCCTGGGCCCACTCTGATACCGCAAATGGCTCGGCAATCACGGTGAGCTGATCGAGGCGCTTGAGCGGCCATAGGCGGGCAAATCCAAGCATCAACCTGAGCTGTTCCTTTTCGATGCTGACGACGAAGCGGGCATTTGGCACGGCACCGGACAACTGACGAGCGATGTCTAGCGAACTGCCGTCACCCACTCCTCGCCAATAGTCACCGCGCGACAGCTGAAGGCGAAAAAGGGCGATCTCGCTCTCGCCGGACTCCGATGCTGCGCGGAATCTCTGTTCGCTCTTGTAGAATTGAAACTGAAAATTCCGAAGGTCTTCTCCGATCTGATCGGCGGAACGTCCCGTCATCAGAATGCCAAGAACATGACGAACGATCGAGTAATCATCGTCCGCCGCCGCATTGGGAATCGGAAAATACCTGAGGAGATCGACCGGCACTCCCACCTGCCTCAACAGGGCAAGGTCTTCCGCTTCTCCGCGGCTTAGATTCGTCGGCCCGATGATGGCCAGTACGTGGGCAAGCGTCTTCAAGAGTCCGTCGCGTGCAAGATGCGTGGTGACGTAGTCCGCCGCCGCCCGCAGATAGGGCGCTGAATCTTCCGCGGGAAGTGTATAGGGCCATACAGGACCGGCATCATCCACGACGGCGCGATAGCCAAGGAGCGGAGGTCGAGCCTCGGGAATCCGCGACCAGTATGCGGCGGCCTCGCTGGATAGCTCGTGGTGAACGATCTTGATTTCCGCATCGACGGGGAGTCGAGATTCCCGGCCTGCAACTGCCGGAGAATCTGCCTGAAGAAACGCGACATTCAGGAGGACCAGCAATGCCGCGCAGGCCATGCTTACGCTCCTGGCGAACGTCCTGATTCGAAGGTCCCGGGCATCAAACCGGGAAATCGGATGTCGACCCACGCGTGCGGTCATGACCCCCCCCCCTTTCCACGTCGCGCCAGGAGGATGCCGGAAAAAACGATCACCGCCACCGCAATCCAAATAGGCAGGTAAGAGACGGCAGGGGATCGCTGAACTTCCGACGGTTGGGTTGTTCCGCGGGATACGGCCGTCGAAGTCCGCTTCGGGATGCCATCTTTGGATTCTCGCACCACGATTCGGAACTGCGACTCAAACGCGGAGCGGACCATCCGGTCGGCGACGCGATGCAAGTATTCATCGGGCAGATTCAAGACATCAAGCGTGTGGTTGCCAACCGGTCGAGTACGCAACTCTTCGACAACCCTCGACGAAAACTGAGTATGCGTTGGGCCCGGTTGCGCGGCGGCGACGCAGGGCAGGCACAAGAAAAGCAGCCAGACCAGATGTATGCAACGTCCCATCACAACTCCGCAAGGCGCGGCATCTTACCATGCCGACCGGAAGACTATACGGTCAGTTGTCGGCGGGAAAGGGCGAGCGGGGCCCGGATTAATATCATTCAGCGACCAGTCGAGGCAAGGATCGGACCGCGAAACGATGCGTGGCAGGCATTACAAGTGGCGATGATCTCGCTCAGCGTGGTACCAACGGCTGCAGCGTCATTTCTTTGGGAAACCTCGCACAGGTCAAGGCACTGACGCTCCATCTGGGTTGCGAGGCGATCGAAGACGCGGCGGCTCTCATCGCTCATTTCATTGTTCTTGAAAAGGTGCGGAATCAGCCGGGCATCTTTTGACAGTGCGGCCGCGAGCCGCGACACGCGTTCCATGTTCTCGGGCATCTCACCCGATTCGGCGCGACGCGCACGGCGGTCCAGATCAAGCTCGCGAAGCTCTTCCATGACCGCGCGGAGCCGCTCGCTGTTGACGATGTGGAGGCCGTGCTGGTCATCTGCGGGGCCCGGTGAGGCAATCGGCGAGGTAGAGCCGTTGGAACACGTTCCAACTCCGAAAAAGACGATAGCGATAATCGGTATCAGGGACTTACCTGTAGTACGCGGATTTTTCATGGCTTATCAAAACTCAGATTGACTTGATCTGATATGAGTCCGTCTCCCTCGGTACTCTCCGTCAGACCGTCCTTGTTTTCGGCAGGAAACATCCTTGCCATTGCGTCGAGATGCGCCCATTGGCGGTCGATTTCGCGATTCATGTCCGCCAGGTCCATCGACGAACGCGTGTATCTTCGTTGACGCATCGCATACTCTTCGAGCGGGACTCCGTCGGGTCGCACGTTGATACGATAGCGCAGACCATCGAATATCTCATAGAGTGGGAAAAGACCGCATCCCACCGCGTGGCGGACGAGGTCGACGCTTTCTTCGGCTTCCGACTTCCAGCCGGTAGGACAGGGCGACAGCATCACCATGAATCGGAACCCTCGCACTCGACGGGCGAACCTCACCTTTCGAAGGAAGTCGTCCCGATGCGCAACGGAAAGGGTAGCGGCGTACGGAATGCGGTGGGCGGCCATGATCGACATGATGTCCTTCTTGCGCTCGCCTTTACCGAAGGGCGACGTGGTAGTGGCGATGCCCATTGGGGTAGCGCTGCTTCGCTGGCCACCGGTGTTTCCGTATATTTCGTTGTCGTAGCAGATGTAGATGATGTCCTCGTTTCGCTCGGCCGCCGCTGAAAGAGTGGCGATCCCGATGTCGTAAGTTCCGCCGTCGCCCGCCCAGCAGATGATGGGAGCATCTTCGTCGCACAGCCGCTGCACCGTGCTCAGGCCGGTAGCCACGGCGGGACTGCTCGCAAAGGTCGTTGCGGCGATAGGAGCGCCGTATGCACTGCCTGGAAACGCGCCGGCAGTAACGATCCCACAACAGGCTGGAATCGCCATGATGGGCTTTTCACCGCCCAGCCCCTGGTCGAGAAGCTGCAGACCGACTGACATCCCGCAGCCGGCACAATTGGTGTTGCCACAACGAAGCAGATGCTCGCCCTGGATATGCAGATTTCCGGTCAACATCTGGGTCATAGGGTCGCTTCCTCCCAGATCGGCTCCGTTTCGCATCCGCGGGCCTCCAGGTCGTCGATGATTCCCTCGATGATCTCCGGTGTAACGTCGCCGCCGCCAAGACCGACGATGTAATCCTGCAAAACGACGTTCCGGGGACCTCGAAGGCTCGCGGCCGTTTCCTGCCAGAAGATTCCGCCGGAGCCGGGAGAGTGGTTGCGATCCAACACGCCGATGCGCTTGGCCGTCGTGACCGCAGCCCTGAGTTCTTTGCGCGGAAATGGTCTAAACTGCTTTACTTTGATCATCCCGACGTGTCGGCCGCGCTCGCGCTGCCGGGGGATAACGCGCCGCAAAGTGCGGGCCATCGTATTGCACGCAACGACGATTGTATCGGCGTCATCAGTTTGAAGGGTCGTCAGGGGGCCATCCGGTCGGCGGCCGAAGATCTGTTCGAATTCGTCGATCGCCTGGTCGAGAACCTCGGGTACGCGTTCCATGGCGCTCTGAATCTCACGGCGATGATGCGCTGTTTCGCGCGGCCACGTAAGGCCGCCGACGGTGACCGCCTTTCCAGGATGCAGATAATGCGGCACCTTGCAGGCCGGCAGATATCGATCGACCTGCTCCTGCGTCGGCAGTTCCACGACCATTTGAGTGTGGGAGATTATGAATCCATCCATTGCGACCATGACCGGGAGGAGCACGCGCGCATCTTCCGCCACGCGAAAGGCGAGGAGAATGGTGTCGACGAGGTCCTGATGGGATTCGGTGTAGAACTGAATCCATGCCGCATCGCGAAGAGCGAGGCTGTCGCCCTGATCCACCCAGATATTCCATGGCGGACCCAGTGTGCGGTTGACGGCGATCATCACGATGGGCAATCGGTAATACCCGGCGGCGAAAATATTCTCAGTCATGTATGCCAGCCCGTTGGCGCTGGATGCCGTGAACGAGCGGGCGCCGCCCAGGGACGCGCCGATGCAGACGCCCATGGCGGAATGTTCCGATTCCACAGGAACCACACGGCCCTTTGTGAACGCAAAGCTACTGAGATACTCAATGATTTCGGTCTGTGGCGTGATGGGGTATGCGCCGGCGCAGCAACCACGGGCCGAACGATTGGCTTCTCCCGCAAGTGCCAGCGTCTGACCCGCGGCGTTATTGCCTGTTACCAGTGTTCGAGACATCCGGCACCTTCACTTGATCGCATGCGCGAAGCGACGCAACCGTTTCGTCAGAGTTCCGCCATATAAATCACACCGCGCGGGCACTGCGTCGCACAGACGCCGCAGCCCTTGCAGTAGTCGTAGTCAAAAAGGTAGCCGTCGCCGTCCTTGCGGAGGATTCCCTCGGGGCAATATTCCACGCATCGGTCGCAGCCGTTACAGACACCGCAGCTCATGCACCGGGCCGCTTCGAGCATCGCCTCGGGCTTGCTGTCCTCGTAACCCAGGCGGACTTCGGAAAATGTATGTCGTCGAGTCGCGGCCGAGAGTTGCCGGCTGCGGTAGGCGGGAACCCGGGAGAAGACATGCATATGCATGGCTTCCGGTCCCGCAACCGCTGCCGACTCGGCCTCTCCCAGGGCTTCGTCGGAAAGCGTGCGATGAATGTGAAGTGCGGCGCGACGCCCGTTACCAATGGCCGCGGCGACGGTGCCGTCATTCGTCGCGAAGTCGCCGCCGATGAAGATCGGCGAACCCGAAAGGCCGAGCAGACGTGCGTGATCGGAGATCTCCGATCCCTCCGGCAGAATCGAAAGATCGGAGGATTGTCCGAGCGCGAGAATGATTCGGTCGTAGGGCAGGTCGAACTCGTTGCCTTCCGCGACTTCCGGAATCGGCTGACGGCGACCGCTTTCATCCGGCGGGCCAAGCGTCATTCGTCGGCATGAAAGAAGCAGAGAATCTCCGACTTCACGAAGCCGTAGGGGCGTGACCAATTCGCGCAGGATGACGCCCTCATCGAGAGCATCGTCGATTTCTTCCCGGATCGCAGGCATCTCCCGCCGGCTTCGTCGGTAAACAACCTCCACCGCCGAGGCACCGGCGCGCAGGGCCGAGCGAGCCGCATCGATGGCGGTGTTTCCGCCGCCGATGACAATCACGCGCTCGCCGCGCAGGGCCACTTCGTCGTGCTTGACACGATCAAGAAAGTCGATGCCCTCAATAACGCGGCGGGAGTCTGCAGGACCCAGATTGAGCGATCGAATCTGCTGCAGGCCGGTTGCCAGGAATACGGCATCGTATTGTCGAGAAAAATCCATGAGTTTCGAGCGGTCGACCTGCGCTTCGACGTGTAGGTTCACGCCATGCTGCACGATGTAGTCGATCTCCGCATCGAGCACTTCCGGCGGCAGGCGATATGAAGGAATGCCGTAGCGAAGAAGTCCCCCGGCCTCAGCGGCACCTTCAAACGCGTCCACGGGGTAGCCGAGCTTCGCCAGATGATACGCCGCGCTGAGCCCGGCGGGACCGGTGCCGATCACCGCGATTCGGTGCGAGCGCCACGGCGTCGAGGGACTCGGGCGAGTTCCCTTGTCGGCAGCCGCCCGCTCGAGGTCTCGAATCTGCACGGGCTCATCGAATAATGCGCGATTGCACGATTCAATACAGGGCGCGGGGCAGACTCTTCCACAGACTGCCGGGAGCGGCGTAGTCTGCAGCAGCGTCGAGAGTGCTTCGTCATAATCGCCGCTCCGCAGGCTGCGAACAAAGGACTGAATGTCATTTCCCGCGGGGCAAGCTTGCGAGCAGGGCGAAAGCAACTGGTGTCGGTGCGGTTGGCGGTTCGCCCACGTTCCAGTACGGATGGTCGACTGCTCGCCCACGTGTTCATCGAGCAAGTCTATGGGCGGCGGCTTTTGAGGCGCAAGGGGTGTTTCAATGGGCGTGCCCGGAAGCGCTATTCCGCAAATTGTGTCAAATGCCTCGCGAGCCGCGTCTACATTCTCGCCGCCAAAGCGCAGATCGCCGAGCGAATCGGCGACCGACTCCCATGGCTCGCCAAGGATTCTCAGAACGGCTCCAAGCATGGTCGTATTCACGATGGGGACTGACCTGGTTCCGAGCTTGTGCTTGATGGCGATGCCCGTGGCATCAATGGAGGCCACGTGTCGCCCAGCGAATTCCGGACCGAGGCTCTCAGGGACTTCAGGCGTATTCAGGATGACCCAGCCGCCCGGTTTGAGACCGGAGAAAATCGCCGGGCTGATGAGTGTGCGATCAAGGACGATGACGTGATCGGGCGATCGAACCTGATTGTGATTGACTATTTCGTACTCGTCGACCCGGACATAGGCCTGGAGCGGCGCACCTGATCTTTCCGCTGCATAAACCCCAAAGGCCTGGGCGAACTGTCCCCGAAGGAAATAGGACGTGGCGATGAGCTTTGCCAGTGTAACGCCGCCCTGCCCGCCACGGCCGTAGATGGTCATCTCGATCATGCCGCACCACCGATCGGGTCGGTGTCTCCGCCCCGCGCCGCCCGGGAGGAGCCTCTCCAGAGAGAGAAAGCAAGGCGGCGCGGGGGGGCCGACGCTTGCAGACACGGCAAATGGCATGCCGCCGGAGCCTAATACTGCGTCCGTACTTCGAGCATTCGAGCCGATGCGATCCCCACCACACTTACACGGGCGGTTCAGAATGCCCCAGGGCCGGCAGATCCGAGATTTCGCGGGGTGTGATGCTGAACTTCCCTCAATGCGCGGAGGATTGAGGGCAGAAACGGCTGCGGAGGGGGTACCTGAAATGACGCGTGATTTTGCAGTCCGGCCGGTTTTTGAATTCGTGCCAATTAACGGGAGACAAGAAGCGGGAGATTGCCATGAGCGCCAGACGAATTCGACAAATCCGAAGGGCGAGCCAGCGACGGTCGGACAACCGAAATGGACTCGGCGTGAGCGAACTCTTTACGGCCCCACCGAAGGATGCTCGGGTAATTCTGGAGGTTCGGGATCCGCGATTTAAGAGATATCTTCTTGGGTATTGAACGGTTTTATTGCCGCTGGTCGATCGGAACGACCTTCAGGTCCGTCGGACCGTCGTACACCGCCCGCGGCCGGAAAATGCGGTTCTCCGGCAAGTACTCCAGCACACGGGCAGCCCAGCCGGCAGTGCGAGATACGGCGAAGATCACCGGGAAGAGCGGGGTCGGGAAGCCTAATGCGTGATAGACGATGCCGCTGTAGTAGTCCACGTTCGGGTAGATCGGTTTGCCCTTGGCCTTCATCTCACTAAGGAACAGATTCTCAACCTCGACGGCGGTTCGATACAGCGACTCCAAGCCCTTCTCTTTACAAAGCGCTTCGGCGTGCTTCTTAAGAACGAGAGCCCGCGGGTCATACGCTTTATACACTCGGTGCCCGAAGCCAATCACCTTCTGCCCCTTGGCGATGCGATCAGCGACCCAGGCGGCGGCCTTTTCGGGCCCACCGATGGACTTCAGATCGTCGAGTGCGGCCTCGTTTGCTCCGCCATGCAGCGGCCCGCGGAGCGAGCCGATCGCCGCCGCAATAGTGGAGTACATGTCGGCCAGTGAGCTGTGAACAACCATCGCGGTAAACGTCGAAGCGTTCATGCCATGATCGGCCTGGAGAATCAGGCAGATGTCCATGAGCTTTTCGGTGACCGCGGTAGGGCGCTCTCCGGACATCTGATAGAGATAATTCGCGGTGAACGACAGCGATGGATCGGACTGGATGATCGGCAGCCCCCGTCGTGCTCGGGCAATCGCAGCGCCGATACTCCGCGTGCGAGCCATAATGCGGATGGCGATCTCGGTCTCCATCTCCACGGCGGCTGCGGCATTCGACACGCTTTGCGTGACAACCAGCGAATCCTTGTCGAGACACGCCAAAGCGGCGACCGCGGCCTGCAATGTGTTCATCGGATGCGCGTCGCGCGGCATGGACTCAATGAACTTGATGATCACGTCCGGCAGGTCGCCGCACTTGGCCAGTCGCTGACGAAAACCGGCGAATTCCTGCCTATTTGGCAGCTTGCCGAACATGAGAAGATAGGCGACTTCATCAAATGCGCAATGATCGCTGAGGTCGGCAATGTCGTAGCCGCGATAGTTCAGATGACCGGCCTCGCCATCCACGTACCCGACCTTGCTGATGTTGGTGATGGCGCCTTCCAGTCCTCGACCCAACTCGATCGTGCAGGGAAACTCAACTCGGCCAAGGAACTTCGGCATCTGGCTAACCTCTGTTTCGGCGGGAACTCACTGATGCAATCTCGCGCACAGTATAGTGCCTTTATACGAGTCGCAAAACACACGGCCATTCCGGGGCGGTGCGGCAACCTCCAACCCATCCAGACGGCGATAGGTGCACTCTGCAAACAGCAAACTGCCCCACTCGTCCGGAGCCCGACGTCTTTTTGCAACACCGGGCCACGCCGTCTAGGATATCGGCTTTCCGTGGCCGGTTGATTTGCTTGTGCCGGCTACAGACCTACGCCCGAGTACCGACCATCTGGAGTTAACACCATGAAAGTCCACGAATATCAGGCGCGACAGCTTCTTGCAGCCGCTGGGGCGCCTGTCCCCAGGTTTGAAGTTATCGACTCACCCGATCAGGCATCAACCGCGATCAAGGCCCTCGGAGGCGGCAAGCTGGTCGTTAAGGCGCAGGTCCATGCAGGCGGACGTGGCAAGGCCGGCTACGTCATCCTCTCAGACAACCAGGCCGAGATCGAGAAAAACTGCGCGCGAATGCTCGCCGAACCCATGGTCTCCAAGCAAACCGGTCCACAAGGGGTCAAAGTAAGCAAGATACTCTTGGCCCCCGCCGTCGAGATCGAAAAGGAGTATTACGTCGGCATGGTTCTCGATCGTGCCAAGGGCTGCCCGGTCATGATGGTGTCGAAGGAAGGCGGCGTGGAGATCGAGGAAGTCGCCGCGAAGAACCCGGACGCTATCGTCAAGGAATGGCTGCACCCGCTCCTCGGCTTGCAACCGTATCAACTCCGGCGGCTCACGACCGCCCTGGGGCTCGAAGGCGATCACGCCAAGCAGGCAGCGCGGACCATGGAAGTGCTCGCACGAATCTACCTGGCCAAGGATTGCACCCTGGCAGAGATTAACCCGCTGGTGTTGACCAAGGGGGCGAACGGCAAGCCCGGCGAGATTCAGGCGATTGATGCAAAGTTCAGCTTCGACGACAGCGCCCTCTTTCGTCACGCGGACATCGCAGAGCTTTTCGATCCAACCGAGGAGAACCCTAACGAAATCAGGGCATCGAAGCACAGCCTGAACTACATCGCCCTGGATGGGAACATCGGCTGCCTGGTAAACGGCGCCGGACTGGCGATGGCCACCATGGACATCATCAAGCTGCACGGCGGAGACCCGGCCAACTTCCTCGACGTGGGCGGCAGCGTCACCAAGGACGGGGCCATCGAGGCATTCCGCATCATCCTGAGCGACGAAAAGGTAAAGGGCATCCTCGTCAACATCTTCGGCGGCATCGCCAAGTGCGACGTCATCGCCGATGCCCTCATCCACGCTGCGCAGGAGATCGGCTTCAAAATCCCCGTCGTCGTGCGACTAGAAGGCACGAACGTTGACAAAGCCCGGGCAATGCTCAAAGAGGCGGCGATCCCGCAACTGATCCCCGCAGCCGACCTCACCGACGCGGCCAAAAAGGTCTGCGCAGCGGTCTAGACTTCACGTTTCACACTCAATGAATCCGCATGTCCCACGTGTGCGGTCGCCAAGGCATGTGATCGAAAGGTACGCGACGGATGAATCCCAGGAACCATTGCATCACACGCCTAGCACTTCGTCAGTACAAGAGCATCGAAGCTTGCGACATCGAACTTGGTTCCATGTCAATTCTTGTTGGGCGCAATGGTGTCGGAAAAAGCAATGTGATAGACTCGCTCCGATTCGTTGCTGACGCCCTTCGGAATACGCTGGAGTATGCTATTCGAGAGCGAGGTGGCATCGATCAAGTGCGTCGCAAGTCACTTGGTGGCCGACCGACGCATCCAGGCATTGTTCTCGAAATAAACATCACGGATGAGTTGATCGCCCAATACGGCTTTACGATTGCGGCAGTTCAGGGAAGAGGGTTTCGTGTCCACGAGGAGACTTGTGAACTCCGAAGTCGCGACGGAAGTACTCACGAAGGTTTCAAGATTGAGAAGGGAATCGTAACGAGGTGGACGCCCAAACACGCGGGCCCCGCGTCTTCCGAAGACCGACTCTACCTCGTGGCTGCGTCGGGGTTGCCGGAATTTCGTCCCGTCTTCGACATCTTGACAAAGATGACTTTTCACAACCTCAACCCCGAGGTCATGAAGTACCCACAACGACCTGAACCGGGCGAACTGCTTGTGCATGATGGTCGAAATCTGGCAAGCGTAATAAAGAAAATAGAGTCATCGACACCTCACGCATTAGATCGTGTCAAGAACTATTTACAAGCCATCGGTGTTCCGATCACGCGAATATCCCACAAGCAAGCAGGCGCCCTAGAAACCATTGAGGTAGCACAGGAAATGGAAGTTCCACAAGGCAGGCGAAATGCCAATTTTGACGCCATCGCCATGTCTGATGGGACGATCCGGGCCTTGGGGATTCTCGTCTCACTTGTCTCCGCTGGAAGCAACGGGTCGGGTGGGCCCTCACTGATCGGAATCGAGGAACCCGAGACCGCTTTGCATCCTGCAGCAGCGGCAGCGCTCATGGACGCCCTCAGTGAGGGAGCCGCAAAGACTCAACTAATAATCACTTGCCATAGCCCCGACCTTCTGGATCATCCAAGTGTCTCGCCCGATATGATTCGTCCCGTGCTGCTTGAAAATGGTCGGTCGGTTGTCGGCAAGCTGAGCAATGCGAAGTGCGAACTGCTGAAGAAGCACCTGTCGACCGCTGGGGAACTCTTGAGGCTAGATCAGTTGGAGCCCGACCCCGACGACATCAGACGACAATTGGAAACTCGCGGAACTCTCTGGGAATCATTGGCATGAGCGTCGTCGTAGCTCCGATCGTCGAGGGATATGGCGACGTTGCCGCGGTCCCAGTACTTCTTCGTCGGATGGAGCCCACACTTGACGTCAAGCGTCCCGTTCGATTTCCCAAGAGCAGACTACAGATGCCGGAGCACCTCCATCGGGCGGCCTTGATTGCTGCATCTAACATCATTGGTACCGGCGCAGTATTGTTAATCATGGATGCGGATGAGGAATGTGCTGCAACAGTCGGCCCAAGTCTTCAAACACAATTGGAAGCGACCCTACCGAATTGCCTTTGCCGTGTCGTCTTGCCCGTAAGGGAGTTTGAGGCGTGGATCGTGGGCGGCGACGATATATACGGAGTACACGATCCGGACAGCGCCGGTAATTTGAAGGGGAGACTTCGACAGAATCACGGCGTGTACAGTGAAACGGTCGATCAGCCCAGCCTCATTGCGCGAGCGGACTTGGAAATCTTGGCGAATCGATCTCGATCATTCCGACGGCTTCAGTCAGTCGTTCGGGAGATAGCCCAACTTTCCTGACCAACCGTTAAGAGCAATTCGTGACGAAGCTCTTAATAGAACTGCTTCGCCATTCGCAACATGGCCAGGGCACAAGCTCTGTTTCCCGCAGTAGAGTTCTCCATTTAGTGTCCTCGTTGGCAAAAAAGTGCCGGCAGCCTGTAACGGATCGAGGAACCTCTTGCGATAACCGTGACTTATTGTCTACCGGAGACCGGTCCATCGACCCCATACGACGACCTTTCCCCGATTTGGCCCCAATTTGCATTGCGCAGGCCGTTTTGGCTAGGATAGGATCATGCAGGGGTGGGGCAATCCGTTGTCACTCGATCCAGACTTGACGCAGCTCCCGTCAAACAACAATCCATCCTGCTCGTGCGCGCCACGAGAACGAAAGGACACCGCTTCCATGAGTTCAATACGTCTTGCCGCCTTCACATTGATTGTCGGCTGCCTCCTCATATCTCCGGTCGCTTCAAAGGCACAACCCACCGCTTCCGTCAAGGACGGTCCGTCACCTCACAAGGAGGCATTCGGCGATCCTTACCTCCCTGCGGACACCTCTCCCGGCGCGCCGCGGGCCACCACGCCGCGTGCGCCTGCCGGAAGTGTGCAGGTAAACACGAACGCCATGGGCCTGAATATTCCCAACGACGCGGCCAACGAGCCCTCGTTGGCAATCGACCCGACCGACCCGAATCGCATCGTGATCGGCTGGCGGCAATTCGACAACATCGCCTCGAATTTCCGACAGGCGGGATGGGCCTATTCATCCGATGCCGGCGCGACATGGACGTTTCCCGGTGTACTTGAGCCTGGCGTGTTCCGCAGCGACCCCATCCTCGGAGCGGATGGTTTCGGCCGATTCTTTTACAACAGTCTGCAACAGAATTTCTGCATTGACGTATGGCGCTCGCTCGACGGCGGCATGACATGGCCGATTCATCCAGATGCCGTTGGTGGTGACAAAGCCTGGATGGACGTTGACCAACGAGATTACGGCTACGGCGCGGGCCATCTCTATCAGGCCTGGAGCACCGGCGCGAGCTGTTCGGGGCCCGGCACCTTCACCCGATCCACAAACGGCGGCCTCTCCTGGGAACCAACCCTTTCAACGCCGCTCCCGTCTGTATTCGGCACCGTCGCAGTCGGACCCGATGGCGAACTCTACATCGGCGGCGTCGACGGACCCTTCTTCTTCAATCCGGACTTTGTCGTGCTTCGCTCGACCAACGCCAAGAACGCCAACTTGACCCCGACCTTCGACGTGGTCGTCACAGGCAACTTTCTCGGCGGCGCGCAGATCGGCGGCGGCGGACCCAATCCCGACGGCCTCCTGGGCCAGACCTGGATCGCCGTCAACAAAACCGCCGGATCGAATCGCGGCCACGTCTACATGTTCGCATCGGTCCAACCGGGGGGCGGCGATCCGCTCGACGTCCGCTTCACGCGCAGCACCGACGGCGGACAAACCTGGAGCCCGTCGATTCGTGTCAACGACGACCCGACGAACAACGGGGCGTTTCAATGGTTCGGCACCATGTCGGTCGCGCCCAACGGACGCATCGATGCGATTTGGAACGACACGCGCGATGACCCGTCGAATCAGCTCTCTCGAGTGTACTACTCCTACTCGACCGACGAAGGTGTCACCTGGACGCCCAATCAGGCGATGACGCCGCAATTCGACTCGATGGTCGGCTTCCCGAATCAGAACAAGATCGGCGATTACTACGACATGGAGTCCGACCTGACGGGCGCGAGCCTGGCGTATTCAGCGACGTTCAACGGGGAACAGGACGTCTATTTCATGCGGATCACGGTGGACGACTGCAATACCAACGGCGTGAGCGACGTGGACGACATCGCCAACATGACCAGTTCGGATTGCAACGCCAACGGCGTCCCCGATGATTGTGAAAACGATTGCAACACGAACGGCATCGTCGACGCCTGCGACATCGCGGCGATGACGAGCGAGGACTGCGACCTGAACGGCCACCCGGACGAATGCGAAGTCGGCGGCCTACTCGACTGCAACACCAACGGCAATTCAGACCTGTGCGACATCTACACAAGCGTGAGCCAGGATTGCAACGGAAACCGTATCCCCGACGAATGTGACATTGCGACCATGGTCTCGGAAGATTGCAACACCAACGGCGTTCCCGACGAGTGCGAGCCGCCCGATGACTGCAACACGAACGGCATCGCCGACATTTGCGACCTCGCCCAGGGGACGAGCTTCGATTGCGACAACGACGGCATTCCGAATGAATGCCAGCTTGACGGCACCCATGTACTGTTCACGGAGAACTTTGCCTCAGGCCTTCCCGCCGGATGGACCGCGACGGGGCTATGGCACACGACGGCGGCCTGCCCGAGAGCCGAGCCGTGCGAGGCTTCGCCGTGGGCCTACTATGGAATCGATGCCGCCTGTAATTTCAACACCGGGGCAACGACGGCCGGCGTCATCACGGCTCTGCCGATCGCCCTTCCGGCCAATACACTGCAGGCCACGTTGTATTATTGCTCTGCCTACGGCGGCCAAAGCGGTAATTCGAATGCCAGCGGCATGGACTGGGCCTGGATCGCCGCCAATGGTATTGAAGTTGATGACGTCAGTGCCGGACTTTCGCAGCTGACCTGGGAAACGCGCGCGGTCGACCTCACCGCATTCGCCGGGCAAAACGTCACGCTCACGTTTAATTTCGACTCGCGAGGTGCGTTTCTCAACACCTTCCTCGGATGGCAATTCGACGGACTCCGGCTGGAGGCGGTCCTTGAAGGATCGCTGGACTGTGACAACAACATCGTGCCGGACCTCTGCGAGATTCAGAACGACCCCACGCTCGATTGCAACAACAACGGCGTGTTGGATGTCTGCGAGGGGCCGGTTATCTGCGCCTGCCAGGGCTTGCTCGGCGACGTGGACGGCGATTCCAACCGTGATGGTCTTGACATCGGCCCATTCACGGCGTGTTATCTGGCCGGCGTACCGACGACGCCAAGCTGCGGCTGTGCCGACATGGACGCCAACGGAGTTGTGGATGATCTGGACGTCGATCTCTTCGTGGATTGCCTGCTCGGCCTGGGGTGCCCGTAAGTCGCAAGGACTTATCTGGGTGACGTCGCGACCGCTTTGTTTCGCCTTTGCCATCTGGGCGTCCGTCAGCGTTGCGCCGGCGCGAGCGGCTGATCCGACCACCCAGCCTACGAGCACGACCGCACTCCCCAAAGGGTTTAAGCCGCGCGTCACTCATGTCCAGGGCGGCAAGGTCGATTGGGCGGGCGGCCATCTGCTCGTCGAGGGCATCGGCAAATCACGAGGGACCGACGAACAACAGCAGAAAATGGCGGAGCGCGCGGCGACGGTCGTTGCGGCGCGTAACGCACTCGCCCTCGCGGCCGGCATTCAGATCAATCGATACGGTCGTTTTTCCGACGTTCGCGACGGAACGGTTCAGATCGAGGGAATGCTAAAGGGGCATTTGGCGGTAAACGTGATGTGGGATCCCGCCGCGAATCCGCCAAGCTGCACGATCACGTTGAGCGTTCCATTGTGGGGAATCAAGGGCCTCTCAGCAACCGTATTTGAAGAAGAGCGGAAACGGGCACGCTCAAGCGCTCACTTCCCGATCATCGATTCTCAGGGGACGGCAACGAGCGACGACGAGTGCATCCTGATCGACTGCCGCGGGACTCACATTGAACCGTGCCTGTTCCCGATCATCATCAATTCCGACGGCAGAGTGCTGTACGACGCATCCGTGCGCAGGCAATTCCACGGCGGCATCCTGCCAACCGTTCGCTATGTAGAGCTCGATGGTCCGCAGGAATCAGGCGCGACGACGCAACCGGCCCTTGAGACCGGCGATCGCATCCATCTGTTCAAGTCGCAGGCAATCAAGAGATCAAGCAAGACTGACATCGTCCTCGGCCGGGGAGATGTCATTCGCATCTCAAAGAGCGCGCGACTCGTCGAGCTGCTCCGCGCCGGTCAGGTTCTTGTGCTGCTTGATCCCGTACCCGAGGCTCAAGGCACAGCGCCGGCACGCTGACCCGTGTTCCCAGGTCAGTTCTCCGGTTCACTCTCATTCAGTTGACACAGGCTTGGGGCGCTACTTTCCCGACAAATCAGCGCAGACGATTTCCTCGTCATTTCTTGCAAACACATGCCGATCCGCGAAGGCCGGGTGCGACCAGCAAACACCCCCGCGTCTTGACGGAAGCTGGTCCCGCGTCGGCTTTATCAGCTTAGCACGACTGACTTCCCTGAACCCCTTCGGTGAAAGGCGGCTGATGATGAGCTCCCCCTTGTCGTTGAACATCCACACATCGTCGCCATGCTCGACAAAGTGAATCGTCGCCCATCGATCGTGCGGTACGGCCTCGGCGCTTTCCCAGACCCGATCGCCGGTAAGCAAATCGAGACACCGTAATTCGCCGTAACTATCGACCCCATAGATGTACTCCCCTTTCAGGTACGGCGTGGAGTTAATCGAGTGCAGCGCATCGGTCTTCTGCTCGCTCTCGCCCGTCCGCTTCCAGACCAGTTCAGCCGTCGGTTCCTTCTTTCCAAGTCGAATCAACAGGGAGCCGTCAAAGAAGTTTGACACGAAAACGTTGTCGCCAAGATGCACGGGCGTTGCAATGCCGATCACCATGCGCGTCGGCGGAAACGGGACACTCCAATAAAGCGTGCCGTCCGCCGGATTGAGACCTACAACATTCGCACCCGTATAGCAGACCAGTACGCGACGGCCGGCCTGTTCGATGACGATCGGCGCGGAATACGATGCGGGATCCTTCAAGGCGTGCCACACCTCTTTCCCGCTTATGCGATCAAAGGCAACGATGTCGAACTCGCCCTCGCCGCCGATCTGCAGAATGACAAGGTCTTTTTCAATCAGCGGCGCGCACGCCAGCCCCCAGATCGGCATCCGGACTTTGTACTCAGCGAGCACGTCCTTCTGCCAGTGAATCTTCCCGCTTGCGGCATCGAAGCAGAAGAAATTCCCCATGGCCCCCAGCACATAGGCCCGGCCGTCGTGGACCGTGACCGATGCGCGAGGACCGGCGTCGTAGCCGATGTCCTTGTAAACGCAGTCGTAAACGTGGCTCCAGATCGTCTTGCCCGTCTTGGCATCGAAACAATGCACGCGCTCAACCTGCTTGGGCTCGATGAGCCGATCGGTGACATAAACCCGCCCATCGGCCACCGTCGGCCCACAGTATCCGCCTCCGATTTTCGCACGCCAGACGATGTCGAGTTGCGGCTTGTCGAAGCGCTCAACAACTCCCGACTCGCGCCAGACCCCGTCGCGACCCGGCCCGCGCCATTGTGGCCAGTCGTCGGCGAAGGTCGACCTGCTTGTCGCTGAAACTGCTGCGGCAAATGCCAAACCGACAACGGCCGTCGATCGCATGATGGCTCCTCCTTCGGATTATTGTCTCTCAATTGAATGTAGCGGCTCTCTCCAACCCGAGATCATAGCCGGTGACGAGGCAGTTGGCACCGTATGCTCGCGTAAGGACGCCGCCCAGAGAGATGCACGAAATTACCATCGCGACGCTACTGAACAGTAGACAACGATGGATCCACGTTCTCGTTCGTGATGACCAGCCAATCCTCGCCGTCCTGGCCGATGTCGCCGCGATCGAGGCTGAAGAGAATCCGCGACGGCGGGCGCATGAAACTCACCAGTAATTCATAGTCCTCGCGCTGCATCACCAGATAGGCGGACGTCGTACCCTTTAAGAGATCACAAATACGCGAAGCCACCATCATGCGAAGATCATCTCCATCCACGCGGTCACGGTGCTCGGCGATGAGACGATACGGGTCAACCACCTGGCGCAGTTCGCGGCCGCCATAGAAAGTCACTCTCCCGTCCGGTCGGTTACTCGCCCAATAAAGCGGCGTTGCCTCGTCGATGCCGGCGGCATGGAGCTTTTTAGCCAGGGCAAGTGGGTCGTCGATGTTGGATAATTGCGGCCCCATCAGGCACCAGGTGACGGCAAACGCCGCCAGCGATGTCAGGCCGATCCCCACAAGACTTCGCCGGCGAAGCCCGCGGACGAACCATGTCGCCGACAACGATAGACCGATCAGGATCGCGATGCAGATCACCATACCCTGAAGTGGGGCCGGGCCGTGCCATTCTTCGGGGTACATCTTCGGCAGAAGAAACCACCCGACAATCGGGATCGCCGCGATGATCGACAAGATCGTCGCAAGGATGCCCCACATGCGTCGCGTATGAAATTTCTCCGTCCTGAAGAAAAGCCGCTCAAGCACCACGGCCAGCAGCAGCGAGCAGCCCGGCACAATCGGAAGGACGTAATAGGGCTTCTTGAAGCTCATCATCGTTGCAAATAAGAACGGGACGACGACCCAGCACCACGCGTAGGTCAGTGGTCTTCGATGTCCCGAGTATTTCCGAAGAAAAGGCGACGCCATCGCTTCCGGAAGCGACAGACACCACGGCAGCAGCATCCCAAACAGGATCGGGAAGTAGTAGTGCAGCTTGCCCCACTTGCATCCCGGATAATTGCCCCTGGCTCGATCGAGAAACTCATAATCCCAAAGCCGCCACGCATAGGGCTCCCTGCCGGCAACGAAGATCATCCACGGCAGGAACATCAACAGAAACAGCGGAATGCCCCACCAAAGACCGTGACGGCGCAGTGACATCAAGAAACGCGACCCAAATTCCCTGATCCCCTTCATCAATGCCGGCCCCATGGTTGCGGGTCCGCCCGCAGCGACAAGCCGAATACTTCGCTGAGCCCACCACCAAAACGCGATGGGCAGGCAGACCATGGCCATCGGCATCGGGCCCTTTGCCAGCATGGCCAATCCCAGCGCGATATAAAAGCGAATGAGATGCGACCGCCCCTCTCTCGGGCTCTCGGCCGTCTGCGAGTACCAGAATTCCGCATACGCCCACGTGCACAACAATGTCAGCATCGCCTCGGCCGTGGCGTTGACGCTGAACAGCAGCATGCCGAACGAGGACGCCATGACGAAGGCGGCAATGTCCGCCGTCCGAGTGTCGAACATTTTTCGCGCAAGCCGACGGACTATCAGAATGGTCAACACCGTTGCCACGAACGAAGGCAGCCGCGCAGTCACATCAGTGACGGCATGACCAGTCATCGAATCCGTTGGAAAAAACTCCGACAGTATCGCCACCGTCCAGGCGGGCAGCGGCGGCTTCACCAGAAACGGCGTGTCCAGGTAATGAGGTACCAGCCAGTGATTTGAATCGACGATCTGGCGGGCAGTTTGCGCAACGATGACTTCGTGATCGGCCAGGTGCGGCCCTTCAGTCAGCAGGACCGCTCCAAGGGCGAGAAACGCCGCGAGACCGATCAGCATCGTTGATGGCGCAAAGAGGCGGCCATTGGCCAGGCCGACATTCTGATTCGATTGCGCCAGCGGAATAACTCCGGAGTGGAGAGGCAATTCCCTTGATGTTCGGATCACTAGACACGTGGGGGGTTGTAGAGGTTAGCGTCGCTTCGCGCGCCATTCCGCCAGTTCCGCCAGTTCGGCGGCAAGCTGCCGGTAAACCTCAAAGGAAAGAGCCTGCTGGCCGTCGGAAAGGGCCTTGTCGGGCTGTGGATGAGTCTCGACCATGATGCCGTCGGCGCCCGCGATGACCGAAGCACGGGCGAGAGGCGGTACCGCCCAACTGATGCCCACGCCGTGCGAAGGATCAGCAATGACGGGCAGGTGAGTGTAATGCTTGATGAGGACGACGGCGGAGAGGTCGAACGTATTTCGGGTCATCGTCTCAAATGTACGAATACCTCGCTCGCAAAGGATGACCTGATAGTTCCCCAGAGCGAGAAGGTACTCAGCCGCCATGAACAATTCCTGCAACGTGGCGCTGATGCCGCGTTTGAGCAGGACCGGCTTGCGGATTCGGCCCGCAGCCTCAAGCAGCGAAAAATTCTGCATGTTCCTCGCACCGATCTGGAGGACGTCGGCCACTTCGGCGACGGCATTCAGTGTCTCGCTGTCCTTGACCTCGGTGACGATGCGTAAATCGAAGTTCTTCTTCACTTCGGCGAGTAGCTGCAGGCCCTCTTCTTTCAATCCCTGGAAGGCATAAGGCGAAGTACGCGGCTTGAACGCCCCACCGCGAAAGAACTTTGCCCCGCTGGACGCGACGAGCTCCGCCGTCTTGAAGACCTGTTCGCGCGACTCAACCGAACATGGGCCCGCCATGACCGCCAGCGAGCCGTCGCCCACTTTCGCGCCGCGCACATCCACAATCGTGGCTTCCGGCTTGACCTCCCAGCTGACCAGCTTGTACGGCTTGGATACCGGCACACACTCCCCGACGCCGGGCAGGAGCAGGAATTGCTCCGCGGATACCGCCCCCTGGTTGCCGGTAATGCCGATCGCCGTTCGGATCGAGCCAGGTATCTCATGCGGCTTGTAACCCAACTCCTCAATCCGTTGACAAACGGCCTTGATCTGAGCGGGGGTCGCGGATTTTTCCATCACGATCAGCATGGTGTTCTACCAGTCGGCCCGGCCGCCCGATGCCTGCCGCCATAAACGGGTTTCGATTCGTCGATCATTTTTGGGATGGCGCCGTTGACGGCTCTTCTCGGCTGAGGCGTCGCGCATAGCCCTCAATGTGCTCCCAGAGCGATCGCTCCTTCTCGTCGGACTGGTCAAGGTCGTGTCGATTCTCCAATTCGACCTTAACCTTCCCGATCGGCCAGTGGCAGTATCTTAATCGGTAGGCGGCAAGCACCGCATTGGATCGCTGCTTGCCTGCGGCGCAGTGAAAAAACACCGGCCAATTCGCCTCGTCCGCGACCGCCGCGGCGGCCCGATCCATGGAAACATAGTCGCCGCGGCCATTGCCCGGCATCGGAAACCGGTACATTCTCAAGCCGAGCCGTTTGGCCTCGGCAAGCATGGCCGCCTCGTTCTCTCGATCGGTCGGACCCGTAAGACTGACGATGGTCCGAACGCCCTTCACCCGGCTCAGATACTCGATATCCCCGACATCGGGAAACCCACCGCGGAAGATCTTGCCCGACTCGACTTCGACAAACCGACGTGGAACGTTGCGCAGCTCCAACAGATGCGGCATGGCGATGGTCGCGGCCGGTGGAACTATCAGAAGCAGGATAAGCAGGATGGTTCGTCGCATGATTCGCGATCGGCGATCGTTTCTTGCCGGGCGACGCCGCCAGGTTTCTCCGCGCCGCTTCAGTGCGCCGCAGCGACCGAGGGCATTCCCACGGTGTTGATGTAATTAATCATCTGACGCAAGCGGCCGTGTGATCGCCGGTTGAAGTTCATCACCAGGCGAGGCTTCTCCGGCACATCATTGCCCTCCTCGGGCAGCGGACCGGTCAGTTCGATGGACCCGCTGCTGATGATGTCGGAGAACTGCTCTTGAATATGAAGGATCGCTTCTCGCGGGGGCAGCTCGTTCAGCCGAATGACCAGCGTGTCTCGCACATACCGGTAGGAGTGGAAGCGCCGGTAAAACGTCAGAATCTCCTGAACCGCAACCTCTATGTCATCCGTCACCTTGATCAGGTTCATATCCTCGGAGCTGATCATGCCGGTGTGGAGGAGTTCTGCCTTCACATAGGTCCGCCAGTGTTGCCAGTAGGTTCCGCCCGGCGCGTCCACCATCACGATGGGAACCAGGGTCGCCTTGCCTGTCTGCACGAGCGTCAGCACCTCAAAGCCTTCATCCTGCGTACCGAAGCCCCCGGGAAATAGGACGACGGCCTTGGCCTCCTTGGTGAACATCAGTTTCCGCGTGAAGAAATACTTGAAGTTCACCAGCTTCTTGTCGTCGGCGATGATGTCGTTCGTCTTCTGCTCGAAGGGAAGCCGAATTGCAACGCCGAAACTCGCATCGACGCCGGCGCCGCCGTGGCCGGCCTTCATGATGCCGTCGCCCGCCCCGGTGATGACCATCCACTTGGACTCGCGCATCCGCTGCGCGAATTGAACCGCCTGGATGTACTCCGGCGCGTCTTCCTTGGTCCGCGCAGAGCCGAAGATGGATACTTTGGGAATGTCCTCGTAAGGCGCAAACGTCTTGAATCCGTACCGCAACTCGGCAAGGGCCTTGTCCACCAGCTTCACGTCGGCACGGCTCGTCGCATCGCGCGACATCCGGCAGACCGTCTTGATCATGCTGGCGTAAAGGTCTGAATCGAGCCCCGGCGCGTACTTGCGGACGAATTCTTCAATCGCCGCGTCACGGGCTGCCCTTTCCTCGGTTGACAACATGCTGGGTTCACTGGGCGGGGGAACTTTGGCTTCGTTAATCACTTCAACTCACCTCTATGCATTCTCTTTTTCGCAAACCGAGCGAGTATAACCGCACTCGGCCGCAGGGCCAAAGGGCTCGTCGCAGTCACGGGCAGGATGCACATGATCGCATTCCCCGAAAAGCCACGCGCAAATTGAATCGGACAATGACCTTACAGCGAATCCCATGTCCCCGGGCAGCTTACGCGCTATCTCACATTATCGGATGGGGTGGATTTCGAAGTTCGGCCACTTCGTTGCGACTCGGGCTGTGACCGGCCCGGCTGTAGGTCACAGGTCCGACTTCCACCGCTGGCTCATTTCTTGGAGGGTGCTTGTTTGACACACCGGCCGATGACGGGGCGCTTGCGGGTGTTCCCGTTGCACGGGCAGTAGTACGATGGTCCGATCGGGTCGTAACCGTCATTGGAGACACGGCACATGCAAAAGACGCAGTTCCTTCGATTCGCGGCGATCAGTCTCGCCTTGTGTTTATCCGGCTGCACAGAACCGCAGCCCGCCGTCGCCGATCAGACTGTCGTGAAGGCCACCCCTGCCCCACGATCAATGCCCGTCGATAACACGCCCGACCCGAATCGGCTGCTTAAGGCCGACGACCTCAAGTCGCTCGCCTGGCGGAGCATCGGGCCCGCGAATATGAGCGGGCGCGTCGCGGCGATCGCGCAGATTCCCGGCAGCAGCAAGTCATTCTTCGTCGGATTCGGCACCGGCGGGCTGTTCAAGACGGACAACCACGGCACGACGTTCTCGGCGCTCTTCGAAAAAGAGGCGACCGCTTCCATCGGTTCCGTCGCGGTCTGCAAGTCGTCAACCGACGAAGAGAAGGACGGCGAGGACGAGCAGCTCATCGTCTGGGTCGGCACCGGAGAAGGCAACGGGCGTAACTCATCGTCGTGGGGTGCGGGTGTGTATCGCTCGACCGATGGCGGAGGCACGTGGGAATGCGTCGGGCTCAAGGACTCGCATGACATCCCGCAGCTCGCGGTGGACCCGCGGAATCCTGACGTTTGCTACGTCGCGGCGCTGGGGCATCTGTGGGGGCCGAACAAGGAGCGCGGCGTCTTTAAGACCGACGACGCGGGAAAAACGTGGACGCCGGTGCTGCAGATTGACGAGAACACCGGCGCCTGTGATGTGCGCATTGATCCGGGCAACCCGGACACGGTCTATGCGGCGATGTACATGCGGCGGCGGACGGCTTGGAGCATGATGAGCGGCGGGCCCGAGGGCGGCATCTACAAGTCCACCGATGCGGGCGCGACCTGGAAGAAGCTGGCGGGCGGCCTGCCGACGCAGACCGGTCGTATCGGGCTCGACATCTATCTGAAGAACCCGAAGGTGCTGCTGGCGGTGGTTGAGTCCGACGTCGGCGGATCGGGCGTGGACATCTTCGACAATCGCCAGACTTCGGGCGGGCTCTTCCGCAGTGAAGACGGCGGGGAGAACTGGACGCGGGTCAGCGAGCTGAACTTCCGGCCGTTCTACTTCTCCAAGGTGCGCGTCGATCCCGTCGACGACAACCGGGTTTACATGCTCGGCTGGGGTCTGGCCATCAGCGATGACGGCGGGCGCCACTTCCGCGCGGGCGGGGCGAAGCTGCCGCACGGGGACATGCACGATCTGGTCATCGATCCGGCGGACCGCGATCACCTGCTCATGGGCACCGACGGAGGTATCTATTCCTCCTTCGACCGGGCGAAGACCTGGGTCTTCCATAACAACATCGCCGCGGGCGAGTTCTACAACATCGCCTTCGACATGAGCGACCCCTATCGCGTGGGCGGCGGCCTTCAGGACAACTGCACATGGATCGGCCCGAGTGCCACCATCATGTCATCCGGTTCGAGCGAGGTATCCTACACGCCCGGCGTCACCGAGGCAGGCGTGACCAACGCGGACTGGCGGCTGATCTGGGGCGGCGACGGATACCACGTCGCATTCGACCCCACCGACAAGAACATCATTTACGGCGAATGGCAGGGCGGAGAGATCGGCCGCATCCATCTCGACACCGGCTTCCGCAAGCGCATCAAGCCCTCGCCGAAGGAGGGGCAGGAGCGGTTTCGCTTCAACTGGAACAGCCCCTTTTTCATCTCGCCGCACAACCCCACGACGCTCTATCTCGGCGGCAATCACGTCTTCAAGCTGACCGACCGCGGCGATCGGTGGGAGATGATCAGCCCCGACCTTTCGACGCGGGACATTGAGAAGATCATGACGGTCGGAAGCGAAGCGGAGACGCACGGCACGGTCGTCTCGCTGGCGGAATCGCCGCTGACAAAGGGGATGCTTTGGGCCGGGACCGACGACGGACGGGTTCACGTGACGCACAACGACGGCGGATCGTGGCAGGACGTCACCCCGCCGCAGTCCGAGGGCCTGTATGTTTCGAGAATCGAGGCCTCCCACCACGACCGCGACACCGCCTACGTCTCGATCGATGGACACCGCAGCAACCGGTTTACGCCGCTCTTGGCCGTGACGACCGACGCGGGCAAGTCGTGGACGCCGATCATCGGCGAGGGCGATGGCGCGCTGCCGGATGATGAGGTGGTCAAGGTAGTGCGCGAGGATCGCAAGAACCCGGACGTGCTCTACATCGGCACCGAGCGGGCGATGTTCATCAGCATCGACCGTGGCGGTCATTGGGTGAAGCTGAACGCCGACAGCCTGCCGACGGTGGCGGTCGATGACATCCAGCAGCATCCACGGGAGATGGACCTGATCGCCGGGACGCACGGCCGGTCGATCTACATTCTCGACGATGCCGCGCCGCTGTCGCAGTTGACGCCGGATATCGTTCGAAGCGAGTTCCACCTTTTTGAGAGCAAGACCGGCAGGCCGCAGTACTATCTCCCCTACGAGGGCCTTTGGGGCGATCAGATCTTCCGCGCGCCGAACCCGCCGAAAGGGGTGCAGATCAGCTACTGGGTTCGCGACTTCAACCACGAAGAGGTGAAGATCACCATCGCCGACTCGGCGGGCAACACCGTTCGCGAGTTGAAAGGCTCGGCCGCGCCGGGCATCCAGCGCGTGCTGTGGGATCTGCAACCGGAAAAGCACGATCGGCTTGAGACACCGGACACGGGACTGGGCATTCTGCACTTCGTCCCTCCCGGCGATTACAAGGTGACGGCGACCTTCGACGAACAGAAGTCGGAAATCACGATCAAGGTGCTCCCGCCGCCGGGTAAATAGGTCGCCGAGGGCGTCAAAACGCAGGTGACAATAGGCGAAAAAAGTTCTGATGGACGGTTGTAAGTCGTTTATTTGCAGCGGCTTGCGACAGTCGCGATTGGGGATGAAAAACGGCGCCGGGGCGAGGTTTTTTTGTATCGCCTGCGCGAGTTGAGTGACATCACGTGTGGCACCGGCGAATGGCCGGTGACTACGCGGCGGCTGTAGCGTCACCTCTCGCGCCCACCGTAGCGCCACCCCTCGCGCCCACCGTAGCGCCACCCCTCGCGCCCACCGTAGCGCCACCCCTCGCGCCCACCGTAGCGCCACCCCTTGTGGGTGGCGAGGGAGCCGCCGGTGCGAACATCCATTCTCGAAGCGACGCCGCCGGGAGTGCTTTTCCGAGTGGATCATTGCGAGCTGAAACACCGCTTCCCTGCTCCTGGAGATCGCCGTGGGCCTGCACAATCCAAGGTGACATATAGTGACACACGGGATTTTTTTCGGTTGCAACTCTTGTGGCAGGCATGTGTTGGGGCGGCGCGCGTTTTGGGTGAAAAACGGCGCGAAACGGCTTGGGCCGTGATTTTTTCCTGCGACCAGCGTGATGCGTATGTCGGGCACGTGGCACCCCTCCGGCGGGCGGCGACGATGGAGATTCCACAAGTAAACTTGCTCCCTGTCCGCGCCGGGAGGCTGACGAGAGAAGGCTCGGCGAGGTTATTTTGCGGGTTCTTCGCGAGCCGAGTCAGCGTGCGTAGAACTTCCAGAAGCGGATTACCAGGCATACAACCGCGAAGACGAATGCAGAGATGAGGAAGATCAGTGGGGAGTTGCTATCTCGTATGCGATAGAACATCGTTGATACGAATCAGAACGATTTGATGCAGATCCTCAATCGTCCTGTCATCTGTGGCTGGCGTGAAGGATCGTGAGGCCGATGACTTCGTCCCCTTCGTAGCGGATGATGATATCGTTGTCGGTGAGTTCACTGTTCGTGGCGTTAGCCGGCTTCTTAAAGTTGATGTAGAGCACGTCCGCCTCGGCGTCGAAACTGGACCACAGGAAGCGATGCGGCGTGCGCATGACGGTGGGGACGATATCGAGATATTCGCTCATGTCCGTGGGGGCCATACTTGTACCCTTCGATCCAGCCTGGTTAACTGGCTCGTTCGAAACGCCGTAATCACGAAGCCATCGGCATCCGACACCTCTTTATAGACTACCACAAGGGCCGTGGCCGCGTCGAGCCGCCGGACGGCCAACAATTCGTCTTTCCAGCCCTCCAAGACACGATCGGCGTCCGATACGGTAGTAAGGACCGCCTCGCGCAGGTCGGTCATTTCGGCATGTTCCTCGACGATATGAGTCCATCGCTCTTCGGTGAGGCGAACGGGCACACCTCTTCGAGACACGGCAACCAGCGTCATTTTGTTGATTCCTCGACGATTCAGTTTCCTCGTCGGCCTGTGATGAAATCATAATGCGAAGGCCTTGAAGTTAGAAATGTCTGCATTCCCGGCCGGGCGGGAGCGAAAGATGTCCTCGATCGCGCACGAGGAGAATCAAACTTCCACCGCCCCTGCCGGGGCTTTTTGTACATTTCGATCCTGATCCACGGGTTACGCATCGCCCGGCGGGCGCCTGGGCGATGCTCCACCCGCGGCTACATTCCGTCGCCCCTGATCGGGGGTTAGATGACAAAGGACTTACGCATTCTCTTTCCTTCGCACCTATTCTTACTCAGTTCAAAAGTGTTCGCAAATTCGCTGACATCACAGCTTTGAAATTGCTAATGAACTCGATATTGTCTTCGTCCCGAGCCCGCAGTTCAGCGCACGCCAATGAGTAAACTAAGAAGTCCGCCGCCGTAACGAGCTTTCCATCATGCTGATTATCGATAACGAATCTCCGATAGAACGGATGCTCGATATTCCACCGGATCACAACGGTACGCCCCTCAAGATCACATTCGAAGATTTGTCCGTTTGGCCCCAGTCGGGCTGAGACGAACCTGCATCGCAGCTGAGCCTCCGCCTTCTGGGTTTTCTCAAAGTGCTTACGTTCACGCCCGGTCTGCAGCGCTGCCGAAGATCCATTGCGACCACGTTCTGTGCGGGAGCTCCGCTTCTCAATTATCGCTTTTGGAGTAATTAGCAGTCGGCTTTTTTCTGTGATTGCCTTAGAGGCCTGCTGGTGAAAAAGATCTTGTTCAACAGATGTGCGCTCGGCCCCACGCCCGGACTCTCTGCGCTTGATCGTTCGGCACTGCGCCCGCAGATGCTCGCCCAGTTTGTCATGGATTGCCTGATCAAATATCACCTGCCGCTTCGTGAATTCGATACCGATGCATTTGTCGAGCTCGCCCGAGAAAAAAATCTCTCCCCGCATTCGGTTGAAATCATTGTGCTTGGTGAAGAGATCAAGTGTGCTCGCGCGATGGATCTGACGATTATTTCGAAGAACGTAAAACCCCTGATGCTGGAGTCCACGGCCTAGGGCTTGATCGCCCCCAACGAAGTCTTCTGGGACCAGCGCGATGCGTACTCTGATATTCTCGGTTGTCTTCTCGCCTCTTACGTCGACCTCTACTGGATAAATGTCATCAGAGAAGCGCTCAGTCCTGGGGTCATCCCAAACCAGAGGATCCAACGGCGCAGTTTCTTGATCATTTACTATGATACGCTTACCGGCAAATAGAAAGTGCCTATGAACTTCACCGAGAGTTTTTCTTAGTATGTTAGCGAACTGCGTTGTGTTTCGGTTAGTGAGTCCATCTGTTTTTGAGAGCACAACCACTGTTCCCGAATCCGCGCCCCCCAAGATGTTATCGAATGCGATGCGGTCGGCGTCATTGCTTGGCGCCAAGTGTTTGAGGAATGTATTTGTGCGAACAATTTCATCGACGTCGATGATGCTTGTCCAGTAGTCGCCGCCTTGCTTTGTAGTAACACTGACACATCGGGAAAGAGAAAGGCTGGCAGTTACAAGTCCCATTCCAAATTTCCCGAGATCGGTCGACGCGTTTCGCTCTGTGAGAGAGCCTAATCGCAGGGCCTGATCGAGAATATCACGATCCATCCCAATTCCGTCGTCTCCAATCACTAATTTGAAGTCGCCGTGCTGCTGACTGACGCTGATAACAACTCGCGACGCTTCCGCGTCAAAGCTGTTGTCGACGAGATCGGCAATGGCTTCGTAATTGCCGTAACCGACGTGCCTGAGCGATTCGATCAATCTTGCTGCATTCGGATCATTCGGTTGGTCAAAGCGGATCATCTAAAACTCCTGTAGTCTCCATGTGAACGACACACAAAGACCGAAGACTCGCTGAGAGTCGGTCCTTACGCTTAGACCGATATCTTCAACGATGTGACTCGATGTACAAAAACTACGAAGTTGGGGGCAAGGTCAAAAATAGCGACTTGTTGATCGCCTTCCTCTCCACATCATCTAAGATGCAAAGAATGGCCTGTAGTCCCAACGAATCCAATGCAATACACCAGATTCTGGCGAGAAGGATACCGTCAAGTTTTTCATTGTCAACAGTCTTTCGCCGACCCTGGAGCGCACGTGGAGCAAGTTTAGACAATGAAATGGCAGGCACTTCTTCCATCTGGCGAGCGACGAATCGAATAGCCGCCCACACGGGAGAGGATTCCCGGGGGAGTGGGTGCGAGAAAGGAATCTCGCACCAGCGTATGTCAGGCCGGTTTTACGATTTTTCACCTCAAACGCGAGTCGCCCCAACACGTGCCTGCCGCGCGACTTGCGAGCGTTCGGGCGGCGCTGTGTCACCTTATGTCACTTTCGAAATCGCAGGGCGCGGTCGCAATCCGGCAGCAGGGGAGCGGATATTCATCGCGCACTCACTCACATGGGAAGGGATTCCCGAATGGGTGGGTGCGAGAAGGGAATCTCGCATCAGCGGCTCCCTCGCCACCCACAAGGGGTGGCGCTACGGGATGCACGCGCGGGCACGGAGGCCCGCACCACTTGCCCGCGCCCCTGGCCCGCACCAATGGCCGCGTGCCACAACCGCGAATTACGCCGCGCCGTCGGCGGCTTGTTTGCAGAGGAACATGACGGCCATGCGGATGGCGAGGCCGTTGGTGACCTGGCGGAGGATCGCGCTGTTGGCTCCGTCGGCGACGGCGGCGGACATCTCGATGCCGCGATTGATCGGGCCGGGGTGCATGACGAGCACATCCGGCCGGGCACGCTTCATCCGCTCGGTCGAGAGACCGAAGAGGCGCGAATACTCCTGCAAACTGGGGAAAACGTTGGAGCTGATGCGCTCGCTCTGGATGCGGAGCATGTTGATCACGTCGAACTGGCCGATGACCTTGTCGAATTCGTGGGCGATCTTCGCCCCCATCCGCTCGAAGGCGCGCGGGACCAGCGTGGTGGGCCCGACAAAGGTGACTTCGGCGCCGAGCTTGAGCAGGCCGTGGAGGTTAGACCTTGCCACGCGCGAATTGGCGACGTCGCCGACGATGGCGACCTTAAGGCCGTCGATGCGGCCCTTGACTTGGCGCATGGTGTAGATGTCGAGCAGGCCCTGGGTGGGGTGCTCGTGGCGGCCGTCGCCGGCGTTGATGACGGAACAGTTCACGTTTCGGGCGATGAGGTGCGGGGTGCCGGCGACGTTATGGCGGACGATGAGCAGATCGACGCCCATGGCTTCGATGTTGCGGACGGTGTCGCGGATGCTTTCGCCCTTGGAGAGGGAGCTGGTCTTGGCGGAGAAGTCGAGGACGTCGGCGGAGAGCCGCTGGGCGGCGAGGACAAAGCTCATTTTGGTACGGGTGGAGTCCTCAAAGAAGAGATTGACCACGACGCGGCCGCGCAGGGCGGGGACTTTCTTGACGCTGCGGGTGGAGACGTCTTCGAAGGCCTGGGCAGTGTTGAGGACCAGCTCGATCTGCCCGGCGGTGAGGTCTTCGATGGCGAGGAGATGTCTGTGCGGCCAGACGACGGCGTCCGGCTCCGGTGCTGCGGCGACGCGTTTGGTTTGATCGGGCATGTTTTGTGTCCTGGTCATGGCGCGATCTCCACGAGGTCGCGGCCGTCTGTCTCACGGAGCGACACGGTGACGTGCGCATCTTCGGAGCTGGTGCGGATGCCGACGAAATCAGGCTGGATCGGGTATTCCCGACCGCCGCGGTCGACGAGGACGACCAAGCGGATGGCCTTGGGCCTGCCGAGGTCGATCAGCGCGGCGAGGGCGGCGCGGACGCTGCGGCCGGTGAAGATGACGTCGTCGATGAGGAAGAGATAGCGGCCGGCGACGTCGAAGTCGATCTCAGTGGTTCGGACAACGGCGGACGGGCCGATCTCGGCGAGGTCGTCGCGATAGAGGGTGATGTCGAGGGAGCCATAGGCGACGTCGGAGAGTCCGCAGTTTTCGAGAAGGGGCATAAGGCGGCGGGCGAGTTCATCGCCGCGGCGACGAATGCCGACGACGCCGACCGGGCAGCCGCCGGGAATGGACGCGGCCATTTCACCGGCGAGGCGGGCGAGGGTCTGACGAATCGCGTTTTCGTCAAGGAGAGATTTCATCGGGCTCCTCAGGTGAGTGTTAGGATACGCGGCGGCGCCGAGCGGAGCAACGCAGTGGACGGGCGCGCCGCATTGATGAATCGATGCCTCACTGGCGACGCCGTCGCCGGGGCTGCTATAATCCACGCCCCGAGCGTGAAACGAGGATTCACAGGGAACAGGCAGCGTCAGCCAAGTCGCGCGGCGCGACGGTCGGCGTCTCGGCACAGGCTCTCTCGAGGTTTCCGGGTCAACGCAGGCATTTGTCAGAGAGAGAAACGCACAGCGAAATCATCATGAAAGCCATTGGAACGCTCATTGTTGTTGGGGTGCTGACGGGCGGGGGCTACTTCGGCTACACGAAATTCATTGCGGATCAACAGGAGCCGGGGTTTGTCCTCGCGGCCCTGGATCGCGGCGACATTATTCAGACGGTCTCGGCGACGGGAACGATTGAACCGATTACGAAGGTGATCGTCGGGTCGCAGGTCAGCGGACGAATCATCAGGTGGCACGCGGACTTCAACGATCGCGTGACCGAGGGGTTCGTCCTTGCCGAGATAGACCAGGATCGGTTCAAGACGGCGCTTAACCAGGCGACTGCCGAACTGGCGCTGGCCCGGGCGAGGGAGGAGGAAGCTCTGGTGCGGTTTAAGGACGCTCAGCGCGAGGCCGACCGCATCCAGAAACTTTCGGAGAACAATACCGCCAGCAGGAATGAGTTCCTGGTGGCCCAGGCGGCGGCGGAGGCGGCGCAGGCGGTCTGGCACGGGGCACAGGCCTCGGTGGAAGCATCCCAGGCCCTGCTGAATGCGGCGACGGTCGATCTTGATCGTACGATTATCCGCTCGCCGATCGACGGGGTGGTTATCTCACGGACAATCGATGTCGGCCAGACAGTGGCGGCATCGCTCCAGGCGCCTGAGCTGTTTCTGATAGCCAATAAACTTGAGCGCATGCAGGTGAATGCCAACGTGGCAGAGTCGGACGTCGGCCTGATCCAGGAGGGCAATCACGCCCACTTCCGGGTCGATGCCTATCCGGACCGCGATTTTACAGGGACGATTTCGCAGATTCGCTACAACGCGACGATCGTCGATGCCGTGGTGACGTATGTCACGCTGATCGAGGCGGAAAACGACGATCTGGCGCTGCGGCCCGGCATGACGGCGAACGTGACCTTTGAGGTCGCCAAGGCGGAGAAGGTCGTGCGAATTCCGAATTCGGCGCTTCGGTTTTCACCGATTCCGCCGGACAGCTCGGGACGATCCGCAAGACCCACGCGGATGGCGCCCTCGCCGACGGTTTGGGTTTTGGACGCGAAGGGCGAGCCCGAAGCCGTGCAGGTCGAGACGGGGCTGAGCGACGGAACCTACACGGAACTGGTCGGTAGCGCGCTGGCTGAGGGCGACAAGGTCATCACGGAGCGCAACTGGCGCGGCGGGCGCGGCAGCGGTCGACCTGATCCTTCGCGAACAATGAGGTGAGGCGGTCTTGCAAGCAACAGTCGAATCGGTAGCCGCCCCATCTCGGCACACGGGAGTCATCATCCGTGTGCGCGACATGTACAAGACCTATCACATCGGCGAAATCAGTGTGCCTGCAATTCGCGGCGTGAGCCTGGAGCTGCTTTCGGGCCAGTTTGTCGCCATCATGGGGCCGAGCGGATCGGGCAAGTCCACCTTTATGCACTTACTAGGCTGCCTGGACCGGTGCGACAAGGGTCGATACGAACTGGGCGGGGAGGATGTTACCCGGCTTTCGAAGAAGGAACTGGCGGCCCTGCGGAATCGCAAGATCGGCTTTGTGTTTCAGAGCTTCAATCTGCTCTCTCGCACGACGGTGCTCGACAACGTGGCTCTTCCATTGAGCTATGCCGGTGTCCGACGGAAGGAACGACGAGCCCGAGCGGCGGAGATGCTGAAGCTCGTCGGTCTGGGCGATCGAATGATGCACCTGAGCAACCAACTCTCCGGCGGCCAGCAACAGCGGGTGGCGATCGCCCGAGCGCTGATTACGAGGCCGATCATTCTCCTGGCCGACGAGCCGACGGGGAACCTCGACAGCAAGACGGGCATCGAGATCATGGCGATACTGCAGCAGCTCAACCGCGAGACCGGGCTGACGATCGCGCTGGTGACACACGAACCGGACATCGCGGAATACGCCGAGCGCGTGGTGACATTTCGAGATGGCGAGATCTGCTCAGACGTGACAAACGGCGAAGTTCGCATCGCGGGCCATTGATCGAAGTTGGAATCAAATGGATTCTGCAGGGGCCGCCGCGTCACAGGTCTCGACTTCATAACTGCAATTGCTATTGGCAAGTCTGACGGCAGCTCTCCAACGCGAGGGTCGGACTAGCGCATCGCGCCCTAAGTGTGGCCAAAGCCGGCTCCACCAAAAGAAATCGGCCCCGTCGGCAGTAGCCGACGGGGCCGATTGAGTTAACAAGAGCCTATCGAGCCGCGTTCTTACGGCTGCTCGATAGTCAGAGTGAACACGCCGTCCGGTATGTTGTTGCTCGGGCCACCCTTGGTCTCACCCGTGATTCGGATGAGGAACTGGGTGTTGGCCGGAAGCAGATTGGCAGCTGCGGCCGCACTAACGTTCAGACGCGGCTGTCGTCCCTGGAAGAACAACTGGTTCGTTCCGAGGCCGGTCGTGCAGCCGTCCGCGTTGCAACCACCGTTGACCGCGATCTGCGAATCACTGGCGGACGTTGCAGGACAACCCATTGCTCCGCTCGTGGTCTTGTGGACCGACAGCGTTGCGTCAAACGTCGTGTTGAGCGTACAGAGCTGGAAGATGGTCTGGCGAGCCACGGGGCCCTGAGTCCAGCGGTAGTAGACGTCCTTTCCATTAAGGGCCGCACCACAACCGGCAGTTGAACCCGGATCGGCAGTCGCCCCGATTGTCGTACCCGCGATCGGACCCTGAGCGCCGACACCAATGTTCGTGGCGTTGGCACACTGATCGTTCGCAGGAATCGGAGGCGCCGGGAAAGTACAGCCGGCGGAATTGAGGTTCATCGGACCGAGGCACCATGAGAGGTCGCGATCCAGCAACTGGTAGGAGAAGGAGCCCGCACCAGATGTCTTGGTTATTGCCGACCGCTGGTTACCACCTTCGTTGGAGGTTGACCAGAGGAAGACACAAGGCGCATCTACGTTGACCTGCTGAATTTCAATCCAGAAGCAGGCGTTTGCCGTCAGGTTCACGGCTGCGTGGTTGACTTCGTACTGGTACTGAACACCACCGCCCACCACGCCTTCGGGGTTGCCGAGAGGATCAAGTGCCACACTCTTGAGCGGCGTGACCATGAACGGTCCACCGACAATGGCGGCCGTATTCGGCAGGTTGTTCCCACCATTGGCATAGTAAGTAATGACGAAGTCTTCAGACTGAATCAGCGGACTGCAGTCCTGAGTTCCAATCCTGTGGAAGCCGCGGAAGCAGACCTGATTGATGAAGTTTCCGCCCGCCGTATTGATGGTGCGGAAATCGTCAGCGACCTTGGTGGTGTTGTCCAAGTCAGCAACGTAACCACCCTGCTGCAAGCCGTTGATCAAATGCGGCAACTGGCAGCGGTTCACAGTGTTGCAGATACCCGTCGGGCATTGCTGCGAACAATCCGCACCGGCAGTCCAGATACCACCCTGCTGGCGACAAGCAACCTCGGTCACCATGGACGTACAGTTGCCCTGGATGCAGCAGCGGCCCGTCGGACACGGACAGCTTGCACCACTGGCCCAGATGCCGTCGAGCGCCTGCTCACAAGTCGCCTGAATGGTGCTGACGCACTGTGTCGCCAGCATCTCATTAAGGTAGCAGCAGCGGCCGACCGTGCACGCCGGATTCACCGGTGAACAAGTTCCGTTTTCGCTCCATTCGCCGTTAAGCACGGCAACGCAAACGTCTTCGGCTGTCACCTGGCAATCAAGCGTTCCGAGCGGCGGAACGTCGTAGCAGCACCGACCGGTGGGCTTGCCGCAGCCGTCCTTGGCGATCCGGACGTTCAGGCTGAATGCCAGGTCGCGCTGCTGAACGTTTGCGACCGTGCAGGCCGTGTAGTTCGACGGCAGATCAGCAGAGGCCGGAAGCGAGGTAACGGCATGGCGCGTGTCGCCCTGCGGTGACTGCTCCCAGAACCACTGGCAATCGTTTACCGGCGTGTTGTTGGTGATTTCCATCCACATCGGGACGCCCGCGGTTACTGCAACCGGGGTGACAAGTGTGGCGGTGTAGAAGAACTCGGTGGCCACGGCGGCCGGCAGAATGATTCCACTGCCGGTGGTCACGCGCGTCAGGTTCGTCGCGGTCGGAATGTGCTGAGGAGCTCCGATCGCGGTGCCCGGACAGCGGTTGGCCGTGGTCTGGTAGAACTGAACATGGAAGCAATCCGGATCGGCGGCGACGCAATCGTCACCGGCAACCTGGATGTAAGTGCCCCACCAACAGATGTTGGTGATGGTGCCGGTCTCGAGCGGCACGAAACAATCGGCGGCCCGGCCGGAACCGGACACGTCGAGGTCGCTGAGCGACGCGCCCACGTTGTCGAAGGGCGACTGGGTCGTCGCGGGGTCCGAACAGGTCGGAGCGAGTGTGCAAACCGGCTTGTTCGAAGTGACGAGCAGGTTCACAAAGTCCGGAAGATCGGACAGTGCGATTGCTCCGTCGCCGTTGACGTCGCCGCGACAGAAGTTCGGGGCGAAGCAGCCGAGGAAATCGTCAAAGACGGTCGGCGGGGTAAAGAGGACACTGATCCACTTCTGGATGTCCTTACCGTTGACCTTGCCGTCGGCATTGAGGTCACCGGGGCAGCAGGTCGTGAGCTGGCTGAACGGCTCACAGGACGCCTCGACGGAGTACTCGGAACTGCAATCCGTGTTACCCAGACCTCCGAAGACCGACGGGCGAATTCGCAGGTAGTAGGTACCCGCACAAACGGCTGCCGTGACTTCGAGGGTCGAAGGTGTTCCGGCGGGCGGATCGCAGGCAAAGTCGACACTGTCCGCGGCGAACAGGAACAAGGCACTGCAATCTCCTTCGGGATCGCTGAGGATTCCGAGCTCAGCCGCGAAGGACGAACTCAGCACGCGCCAGCGAATCGTTGACGGCTGAGTCACCGTCATGCGGAACCAGTCCTCGTCGCGATTGACGAAGCGAGCTGTTCCGATACAGGAACCGCCGGAACCGGTGCAAGGCTCGCCGTTCGGACAGTCGATGGGATTGTCACAGGGGAACGGCTGCTCAAAGTTGCCCGCGCGACCACAGATGACCACCGGACCTCCGGTGCAGTCAATCTCAGGACCGTTGAAGGACGGCGGCGTCGCATTGCAACCACCGTTGTGAAGGTCCTGGGGATTGGGGTCGCTCGTATCGGCACAGATAACGTCGTTGCCTTCCTGCAGCGAACCGCCTGGACAGGATGCCGGACAGGTGAAGCAGGCAGCGGTGGTCGTAACGGTCAGCATGATCGGGGCAGGTGCGCCGGTTGCGTTGGTGACCGGGTCAAAGACTTCGCGCGGCGAGTCGCCGTAGAAGAAGTCGTTATTGAAGCCGCCCGTACCGCCGAGAGCGATGTAGATAATGGAACCCGGCGAGAGGCCCGGGCCGCCGCCGATCGGCAAGCACAGACAAGAATTCGAAGTCGAATTCAAACCGCCGTAACAGGCCGCGGCACCGAGAGCGCCGTCAGCCGACGACTCGGTATTGGTGCAGTTGTCATTGAGAACGATGAGTGATCCGAGATCGCAGTCTCCGTAGCGCTCACCGCCGCCGGGAGAGTTCTCAATCGTGCTGTAGATGGCCAGAATGGTATCGAACCCGGTCGTGCCGCATGTGTCGATGACGACCGCGCCACTGGCGGGCAGCTCGTACTTGACATAGAGCACATCGCTGATGCTTCGAGTCAGCGTGCCGGAAGTACCGACGAGCATATTAAAGTCCAGGGCCGTATAGCACGAATCGCCGGGACCAGGACAGGGATCAGTCTTGCAACCTGCGACCTGCTCGGAAACAGCCGGATCGCCTTCATTGAAGTCGGCCACCGGTCGCGGGAAGCCGCCCATACCGATACAGGTTCCTTCATCCAAGGTGATCGAGCAGGTGCCGTTAGCGAAGCAGCATCGACCAGTCTGGAGGGAGAAGGGCGAACTGCGCGGAATGAAGTCAACGTTAAATACGCCGTTCCCTCGACCTGCCGGAGCGGTGCCGGCGCCACCGATTCGAACCTTGATGCAGTCACCAGGATCGAAGAATGAGGCGCTCCCTGTTTCGATCGGGAGAGTCAGGTAAGACAGCGAGTTAAACTTCAGCGCCATCGTATCACTGGCGAGGACGTCGTCATTGCAGGTTGCCTGCGGTGCGCCGCAAAGGCCGACGCCGCAGTTGTTGACGGCATTCGGCTGTCCGTAGATGACAACCCAAGTGTCGAAATTGGCGCCCGCGGTGCTGATGACAAGGTCACCGGCGGTGACGGCGAACCCGTTGAAATTGGTCGGAATTCGGTAGTTGTAGAAGACATCGGCGACGATCTGGGCATTGGGCGCCGCCAGTTCGCCAATGGGACAATCCGCCGGGATGTCGGCACCAGGATGGGTGGCGAGATCGTCAGTGGTGGCCAGACTGGAGTTGTAAGTCACGGAGGCCATGACGCCGGTGATCTGTGTCTTGGTGCCGCAGGTGTCGTTCGGCGGAACGCCTGGGCAGGTCAGGCCCTCAACGGCACAGGTAGTGCCATCGCCGAGGTAGAAGCCGCCTGCACCGCTGCAACCGATTTCCGGTCGCTCGCTGCAACCCGCCATTGAGGAGTCACAGCAGGCACCGTTGGGAAGATTGCAAGTGGTGCAACTGACGGAGATGCGATACTTGGTGTTGCAAGGAATGCCGGCGAGCACGTCAGGACGGACGCGAAGGATCCAGGTTCCGGGCGGCAGACAGCGCGTGACCGAAATCGGCTCGCACGAGCGCGTGCTGTTGGCGAACTCGAGAAAGGCGAAGGCAGCCGTCGGACAAGTGGCGGCCGGTGCAGCGCCTCCGTTGTCCATCAGTGAAATCTGCATCGGCAGACGACCTTCGACCGTCACCGTGATCTCAGTAAGCTGAGTCAGTGTCAGAAGGTACCAGTCGTTGTCGCGGGCAACCGCGGGACCGGTGCAGGTATTGCTATTGCAGGACTGGCCGGGAACACAATCGGCGACCGTGTTGCAGAAAGGAGCGTAGTTTCCGGAGGTCGCACAAATCGACTGGCCGCAGCTGATGGCGGAGAAGGCAAAAGGCGACTCGAGACAACCCTGGTTGAACAGGTCGTGATATCCGCTGGAGCAGACGGCTTCACCTTCGGCCGTTGCGCCGGCCATACAGACAGCGTCAGAGATACACAGGGTGCAGGCAGGATCGGCGCCGAAATCGACGCATTCTCCGGGTTTCCAGACATTCACGGTGTTGACGATGCAGGCGGAGCGGGCGACGTCATCGGTGCAGGTGCCCATGCCACCCATGTCCATATCACGGTTGCAGCAGGCGCCGGGATCGCCGTCGGTGGCGTTGATCTGTACGCTGAATGCCGAGTAGGGACTGCCGCCAAAGAAGAAGAAGTTACCGTTGCAGATCTGGCCCTCCGGATCTGAAAGGTCTTCGACGACGAAGAAGTCGAGCGAGTGGCCCACAGTCGGATAGCCGCCGATGCTCCAGAAGGCGTCGTTCGTCGGAGGCGGGGTGGACATACCAACCCAAACAAAGTCCTCGTTCACGTATACCGGAGGATCGAAGAAGAAGGTGACGATCTGCGGGGGATTGGACAGCGTGATGTCCTGAGTCGCTGAAAAGAGCAATTGTGACTCGGGGCTTTCCGGACAAATCGGACTGGTGTTTCCAGAGAACACGCTGACGGTAACCGGGGCGAGAATGCCCGAGTTGTTGATACCGCCGAGGATGAGGTTCATGCTGCAGACGAAGCGTGCGGTTCCCGTCAAATAGACGTCGTCGTCAACGCGGTCGCCATTGTTATTTCCAAAGACGAAGCCGCCGCCGGTTCCACCGCCCGGGGCGTAAATCGTGTTCTCGCAGGGCGGAACCGTACAGGTCGTCACCGCGCCGCGGGGCGTGACAACCGGCTCGGCCGTTGCGGGCATCGGCAGGTGCTGGACCACCTCTGCCAACCGAGGCTGAATCTCAAATTCGGTAGTCGAGCTAGCCGGTGATGAATCCTGCGGTCCCGCCGCAATCACCCGCGAAGCTGTGAAACCGCACAGGGCCACTGTGGCCAGCACGGTTGCCGCAAACCAATTCCTTCGAATCTCCATCGATCCTGCTCCTTCTGTTCGGTAGATACCCTTGCGTTGTCGCATTAGGGAAAACTCAGCTAGTTACTCAATAACGAAAGCTAGACGCGCGAGAGACCGCATGGTGTCCCGGCGTCCAATCCATTTCCTGTTAATTATTAATTCCCGACCAAGCAATCCGTTCCCCAAACCGCCCCTGCAGGAATCCGACTGTTCGACTTCGCCTTGACACCCGAAACTTTGCGAACTGCGGCATTGAAGAGTCACCGCAGGCGATTCGCGTAGCTGGGATTGAGTAGGTGAAGACAGGTTGCCGCGAGCGGCACCGAACGAACAAAATTCCTTGCTTTCTCGGGTGAGGCTTCTTTTCTCGGCTCGCTCGCCATCGTTTGGCTGATTCACATAGTACCTCATTTACAGGATCCCAGTCAAGACCTATCGGCCCCAAAATCGACCTCCAATAGCCAGTGTACTGCCATTTCGACCGGTAAAAAATGCCCACGCATTCCCATAAATGAAGGCAGCACTTGCGCGGAATAGGGGATTGGAGGCCCCTGAAAGGGCCCCAAGAGTCGTGGTCATATCCGTCACAAGTCCTACGACCGGAAAAATCTGTGTCGCCAGTACTTGGACGTTTCCGCCGGGCGCATAGCGGGCAAATACGACGCCGGAAACGTGAAGACCGACCGGCGAATTGCCGTACGGTCACAGTCCGATAGCATGGGGGCAACATGAACCCGCCGATCTCACTTCCTGCTTTGACGCCCCGGTCGATGGAGGAAATCTCCGCCGTCGCGCGGGTGGTGCAGGCGAACCTGGTTGCGCTTCGAGTGGCCTGGTGCAAGCGCGCCGGTGTCTCGCCCGAGACCCACGACATCAAGACCCCCCCGCCCGGGCCGGTCCGACGGCGTCGCGAGTTACTCATCCCGCGCGAGACCATCGCGGACTACGACGATCAGGACATTCAACTCCGCCTGCGGCAGGTATGGGGCGAGTTTTGTGCCCTATGCTGGTTATTCCCGTTCGCAGACCCTCAGAACCCGATCGACTTCGACGCGATCAAGCCGGAGCAGACGCTCCGATGTCTCGGTGAGGTGGGCGGGAAACTTTCGGAGGTCCAGACCGGCCTTTGGCGATTGCGGCATGAGCAGCGGCTGCGATTCGACAAGACAGCCCCCGCCGACCCGACATTCCAGCGCGACCACCCCATCGCCCAGTCTCACCCGATGACCGTTTTCGGCCGGAACATCTCGGTCTGCGAGAACTTTGAGATACTGGCTTGTGCCTGCGAATATGCGGGAATGCTGGCGGCCCTGCGCTGGGCGACCGACGATCGTTGGGCCTGGGAGGGGCCGGGGATTATGGATGTCGCTTTGCCTATTCGGCCCTAAGCTATGATGGCATAGGAGTTAATGGCCAACTAACCGACGATTTGAGCCCGGCGTTTTTTATGTATCGGTTTGGCAGGCATTGCGGAATATCAGACCCAAACGAAACTCCCGCAACCGGATATCTGATAGAACATAGGACTCTAATGGAGTCGTGACGCATCGAGAATGATCGGCGAGCACTTGCTGCGCGGACAGCGCCTGCGATCATTTCCCCCGGCGACCCTTCAAGACTGGATATGACGTGAACCTCGGCGACATACTCATCGAAAAAAAAGCGATCAACGCGGACCAGCTTAAATCCGCGAACGATCAGTGCGGGCCCACGGACCGGCTCGATCGAGTCCTCGTGCGACTCGGCTACTGCACCGAAACGGCGGTCCTTGGTGCGCTGGGTGAGCTCTATCACTTCGACGTGGTTGACCTGACCGGCGGCGATGTGCAGGTGAACGTCGAACTGCTCCGCAAGATGCCGTCGAAGCTCGTTCATCGCGCGAAGCTCATCCCACTGGATCGCGTGAACGGTTCACTCCGCGTCGCCACGCCGGACCCCTTCCAGATTTACGCATTTGATGAGCTGCGCATGCTCTGCGGTCTCGAGGTGAGGCCGGTCCTCGCCAAAGAGAGCGAGATCAACGAGATCATTAAGAAGCACTTCGGCGTCGGCGGCGATACCGTTAGTCAGCTTATCGACGAAGACGGTCTGGAGGTGGTCAGCGACGTCGGCGAGAGTGCCGGCGACCTGGCACAGATGGCCGCGGACGCCAGCGTCATCAAGCTGGTCAACGAAATCCTTCTTGAGGCCATTAACGAGCGGGCGAGCGACGTCCACATCGAGCCCTACGAGCACGACTTGAAGATTCGCTATCGCGTGGACGGCATTCTCCGGAATACGAATGTCCCGCCGCAGATTCGGCAGCTCCAGGCCGCCATCATCAGCCGCATCAAGATTCTCTCGAACCTGAACATCGCCGAGCGGCGCGTCCCGCAGGACGGCAGCTTCAAGATCAAGGTACATGGGCGCGAGATCGACCTTCGCGTCAGCATCATCCCGATGGTCTTCGGCGAAGGCGTGGTCATGCGTATCCTCGACAAGCAGTCGATTCTGCTTTCGCTCGAGGACATCGGCTTCGACCCGGAAATGTTGCAAATCTACCAGCACGTGATCAGCCAGCCGCATGGCATTTTGCTCGTCACCGGACCCACCGGTTCGGGAAAGACGACCACGCTGTACGCCTCGCTGAACAAGATCATTTCCGATGAGATTAAATGCCTCACCGTCGAGGATCCGGTGGAATACCATCTCGAAGGGATCAACCAGGTCGGCGTGAATCTCAAGGCGGGGCTGACGTTTGCCAAGGGCATGCGCGCGTTTCTTCGGCACGATCCCGACGTCATCATGGTCGGTGAAATTCGAGACCTGGAGACGGCCGAGACGGCGGTGCAGGCGTCGCTCACCGGCCACTTGGTGCTATCCACGTTGCACACCAATGACGCCCCCAGCGCCACGACGCGACTATTGGACATGGGCGTCGAGCCGTTCCTTGTGGCCAGCAGCGTGGAGGCCGTACTCGCCCAGCGACTTGTCCGATCCATCTGCAAACATTGCAAGGAAGAGTACACGCCGGAAAAGGTCGATGTGCCGCCGGATTTCAACTGGCAGGGCGAAAAACTGTTCCGCGGTCGCGGCTGCCGCGAATGCCGCAATTCCGGCTATGCCGGGCGAAAGGGCGTCTTCGAGCTGATGGTGCTCAACGACGAACTGCGGGAACTCATCCTTGAGCGGGCCTCCTCGGGCAAGATCAAGAAGGCCGCGATCGCCAACGGCATGATCACGCTCCGCGACGACGGCTGGCTGAAAGTCCGCAAGGGCCTCACGACGATCAGCGAAGTCGTGCAGGCGACCAAGGGGTAGCCGGCGGTTTTTTTCCGTCGCAACTCTCTTTGCCCACGATTCAGACCAAGTCCAGCGGCGTTTTAGTTCGGCGTGTTCGCATCAGCAACCGTGCGGTCGCGGACGATTACCCATTGCCCATCGATCAGGCGCATGTGCAGGTAGAACCGGCCTGACTTGACGCCTTCGGAGAGATCGAGCCGATACACGCCGGAAACCTCGGCCGTGTCGGGCGTGGGCCGGGCGACCGTCAGCCGCGAGAAGCTCAGCTTTCCCATCTGTTCGGGCGTCGCATAGCGCGACTTGTAACGATCGAGGGTCGCCTGCCAGCCATGCGTGTCTCCATCGGGCGTCGAGAAGACGAGATCGTCCGACTTCCAGTAGCCCTTCATGAAGCCGTCGATGTCGCCGACGTTCCAGGCCGCCTGCTGCGAATCAAGCACGCTTGTGATGTCCGCGTACTCGGAAGTCCGGCAGCCCGAGGCAAACGCCGAAAGCAACGAGATCACGACAACAAGCTTTCCCGACAATCGCGTGCTCAAAACTCGGCAACCTCTCTCTGTCGGCTTCACAACCCTCGCAACGTCGGATCACCGCATCGGATGCGAAGACTAATAGGCGATCAGACCGGCGACGAAACGGAGTTGACCTACGGTAACTCAAAGCGCGCCAAAAGAAAAAGGCCGGCCGCATCGCAGTTGGATGCCGGCTCGGCCTTTGTATCGCTTTAATTAAGAGGCGACTTACTTGCGCATGAACCCGACGGCATGCGTCGGCGTGTTGGGCTTGCACAGGCCGCCTGTCGGTGTGCCGCAATCGCGTCGCAATTGCATCTTGGGCGGACCGCCGAAAAAGCCCGGAAGCGAGCCCTGGCCGACGCCGAAATCGCCGCCTGTCACGTGGCGGATCTGTGTGGATGTCTGCAGCGCGCCGGCGAGGTTGTTTCCATTCTGCGGATTCGTATTCAAATCCGTGGTGGTCAAGCCGTCACGCTGAGAAGCTCCGCCCAGGAAGCCGGGCGTGTTGCTGCCGACCGGCAGGAGGAAACCGACGCCGCCGTGGTTGTTCAAGAGCGTGAACAACTGATCGACACCCTTGAGACCGTAGATATCGTTGACCATGACCTCGCGATCGAACTGCACATTGTCGATTGCGCGGATCATCTGATGCGTGATCCACTGACCGGGAGTCAGGAACCGCGAGTTCATTCGGCTTCCGCCGAACGCGCCGGACTGGTTGATGATGCCCTGTACGAGTCCGCGACCGTTGGCGGTCAGAAACATCTTAAAGCGGCCGTCGGCCTGCACTTCCAGACCAAAGATGTCGGTGCCCTTCTTACTGAGTGTCGCTGTCGGCGCTTCAATCTCCATGTCGCTGCGCGACGTGCCTTCGGCGACGCCGGCCTTGATCGCGCCGTATTGAATCTGGATGCGCGAATGGGCGGCCCCGTCCATCATGGCCAGCTCACCGATGTTCACGAATGTTGACTGCTCGATCAGGATGACTGTCGGTGGATCCGCCGGGCGGGCAACCATCTTGATGCGACTGCGGAACGGCACGTTGAGCTGCTGGCCGGCGCCGATCGTCTGTCCCTTGGCTACCGGCGTCCAGCCGTTCCTGGCGTAGGGGTCGGTGCCGGTCGGTGCAACGACGACCTTTCCGCCGACTTCGACGACTTCGTACACAAGCTCGCCGGTCTTCACCGCGGGCTGCGAAGCCGCGCCGTCGCCGGCCTGCCCCATCACGATCGAAGGTTCAAAGAAACTCGATGTCAGGCAGAGTAAGGCCGCTGCCAGAAAATGCTTTGTCATATCGCGTAGCCCTCGCTCGTCGTGCGCAGCGGTCGTTGTTCGCGACCGCGGCAAATCCAGCCAGGAATCCGGCTTCTTTCCGGTCCACTCCAAAAAGTACGATATCAAGCGGCCATCGGCCACTGCATTCTCCCCCACTCATTCAAATTAAGGTCCAAGGCGACCCTAACCGCTTGCAATATAGCCACTTATGCCTAATTCGGCGAAGGCGGGACAATCAACTCGCCGTGTTCGTCACGGTCGCCCTCGTCGGTCAGGTCGATGTTTTCGGACTCGTAGAGCCCCTTCGCCATCATCAAGGTGTCCGCCTTTCGCATCAGTCCGTGCAGGTCGGCCCCCGTCACAAACTGGTAATCGATCATCTCGTCCACCATCTCTCGGTAGATCAGCTCACGCAGGGCGTATCGCCGATCTCCAAGACCCCAGGAACCAAACAAGGTTGAATTCACGCCTCCGGAAATTTTGCAGATTCGGCAAATCATGTAGGCCAGCGAGCCGGCGTCGATCACGTTTTCCGCTTGTAGATTCCACGCCGCCCTGGCGATCCCGCGCGATTCCAGTTTCTCTTTCCGCTCGGCGAATCCCTGCGATGTATCTTCGCCGTCCGCGAGAATCAGCATTGCCCGATACGCCTCATCCACGGTGATCAGCGGCGCGCGGGCAAGGTACACCTGGAATCCCTGATCGTTCAGATCGTTCGGATTCACCTCGGGTTCGCCCATACGTGGATGCGCGCAGCCACAGACGAGTGCCGAACCAACGAGGATCATTGCGAGGAAAAATACGCGAGGACGGATGCACCCGATTATAGGCGCCGCCCCACCCCCGGAGTCCAATGATTCCATTAGAACGACCATGTCACGCCCGTAAGCAGAAACGTCCGTGTCGTTTGATCGGAAAATGCCGATCCGGGAAAGAAGGTCCCGAAACGGATTGTCCACGATAAGTCACTGAAAATACGGTAGTTGGCGAAGTAGTCCATTTCCCAGCCGAGGTAGCCGGAGCGCTCATCTGCGAGGACGTCGCTGACCGCGGCGACACTCTTATTCTTGTAATAGAGATAGTAATCCGCCCCTAATTCGAGCTCTTTGGCCGCTTCGACGTCGGGCAGAGGACGGAAGGCGCCGCCCAATCGCCAGATGTGGATGTTGGAAAGTCGCGGGGCAAACGAGAGACCCGTATCGCGGAAGCCGAAGCCGGAGAAGCTTCGGTCCACGTAGTCGTTGCGATTGCCGCCCTCGGCATTGGTCGGACTGCCGAGACGATTGGAGTCGCCGCTGGCAAACATGTATTCGGCTGACAGTACCGGCTTGGACTTGTGCCTGAAGTAGTAGTCCAGCTTCTGATCGAAGGCCCAGGCTTTGATCTCGTCCGAGTAGAGGAAACGGCGGTCGCCGAAGCTCGAACCTCGCTCGATCACCCACTCTGTGCCGTAGCGCAGATTGTCGATCAACTCGCCGGTCGAACCCCAGCCGATGTAGGCCGAGTTGTAGTCGTAGTTCTGAAGGTACCGCGGGGGATCTTCCCGCGTGTTGTCGTTCTGCCATGCGACATATGCGAACGGCTCGTGCTTGTCCCAGCCCTTGTAGCGTTCCTCGATGATCCAGAAATCCCGATCGCTGTGATCCGAAACGGGTCTGCTGCGATCGATATTCGGCGTGCTGGAGGGCGTGCGGCCGTAGATAAACGTAGACTCAAAGCCGGCCCATTCGCCCTTCACCTGGACATGATCCAGCGGCAGACTGATGGCATAGCCCGTTCCGGCGTTAACGAGATCGCGCCCGATTTTTACTTTGAATTCGTAAGGCGCCTGGTTCAGCTCATAAAGGCGCAGGGCCTTGGCGAAGTCGAATTCGTACCAACCGCGCTCAAGATTGAAACCGTCGAAGTCATCTTCGTTCGGCGTGAAGCTGTCACCGTGGTTCCAATCCAGATAAGTGCCGCGCCCGCGAACGTAGCCGGTGTGAATGCCGCGATCGGCGGTCAACGACGCCCACAGGCGAAGCTCGTACTGTCGGAGCGTTCGGCTGCTTTCGAATCCGTCATCAAACAGGAAAAAGTAATCGTTGACCCAGCCGCCGTAATCGACCCGCAGGCGCTGCGAAACGGGCAATTCGCGCTGCACCTTCGCATCGTTCTCGCGCGTCAATGCCCGCTGTCTTTCCAGGAATGCACTGGAAGGGCCGGAATCCAGGGCCATCTGGCCCAGCGACGTCGCGCCGAGTCCGTGCAACACGACCGTCGCACAGGCGAGCGTTAAGGCTGTTCGACGACGGTGCAAAACCCTGCCTGCCTCCGTGACTCAGTGCCTCGGGTAAACCGATTGCCGGGCCCGCACATCCCATTCGCGCCGGCAAGCCTGGCACAGACTCAACTCGGCATCGTTGTCACTCTGCGTCGATTCCGCAAGACCACCAGATAGCGAACTACCTGATGCGTCGATATCGTCACCCGTTGACCTTGTGCTACAAAGCACTTGCGCTCGGCGGCTTTGGTCGTGGCACCGTAAGGGCGGCAGGGCACCCGACCCAAAGCACCGTTTCTGACACTCCATCATTAATTCGAGGCGCGGCCGGGCTCTTAGCGGTACGCTTTCTCAGTGCTGATATCCCGCACAAAGGGCCGCCGGGACAAATCTCGCATCAGTGGCCGCTCGGGGTGTGCCGGGGTCGTCCACTTCGGGCTAACCGAATCGCAGGAGAACCGAGACGGGGACGCGGCGCATGCGACCGGCGGATCGGGTGTGGGGCGAGCCTTTCTGTTACAATTGCCGCCCTTGCGCGTCGGCCGGTTACCAACTCAGATGACGGCCGGCGCGAGGCTGAGGTTTCGAGTTCAAGTATTCGTTAGCGGAGAAGACCCGATGATGCGTGCATGCCGATTTGCGTTCGTTTCGCTGCTTTTGACCCCCACGATCCTTTGGGCGGGCGATGAAATCCTCCCGGCCGACGCCGGTCTTCCGGTTGTCGATTGGAAGGAAGCCCCGAAGTACATGGACAAGGAGGTCATCGTCCAGGGGCGGATCGTTCAGGGCCGGAACATCGGTCGAATCACATTCTTGAATTTCGACAGCGCCCGCAGCTTTACGGCTGTTGTCCATAAGGAGAATTACAAGAACTTTACGAAGCCGGCCGAACAGATCTACGCCGGGAAGCTGGTAAGCATCCGCGGCATCATCAGCGCCTACCAGGGCAAGCCGCAGATCGAAGTCTCCAGGCCCGAGCAGATCACGATCCTCGAAAAGGAACTGCCGCTTCGGGAATCTGCAACGAGTAAGGCCGGGGAGTTTGACGGGACAGTCACGGTCGCGACGTTTAACGTGCTGAATCTGTTCGATGAATACGACGACCCTTATCACGCCGACGAAGGCACACCGGCCAAGCCGAAGGCGGAACTGGACCGTCTCGCAGGCGCCATCCGAAAGCTGAACGCCGACGTCCTTGCCCTCGAAGAGGTTGAAAACAGGGGGTATCTGGAGCGTTTCAATGCCGCCATGCTCGCCGACCTCGGCTATCGGCACGTGGTCTGTTTTGACAGCAACGATCGGCGGGGAATCGACTGTGCCATCCTGTCACGGCTGCCCGTCGGGCCGGTGACGTCATATCGGCATCTGCAATTCAGCGACGGCTCCGGCGGACAAATGTCCTTCAATCGCGACCTGCTTCAGGCCCGTATTGAACCGCCGGACTGCAAGGCATTCGATCTCTTCGTGGTTCATTACAAGAGCAAGCGGGGCGGCGCGGCGCAAACGGAAAAGGCCCGGGTCGCGGAATGCACGAAGACACGGGAGATTTTCGACGAGATCCTCAAGGACAATCCGAAGGCGATGTTCCTGATCTGCGGCGATTTCAACGACACGTTTGACAGCAAGCCGATGAAGGCGCTGCGTGGTGCCGGCGCTACGGCACTGGCCGATTTCACGAAGGAACTGCCCGAAAAAGCCAGCAGCTATAACCGGATGCAGAACGACAGCGTGATTGACTTCATCCTCGCCTCGCCGGCCATGGCGAAGTATCACGTCGCTGGTTCCTACAAGATCATTCCCGGAACCGTCGAAACTGCCGGCTCGGATCACAACCCGGTCGTGACGCAATTCAAGCTCCGCTGACCTTTTTTTGGCGGCCGGCGACGGATTTTGCGATTTTTTTCACGAAGAATTTTTGCGCTTCAAATTGAGCTCGCAAGACCTCATTGCGGATTTACGCGCCGCTTTTTCGAGTTTGATTCTGCATTCGCAAAAAGTCGCACATCTGCAACCTCCTGCATTTCATAATATTAGATACCGGCAGGACTGGACTGAAAGGTGGTGTAACCTGCCGACTTGGGAGTATCGGGGTGCCTCATTTTCGCCTGGGTGGTCCGGTAACAGGGTAGATTCCCGCTTCGTGACCCTGAAAACCTATTGACACGGAAAACCACGTCTAGCTAAACTCCGCCCTCTGCATCGGGCGATATTGCCTGATAAGCCTCGTCCTTTAGGCGCGGCAAGGCCGAGGCCCTTGCAGGTTGGTCGGGATTCGTTCCCACCGGTCAACTCTGAGATGGGCCTCAAATGTGGAAGTCATCGAATCAACGGGAACACAGTAAGAAGTGAGGAATTGCTATGACGTTGGATCTTCTCATTGGTGCGTTGATCGGTCTCATCGACCTCAACCCGCTCCTCGACCTGATCTTCACGCCGCTCTCTTGGGCGCTGCTCTTCTTCCGCGGCTAAGCCGGGAACGAGCTGATCTGGTCTGAATGAATTTGAAAAGGGGCCCGTGTGCGGCTCCTGAACTGGAACATCCTTTTTAAGAAGGAAGGATACACATGACGCTTGATCTTTTGATTGGTGCGTTGATCGGTCTCATCGACCTCAATCCCCTGCTCGACCTGATCTTCACCCCGCTCTCCTGGGCGCTGCTGTTCTTCCGCGGCTAAAAAACCGCGTTTGAACGGAACCTAACTTGTTAGGTTCTGAAGATCGTTGCGACGGGTTTGGGTGTACCTGCGTCTTGCAGGACACCTGCCTCGAGGTGGCCTGTCGCAATCAGAACGGGAAGTGCCCGCTACACCACGATACGGGCTCTTGATGGGCATGGCTCGTTTCACCTCGACTCGCCCCGGTCGTCTTCGGACGGCTTGGGCATGACAATCTGCTTCTGCTAGCAGTTGCAGGACCTGTACGTGAAATCGCGTTCAGGTCCTGTTCTTTTTTTACTCTCCTGCCTTGGCCCCTCGAAACCCGCTGCCGGCGAGGGCTTTTTGACCTGGCATCGCCGACGGTATAATGGCGGGCGACATCTCGCCGCGGCGCCGCCCGCAGCGAACCACCCCAGGGATAGATCGCCCATGGCTAAGAAAGTCGAAGTACCTGAAGGTCTTTGGATGCGCTGCGACGGCTGCGCGAAGATGATCTTCAAGAAAGTGCTGGAAGAGAAGCTTCGGGTTTGTCCGGAGTGCAGCTACCACTATCGCGTGGACGCACGGACACGGGTGCAGCAGTTGGTCGATCTTGACACCTTTGAAGAGACCAACCCCTCCCTTGTATCGACGAACCCGCTGGGATGGACTGACAGCAGCCCCTACCCGAAGCGGCTTGCCGGGGCCCGGGAAAAGACCGGTCTGACCGAGGCGGTGCTGACGGGCAAGGCCTATATCAAAGGCCGAGCCGTCGTGCTGGCGGTGATGGACCCGTTCTTTGTGATGGGCTCGATGGGTTCGGTGGTGGGCGAGAAGATCACCGCGGCGATCGAGCTGGGGACCGATGAATCGCTTCCGGTCATTATCGTGACCTGCTCCGGCGGAGCACGAATGCAGGAGGGGCTGGTCAGCCTTATGCAGATGGCCAAGACCTCGGCGGCCATTGCCCGGCACGATGACGCCGGCGGGCTCTACATCACGGTGATGACCGACCCCACGACTGCGGGCGTCGCGGCCAGCTTCGCTTTTCTGGGGGACGTCCTGATCGCTGAGCCGAAGGCCATGATCGGCTTTGCAGGGCCGCGGGTCATCTGGAACACGGTCAAGGCCGAGCTTCCGGAAGGTTTTCAGACGGCCGAATTCATGCTTGAGCACGGGTACGTCGACCGGATCGTCGATCGGGTCAATCTGCGGACGGAAATCGCCCGGATTATCGACTATTGCGGCAAATGACCGGCGATGACCCGCGATCTTTCCGGGGACTCCGCCGATCTCTTCTATCTCCACCGAGGCTCGAGTTGTCGCTATAATTGGATGTGGCGGGATAAGTCGCGGCAGACCGGCGAGCCTCCGAACCTGATTCATCCCGACGCGCGAGCGCACACCCGAAGGAGTTCTCCCATGAAACTCGCAACGAGACGACGGCATCCATTCTCCGCATGGGCAGCGCTCCTGGCCGTCGCGGCGGCCCTGATTATTGCCGGCGCCAGTTCGGCACAGATGACCGGTGGCGGAGGAGGCGGCGGGGGTCGGGGCGGCGGTGGGCCGCGCGATCCGGGTGGCGACTCTGCGGATGGTCGGGCGACCGGTTCGGCATCGGGTTGGATCATGAAATACACCGGACCCAAGAAGGGGGACCCCGACGATGTGCTCGCCTATTTCTCGGTGAAGCCGGCGACGGGGCGACCGGTGAAGCTGCTGGTGCTGCGCGAGGACCCGGTGATGATTGAGCTGGGCGAGCGAAAGGATTTTGCGCCGGAGGAGTACGCAGACGTCCTGATTAAGGGGCTCTACTGCAAATGCACCTGGAAGGTGACGGATCGCAAGAAGAACCCCGACGATAAGAAGGCGAAAAAGATGAATGTGCTCTCGCGGGTGACGTTCGACAGCCTGGAAGTGACCGGGAAGCTGGAGGAGATTCGCGACGATCTCGTGGTGATCAAGGGCAAGCCGATCAACGATAATCCCTGGCCCGACGCGCCGCCGAAGAAGGACAATCCCCGAGGCGACAAGGGCAATGTCAAATCCAAGGTGCTCAACAAGAAGCTGAAGCTCCGGGTCTTTGACGATGTGACGAAGTACAAGGACTCGGCCAACCAGGCCATTGAACCGGCCGACTTCGAACTGAAGCAGGACGTCACCGCGATGGTGGTCTATGGCCGCAGAGGCGGGATCGTCATCGATCTGAAATCGCCGATTAAGAAGGACGGCGCCGAGAGCGGCGACGATGATCTGGGCGGCCGCGGCGGCGGCAAGCCGGGCATGTAGCCTCAAGTTCTCCGTTTCAACTCCCATTGATTTCATCTGGGACACAACACCTAACGGGGGCGCTGGTGCCTGGCCTACGACGCCAACCAGCGACACGCGCTACGTCTATGACGGCTGGAACCTCATACTGGAGTTGGATGCTTTGAACAGCAACGCCGTCAAGCGCAAGTTCACCTGGGGCCTCGACCTCTCCGGCTCGCGCCAGGGGGCAGGCGGCATCGGCGGGCTACTGGCCGTCGAGGATGCGAGCGGCACGCCGACCAACCCGTCCGACGACCTCAAGTACCTCTACTTCCACGACGCCAACGGCAACGTCGGCCAGCTCATCGACTGGCGACCGATCGCCGACTGGCAAAGCCTCGGCCTGTCCAGCGCCAACGACTGGCACGCAAGCCGCCTCGCCGCCCGATACGAGTACGATGCCTACGGCAACAGCCTGCTCGACCCGTCGAATGTGGGCGTCAGCGGCGCGTACGCGGCGTCGAACCCGTTCCGCTTCAGCACGAAATACTGCGAGGGCGACCTCGATGCCTCCGCGACCAGCGACGATTTGTACTATTACGGTTACAGATACTACCGACCGGAATTGGGGCGGTGGGTGAGCCGGGATCCCATTGGAGAATCTGTAGAGATCAATCTGAATTCGTTTGTCCTCAACAATCCCGTATCGAATATCGATCTTTTCGGACTTGAGCCAGATTCCGATGGGCCATTAGGGGATGAGATTTTTGAAGAGGTCACCGTAAGTGAACTTGTGCGCAGAATATTGACTGGGACACCCTTGGGGCTAACCTGGCCTGAAGGAGAATGGACGCCCGTGCCCAGGGTAGGCAATTGTTATTCATTCCAGAGTCCCTGCAAGTCGCTTTGTTCGGGCGGGAGAATATGGTTTTGTGCCGGGGTTGTTGATTGGAAAGCCAGCGGTATCCGATTTAAGATTAGATCTTTGAAGATCGTACTACCGCCTGACCAACAACAGAGACCAGGTGCTAAGGACTTTCAGGACTGCGTTCATAACGCGGTACGAAAGCACGAACTCCAACACTTCGTAATTGGCGCGGAAGTACTCAAGGGATTTCAAACAACTGGAATTGGCGTGGGATGCTCGCGGAATGATGCTGCTGACAATGCTGGTGAATTTGCGAAGATGTTACACTTTCTTAAGCGAGAGAGACTGTTCGCCGAGTTAAAAAGGCGAAACGAGGAGTTTCACGCATCCGATGATGCGGTAGCCAAAGTTAAGAAATGCCTTCGCGAGTACCAAGAACAACTGAAGAAAGGCCCGTAGTAGTCAGCGTAATGTCCTGGCTCCGGTGGATGTTCGTTGTGCGTAGCAATAAGACCGGTCTTAGTCCGCGTTTTGGCTTTTTGCTTTTCATTATCCTGGCGTTGTTCGCAGCATTGTTGGTGCTAAGGCAGGTGGTTACTAATCACGCCCGTGCGTCTCATTCAGACTGGGAGGTAAAGGCCCGACATCTAATTGACCAATTGCAATCAGCTGGGTCCAAACTACGCTCACAGGAGAACCTGTTAGGAAATTTTCACAATATGTCTGAAGACCAATTAGTCCAAAAGGCATTGGAGACGCCTCCCGAACTTGTCCACAAACTCGGCGAATTGAGATATGAGTTCTCCAAGACATTATTGTCGTTGTGGATACTCACGGGTACTTGCCGATTTAACGACATTGCGAGTGACGACCTTGCACAGGAAGTAGATACTATAGTACGGCGCTATGAGGAGTTTGTGTCGGAAAACATCGATAGCGACCAAGTGCGATTGTTACACGAGTCGATACATGATAACTGTGCAGCGATCGATAGCGAGTATTGTCTGTTCGCTATCTCGGTGCTGCAGGAGCATATCAGTTTCGAGAACTTTGTAAGGATTCCAGCAGATGGCTTGCTCACCCGAATAGCTCAGGAGAGCCGAACAAGAGCTCGCGATGATCTCCTTGCGTGGTATTCAAAGGATTTTGGTTGCCTGAAATGGGACCGTACCCTAGAACGATTCACCAATGGCTGCGGGACGGGCGGATTACGATTGCCAGAGAGCGTTCTAGGGATTCTACGAAACGAGCCCTATTGAGAAGGTTTGTGTCGAAAGGGCACAATTAGAACATTTCTCATTTCTGTTTGCGACGGGCTCGCAAGAACAAGAGACGCATGAGCTCTGAGTTTGCCCGTTGGTGATAGTCGCGCCTGCGTGATTCAGAGTCAAATAATTCTACATCGGTTAAAGATGATGGCCGGCGGACGGTAGAATAAGTGGCCAAGGTACCGGGCAACCAGCCGTCCGCCGGATGGAGGCATTCGACCCTAATCTATGCCACAATTATTCCGTTACAGTTCCGGAGAGGAGATCAAGGTAGGAGATGTTGTTCGCGAACATGTCATGTCCCTTCACACTGATCAGATTGAACTCATTCTTCCGCCAGATGCCTAGGTTGCTGAGGATTACTATTGTCCTCAAGGTGGAACAGTGCTTCGAACCGCAGGGACAATTTATCCGGCGGGTTCGGCGGGTTGGCAAGATATCGAGTTTATTAGCCGTGCATAGCCGTTGTTCTTGGTACTACATGGGTGACCGCCGACGGCTCCACTGTCGTCGGCCGCTGCCAGAACAGCACCTGCAACGGCCGGTTCACCGCCATCCGCTGGCTCGATGACACTGACGTGGTCACGCTCGTCGAATTCGATGGTGGCAACGGGAGAAGCCCACTCGTGCGCCGGCGATAGGCCTACGCGGCCGGGATTCAGGGGATTTCTCAATTATCCTTTGGATGACATTCAGGAGTCCGCATAAGCAGTCTGGGAAAGTCATCCATGAGTTGAAACCGGCGATTGAATGCCGGTAGAATCGGCGTCAAGGCAACGATAGACGCAAAGGGCCGCAGGATGAAGGGGATCCCGGTGAAGGAATCGAATATGGCGTCACGGATAACTCGAATGGGCCGCTCAGGTTCGCTGGCAGCACTTGCCGCGCTCGCGCTGACCCCTCTGATCGCCGCCGCCGCGCCGACGCCGAGCTTCATGGGCCTCGGCACAACTTCGACCTGCCGGTTTCCCACCCTCGCGGCAGATGTTTCAGCCGATGGTTCGGTCGTCGTCGGCCGCTGCCAAAACAATACCGGCAACGGCCAATTCATCGCCTTTCGGTGGACGGAGGATACCGGCCTCGTCACACTTGGTGATTTCGATGGAGGCGGATTTGATAGCACGGCAGTAGCAACGTCGGCGGATGGCACAATCGTTGTTGGTCACGGCCAATCCACCCAATCAGGGGGAAACGACGAAGCTTTTCGTTGGACCGAATTAACTGGTCTCGTGAGTTTGGGTGATCTTCCCGGTGGATCTTTTTTCAGCGCTGCCGCAGATATTTCGGCTGATGGAGCGGTAATTGTCGGCAGCAGTTCCTCGGCATCGAGTCCAGTCGCCGAAGCGTTTAGATGGACGATGCAAGATGGGATGGTCGGACTTGGTGGGAATTTGTCAATTGCGAGAGCAGTTTCTGCCAACGGGCAGGTAATAGTCGGAGAAGTTGGTTCTCTGGCACGTCCGTTCCGCTGGAAACAAGAAACTGGTCTATTGAGTCTCGGCCTACCTGCGAACGGGTCGAATCGGGGTTATGCGAATGACGTAACCAGTGACGGGCAGTTGATCGTCGGATATTCAGAAAAGCCAAATGGTGACAATTTAGCATTCGCTTGGCGAGAGGGAGTTGGCTTTCAGGAACTTGGATTCTTGCCAGGAGATCGCGAGAGCGTAGCAAACGAGGTTTCCGGTGATGGCTCAAGGATTGTGGGCTACAGCCGGCGCGCCGACTTCCGCGCAGTCCTTTGGGACGGATCGAATGGAATCCGTGACTTACGCCAATGGCTGGTCAGCGATTTCGGCCTGAATCTCACCGGCTGGCTGCTTACCGACGCATTCGCAATCTCATCTGACGGCAACACCATCGTCGGCGTCGGCATCAATCCGCAAGGCGAACAAGAAGCCTTCCGCGCCGTCATCCCCGAGCCTGCTACCGCCGTGCTTATTCTTGCGGCCATTGCGACGTTTCCATTCCGCCGTCGCCAATGGTCGTTTTTCGCCTCACCAATGATCCGCTCCAAGTAAGTCCCGCCTAGCGGGGTCGAGAATGCGGATTCCGGCCAGAAAAAGTTCTACTGGCGTCCCAGTGTCTCCACACTGCCGGAAGCTCCGCGCGCAAGAATGGCGTAGCACGACGTGCGGAACCAGGTGGTATTGCGCTCAATTCGACGGAAACAACCAAGGTGACAATAGGCGAAAAAAGTTTGGGGGGACGCTTGCAAGTGTTGTGACGGGCATGTGTTGGGGCGACTCGCGATTTGGGTGGTTTTTGGTTGGAAACGGCGAGATTCGGAAGGGCTGGGGCTTGCGGTTTGGATGAGGGGCGATTCATGCATTTCGTGCATCCTTGTTGAGATTGCGCGGTTGGGGCTCCAACTATGAGACCTTGCTCCGTGTGCGCGCGGATTTTTCGGAATGCGCGCTGGGTTCCCGTGTAGAGGCGTCCGCCCGGTCGATGACCGCCGGCTAGATGGCGGTAGAATGCGAATTCGTTCGGGAGGCGCAATCACATGGGCAGGACGCGGAGCGGCGGCGGTTGGCAGGCGATTGCCTATACGATCAACGTTGCCCGTCGCGTCGGCTGGCGGCGGATGTGGCGGAGCGTGCGCTCGCAGAACGCTTGCAAGACGTGTGCCCTGGGGATGGGCGGGCAGCTTGGGGGCATGCGCAACGAGTCGGGCCACTGGCCGGAGATCTGCAAGAAGTCGCTTCAGGCGATGGCCGCCGACATGCAGGACGGGCTACACCGCGAATTCTTTGACAAGTATGGATTCGACGAGCTGCAATTGCTGACCTCGCGCGAACTGGAGGCGGCGGGGCGCATCGTTCAACCGCTTTATGCGGGGCCGGGGGAGCGTCGCTACCGGCCGATCGACTGGGACGAGGCGCTTGCCCGGGTGGCGGAGAAGCTGAAGGCGACCGATCCGGCGCGCAGCTTCTTCTACATGAGCGGGCGTTCGTCGAATGAGGCGGCATTTTTGCTGCAACTGTTCGCCCGACTGTACGGGACGAATCACGTCAATAACTGTTCGTATTACTGCCACCAGGCGAGCGGGGTGGCGCTGAACGATTGCATCGGCAACGGGACGGCGACGGTGACGCTCGACGATCTGGAGCATGCCGATCTGTTCTTTCTGATCGGGGGCAATCCGGCGTCGAACCATCCGCGACTGATGCGCACGCTGATGCAACTGCGCCGCCGGGGCGGGCAGGTGGTGGTCATCAATCCGGTGGTGGAGCCGGGGCTGGTAAACTTCAGCGTTCCGTCGGACGTGCGGAGCCTGCTGTTCGGCTCGCAGATCGCGAGCGATTACGTTCAGCCGCACATCGGCGGCGACATCGCGCTTTTGACTGGGGTTGCCAAAGTGGTGCTGGAGCGCGGGGCGGCGGATCGGAGCTTCATAGAGGCGGCGACCGACGGCGCGGCGGAGTGGGAGGCGAGCGTGCGCGACGCGTCATGGGAAGAGATTGTCGGCCGATCGGGCGTGGCGCGCGAAGTTATTGAGAGGGTCGCAGAGCGCTACATCCAATCGAAGGCGACGGTGTTCGGGTGGACCATGGGGATCACGCACCACGAGCACGGTGTGGAGAACATTCACGCCATCGTCAATCTCGCCCTGCTGCGCGGGATGGTCGGCAAGCCGCACGCCGGGCTGCTGCCGATTCGCGGCCACAGCAATGTGCAGGGGGTCGGCTCGATGGGGGTCACGCCGACGCTGAAGGCGGCCGTGTTTGATCGATTGCAGAATCACTTCGGCATCACGCTGCCGACGTGGGCCGGACACGACACGATGAGCTGCATGCATGCAGCGGAGCGCGGCGAGATGGATGTCGGCGTGTGCCTCGGCGGGAATCTGTTCGCGTCGAATCCCGATTCGACATTTGCCCGACGGGCATTGGAGAAGCTGGATACGCTTGTATACCTGAGCACGACGCTGAACCTGGGGCACGTTTGGGGGCTCGGCAAGGAGACGATTGTGCTGCCGGTGCTGGCGCGCGATGAGGAGGCGCAGCCTACTACGCAGGAGTCGATGTTTAATTATGTGCGGCTGAGCGAAGGCGGGCCGGCGCGGCACGACGGACCGAGGAGCGAGGTGAGCATCGTGGCGGCGTTGGCCGGGGCGATCCTCGGAGAGGATGGGCCGATTGACTGGGATGAGTTGCAGACACATCGCTCCATCCGCGAGGCCATCGGAAAGATCGTGCCGGGGTTTGAGCAACTCTCGGCGATTGACGAGACGAAGCGGGAGTTTCAGATCGCAGGGCGGACGCTTCATCAGCCGCGATTTGCGACGGCGAGCGGCCGGGCGAAGTTTCACGTGACGGCGATGCCGGATGCGGCGGGCGACGACGGGCGGCTGCGCATGATGACGGTGCGATCAGAAGGGCAGTTCAACACGGTGGTCTATGAGGAAGAGGACATCTATCGCGGGCAGGATCGGCGCGACGTGGTGTTGATGAGCCCGATCGATATGGAGCGGATGGGCCTGCGTGACGATCAGCTGGTGACGGTACGCAGCGAGACGGGCGAGATGGCGGGCGTGCGGGCGCGGCCGTTTGAGATTCGCGCGGGAAATTGCCTGATGTACTTCCCGGAGGCGAACGTGCTGGTGCCGACGCGGAGCGATCCGCGGTCGAAGACGCCGGCTTTTAAGTCGGTGGGGGTAACGGTTGAGCCGACGGCGGAGAGTTTTGTTCCGGTTACGGTTGACAGGGCCGTTCGGACAGGCGAGCGCGCCAGGCTCAAGGCCTGCTGACTCCCGACGCTTCACTTTATCCCGTAGATTTCTTCGGCCATGCGTTGCAGGAATTCGGCCAAACAGGACAATTCTTCGAATATGCGAACTGTCCAGTCTCTCACTCGCGACACGCTCCGAAGACTCATTCCACTCATGATGCTCGCGGCCACCGGGATCGCCGGCTGCGCCGCGCCTGCTACGACGCCCGTGGAATCGCCCGACCCGCTGGTCCGGCTTGTCGAGGGGAACAAGCGATTTCGAAGCGGCAAGATGCGACATCCTCACGAGGACGCGGCGCGGCGGCATGACACGGCGCTGGACGGGCAGCACCCGTTCGCGACGATCGTGGGTTGTGCGGATTCGCGCGTGCCGGTGGAGATCATTCTGGACCAGGGGCTCGGCGACTTGTTTGTGATCCGCGTGGCGGGGAATGTCGTCGCCACCGACGAGGCGGGGTCCATCGACTACAGCATCGAGCATATCAAGACGCCGCTGCTGGTCGTGCTGGGCCACGAGGGCTGCGGGGCGGTGACGGCGGTGGTTGACGGGGCGCACGCCGAGGGCGACCTGTCCAAGCTGGTCGCACACATCACGCCTGCCGTCGAAGATGCCCGTCGGATGTTTCCTGGTGTTGAGCGGGATGCGCTGATCAGCGCCGCCGTCGAGCAGAATGTCTGGCACAGCATCGAGGACCTGTTCACGCACAGCCCCATCGTGTGCGAGGCCATCGCGAAAGAATCGCTGCGTGTCGAGGGGGCGGTTTATGACCTCAAGACCGGCTGCGTCTTCTGGCTGGGGGCTCACCCGAAGCAGGCGGAACTGCTCAAATCGCATGGGCACGACCCGGCGGATGGGGCCGGCGCATCAACGGGCACGGGGCAGTAGAATACCCTTCACGAGAGAGATCGACCGTGGACATTCTTGGCATGACATTTGACGAACTGTGCGGGCACTGCGCGCCGTCCAACCACGGGCGACCGGCGCTGCGGCGAGAGTATGCGCGGCTGATGCGCGGGGAGGCGGAGGTCGAGGGCGAACTGGTTGCCGCGATTGCTCCGGTGGTGCGCGATCAGCACGACGGGGAGCTGATCAAGTTTATTCAGCGGCTGCCATCGGGGCTGGAGACGGAAAGCGTCATCATTCCGATGAAGGGAAGGAAGCGAGCATGGCGGACGCTTTGCGTTTCGTCGCAGGTGGGCTGCGCGATGGGCTGCACCTTTTGCGAGACGGCGCAGCTTGGGCGGCTGGCGAATCTGTCGGCGGGCGAGATCGTGGGGCAGGTGGTGGCGGCGCGGCGCATCTACGCTGCGGAGATTCGCAATGTCGTTTTCATGGGGATGGGCGAGCCGTTTGACAATTTCGACCATGTCATTCAGGCGGTTCGTGTGCTGACGGACCCGATGGGGCTTTCGCTGGGCAAGGCGCATGTCACCATCTCGACGGTCGGCCGCACGGAGGGGATTCGGCGGCTCGCGGCGCTGGGGTGGCGACGAATCAATCTCGCAGTTTCGCTGAATGCGCCAAACGATGAGATTCGCTCGCGGATCATGCCGGTCAATCGCGTCGAGCCGATGGCGGCGCTGCGCGATGCGCTATTAGCCTATCCGCTGCGAACGTGTCAGTTTTTCATGATCGAGTACGTTTTGATCCCCGGCGTGAACGATGCGGCGGAGCACGCGCGGGAGCTTGTCGAATATCTCCGCCCGATCAAGTGCTGCCTGAACGTCATCCCGTATAACCCGCGATGCGACTCGCCGTGGCCCGCGCCGCTCGAGGAGGACGTCGTCCGATTCATTGAGCAGGTCGAGTCGGCCGGGCAGTTTGTGAAGCGCCGGCTGACCAAGGGCCGCGACTTCATGGCGGCCTGCGGGCAACTGGGCAATCGGGAACTCAAGCGACCGCGTTCAGCCGAAGCGGTCTCTCTTTCCATCGCCGGTGCGATATGAGTGCGCGCATTCGAAAGTTCGAGCCTGCGGATCACGCCGAATGGCTTCGCATGCGCTGCGCGCTTTGGCCGGAGTGCCCGATGGAGGAGCATCACTGCGAGATGGCGAACCTGATGAGTCGCCTCGCCGATCAGGTGGTTTTTGTCGCGGTGCGTCCGTCCGGCGGGCTGGGGGGCTTTGTCGAAGTTTCGCTGCGCTCGGCGGCGCTGGGGGTAGAGTCGGGCCCGGTGGGATTCGTCGAGGGGTGGTTTGTCGATCCCGACATCCGCCGCGAGGGCGTGGGTCGCCGGCTCATCGAGGCGGCCGAGGAGTGGGCGCGGGAGCGAGGGTGCATCGAGATGGCGTCTGACACGCCGGTGGACAACACGGCGAGCATCGCGGCACACCGGGCCGTGGGCTATCAGGACACGGAGCAACTCGTACACTTCCGCAAGGCCCTGTTTCCACGCGGGCCGAATGAGGTCGCCGACGGCAGCGGGATTTAGCCTCTTCAATCGCAAGCGACTTTCAAATCGCCAGGTCAGCGTCTTGTACCGCCGGTTGGTTACGCGGCTGATGGAAGATGGCAACGGCGAGCGTAAGTGGGCCGACTCTGCCAGCGAACATCAGCAGCACGATGATGATCTTTCCGAGATTAGACAGGCCAGCCGTGATGCCCATGCTCAGGCCGACGGTACCGAGCGCCGAGGCGGCCTCAAAAAAGCACTTATCAAACGGCGCGGACTCGACGAGATCGAGTATGTATGCGCCGGAGATAAGCGTCACAACATAGAAGCCGATGCTCGCCATCGCAAGGAGGACGCGGTTCAGGGGAATCGGCCTGCCGCCGAAACGAACTTCGGATTCGCCTCTTAGCGAGCTCAGCATGACGCCGAGCATCGCGGAGACCGAGGTGGATTTGATGCCGCCGCCGGTACCGGAGGGCGAAGCGCCGATGACCATGAGGACGATGACGAGCAAAACAGAGGCCTTGGAGAGCGCCGCGGTGTCGATCGAATTGAATCCGACGGTGGTCATCGCGGTCATGCACTGAAAGAACGCGGCGAGCAGGCGGTCATCCACAGGGAGCCTTGCAATTGACGGCTCGGTCAGGAACAGCAGGATGGTGCCGCCGACGGTCAGCCACGCGGTCGCCCAGAGGATGATTTTGCTGGTCATCGTGATCCGATCGACCTTTCTGCGGAGCATTCGCCAGACGTCAACGCAGACGATGAAACCGATGGCGCCGAGGTAGCTCAGGGCGGCGATAATGACATTGATCCAGAAATTCGTCGAGTGTGAGACAAAGCTGTCGTTGTAAAGGCTGAAGCCGGCCGTGCAAAACGCGGAGATGCTGTGAAAGACGGCGCTCCACGCCGCATTGGGGAGTTGGGCCTGGCGAAAAAGGACATACAGCGCGACGGCTCCGGCGAACTCGATCGCGATGGTAAAGCGAATCACGGACATGATGAATTTGTCGACACGGAACGACTCGGGAAGCGAGTAAACCGCGCTGCCGACTCGTTGCCGGATTTCGGGCAACTTGCCGCCGCGCGACAGCACGACGAACGAGCCGATGGTCATGTAACCGATGCCGCCCAATTGAATGAGCAGCAGGATGACGATCTGCCCGAAGAGCGAATAACGGTCCGCGACGCTGATAGTGGTCAGTCCGGTCGTGGAGACGGCGGACGTGGAGGAGAAGAGATTATCGAGTGCCGGCACATAGTCCGCCGCATGCGCTACGGGCAGGCAGAGGAGAATCCACCCTGTCAGGATGTACGAGAAATAGCCGAGAAGGACGAACTTCGCCGAATGCAGCGAAATGACAAAGTGCGACACTCGTCGAATCGGATGCGTGACCCAGCGATTGAAAATGACAACGATCGGCGCACGGACGCGACTGCCACCCGTACCGGTGACCATGGGAAAGGTCTCACATTTTTCAGGAGGATGGCCTGCCGGAACGGACCGGGATAGGTCTCCTCTTCCACGCCGACGAGGTTAGCTGACGGGCTCGGGCGGAAGAGTTTGCCCTACGCCTTGCGGCGATGCGCCCCGGGAATCGGGTCCCCCGTTCCTGCAATCCGCAGGACTAGGCGATGTCATAAGAATCAACATAGGATTGAAAAGAAGCGAAGTCAATCGTCCCCGGGGCACGGCGCCATAATATCCGAAGCCATGAAGGGTTAAGTCGGCCGCCTGAGCCAGGCATCGAATCAGATTGTCCATTTGACGTCCATCAGCCTGAATTGGGCAATCGATTCGTATCGCGATAAGATTGCCCCCGCTCAGGCGGATGACTCGACATTTCGGAGAGGAATCGTGTCATGAAGGTATTGATTGCGGACAAATTCGAAGCCTCGGGGATTGACGGCCTCCGCGCTGCCGGGTGCGAGGTTATCAGTCAGCAGGGCCTTAAGGGCGACGAACTGAAGGCCGCGATCGTGCAGAGCGAGTGCCAGGCGCTGGTCGTCCGCAGCACGAAGGTGACCGCTGACATGCTCGACGCCTGTTCGCAGCTCGGATTGATCGTCCGCGCCGGGGCCGGCTACAACACCATTGACGTCGCCGCCGCCTCTCGAAACGGCATCTTCGTTTCCAACTGTCCCGGCAAGAACGCGGTCGCCGTGGCCGAGCTGACGTTCGCCCTCATCCTCGCGCTGGACCGCCGCGTCGTGGACAACACCACCGACCTCCGCGCGGGCAAATGGAACAAGAAGGAATACTCGGTCGCCCACGGGCTCAAGGGGCGGACGCTGGGCGTCGTCGGGCTGGGGCAGATCGGGCTCGCGGTCGTCGCTCGCGCGCTGGCGTTTGAGATGGAGGTCGTCGCATGGAGCCGATCGCTCACGGATGAAACGGCCGGAGAGCTGGGCATCACGCGAATGGGCAGCGCCGCCGAGGTCGCCGGGGCCTGCGATATTCTGAGCATTCACATCGCCGCGGCCGCCGACACGAAGGGCCTCATCGGCGCAAGCGTTCTCGATCGATTGAAGCCCGGCAGTTATGTCGTCAATACGGCCCGAGCGGACGTGCTCGACTATGCGGCGCTGGCGAAGGTAATTGAGAAGAATCAGATCCGCGTGGGGCTCGATGTGTTTCCCGGCGAGCCGGAGACGGCGACGGCGGATTATCACGCGGAGATCCTCAAGGCCGGGGGCGTCGTCTATGGGACGCACCACATCGGCGCTTCGACGGACCAGGCCCAGGAGGCCATCGCCGCGGAGACCGTGCGCATCATCAAGACCTTTAAGCAAACCGGCGAAGTTCCCAACTGCGTCAACATCGAGACACAATCTCCCACCTGCTGCCAACTGGTCGTGCGGCATTACGACCGTGTGGGAGTTCTCGCCTCGGTGCTGGACATGCTCCGCCGGGCGGAGATCAACGTGGGGGAGATGAGCAACACCATCTTTCAGGGCCACAAGGCGGCGGTCGCGGTTATCAGACTGCACCAAAAGCCGCAACCGGAGCTACTCGCCGCCATCGCCGATATGAAGGAGATGATTATCAAGGTGGACCTCAAACCTATCGTCTAACAACTGCCTGGGTGGGGGAGTCGGATCGACATGCTCAAGATTCTGGTGGCCGACCAAATCGCGGATGAAGGACTCGCAACTCTCCGCGCGAGGTCTGATATTTCCTTTGAAATTAAGACCGGTCTTTCCCCCGACGCGCTCGGCAGGATGCTCGGCGAATTTGACGGGCTGATCATCCGCTCGGGCGTGAAGGTCACGCGCGAGGCACTGGCGAGCCCCGGCAAGCTGCGCGTGATCGCGCGGGCCGGCGTCGGGGTGGACAATGTAGACGTTCCCGCGGCGACGGCCGCCGGTGTGCTGGTGATGAACACGCCGGACGCCAATACCGTTTCCACCGCCGAACACGCGATTGCCATGATCCTCGCGGCCATGCGCGGCATTGCCGGCGCGCACTCACACGTCATCGAGGGCAAGTGGGAGCGCAAGCAGTTCATGGGGCGACAAGTCGCCGGCAAAACGCTCGGGATCGTCGGGCTCGGTCGCGTCGGCTGCGCGGTGGCCCGGCGGGCACTGGGGCTCGACATGGCCGTCATCGCGTTCGACCCCCTGCTATCCGCCGAAAGCGCCATGGACGGCCGCGTGCGCCTGGTTCGAAAGCTTGAGGACCTCCTGCCATTGGTCGACGTTCTCACGCTTCACGCCTCCATGAGCGCCGAGAGCAAGAAGATGATCGGCAAGCCGCAGCTCGAGCGCATGAAGCCCGGTGCGGTGCTGGTGAACTGTGCGCGAGGGGCGCTGCTCGATGAGGCGGCGGTGGCCGAGGCGTTGAATGCGGGGCGATTGGGCGGCGCGGCGATTGACGTTTTCTCTACCGAACCTCCGACGGGCAACCCGCTGCTGACGGCGAAGAACGTGGTGCTGACCCCGCACCTGGGCGCTTCGACGGAAGAGGCGCAGACGGCGGTCTCCACCGAGGCGGTGGAGTCGATTCTCGACTATCTGACCAATGGCGTGATTCGCGGGGCGGTGAACGTCACCGGCATGCCGGCGAACTTGTCGGCGCGCGACCGTGCGTACATGGACCTGACATCTCGCATGGGGACAATTCTCTCGCCGCTTTGTGCAGGCGGCGTTGAGCACATCGAGCTGGTGACACAGGGCGGCGATGCTTTGACGGCGCTGTGCCCCACTTTGGCGCTGACGGCGCTGACCGAGCTGATGAGCCCGCATATCGAGGGACGGCTAAACCTGGTGAACGCTGCCGATTTCGCGAAGGATCGCGGCATCGTCGTCGGCCATACGGGCCAGTCGGCGCGGCGCGATTACTACGAAGTCGTCACGCTGAAGATCGCGCGGGGCAACGAGTCGCACACCATTGAGGGCGCGGTCTTTCAGGACGGCCTGCCGCGCATCCTGTCGATCGACGGCTATCGGATGGAGATCGTGCCGGAGGGGCTGCTGGTGCATATCTTCAACGACGACCAGCCGGGCGTCATCGGTCTCGTGGGCACTTTCCTCGGCGACCATAAGATCAACATCGCCGATATGACGCTGTCGCGCCGCGGCCGTTTGGCGCTGATGCTGCTGAAGATCGACGGCGAGCTGCCGGATGCGGTGCTCGAAGCGCTGCGGGCCAAGAGCCCCCCGATTCTGTCGGTGCGGGCGGTGCGGCTAGCGGCGGTAGGGTCGTAACAACCTGCCGCGAGCAACTCGCCGGCTTACCGAATGAGTGAGGCGGTCTCAGCGGTCGCGGGTTACGTCGATGCTGCCTTGGACGAGGGCGTTTTGGTAGCCTTTGCCGGACTGGACCCAGCTGTAGCCGATCTGCATGCCTTGTCCGTCGGTGGAGCCTTCGGCTTGCACGTTTTGAATCGTCCAGTCAGCGATGGAATTGTTCTTCCAGCCTACAAGTATGAGTTTGCGGCCTTTGAGGCGGAAGTTCATCGTGAGCCTGATTGACGAATGATGTTCGGTGAAGACGATTGTGTAGACGTTGCCGTTACGGGCTGCCACGCGGACCTGGCAATTGAACACCTTTCCGCGATTGGTGATCGTGCGTTGCCCGCTCCAGATGCTGGGGGCGGTTAGCAAGTCAGGGGCTGCGATTTCATCGTCGGAGTCGCCGGGCGAGCGGGGCCTTTGCTTTCTCGCCGGCTCGCCTTGGGCCATCGTAATGGCGCGGATGTTGTCGGCTGAGTTGGAGGCGCGCAGGGTGAAGCTGACGGTGCGCTTGTCGGCGCTCAAGGTCAGGCGCGTGCCCTTCGTCAGTTCCGCGGCCTGGGCCTGGCCGCCGGGGTATTGAGTTGTGGAGAGGCCGACGATGTCGTTGGAAGCGACGAGTTTTTCGCCGGTGATGATGATGCCGATGACTTCCTCGTCGAATGTGATCGAGCCGGTCGCGTCGAGCTCGGCGGCGGCCTTGCCGACTGGGTCGAAGTGGATGTAGTAGCTGCTCACGCGCTTGCCTGCGGGGATGACGGAGGGGCTGAGCTTCAGGGTCTTTTTCTTGCCTCGCTTCACCTTGCCGCGCTTGCCGACCTTGTTTTCCAGCTTCACCACCTCGCCGGGGCGGGAGACGTCTACCTTGAGGGGGCCGTCGGTCACGAAGTCGGTTTGCTCGGCGAAGATGACGGCGCGGCTGTTGTCTTCAAGCCTGCCGGTGCGGACGTCGTCGGGCGGCTCGTGCAGGAACTCCGCGTCGCCAGTGGTTGTTGGCGTGGTGGCGCGGGCGGCGGACAAGGCGAAGGTGAGACACAGGAATATCACGGTTGGGGTTGATTTGCTGTGCATGGTTTCTCCTCGTTTTTTTTTGAATGACCCTTATGGACGACGATGGGTAATTGTACCGAATGCCAAGCCGCCTGGCGGCGCATCCGCGCGTGCGAAGGCGAGGTGACATAAGGTGACACAGGCCTTGCGGGGAATGTGCCAACACTTGTGGCGGGCGTGTGTTGGGGCGGTTGGTGGAAACGTCGAAAAATCGAAAAATCGAAAAGTCGAAATGGTGCGCGGCGGCGGGGTTGCGCAGGGGCATTCGAGAGATGACCCCTCCCCCCTTCACTTCGTTCCAGGGGCAAGCCTGACGGTCGGGGCTTTGAATGGGGCGCGGCATCGATGAATTGCAAGGTGACAATAGGCGAAAAAAGCTTTTGGGGCGATGGCAAGTGCTTTGGCGGGCGCGAGTTGGGGCGCGTCGCGATTTGGGTGGTTTCTTGTGAAAACGCGCAAGGTGAAACATGAACGGTATATGCCCGAACAAGGGTGGAAAATTTCGGGGAAGTTCGTTTGTAAGTCCTTGAAAAACGAGTCGGGAAAGTGAAGCGCAGGTGACAAGGGGCTGAGGCGCCACGGGGTTGAGTGAAAGACCAAGGCGGCGCGGCGCAGCGTGAGTCGATGGGCGGGCCCATAGGTGAGTTTGAACGTGCGCGCTGCATGGGTGGGTGGTCTCCTGATTGTCTATACTTGCTCACTGTTCGCGCGGATTTTTTCGTGAACGTGCACTTGCGCAGGCCCATGCGACGAGCATGACCGGCATCATCGCTCCGAGGCCGGTGCCACAGGTGCCGCAGAGGTTGGAGGTGGACAGGCCGGTGAGGCCGCCGCCGGTGCTGCCGGCGGGGGGCAGTACGGACCCACCGCTGAGGTTGTCAGTGATGACGCGGATGTTGTCGGCGCAGCAGGTGACGCGAAGGGTGACACTGACGGTGCGGCGATCGGACGAGAGGGTGATCATCGTGCCGTCGTTGAGCTCGATGTGCTGCGATGAGCCGGTGGGGTAGGTTGTGCCGGGCGCGCCGAGCGTCGCATTCGTGGCGGTTAAAGCGCTGAGGCTGATGATGAGTCCCAGCACGTCCTCGCCGAAGGTGACGGAGCCGGTGGCGGACTTGATGGTGTCGCTGCCGCCGACCTTGTCGTAGTGGATGTAGTGGCTGTTGACGACCGTGCCCTGGGGGATGCTGCCGGGAGACAGGTTGCTACCGCTTGTGCCGGGTACGGTGCCGGGCTGGGTGATATCGAGGGAGATCGTCTGCGAGGTGGTGACGCTGCTGCGCTCTTCGAAGGCGTGGATGATGGTGTCGCTTTCGAGCTTGCCGGTGGTGATGTCGGCAGGGGCGGCGATTTTCTGGGCTGCGCCGGAAGTCGATGTGATGGCGGCATGGGCGGGGCAGGCGGCGATCGCGAGAGAGAGTGCCGCGGCGGTTGGGATGAGTTTGGGGTGCATGGGTCCTCCTTTTTTTGTTGATGGCCTTTTATTTTGAAGTTGGTTGGGTGGTTGGGGATGGGATGCTTGGTGGATCGGCAAGCTGTGACGCGGGCGATTGCTCGGACGTCGGCTGTGACGTTGTGATGGAAGCGGGCTGAGAAGTCGCCGGCTGATTGGCCGTAGCGGAGGCGGCAATCGCGCTTTCGTAGAGTTCGACGGCTTCGAGGACAGGTCCTTTGAGAGCATCCATTCCGATCACTTCATTTCCGATTGTTGTTAGCCACAAATCGTACTTCCGTGTCGACCAAAGGCCGTCAATACGTTCGAGATCGAAGCCAGACTTGCGGGACCCAGTCCAGTCTTGCCATGTGCCGTCATCTCCGTATAGTCGATACTGACCTCGGAACGACCGCCCATCTTGAGATAATTCGAACCAGCCTGCGCCCAGTTCTTTCAGACTGCTACGGTACCCCCGTCTTTCAAGCGCCACCGTTGATCTACGTCCCGCCAGATTGCCGTAAAGACGATAGCTGGCCTGCTTCTGTAACTGAAGCAGGACTGACAGGGCCTCCTCTCGCCGACCAAGCCTAAGTTGGCACATTGCAATGAATGAGAGCGCATTGGGGTGCGGTTTACCATCTTTCTTAAACGAAGACACAGCATTCGCAAGAGACTCAAGGGCAATGTCAAATTTCCCTGACCTGTATTGAGCCGCGCCGAGGTTCTTCAGACTCTCTCCGTCATCTGGATTCATGCCAAGTAACATCGATGCGGCTTCGATAGCAGCCGCGATTCGTTCTGGTGGCGAATCGGGTTTTCTCACGACTGCCCACACGACATTATTGAGTGACACTGCATCGGGCTTCCATTTGACGATTCTCTTCTCCAGCCCTTCGCGGATTCGGCGGGCGAGCGGGGTCGAATCATTCGGCAACGGTCTCAATCTTCGAATCCACGACTCTGCTCGCGCGGGCGTGATGCATTCCGCGATTACTTTATCGAATTCCTGTTGGACGCTGCTTTCTATTGCAGCAATCTGCTCACGCAATACCTCTAATGCAAGGAGTTTGCGCAAGGTCTTGATGGTGTTGTCCTTGTGAATAAACGGTTCGATGCGTCCGAGGGGCATTGGTCCGCCTAAGAGAGCATCGACCAATTCGGTCGCATGCCTGCGCTCGGCGAGGCGCGCGTCGCGGGCTGCTTGCCGCGCATCCGGCTCGCGCGTATCCCAGAGAAGAGCAGTATTGTCCTCGAACTGTATGGCTATTCGCGTGCCATCGGGTGAAGAGAACAAAGCAATGGGCTGCTTATCGAAATCCACTCGTGCTATTTCTCCTTTTCGCAATGAAGTCGCGCCGCGTTGAGAGGTTTCGGAGTTCTGATCAGATAGCTTAGCCAGGAACCGAATACATGGTTCAGGCCCCAAGACCACGTTTCGAATGCAGTTACGTGTAGCTAGTGTAATGTCTCTACTGGAGACTCGCTCCTGACCATTGATTTCTAAAAAGCTAGAAATCTCCAAATCAAAAAGATCGCCTATTATAGGCCGGGTTGGCGAATCGAAATTGCGAATAGGCATGAGCCTCAGGCTCGAACACGTGTTGACCAGGACTGTTCGGTCATCTGGGCTAAACGAAACACTCGGAAATGCGTATCCATTATAGAGAACGCCAACAGAAGCCTCGGCTAGGCAGACGCAATCCAAATTCCACAATCGAGTCAATCCTCCAAAGTCAATCGTTGCTATTCGTCTGCCGTCGTGACTGAATGTCGCTGAGGATAATGTATCACTGTGCTTCATGGCCTCACCGATCTGCTCCCCCGTGCTCGAATTCCAAAGCCGGGCAGTCTTGTCACTTGATGCTGTAAGTAAAAGATTGCCGTTTGGACTGAATTCCTCGCTGAGTATGGCACCATCATGTTTTATTACACGACCGACCCATGTTCTCGCCCGCGAATCGAAAATTCGAGCGGTACGCCCAAAGTTGATCAGTATTAGCGTGTTATCGGGGCTAAACTTGACCGAGCCGACGAATTTGCCTTGGATTCCAATCGGTTCCCCAATTTGCTTTCCTGACACGGTTTCCCACAAATAGGCTTCGTCCGCGAAGGCCGTTAGGACAAATTGGCTATCTGAGCTAATTGCCGGGGGGGAGCGTAAAACGCCGCGCTTAATCTCGCTAATTAGCTTGGCGCTTGCAGCGTCCCAAACTAGAACTCTGCTGTCGTCCCCCGTTGTCAGAATGTATTCCTCATCAGGACTGAAAACCGCGGACTCTACTTCGCGCCCATGTATTATAGATTTGCCCACCTGTTGGCCGGTCGCTACATCCCAAAGCCTGACCTTCTTGTCGTACGAAGCAGTTAGAATCCGTGTGCAGTCATTGTTGATATCAACAGTAACGACTTCAGCATCGTGTCGCATTACTTCGCCAATTGGATTTCCTGTAACTACATCCCACATCCGCGCTGTTCCGTTCTGGGAACCTGTCACCAGAAATCTCCCGTCGGAGCTGAAGACTGCGCAAATTGCGCCCGGAAGCTCGATCGTGACCGCTTCGGTCATTCGCTTAAACAGCTCCCATTCCCACCCGCGGGCGTTCGGATCACATGCATCAAGACTCAACCTTGCTTCAGGCCAATCGCGAAGTGACATAGCAAGTTGGGCTGCGCGTATGTTCGCGATGTACGCCTGCGTTTGCGCATCATCGCGTCTCCTGTCTGCACGGTGGCGCTCTATTTCAGCGTCCTCGCGGGCGAGGGCTTCCATCGCTGAGGCTTCCTCAGCTCTATCGCGTTCCATCTCCTTTTGCGCGCGTTCGCTTATCGCCCAAAATGAAACAGAGCTGGTTGTAATGGTCGCCAGCACCAGCGTGGCGGCGATGATTGCCCCTGCCTTGTGCTTCTTCACAAACTTCCTGAGTCGGTACCCCACGCTCGGCGGGGCGGCGATTACGGGTTCGCCGGTCAGGTGGCGGTCTACGTCGGCGGCGAAGGCGCTGGCGGTTTCGTAGCGGCGGGAGCGGTCCTTTTCCAGCGCTTTGAGCGTGATCCAGTCGAGGTCGCCGCGGAGTTCGCGCTGGAGGGTGCGCAGATCGGTGCCGTGGGTTTTGGCGATGGAATCAGGCTCGGCCTTGCCGCGCGTGACCGGCTCGGTCGCCATCGTCGACAAGCGCGTGCTGGGCTTGGGCGGCTCGAACTCCTTGAGCATCTTGCCGATGGCCTCGAAGCCGGCGCTGCGCAGGGTCTGCCCATCGAGCGGGAGGGTGCCGGTGAGCAGTTCGTAGAGAATCACGCCGAGCGAATAGATGTCCGCGCGGGTATCGACATCGAGGCCGCTGGTGCCGGCCTGCTCGGGGGCCATGTATTCCGGGGTGCCGATGACGCGGCCGGTCTCGGTGTAGAGGGTGCGTTCGGTGAGGCGGCCGATGGTGGCCTTGGCGATGCCGAAGTCGATGACCTTGGGGACGGGCTTGCCGTCCTGCAAAGTGACGATGATGTTGCCGGGCTTGAGGTCGCGGTGAATGATGCCCTTCTGGTGGGCGTGCTGGACGGCGTGGCAGATGTCCATGAAGAGGCGGAGGCGCTCCTTGATGCGGAGCCGGGAGCTGTCGCAGTAGGCGTTGATGGGGAGGCCGGCGACGTGCTCCATGACGAAGTAGGGCCTGCCGCCGGCGGTGGCGCCTGCGTCGAAGACCTTGGCGACGTTGGGGTGGTCCATGACGGCGAGGGCTTGGCGCTCGGCCTCGAAGCGGGCGAGGACTTCGCGGGTGTCCATGCCGGCCTTGATGATCTTGAGGGCGACCTTGCGGCGGACGGGGGTTTTCTGTTCGGCGATCCAGACTTCGCCGAAGCCGCCCTCGCCGATGCGCTCCAGCAGGCGGTAAGGGCCGATCTCTTCGCCGGGGCGGGCGCTTCCGGCGATGTTTTTTGATTTTTGTGATGCGTGGTTGGCGGGCTGGGCCGGGAGCGTGGCGGGGTCGAGGATGGGTTTGCCTTCGTGGGCGGCGAGGAGGTCTTCGACTTCGCGCTGGAGGGCGGCGTCGCCTTTGCACTGGGCGGCGATGAAGGCGGGGCGCTCGGCGGGGTCGAGGTCGAGCGCGGCCATGAAGATGCGCTTGGCGGACTGGCGGTCAGGCATGGGGGCGCTCCTGGGTGCGATTTTGGAGGTCGGCGGTCAGGCGACTCTTGAGCCAGGCCTTGGCGTATTGCCACAGGCGATCGACGGAGCGCGGGGCGATGTTGAGTGCCTTGGCGGTGTCATTGACGCTGAGGCCGACGAAGAAGCGGAGGTGGACGACGCGGGCGGCTTCGGGATCTTCGGCGGCGAGGCGGGAGAGTTCTTCGTCGATGCCGAGCAGCTCGTTGAGCCCTTTGCCGGAGGCGAGGTCGGCGAGATTCAGCGAGACGTTGTTCCAATCGGCGCCGCGCTTGACCGCGCCGCGGGTGCGGGCGTGGTCGACGAGGATGCGGCGCATGGCCTCAGCAGCGGCGACGTAGAAGTGGCCTCGGCCGGACCAATCGATGTCTTCGTTTCTCACCAGCTTCATGTATGCTTCGTGGACAAGGGCGGTGGCCTGGAGGGTGTGGTCGGAGCGCTCGCGGGCCATTTGATTTTGGGCGAGTGCGCGGAGTTCGGCGTAGATGAGCGGGAAGAGTTCCTCGGCGGCGCGCGGCTCGCCTTTGGCCGCCGCCTGGATCAGGAGGGTGACTGCGCCCGAGGCGTCGGATGTGCCGCTCGATTGGCCCGAGACGTTCGACATGGGCATGAGTATATCCGGCGGGGCGGGGGGTTGGCACGGGGTGATTGGCATGGGTTGTGAACAAATGTTTGTATCAACTGTTCCGGCCCGAGAGGTCGGGAGGCCGCGCGGGGGGGAGCGCCGCGCGGGAAGTGTCTGCATTCTGTATCGGTCACGCGGCGACGATAAGGGCCGTGTGCGGCCTGGGTTGGCGACGGCGAGCCGGTACGGGGAATCGGGGTTTGCGGGCGGCGAGGTTCTGCGAGGACTTCCTTGCGATTGCATGGCCGGCGTTTTTGAGACGCCGAGAGGTCACAATGAGACTGCTGGCGAGGAGGCCGGCGATGGGGAGGGCGAAGGCGAGGAACTCGACATAGTTCACCAGGCCGATGACCAGATCGCAGAAGCGGATTGTCGTTGCTGTGTCCATGAATCTCTCCTTTGCAGGACGGATTGGCTGTCCTGAACAAAGAAGCGAAAGAATGGCGCCGGCGACGCCATAGAATTGAATTTTCTTTGTGGGGGCCGATTCGGACCGGCTGGACCCTTCGTTTTAGGGCGACGAGGCCTCCTGCGACTCACCGGAGTCGTGTCCCTGCACGGACACCTACCATCCAGCGAGGCGTCTTGAGAGCAATATGATCGCGGTTTCCCGGCGACTGCGATCTGCTTGAGCGCGCAGGGCCGGTTGCTCCATTCCTTGCGTATCCAGCGACTGTTCTAATTGGCGAGCCAAACACTCACGAACGGCTGGATATCGAGGCCATCCTCCCACCCGTCGTCATTCATGTCTGCCAGAGTAATGTCGCAGCCGACATAGCTGCCGATCAGCGCATCCACGAAGAGAGGAATGTCAGCCATATCCATTGCTCGGTCGCAGTTTACATCACCTTTCGCAAAGGGGCAGGGATTCGGGAAGCATGTTGTGCCCTCGGTCCAGGTCAGGCCATTGGCACTCTTGCAGTCTGCCTGGGTGAGCTGCGCGCACTGGCCATCCTGCAGGCAACAGGCACCCGACGCCGCCGGGCAATCGGCGATACTGAGTCTGAAATCCAGGCTTTCAGCAGCGCCAAGGGGCAGCCGATCAACCATCAGGTAGTAAGTGCCGGGGGGCAACGTCAGATTGCTGATCGTCGCCACGGTGCCCGTGGTCGTGGCAAATGCGAGGCAGGAAGCACCGGGTGGACATACATTGTCCAACACCACGCCAATTGAGTGATCGGCCGGCGTTGCGCCGGACACGGTGATATCGACGCAGCGCAAATCCGTGATCGATATCTGGTAGATGATGTCGTTTCCAGTGTCGTACGCATCCAGGCACGTATTCGAGTAGTCTTCCTGCTTGTCAGCCGTGGTGTTGATGTCTTCGAAAGGTATTGTCGTAACAAAAAACGGAAATTCGCAGTCCTTTCCGTCTATATCATCCGACGGGGAGCAGGGCGGGTTCAGTTGAGCGCATGTCAGTCCGACGCTCCACACATCGGGAGCCTGGCAGTTGGCCTCAAGGACATTGCTGGTGCAAACGAGAGTAAGGGTGTTGCAGCATGCGCCGGTTGGCGCCCCCCCGCAGTCCGTGATGCTGAGTGTGAAATCCAAGCCGTCATTTGCCTGGGGCCATCGGTCGATCATCAGGTAATAGGTGCCGGGCACCAGCGTTAGATTGGTGATGGTCGCCACGTTACTCTGGCTGGTCCCCTGCGCGATGCACGCCAAACTCGGCGGGCATCCATTATCCAGCACCACTCCGATCCAGTTGTCCTGCGGCGTTGCGCCGGTAACTGTGATGTCGACACATTGCGTGGCTGTGACGGTAAGTTCGTAGACGATGTCGCGACCATTGTCGTAATTGCCAAGGCAGGTGTCGGTGTAGTCGTTGAACTTGTCGCTTGTCGTGTTGACATCGACGAAGGGCAGCGAATTGATCGGTATCGGATTCGCGCAATTCGTCCCGCTCGGAGGCGCGACCGTGGGACACGGCGGATTCAGTTGGTCGCAAGTCAGACCGACGCTCCAAGCTTGACCGAGTCCCTGGCAGTCGGCTTGCAGGACATTATTGGTGCAAGTGGTGGTAGCGCCGCTCGTGTCACAGCAGGCTCCTGACGGGGCGCCGCACACAAAGCTCTGTCCCTGAATGAATACATTCGAGTCAAGGACCTGGTCCCCCGCATCCGCAATGGCCAGCTTGATGTGATTCAATCCGGGATTCAGGATTCCGGTCGCCGTCAGGACCACGGTCAGTCCGTCCATCTCGGTGTCGCGAACACCGGTGCAGGGAAATGTGCCGGGCGGAATGTCAGCGCACCGATTATTCACAAACAAATTGCAATAGCTGCCGGCCGGCGGGTTGAACGGATTATCACAGTTCAGGTTGTTGATACTGACCGCCGTTCCCGCGCTGCCGGGGATAAGTGCTATGTTCGTGCCGTTGAGAAAGAATCCAAACACGTCGTTGAACGCTGTATTGACCCACTCGTTGTACTCCTCGGAAGTGAATACATATTGGAATTGGATGATCTGGGTGCCGGTGCATGTGAAGTCGAACTCCAGCACGCAGGCATCGAAAGTCGTGTAACCGGGAATCAATCCATTTAAATCCGGATCGCCGATTCCAGTGTTGACGCCGCTGACGGAGTCCTGCGTGTTTGGACCCGGTACGAAGGCAATGGCTCCACTGCTCAGGATGATCCCGCTCTCGAAACCCACGATTCCCGTTCCGCCATTGAAGGTGCCGGCCGCGATGTTCACGCCTGAAAAGGCCACGTTGGAAACGGAAACGCCCGGCCCAAGCAGCGCCGTGACAAGATTTCCGGGTGTCAGGCCGGAATTGAGATCCTGCGTAATTAACGCACGAGGGGAGGCTCCGGTGGGCGTCCAGTTATTCCCGCCGGATTCGATCCGGGGTCGTTGGGGCGGGGCGGCCTCCAAGATTGGAGCGAGGAAGAAGACCCAGAGAAGTGCCATCGCCATGCGCTTTCGCGGATAATGAGCAAGAGTTCGGAATGAGCTTGAAGAAAACGGCTGCGCTGACTTCCCGCGGGACACGATAACCTCCGATTCACCGACGGTATCAAGTGAACATCGAGTGCGTGGATGGCGTCGGTTTTGGCATCCTTCGATGCTGCGCCGAACCCAAACCGGAACATCGGCGCGCAACTTCAACCAACCTATTACAGCGCCTTGCTCCACGCGGTGAGGTATCTCTTTGGATACGACGGATTAGGGATGGCGTTTTAGCGACGGGGTGCGACGCGGCGACGCTTCGCCGGGCGAGACGATGACGATTGCCGGGAACCGGTGATTTCCGGGCATGCCTGGCACGAGTGCCAGAGATTGAGAATCAGTTCCGACTTGTCGCTGGTAATCGTCTTTTTGTGCAGATGGCGCAAGTGACGGCGAACGGCAGATAAGGAGATACGAAGAGCGGCGGCGATCACGTTGTTCTTCAAGCCGCAGCAAACCAGAATCAGGACTTCCCGCTCTCGCTTGGTGAGCTTGCGACAGCGGGCCAATGCGTCGATCGCACCCTCGGCGGCGGGAGGGAGTCGATACTCGCGCACGGTTTGGATACCGGTCCGCCGCTTCGACTTGGTCCCGTTTGGGCATTCCGTACAGACTCCGCGGAACTGCGAGAAGAACCCTGGATTGAGCCCGGAAGTCGATTGGGGAGCGCGCTGCAAGCCTGATCGCGGCATGACCATCTGCCAATCAGAAAAAGCGGAGAAGGAGGAATTCATTCTCCCTCATTCTCTCAAACTCTGCTAGTCACATAGTCTATCGCCCAACCTCTAGTGTGAAAATACCGCATGCGTCCCTCCGAAGGAGTACTCTACCACAGTTACTTTCTTCAATGCGTTTTGAAGGCAGTTGTCCGGGCGTGAGCGATCATGCGAGCTGAGGTCGCTGTTGACGCACCGGGCTCGCACGGCAAGCCGTGTTGGCCCGGGTGTTTGATCGTCCATGGCGGCGAACCACGATGGCGCGAGCCTTTAAGGGAAAATCCCTCGCTCGCTGTATACCTTTTGTAGTCGTGAGAGTGCAATTACGTACGCAGCCGTTCGCCAGGTGGTATTCAACTCGCGAGCCTTTTCTTTGACGCGTTCATACGCCGCGACGATCTTGCGTCGAAGTTGCGTGTCTACTTCCTTCAGGTCCCAGGTCTCGCGGCGTTTGTTCTGAATCCACTCAAAATAACTCACAATAACGCCGCCGGCGTTGGCCAGTATGTCCGGGATGACCTCTATTCCGCGTGCGTGCAGGATGGCGTCACCGTCAGGGTCGGTCGGGCCATTGGCGCCCTCCACAACAAGCTTCACCTTAAGCCAAGGGGCGGTCACCGCAGTGATCTGATTTTCCATCGCAGCCGGAATGAAAATGTCTGCCGGGGTATTCATGAACATGATGTGATCAGCGAACTCGCCTCCCGGGAAGCGAGAAACACCGCCGTGCGACTGAACGAAAGCCATCAGTCGCTCGATATCAATGCCATTTGGGTTGTAAACAGCGCCGGTCACATCCTCCACCGCGACCAACTTCGCCCCGAGCGCAGTCAACAACCTGGCCGTCCACGACCCGACGTTTCCAAAGCCCTGCACCATGAACTTCACATTCCTCAGCGGCAAGCCATGATCGTCGGACCAGCACTGTACGATGTCGACAATACCCTGGCCCGTGGCCTTATCGCGTCCGACGCTGCCGCCTGATTCGACCGGCTTGCCGGTAACGATGTGAACAGAGTTCTGTCGTTCATGTGGTGAAACCGTGGAAAGATATGTGTCCATGATCCAAGCCATGGTCTGGGCATTCGTATTCACGTCCGGAGCGGGGATATCGTATTCTGGTCCAATGTTGTCCCCCAGTGCAAACGTGAATCGCCGGGTAATGCGCTCACGTTCTCCGATTGAGTATCGCGATGGGTCAATCTGGATGCCGCCCTTTGCACCTCCAAACGGAACGCCTCCAAGGGCGCACTTCCAAGTCATCCATGCAGCCAGCGCGCGCACTTCGTCAAGATCGACGTCAGGATGGTATCGCAGACCGCCCTTGAATGGTCCGAGTGCGTCATTGTGCTGGACGCGATAGCCCGTGAGCACCTCCACCGCGCCATTGTCGAGCTTGACCGGGAAGTTGACCAGGATTTCGTTCTTTGTTCTTGCGAGGATTTTTCGAATGCTGCAGTCGAGCTCAATGAGATCGGCGGCGGTGTTAAACTGATGCATCACGTTGTCATATAGGCTGCGTGGCTCCTGCGGTGCGGACAATGCGACACTCTGCTGGGGAAGTACCGGCGTCTCAGCGGCGACACTACTGGACGCAATCGTTGGTGGCTTGATTAACATGGAGCTATTTCCTTCAGCTTTATTACTCAGACTTCAATTGACACAGAAACGACCACGCAATCGCAAGTTGTTGCCAGGACAGGATCAGGCGTATTCTTCGCATCGCCAAACACCGCTCCTGGGTCTTGGAAAATCACAAACGTCTCGATGCACGCAGGTCGCGCACAATCCACGAGTTGTCGCGTGCTCCGCGGAGTCCTCGATGGCCGCCCTCTGCTCGATCAGCCGGCCGGGCAATTGCATTGCCGCGATTTCGGCGTATTCATCAGCCCGATCCGCGTCATCCAGTGTATGGGCCGCCGACATGTCGAGCGCCTGAATTTCCGTATCGATTCCCAGAGCGCCCGGAAGCTGGCACCAACTTGTCGCGTCGCCATCTTCCGTTTCAATGATGTCGTCCAGTGACCGGCGCATGGGCGAAGCCTGTTGCGTCTCGACATGCTGAACATTTCGGGGCGATACGATCAATCCAGGCATGTTCAGCGGAGTGATCCACTCGCATTCGTCACTTTCGATCAGCTCGTTCGGCGGCGGTCGCGAGCACAAGACGGCTCGTCGTGTATGCGGCTTCTCTCTGTACCGTTCCGCATCGCCGGCCCGCATTTCTTCCCAGATGGTCGTGAACTGATCGGGGGCTTTGGTCCTCATGAGTCACCTCGGTTCTGTTTATCTGAGGCGACGAGTCAGGGTCGTCGCTCTTCTGCCTGCCAAGAGGCAATCGACGTACCGGTTCGTGGAACGGCCCCAGGACGTCTAGAAGTGCGATTATGCGGCACAATATCAGTGGGCGTGCGGTGCGTTTCGTACCGCGCGGGGGAAACTCCCCGCGCTTCGGTCCCGAGAAGTGATCAGATTTCGGGATTGTGGGACTTGAGTTTTTCGCGAAGGGTCTTTCGATCGATGCCGAGAATGCCGGCAGCGCGAGTTTTGTTGCCCTCAACGCTTTGAAGTACAAGGCGGATATGCTCGGCTTCGACCTCCGCCAAGGTGCGATGGAGGCCCGAACTGCGAAGCGCGGAGAATCGCATCAAGTCCGGAAGATCCGACACGTCAATGGCACTGCCCTCTCCCATGACGACGAGTCGCTGAATGACGCTTTGAAGCTCGCGGACGTTTCCCGGCCAGTGATATCCGCGGAGCGAGGACAAGGCGCTGTCGGAAAACCGCGGGACGGTTTTTCCAGCATCGGCTGCGAACTCCGCGGCGAAATGATGGATCAAGAGCAGGATGTCATCACCTCGTTCACGAAGCGGCGGAACCCTGATGGGAATCACGTTAAGCCGGAAGAAGAGATCTTCGCGAAACAGGCCTTTGTGCACGAGATCGACCAAGCTTCGGTTCGTGGCCGCCACGATGCGGATGTCCACGTCTTGGGGACGCGTCGCCCCCACCATGTAGACCTTCTTATCGTTGAGGGCGCGGAGAAGCTTGACTTGCATCGCCGGACTGGTCTCGCTGATCTCATCGAGAAAAATGGTGCCCCCGTCGGCGGTCTGAAAAAAGCCGGCTCGTGTCTGACCGGCCCCGGTAAACGAACCCTTCAGGTGCCCGAACAACTCGCTCTCAATCAGGGTCTCTGGAATTCCGCCGCAGTTGACCGCGACGAACGGCGCGGCTGCCCTCGAACTGCAATAATGAATATCGCGTGCGACGAGTTCTTTGCCCGTGCCGCTCTCGCCAGTAATCAAGACCGTTGCGACGCTTGTTGCGGCCTTATTGATCGTGTGGCGAACGGCGAACATGGCCTCCGATTTGCCGATCAGCCCGGAAGGGGATTCATACTCCTGGTCGGGCGTCTGCCGATTGACTTGACGCATCCGCAGGTCTACCAGCGCGCGACGCACGGCGTCGAGCAATTCCGAATCGGTAAAAGGCTTGGCGAGATAATCTTCAGCGCCGCCCTTGACCGCTTCTACCGCGCTGGAAATTGACGGATAGCCAGTGATCATCAAAGTTTGTGTATCGCGAAAATTTTCGCGAACATGGTGGATTAGGTCGAGCCCGCTGGCACGCGGCATTTTAAGATCGGTGATGACCAAATCGATCGAAATCTTCTCCAAAACATCGATCGCCTCGGACACACTGGAAGCGGTGTACACCTGAAAACCAGCAGACGCCAGATTCCTCCGGATGATCTCCACGGTCGGCGCTGCGTCATCTACGACTAATATGCTTGTTTTGCCGGCTGGTTCTGTCATTGGACTCTCGGTGTGGATGGGGCTGTCGAATTGGCGCCTGGAAGGACCACCTCGAACCTCGAACCGCGGCCGGGGGCGCTCTCAACATGGATCTTACCGCCGTGGGCCGAAACAATTCCAAGAACAACGGAGAGCCCCAGCCCCGTGCCTTCGCCAATGTCCTTGGTCGTGAAGAAGGGTGTAAAAAGCCGCTGTTGAGTCTTTTCGTCCATCCCTTGGCCCGTGTCATCGACGGTCAAATAAACTGATTCAGCCTCGGAGCGAGTTCGAACGGTCAGCACACCACCGCCCGGCATCGCTTGAATGGCGTTTACAGCCAGGTTGACGAGCACTTGCGTCAATTCCGACGGAACTCCGACGATCCAGGTCTGACCGTCCATCAACTCCAGACGCAGGTCAATCTGGTTATGTCGGCACCGCGCTTCTAGAAAGTAGAGGTTGTCGCGGATCAGTCTGCTTAAGTCCAGGCGTACACGCTGTGAGTCACTCTGCCGAGAGAAGACCAGTAGTTTCTTTACGATCTCGCGTCCATGAATAGCGGCTCGGACGATTTGTTCAGCATCGCGGTGAGCACCCTCGGGCAGCCCTATTTGCTTCTGGAGGAGTTGAGCAAAGCCCATGATGTTGCCCAGTGGTTCGTTAAGTTCGTGCGCAACTCCTGCCGCCAATTGACCGATCGTCGCTAATCGGTCCGCGTGTCGGAGCTGCTCGGCCAACACGGCCTTAGCCGCGGCGGATTCGGATCGCTCGACGAACATCCCGATTTCGTGTGCAACGCTGTTCAACAATTCACGTTCCTCGTGAAGGAAGGGGCTACCTGTGAATTCGGGATGTGACTCACGGTACGACACTTCGATCACTCCGCGAGACCGGCCACCCACAATAATGGGAACGGCCAAACGATGGGCGCTCTCGCCGATTGGCCGTGTCGCATAGACACGATCGTCCAGCGACAGACGTGCATCGGTAATTGCCGGAAACTGCATGGCAGCGGGCAAAATGTCAATGATCGCCTGTATGGCAGCCTCGGAAGAATCGCCGTATTGCTGAACCACCTTAGCGATCCCGTGCAGGCAGGTCAGCTCTTTTATTCGTTCGCGAAGTCGAAATTGCGCGCGACGGTTGATCACGGCCCGCCCGGTCGTTTCCATGACCTGTTCGTAAAGGAAGCAATCACGACCGAAGAATTGGCGGGATAATTCAGCAGATAGGACAACTAGTCCCGTCAAGGACTGGCTCTCCTGCAAAGGAAGGAGCAGCATCTCGGCGTCATCGTGCGGGTGAAGCACTTTGGCGAACTGTTGATCGGCATCGATCGCCTTGTAGAAAAGGCGCCGCGTTGCCTCGTTATGTACGTGGTATGGCTTGTGAGCCAGAGTCGATCCTCGTTTGCTGCCGTGCAGACGGTTCATGAAATCTCGAATCCGATGACTCAGGTCGCCACCCACAACGACATTTCCAGCCGCCTCATCATTGGATCGAAAGACTTCGAAATGGGTCGTCGGGGGGCGTCCCGCGTTCATTTGCCAGTGGTAGTCTCCCTCGACATCCGTCATCCAAATATGAACAACGCGGCAGCCTGAAATCGCCAACAATTCCGCGGATAACTCCCGCAGAAATTCCAAACGCCCGACACCCTGCGTACCAAGGTGGGCAATTCGGCGCGCGAGTGCCCAGAATTCCTCACGACGTTTGGAATCGGATGCAGTGGACTCAGCTCTCGAAGTGCTCATTTCAGTTCCGTCATCCCCGACCCGTCGGGGGCTGTTCCTGCGAGATTCTCCACATGTATTATCACTCGCACGACGTTGATAGCCAGCAAGCAACGCTCATCTTCGTCAGCATCAACACCGCGTCACATGGCGCAGCAAATCCGTAAGCGGAATGCCGTATCACGACCGCTGTTTCCGTCGCTCCCGAGAATCGTATAAAGGCACTTTGATGGCACGCAGGCGGTCAACAATCGAGAACCCCCCGCAAGTGCGGGAGTTCTTCGAGTTTGTAAACTGCCTGCCAGATGAACCGGAGAGGGAGGGATTCGAACCCCCGGTACCTTGCGGTACAGCGGTTTTCAAGACCGCCACCTTAGGCCACTCGGTCACCTCTCCTGCGGACCGTCGGCGGGCGCGTCGAGTCGCCTAAGTCGGAAAACGCGCTGCCCGATGGTCATCGGGATTGTACACCTCATGTTTCGGTTTGAAAGCGCGGGGCCCATTCCATCCATCTTCCAAGTGCCACCCACCTGGAGGATAGCCGTTGCTGAGCCGAATGGGCGGCGGAAGGCCCCCGGACTTGGGCCCCCGGGGTCGCTTTCGGCGGTCTGCCGTAGCAGGCCTGGCCGCGATTGTCGGGTTGAGCGCGGGCACAATTCCGATAGGGCGGGTAGAATCACCCCCTAGAGAGGGTCGGCTCGTGAACTCGCTTCCTCCGGATGACGATTCGTCACTGAAGACCTTGGTGTCCCGCGCGGTCGAGGGGGACGCCGACGCACTCACTTCACTCCTCGGGCGCTACGGCCCGGAGATTGAGAGCCGGCTGCAAATCTCACGCAAATGGCGGACGGTGCTCGAGCCGGGCGATGTCATGCAAGTGACCTACCTGGAGGCGTTCATGCAGATCGGCAGGTTCCGGCCGGATCAGCATGCGAGCTTCCCGGCGTGGCTGAAGCGCATCGCGGAGAACAATCTGCGCGACGCCATTCGGGCCCTCGAGCGACAGAAACAGCCGCAGCCGCACATGCGCGTCGAGGCGGCGGTGGGCGCTGAGTCCTTCGTTCAGCTTTACGAGACTCTTGCGGCGACTTCCACGACGCCCAGCCGCGTCTTCGGCAAGGCGGACACCAAGCGGCTACTCGAAGAATCCATCGATCAACTCCCCCCGGACTATGCCCGGACGGTGCGGCTCTACGACCTTGAAGGACGCCCGATTGGCGAGATTTGCAAGCAGATGGGCAGGTCGGCGGGAGCGATTCACATGCTTCGGGCGCGGGCCCACGAGCGATTGTGCGAGATTCTTGGCACGGCCTCAGCGTGGTTCGGGTCGAGCGCGTGAATCGGGCCGCCAATTTGTCGCATGAGAATCAGGAGGGCGGACCGGCATTCGGTCGCCCGTAAGGTGGTACTGGTAAAGTTTGGATTGAAAAGACACGGGCGAGACGCCCGTACCACCCAAAATTTACCAGTGCCCGTAAGGTTATCGAACTTGAGCGATCAGTCAGGATCATCAGGACGTCACCAGGCGTGGATCAGCGCTGCGCGGGAGCAATTCGCGGCGGCCAAGGGCGTCGGCGGGTCATCGGGCGATCTCGCGGCTATCGCCGCACCGGGCGGCACTGCGTCAGCGACGGGTGGGCGGCGAATTTCAGCTGCGCCGGAATTGCCCGGCTATTCGGGACTGGTCGAGCTTCATCGCGGTGGACAGGGCGTCGTCTATCGCGGTGTGCAGAAATCGACGGGTCGAACCGTGGCCATCAAGGTCATGCGCGAGGGGCCCTTTGCCGGCGAGAGCGATCGACTTCGCTTTGAGCGCGAGGCGGCGATCCTGGCGAAACTTCAGCACGATCGGGTCGTGGGGATTCTGGATCGCGGCGAAGAGGCGGGGTGCTACTACTTCGTCATGGATTACGTGGACGGCCGGTCGCTGGACCGCTTTGTCCGTGAGGAGCAGCCCAGCCTCCGTAAGCGGCTGGAGTTGTTCGCGCTTATCTGCGAGACGGTCAGCGCCGCGCACGTCAAAGGCATCATCCACCGCGACCTGAAGCCGGGCAATCTGCTCGTGGACGAAACGGGGCAGCCGCGGGTTCTCGACTTCGGCCTGGCCAAGCTGACGTCGCTGGATGACCTCACTGCGACACCCGCGCAGACGGTGACGGGGCAATTCATCGGCTCTCTTCCGTGGGCGTCGCCGGAACAGGTGGGCGGCGAACCGGATCAGATCGACACGCGCACCGATGTTTATTCACTCGGCGTCATCCTGTTTCATCTTCTGACCGAGACATTTCCCTATCGCGTCGTGGGCCGGCCCAAGGATGTGATGGAAAATATTCTGTCCGTCATACCGGAGGCTCCGTCGCGCGTGGCGAAGTCGTTGGCCATTCCGGTGTTGCCCGGCGAGCGGATCGACGCGGATCTCGACACGATCGCGCTGAAGTGCCTTCAGAAGGATCGGGCGCGGCGCTATCAGACGGCGGCAGAGTTGGCCCGGGACATTCGCCATTATCTCTGCGGTGAGCCGATTGAGGCCCGACGCGACAGCACGTGGTACCTGCTGACCAAACTGGCGGCGCGACATCGGACGCCGGCGGTCGTCGCCGTTGCTTTCATTCTGCTCATAGCCGTATCGGGCGTTGTCTCGCTGGCGCTGTGGCGGCAGGCCTCGCAGGAGCGGGATCGGGCGATCAAGGTCGGCGACATGGAGGCGTCGGCGCGGCATCGCGCGGATGCGGAGGCGGCAAAGGCGCAGGCCGTCAGCGGGTTTCTGGAGGAGATGCTCACTGCGGCAGATCCGTCGAAGGCGCGAAACCCTGATCTTACCGTGAAGGAGGCGCTCGACGTCGCGGCGAAGAAGATCGACGACGGATCGCTGTCGTCGCAGCCGGAGGTCGAAATCGCGGCGCGCAATGCGATCGGCAATACCTATTTCGGGCTCGGGCTTTACGAGGAATCGCTTGCCCAGCACCGTCGAGCCATGGCGTTGGCGCGGCCGGATGGCGAAGGTACCGCGGCGACTGTCGATGACGACATGCTCGCCGAGCTGCTTAGAAGGCTCGGCGAGACCTTGTCCGCGATGGGCACATTCGAAGAGGCTGAGAAACTTTTCCGCGAGGCGCTGGAGATCGGGCGAAGACTTCACGGCGACCGAAGCACCGAAGTCGGTTTTTGCTTAAACGAACTGGCGATCATCAAGAAGACGCTCGGCGACCGAAAGGCCGCGGAGGAGCTATATCGTGAGACCCTTGAGATCACGCGCGAATCGCCGGGGCCGGATAGTCCTGAGTACTGCGTCACGTTGAACAATCTGGCGATCCTCGTTTCCGGCCGCGGCGATTTCGACGAGGCCGAGAAGATGATGCGCGAGGTGCTGGAGACACGGCGCAGGGTGCTCGGCGACGACAGCCCGGAAGTAGCCAACAGCTTGAACAGCCTGGCCAATCTGCTTCTATCCAAGGGCGATCCAAAAAGCGCCGAAGCCATGATGAGGGATGCACTGGCGCAGCGCCAACGCGTGCTGGGTGCGGAGCATCCCGCGGTGGCGACGAACATCAACGATCTTGGCGTGATGCTGGACGGGCTGGGTCGCCACGACGAGGCCGCGGAATTGCTGGAGCGGAGCCTGGAGATGCGCCGCAAACTCCTGGGCCCCGAGCACACCGAGACCGCCGTCAGCATGAACAACCTGGCATACGCGCTCTTTAACAAGCGCGACTACCCCGGGGCGATCAAGATGTTCAGCGACGCCCTGGAATTGATTCGCAAGGCGTTCGGCCCGGTCCATCCGTATGTTTCCGGGGTCTTGTGGAATCTGGCGGATGTCTATGAGGCGATGCACGACGACGAGGCCTTCGAGCGGGCGACACGCGAGATGCTCGAGGTCGACACCAAGCTCTTCGGCCCGGACAGCCCCAAGGTCTGCAACGACGAGGTGCGCGTGGCCATGTGTTTGATCCGCACCGATCGAGCCGTCGAGGCGGAAGGCCTGCTGCGACATTGCGTCAGGGTTCGCGAGAAGGTGCTTCCGCCGGGGACGTGGACGATTCACTCCGCGCGCAGCGTTCTGGGTGAAGCACTCGCCGCACAGGAAAAGTTTGAAGAGGCGGAGACACTTCTGGTGTCGGCCTGCGACGCAATACAAAAGAGCGAGGTTGCGCCGCCGTTTCGAAAAAAAGAGGCGATCGAGCGCGTCATCCGACTTTACGAGGCCTGGGGAGTCGCCGCCGCCGACAAACTAAGTCTGGCGCAGCCGTGGCGCGACCAACTGGCCAAGCTCGACGAGCCCTAGCCCGAGCCTCCCGGCGGCCGGTTCAAAGTTGCTCCCGTCGCGCTTATCATCTCCCCATGTCCACCGCCGCACAGGTTCGTGTTGATCTGCCGGGCCGCGCCTACGACATTCTGATCGGCGAGGGCGAATTGGATCGGCTCGGCGAGCACGTCGCCGCCCGAGTCAAGTCGAAACGAGCGACGATCGTCACTGATGACATCGTCGGTCCGCTTTACCTAAAGCGCGCCGTGGCTGGGATGAAGCGCGGGGGCTTCGAAGCGCATGCCATCACGGTGCCCGCCGGGGAACATTCCAAGTCGTTGGTCGAACTCTCGCGGATTTATGATGAGTTGGCGGCGCGTCAGCATGGCCGCGACGAGCCGATTGTCGCTCTGGGCGGCGGGGTCGTCGGCGACCTTGCGGGCTTCGCCGCGGCGACCTGGAATCGCGGCGTGCCGTTCGTGCAGTGCCCGACGACTCTGGAAGCGCAAATCGACGCATCCATCGGCGGCAAGACGGCGATCAACCATGCGGCGGGCAAGAACCTGATCGGCGCTTTTCATCAGCCGTCGGTGGTGTGCATCGACGTGTCATGCCTGGGAACGCTGTCCGACCGCGACTTCATCGCGGGCCTCGCCGAGTCGGTCAAGCACGCGATTATCTGCGATCCGGCGTTCTTCGCGTGGCATGAGGCGAGCGGGAAGCGGATGATCGCCCGGGAGCCGGCGGCAATCATCGAGATGGTTCGGCGTAACTGCGAGATCAAGGCGCGCGTCGTCGAGCAGGACGAGCGAGAGTCGGCCACCGACGGCGTGGGACGCGCGGCGCTGAACTTCGGCCATACCATCGGCCACGCCATCGAGGCGCAGGCGGCATATGCCCTGCGGCACGGCGAGGCCGTCGCGCTGGGCATGATCGCGGAAATGGACCTGGCCGTGCGGCGCTGCGGGCTTGCCGCGGCGGATCGCGATCGGGCGATCACGCTGATCGCGGGGGCCGGCCTGCCGACGAGGAGTGCGACGCCCATTGATACGGCTGACGTTATTTCGCGATTGGGGATGGATAAGAAGACGCGCGGGCAGGTGGTCCGGTTTGTCGTGCCGCGTCATATCGGCCAGGTGACGTGGTTAGAGGGCGTGACCGAAGACGAGCTCCGGCACGCGATCGCAAGCGTGTCGATGTCGTAGCACATCGCGGGGCCTGCCGATAATCCCGGCGCCCTTTCGGCAGGCAACCCGGCAAACGCGGCGACTGAATCAACCATCACGATTACGGACGCAAATTCGCGCAGCGGAGGGCGGCGCGCCCGCACAAGCCGCAGATTCAGCGCGCGCGCATCAACTTCACATCAGCCGCGACCCTGCGGCGCGGCGACGGTTCTTATTGAACTCAACCAATCGGGGGGATGCGAGCGGCGCCGTCGGCCCGGCTGTTGCCACATTCACCAGCAAGACTGACCCACGCTGCCCTCAAGTGTTCATAGGCAGCCCGACACGACGAAGTCAAACGACAGCAAGAGCGGGCGATAACGCTCGCAAGGTTGAAAGGGGCAAGACACATGAAGAATCGAATACATCAGTTTTCACTGGCCGTCATCGCATGTGGATTCGGTGCATCGGCCGCCAACGCCACGCTCATCGACTACAACGGCATGGGCTTCAAATCTTCGATCAACTACAAGCTCGACGGTGACGCCAAGACCGCCAACGCGGGCCAGTTGCTGATCGACTTCGACGGCAAGGACGAGATCGCCTACTGCGTCGATCTTCGTCACGGCATCAAGAGCGAGTGGCACGCGACGTTCAAGGACGTCAGTTACATCAATGGCGGCAAGGCCGCCGCTTTCCTCTTCGACACCTTCGCCGCCGCGGTGGACAGCAATCTCAAGGCCGCCGCCCTGCAAGTCGCCATTTGGGAAGTCGTTGAGGACTACAGCTCGATCAACCTAGGTAGCGGATCGTTCAAGCTCCTGACGACGGGCTCAATCGCCACCCTGGCCCAGAGCTACCTGAGCGTCATCCCTGCAAACCTGAGCAACTACAACACCGATGCCTACATCATCAAGAGCGGTTCGTACCCGCGAAGCCAGCACCTGATCGTTCCGGAGCCGGGAACGCTGCTGGCCATCCTCGCCGGCCTGCCGCTGGTCTTCCGCCGAAGACGCGAACTGGCCGCCTGACCCTGACATCACCTTCTCCTTTTAGCTGCCTACTGTTCGGACGCACACCTTTCCATCGGGCACTCGCAAAGGACGCGAGTGCCCGATGGCTTTTTTACGCGCATGTTTCGGTGGAATCGACATTTCCAGGGAGAGCCGGCGTCAAATTGCGGGAATTCGAATCGGTTTTCGTATGAGTACTTGGGCGGATTCTGGACCCACCAATCGCGAATCACGCCAAGGAGACCGCCGCACATGCCCGAAGATGATCAACGTACCCCGTCGCGCACCGGGATAATCGGTTGGTTCACACGGCATCCCTGGACGACAGGTCTCCTGTGCACGCTTCTCGTCTTGATTCTGGTGACGTTTCTTTTCGACCGCAATGCTAACCAGCAACTCGGTCGGGAGATTGCAGCGATCAAGGCGAAGGGAGAGCCGACGACGATTGAAGACATCAACAGGGAAATGGCCGAAGCTTCCCCCGATCAGAATCCAGCACACATCATTCTCGATCGCGCAGTGTTTCTGCACGGTCCGCTCAATTTCCCTGATGAATGCTACAAGGACTTACCTCTGATCGGCTCGGCCCGGCTTGGGCTGACGGGCGTGCCGCTGCCTCTGAAACATTCCGAAACGCTCCGGCAATTCTTCTTGACGCGGATGGGCGACCTATGGATCAAGGACAAGTCCGAAAGAGGAAGCAACGAAGCGTATCCCGACGACGCAACCGTTTCAGATGCGCTGCGCGAGCTTTATGACATCATCTCCATGCCCGGCGGCCATTACAAGAAGAGACTATCGACGCCGGCCATCTTCACGACGTTGCCAGAGCTTGCGACATACCGGAACATCGGACGTCTCATCGCGTGTGCGGCGGAGCATCACGCTGAGTCTGGAGACATGTCCGACTGTGCCGTTGATCTTGAGGCACTCTTCGGGTTCAGCCGAATGCTGGAAAGCAAATACCCAACGCTCATTCAGATGCTCGTTCAAATGGCAATGGAATCGCTTTACATCGAACGAATTGAACGCGCGATCAATCGTCGTGGACTGACTTCGGTCGAGCTTCAGGCCAACCAAATCCGGCTAACGGATGTCCAAAACGGGCCGAATATCAGAAGCGCGATGATGGTTGAGCGGGTGTGCTTCATTGATACCTATTGTTGGGTCGAATCTGGCGTGGGGAACATCAGTACGATTGCCGGATTGACTGCGGCCGGTCCCTCTCTGCCAATGACTCCGAACATTTGGCAATACATCCCTGTCTTGCCGAGCCTTGATGCCGCTTATGGCCTCGAATGGCTGAACCTGTGCGTTGAGGCTGCCGAGTCTCCCGGCCCTGTCGCGCTTTCGAAGGTAAGAAAAGCTGAATTAAGGATTTCAAATGCGCCGGCTTATCTCGTCTATTCGTCGTCCATGCTTCCAAGCTTATCACGTTCAATGGAACTTCAACTTAAGTCGATTGGCTCCAAGCGGGCGATGATCGCCGCGCTGGCGTGCGAGCGGCATCGGCTGGCGACCGGCGAATGGCCGGAATCGCTGACCGACCTCGTGCCGGAATATCTCAAGGCGGTGCCGGTTGATCCGTTCGATGATGCGCCGATTCGCTATGCCGTCACGTCCGAAGGCATCAAACTCTGGTGCATCGGCGAGGACCTCAAGGACGACGGAGGCGACATCAAACGCCGCGAGAAGCAGACGGCGAGCAACAAGCCGACCGACTGGGGGTGGGTGATCCTTAATCCCAACCTGCGCGGCAAGCCCTTACCCGAGCCAACCAAGCCAAACGCGGCGAGTGCCCCCGCGACACAGAGCGCCGGCAATTAACAGGTGAGCGACCTACGAGCGAAGCTCCAGCCCGATCGCGCTGAGGTGCTTTTTGAAGCTATCCTGAAACGCCCGAATGTCCTCCTCGCTGAGCGTGCCGTCGTCCTTGCCGATCTCGGCGCGGAAGGTGAGGCTGCGCTTGCCCTGCGGGATCGACCCGCCCTGGTAGGCGTCGACAAACTCGACGCGTCGAAGCTGGGCGTGCGAGTACTTTGCCAGTTCCTGTTTCACCGCCTCATAGCGCCGGCTCGCGTCGCAGAGCGTTGAGAAGTCCAGCCGGACGCGCGGGAACTTGGGCAGCGCGGGCAGCTTCTCATGGCGACCGAGCAGATCGACAACCGCTGACAGGTCGATCTCGCACAGGGCCATCGAGACGGCCTTAAGCCGCTCGTCGATCTTCTGCTTGCACGCCAGCGGCAGGATCGTCGCGCGGCCGATCGTTCGATCGCCGGTGCGCACCTCGGCGATGCGCATCTCGTCCTCCCAGGGCTTGGCGCTGGTCGCCTCGGCGAAGTCGATGCCGCCCTCGAACACCTGCATCGCCCAGCCGGCCAGCGCGCTACGCAGGCGATCCCAGACCGCGCCGTCCGCCTTCGCCCCGGACCGCGCCACCAGCAGGGCCATGTGCCGCCGCTGCGACTTCTCCACTTCCTTGATGCCGGGGAAGAAGACGCTGCCGATCTCGATCAGGTTGAAGCGCTCGTAGTGGTGCCGGTTGCGGTCGGCCATCGCCAGCAGGCCCGGGACGAGCGACTGCCGCAGGCGCGGGCAATTATCCGCGGCGGGGTTTCGCAGGGTGATGCACTCGCCGGGCTCGAAGCCAAGCGTCCTCACCCAGTCGTCGTCGTACCAGATGTAATCGTGCACCTCGACGAAATCGCCGCCGATGCAGAAGTAGTCGAGCGTCCGCTGTTCCAGCGTCAACTCGGCCGACGGCTCGTAGTACCGCGCCGCGACCGTCGGCAGGATGGGGTCGATGTTGTTGTATCCAACGAACCGGGCGACTTCCTCGATCAGGTCTGCCTCGATGGCGATGTCCTTCGTCGCCCGATAGGACGGCGGGGTGACGAGCAGCTTCGCGCCGTTGCGCCGACAGGTGAACTCCAGCTTCGTCAGTATCTTGCAGATTTCGTCGGGTGTGACCGGCTTGCCGATGAAGCGCGCGGCGAAGGCGCAGTCGAGCTCGATGGTCGGCGGCTTCTTCGGCGCGGGGTAGCAATCCGACAGGGCGCTGGCCACTTGAAGGTCCGGCAACTCGGCCGATGCGAGCCGGTGAAACCGGGCGATGCCCAATACGGTGTTCGCCGGGTCGAGCGACTTCTCAAAGCGGGCACTGGCCTCGGTGCGATGGCCCATGGCCGTGGCGGCGCGGCGGATCGTCGCGGCGTCGAAGTTGGCCGACTCGAGCAGCACGGTCTGCGTCTTCGCGCTCACTTCCGTCTCGGCCCCGCCCATGATGCCGGCAATGGCGACGCTCTTGCGATCGCACTGGATCATCAGCGTCCCATCCGGCATCGTGCGGGATACGCCGTCCAGCGTGGTGAACTTTTCCTTCGGTGCGGCCGTGGCAACTTGAATATTCGTCAGCCGCGCACCGTCGAAGGCGTGCATCGGCTGGCCGAGTTCCATCATGATGTAGTTGGTCAGATCGACGAGCAGGTCGATCGGCCGCTGGCCGCAGAGGGCGAGCCGGGCCTGCATCCACAGCGGCGACGGCTGCGCGGCGAGGCCGCGCATGAGCAGGCCGGTGTACCTGGGGCACTTGCCCGGGTCGTCGATCTCGATGGGAATCTCCGGCAGGTTGTCGGTCGGCAGTTCGCCGAGGTCGGTCACGTCATATTTTTTGAGCGGCAGGTCGAGCATCGCGGCGACTTCGCGGGCGATACCGTAGTGGCCCCAGCAGTCCGGCCGATGCGTAATCGACTTGTTGTCGATCTCGATGATCCAATCGTCAAAGAGAGCGGGGTCAATTGGAGCGCCGGGCTTTGTGCCTGGCGGCAGAAAGATGGCGTTCGCGCCGACCTGCACGAGACCCAGGGCCTGACCGGCGACGATCATGCCTTCGGACGGACGCCCGGCGGGGTCGGTTGTGCCAAAGGTGTGGCCTGCAACCTTCGCCCCCGGAGGACCGTAGATGACGAGCGAACCGACCATAAGGTCCGGCGCGGCGGAAAGGGTAGCGTACTGCTTGTCCGAAGTGAGCGTGACCTTCTGCAGCTTCGCCTCGCCGGTCACGCGCTCGACGCGGTCAATCCGCGCGGCGACGAGGCCGGAGAAGTTCGCCTCGTGATGCTCGATGCCGTCCACTTCGGCGGCGGTGATGGTAAAACCAAGGGCCAGCTCCCGCGGGTCGGTGCCGGGCGGAATGGCGACGAAGTCTTTGAGCCAGTTCAGGGAGATCAGCATGGGTGCGTATTATGCGGAAGTGGGCGGGAAAGTCGATTCAATTGGGTGCACAAGGATTATGTGGCCGTCCTCTTCGAAATGTGACTTCAAGATACCCCTGTGCTTCATGGGCCACACACTATCCTCGATTGACAGCATTGGCAGTCACCACCAGAAGGACCAAGCCGATAAGCACTCGTTTGGGCTTTCACTTCTTCCGTCGAGATGATCGGGCCTTACGAACTCGGCGTGAGGTCGGTTTCGCACTTTCAGCGCCTTCCTCCTTTTTCCAAAACGCCAATTCCTCATCGCGCGTCATATTCCTGGTGAGCGAATAGACCTCGGCTGCACCTCTTCGCTTCATCTCTACACAATCGAATTTCTTGCGAGTCTGTTTCATCGTTCGATGAGCTCCAATGGGGTATGAATCGCCAATTCGGCATACCCGAGCTTCTGACTAATGAGATTATATCTCGGAATCTTCTGAAAATGAACGATGTGCTTACAGTTCCAGCTCACCAGAATCGGACAGCCCGACACTGCCGCTACTGCGACATGCAGCGCATCCGCGAGGCTCGAAGGCCCTAGAATGCCCGCCTCCATGTATGCGTCACGTAGTTCAAGAATGGACCGCGAGACCCTTACCCTTTGCGCCGACCTGACATTTTCTCGATGAAACTCGCGCACTCTTTGCGGAGCCCTCGAGAGTTCTCGAGTGACCAATGCCGAAGTAACGAGCTTGAACCGACCGGACTTAATCTGGCGGAAAAATATGCGAGAAGGACGTGAGAATTCATCATCGAAGATGCCGCCAAAAACGGAGGTGTCGGCGTAAACTCTCAAGAGAGAACTCACGATCTTATCTCACTTTGTGGTCAGACCGACACCACTGCCCCGCTCAGCCTCTGCGGGTTCACCATGCCGCGGATGTCGCCGCTGTTCAGAATCCGAATATCCCCGACGCCGTATTTCATCATCGCCAGCCGCGTCAGGCCCAGCCCGAAGGCGAAGCCGGTGTACTCGTGCGGGTCGATGTTGCCGTGGCGCAGGACGTTCGGGTGCACCATGCCGCAGGGGAGAATCTCCACCCAGCCGCTTCGCTTGCAGGTGGCGCAGCCGGTGCCGCCGCAGATGGCGCAGCTCATGTCGAGCTCGAAGCCCGGCTCGACGAAGGGAAAGAAGCCCGGCCGCAGGCGGACTTTCACATCGCGCTGGAACACCTCGCGCAGCAGCAGCTTCATGAACGCGATCAGGTGGGCGATGGAGATATCCTTGTCGATCAGCAGGCCTTCAAGCTGATAGAACGTGTTTTCGTGCGAGGCGTCGATCGCCTCATAGCGAAAGCACCGGCCGGGGGCGATGACCCGCAGCGGCGGGCCGAAGCGCTGCATCGCGCGGACCTGGCACGGGCTGGTATGCGTGCGGAGCAGCCAGCCGTTGGTCAGCCAGAAGGTGTCCTGCGTGTCGCGCGCGGGGTGATCGGCGGGGATGTTCAGCGCCTCGAAGTTGTAGAACTCGGTCTCCATCTCCGGTCCGCCGACGACGGCGAAGCCCAGGCTGGTGAAGATGCGCTCGACCTCGCGCTGTACGGCGGTGACCGGGTGAAGGCTGCCGCGCTGGGCGGCGGGCGGCGGAAGCGTCGGATCGAAATCGGCGGACTGCTTTTTCGCCCCGGCGACCTCGCCCTTCCGTACGCCATCGAGCGCGGCGGCGAACATCTCCTTGACCGCGTTCTTGGCCTGATTGATCGCCTGCCCAGCGGGCCCGCGCTGGTCCGGGGGGAAAGCCTTGATGCTGCCGAGGGCTTCAGCGAGCGGCCCCTTGGTCAGCTTGGACTCCGCGCCGCGCAGGGCGTCTGCGGACTTCGCCTCGGCAATGGCAGTTGCGGCGTCCGTCCTGACCTGGGCGAGTAGCTTTTCGAGCGCGGCGAGGTCCATGAGGTATCCAGAAAAGTACGATTCAGAGCGGTATTGATAAGGTAAGGCGGCAATTGGGGCAAGCTTATAGACCGGTGAACGTCGCGGGCCGCGCTGGTTTCGTGACTTCGTTCGAGATATGATGTTTATCAAGTCATGGAAGAGCACTTATGAAGACTTTGCGAAAACTAACCGGCATCATCGAACGGGATGGCGATACGTTTACCTCCCTGTGTCCTGAACTCGACATCGCCAGTCAGGGCGACTCAATTGAGAATGCCCGCAGCAATCTCGTTGAGGCCATCGAGTTGTTTTTCGAGACCGCCAGTCCGGAAGAGTTGTCGGAGCGACTATCGGGGGAGGTCTACGTCACGCCGATCGAGGTTTCCGTTGGGTAAATTGAGGGTTCTTTAGGCGCGCGAGGTCTGTCGGATCCTGTCCGAAAACGGTTTCGTCGAGGTCCGCAGGCGCGGCAGCCACATCGCCATGCAGCGAAAAAGCGGGGACATCACCAGAACCGCAATCGTTGCCGATCACACAACGATCAAAACTGGAACGCTGCTCTCCATTATTCGCCAATCAGGACTTCCCAGGTCCCTTTTCGAATCAAGCTAGTCCAGAATTCTCTTTTGGGGGGTTGCCAGTCTGATTCCGGCCGACTATCATTTGCACAATGACGCAAATACACAAAACTAGTGCCTGCCGCCCGGCCGGCCGAGCCTGCTGTCAGGATGTCGGCGAACTCATCGAGCCGAAGTTCTTCCGGGCCCTGTGCGATCCCAATCGCGTGGCCATCCTTGCGCGGCTGGCCCAGTGCGGCCGGGCCTGCACTGTCGGCGAGATTGCCTGCTGCTGCCCGGTGGATGTGTCCGTCGTGTCGCGGCACCTGGCCATCCTCCGCGAGGCGGGCATTTTGGAATCATGCCGCAAGGGTAAGGAAGTCTACTACAGCGTGCGATTCAGCTCGTTTGTGCCGACCCTCCGCGCCATTGCCGATGCCATTGAGTCCTGTTGTCCCCCACCACGAAAAAAGGTTCGCCTTAAAAAGGAAAAACGCAAATGAATACACCGACGGAAGTTCGCAAGATGGTCTCCGAGACATATGCCAGGGCCGTGTCCAATCCCGGCACCGGCTGCTGCGGCGGAAGCAGTTGCGGCACGCAAAAGGGCGTCCTCGCCAAGCTCGCCGGCTACGACTCCCAGGAACTGGCCGCGCTTCCCGACGAGGCCGTGATCAACTCCTTCGGCTGCGGCAATCCACTCGCCTTTAGCGAAGTGCAGCCAGGCGATGTGGTGCTCGACCTGGGCAGCGGCGCCGGGATCGATCTAATCATCGCCGCGAAGAAGGTCGGTCCGACCGGCCGCGTCATCGGCGTGGACATGACCGACGCCATGATCGACAAGGCCCGGGCCAACATCGCGGCGGCGGGGATGAAGAACGTCGAAATCCGCAAGGGCCTCATCGAGGAAATGCCTGTCGAGTCGGCATCGGTCGATTGGGTCATCTCCAACTGCGTGATTAATCTCTCGCCGGACAAGCCGCGCGTCTTCGCGGAGATCGCAAGGGTGCTCAGGCCCGGCGGGCATATGCGCGTCTCGGATATCGTCGTGCACGATCTGCCCGAGGCGGTGCGGAAGAGCGCCGCGCTGTACAGCAGTTGCATCGCGGGGGCGATCAGCGAAGACGAATACCTCGCAGGCCTGAAGAACGCGGGGCTTGTCGATGTCGCGGTGCGCGAGCGGCAGGTGTACGAATCGCTGCAGATAGAGGCACTGGTCGGCTCGGAACTGGGCCTGGACGCGGAAGCAGTAAGGCTCGCGCAGGCTACGGCGGGAAACGTCTGGAGCGCGATTTTCTATGCAAGGAAACCCTGAACCATAGGCTGATGCGTCTACGAGGGTAATTCGCGATGAGCCATCAAGCTGAGGTCCGTCGTTTGAACGTCTTTGAGCGGTATCTCACCGTCTGGGTCGGACTGTGCATGGCCGTGGGTGTCGGGCTTGGGAAGCTCACGCCGGGAGCCGTCGATTCGCTTCGGCGAATGGAGTTCGGCGGCGGGAGCCAGATCAACATCCCCATTGCCATCCTGATCTGGCTGATGATCTATCCGATGATGCTCAAGGTCGACTTCGCATCGGTGGTCGGCGTGAGAAAACGGCCGAGGGGGCTCATCATCACATGCTTCGTGAACTGGCTGGTCAAACCGTTCTCGATGGCCCTGCTTGGCTGGGTCTTCTTCAAAGTCATCTTCCGGCCTCTCATCGGGGCGGAACTCGCGGACCAGTACATCGCGGGCGTCATCATTCTCGCCGCCGCGCCCTGCACGGCGATGGTCTTTGTCTGGAGCTACCTCACGCGCGGCGACCCTGCCTACACCCTGGTTCAGGTTTCGGTCAACGACCTGTTGATGCTCGTGCTCTTCGCGCCGATCGTCACGTTTCTGGTCAGCGGGGCTTCCGCACTAACCGTACCATTCATGGTTCTCGTGTATGCCGTCATCTGTTTCATCGTGATTCCCCTGGCGGCGGGCGTCGCTACCCGCGTCTGGCTGGTGCGATCTCGCGGGCCGGACTGGTTCGAGAAGACATTTCTGCCGCGCTTCCACCCGGTCGCCGTCCTGGCCCTGCTCGCGACGCTCGTACTGATCTTCGCCTTTCAGGCGGATAACATCACGAACCGCTCACTTCATGTCGTGCTCATCGCCGTCCCCATTCTCATTCAGGTCTATTTCAACTCGTCATTGGTCTATGGTCTGATGAAAATCTTCCGCGTGCCGCACAGCGTTGCCGCGCCGGGTGCGCTCATCGGCGCGAGCAACTTTTTCGAACTGGCCGTGGCCACGGCGATCGCCCTGTACGGTCCCGAATCCGGCGCAGCTTTGGCAACGGTCGTCGGCGTGCTCGTTGAAGTACCAGTGATGCTCAGTGTATGCGCCTTCTGCAACCGCACGCGAGGGTGGTTCAACGCATCGAGGCCGGAGGAATGCCCAACGCCGGCTGAGGGATGCTGTGCGAATTGGCAGACATTCGTCGCTGCTCAGTCTCGTTGAGCGCGAGATCGGCGTCCGGCACGCCCCGTTTGATACTTATGCGTTCTTTTGCTTGATGAACGCTTCGTAAATCAGCGCGGCCACGACAGCCCCGACTATCGGACCCACCCAATAGACCATTTGCTGTGACCAGAACACCTCAAGGTTACCGCTCATTGCCGCGACGAGGCCGGGGCCAAATGTGCGAGCGGGGTTCATGGAGGCTCCCGTCAGCGGGCCGCCGACGAGAATATCCGCACAAATGGTGAGGCCGATCCCAAAGCCGCCGATTTTGGGGGCCCGAGGATCGACCGCGGTACCAAAGACGGCCGCCAGGAGCAGAAACGTCAGGCATGCCTCGATGAGGATTGCCTTGCCCACCGTAATGGGGTCTGCGAAAGTCGGAGTTCCGAGGCCCGCCGCGAGGACGACCTGCTGATCGCCGACGGCCAGACCCTTGAAGATGGCCAGGACCAACGCGCCGGCGATGGTCGCACCGATCAACTGTGCAAGTATGTATCCGAGTGCGTTCGGCAGGCTGATTCGCCCCGTGACCAGCATCGCCACCGTGACGGCAGGGTTCACATGACCGCCGGAGATGTTCATGGTGGCGGAGACGGCGACCGACAAGGCGATGCCGTGCGCGATGGCGATTCCCAGCAAATCCACGCCGGGGGCGAACCCCTTGTAGGTCGCCAGGCAGATCGCTCCGGCGCCGACGAAGCACAGCATGAAGGTCCCGACGGCCTCCGCGACGAACTTTGACATATTGCTCATAAGGCTTTTCCTGATCGATGATTTGAAGAGTCAGACAGAGAATCCGGTGGGGAGTATGGGACCGTTTCGGCAGGTGTCAAGATCGGTTTCACCGATGGCCGACCGGCGCTACGGGCGCTATACTCCCCGGCAAATATGCGCGGTTGGCACATGGTTTTTTCCACGATTTCAGCATGAGGTAACAGCATGGCACAGGCTTTTCAAGCGCACATTGTCCGGGCCGTACTCACCGTTAGCTTTCTGAGCCCATCAGCCGTCCTAGCGGAGCAGGCCGCGCCGCGGGCTGAGGCGGCCGGTCCAACGCAAATTGCCCTCGCCGAGATGAATCACGAAAACCAGCCATCGTCGTCGCGTCGCACGCGCCGCCCGACCACATACAAGGTCGTCGAAGTAAAAGTCGGCGGCACGGTTACCGGCACGATCACCTACAAAGGCAAGATGCCCGCCCCGCGCAAGATCCAGATCGTCAAGGATCACGAGTCCTGCGGCAAGCACCCGACCGAAGTACCCATGATGACCACCGACAGCGCGGGCCATGTCGCACAAGCTGTCGCATACCTGGCGAACATCACGGAGGGTAAGGACTTTCCCGATTCTGAGGCCAAGCCGCGTATCGACCAGAACACCTGCGAATTCCACCCGCACATTCAGGTCGTCCGCGCCAAGGAGGAAGTCGAGATCGTCAACAGCGACCCGGTCGCCCACAACATCAACGCCTCTCAGCGCATCTACACACTCTTTAACATCCTTCAGCCGCAGCAGGGCATGAAGGCCGTACAGAAATTCGCCAAGCCCGGCGTGGTTAATCTCAAGTGCAACGTCCATGACTGGATGCAGGGATACGTTCACGTCGCCCTGCACCCGTATTACCAGTTGACCGGCGCCGACGGCGCATTTCGGCTTGAGAACGTCCCGCCCGGCAAGTATGAACTGGCCGTCTGGCAGGAGTATCTCGGCGAGCAGACGTTTCCCGTCGAAGTGAAGGCCGGTGAGACGAGTGACATGCAGATCGTACTGAAGCCGAAGGAAGGCGAAGAGGCAGACGCCAGGTAACACAATCCGACTCTTATTGAAACAGCGTATTCGTACATCCAAGTTCTTCATCACTAGTGAGGGTTCATCCAATGAGTCACGACAATAAGACAATCAAGAGGAAAGCGATGGCGTTCGCCGTCGCGTTCGCCGCCGCCGCCCTGTTCAGCCAGACGGCACGAGCCGCCGACAAGAAACTGGAGCCGCTCGGCCCGGTGCCGATTCCCGCCGACAATCCCATGACACCGGAAAAAATCGAATTGGGCAGGATGCTCTATTTCGATCCACGCCTCGCCGGAGACAGCAGCCTCTCCTGCGCGAAGTGCCACGACCCGGCCAAGGGCTTTTCCAACGGGTTGCAGATGTCCGACGCCTACCCGGGCACCAAGCACTGGCGACACGTGCCCACGGTCCTGAACGCCGCGTACCTCAGGCATCAGTTTTGGGATGGCCGGGCCGGCAGCCTCGAGGCACAGGCCATCGGGCCGATCGCCGCGCCGATCGAGATGAACCAGAACTACACCCACCTCGTCGAAAAGCTGAGCGGCATCCCCTGGTATCGCGACCAGTTCAAGAAGGTCTTCAAAAGCGACGTCAACATGGACAATCTGGCGAAAGCCATCGCCGCCTTCGAGCGGACGATCGTGTCCAAGCCCGGCCCGGTCGACAAGTTTCTGTCCGGCGACAAGTCGGCGCTGACGGACAACCAGAAGAAGGGGATGGACCTCTTCACCGGCAAGGCCAACTGCATCGCCTGCCACCATGGGTCCGCCCTTTCGGACGGCGAGTTTCACACGACCGGCGTGCCGGAAATCGAAGAGCTCAAGACGGAGACCGACCGCATCGCCACGCGGCACTTCTTCGCCACGGATCAAAAGTATCCTAATCCCCGAAGCGTCGATGCCGACTACGGCCGCGAGTTCATCACCAGAAGCCAGTCGGATCGCGGCAAGTTCAAGACGCCGTCGCTCCGCGAACTGGTTCACACCGCGCCTTACATGCACAACGGCGCATTTGAGACGCTCGACGACGTGATCGAGTTTTACATGAACGGCGGAGGCGCCCACCCCAACAAGGACCCGCTGCTCAAGCCGTTCGAATTGACCGATCAGGAGTTTGACCAGCTTCGCGAGTTCCTCGAGGCCCTCTCCTCGCCGAGCATCGTAAAGGTCGAGAAGCCGGCCGAACTGCCCAAAAAGGACGACGGCACCTTGTAACTCAGCCGCCGTCCGAGATGCCATAGATTTCCCCGCGAGCCCAGGGCGCGATCCGCCCTGGGCTCTTGCTTGCGTGTCCCCCTTGCATGACGAATCCTCTCCTTGCAGTCTGTTGACCTGACATGACCACCACACCCGAGGAGTCTTCAACCGCCGAGACACCCGGCGGCGACCTCGCCTCGCCCCCTTCTGCGGCCACGGTCTTTCAGAACGACGGTCCACTGGAGCGGGTCATGCTCCTGCATCTCGTGGGCACGTTCTGTCTGGGCACCGCCATCGCCACGCCGTATATCCTCCCCTTCCTCGCGCGTGATCGTTTCGGCGCCAACAACTGGCAGACGACCGTCCTGACGGCGGCCGTGCCGGTGACCCAGTTTTCGTCGATCTTCTGGAATCGCCTCTATGCACGGGTCAGTACGCGCACGTACCTGGCGATCATCGCCCTTTGCGCCTGCATTCCCATCGCCCTGCTCGCTGCAGCGCAGAACATCTGGCAGGTCATGATTCTCTTTGTCATCGCTGCCTGCGGCGGCACGGCCGGCGTCTCGGCCATGGCGCCGCTGAACGGTGATCTGCTGCAGACCTGCTATGCCTCAGTTCGCCGGGGACGGATCTTCGGCGTCATCTGCGCCGCTCAGTTCCTCGCCACCATGCTCGCCGGGCTCGGCATGGGGCTCTGGCTGGATCACGATCGAGATGCGTTTCGTCAGTTCTTCCCGATACTCGCGGGGATCATGGCGCTCGGCCTCCTGTCGTATGCCAGGATCTCATCGAAGCCCTTCTGGATCACGCGCCATCGCGCCGCTCAACCGCTGCGCGGCTCATGGTTTTCGCCGCTGCGCGCCATGCGCGAAATCCTGAGAACTGATCGTCGCTTCGCCGGTTACGAAGCGGCCTTCATGTCCTACGGCATCGGATGGATGATCTGCACCGCCCTGATTCCCGCCATCGCCACGGACAAGCTGCACCTGAACTACACCGAATACTCGCAGGCGACGATCGTCATCTATCAACTCACCACCATCATCCTCCTCATGCCGATGGGCCGTGTCGCCGACAGGCTCGGTTCAATCCAGCTCGCCGCGGTGTCATTCCTGTGGCTCACCTTGTATCCCATCGCCCTCATCTTTGTGCCCGCCGAGCCGAAGCTCGGGCTCTCCAGCGCGACATGGCTCAGCGCCTTCGCGATGATCTACGCCATCGGCATGGTCGGCGTGCAACTGACGTGGACCCTGGGCCCGGTCAGCCTCGCGGGCAGCAGCGCCAAGGCCCCGGAGTATCTCGCCATTCATTCCACCCTGGTCGGCTTCCGCGGCATCGTCGCTCAGGGACTGGGGATGTTGCTCTATGCCCTCACCGGCAGTTTTGCCTGGCCTCTGGCCCTTGCCTCTGCGGGCTTCGCCTGGGGTTCTTGGCGAATGCGAAAACTGGCGGATGACCATCCGTCGGGAGGCTCAAAGTCCCCCAGCGAGCCGCCTTCGACCCGGCAGCGCACGCAATAAAGCCTTGAAAAGACTGGAGTTATGCCCGGTGAACGCGAGTCCGAGGCGCTGACTTGCCGTGCGTTAAATTTTTCCCAAGTCTTGGAATAACCCCGCTGCAGGGCCGGTTCTAGAAGGGTAGAAGGGGTAATCCGCCACAGGTGGGATTTCAACCTCTTCGTTTTGTTTTCTGCGTGTTCGATCAGCGGGTGATTGTTCGGCTCGCCCATCCGCTGATCATTGGCCCACTCGGTGGTCGGACCGAGTGGGTTTTTTTTGCGCGCCACTTGCCCGGTGGCGCCGCATCACTTCATCCGCAATTCGCCATCCGATTCAGGGTGATTGGTTGTCAATGCACATTGGGGTCGGTCGGCGCTGCGTCGACGCCGTCAATGTAGCCGTCACCGTCAAAATCCGGATTGTTATCGTCCGGATCAGAATCGGAACCCAGGCCGTCGTTGTCGTTGTCGGTCAGCTCGCCATCCAACAGGGCGTAGTAGTCGAAGTCATTGTCGTAGTCCGGATCGCTGCCGTCCAGAATCGTATTGTCGTTAGCGTCTGGATCGCCCGGAAACGCATCGTCGATGTCGAAGATGCCGTCGCCGTCGCTGTCCGTCTCCGCTCCGTCCAATATCCCGTTACCGTTCGCGTCGGGGTCGTTGGGGAATGGATCGAGCGCGTCGGGGATGCCGTCACCATCCGAGTCCGACTCACCCGGGTTCGGGTCCTGCGCGTCCACGATGCCGTCGCCGTCGTAGTCGCTCTCCTGCCCGTCAGGGACGCCGTTGCCGTTGGCGTCAGGGTTGTTCGGATATTCGTCGTAGAAATCTGGAATGCCGTCGCCGTCGGAATCAGTCTCTTTCCCATCGAGGACGCCGTTGCCGTCGGAATCCGGATTCGTCGGGAACGGATCGAGGGCGTCCGGAATGCCGTCGCCGTCGGAATCCGTCTCGTAGCCGTCGGCAATGCCGTTTCCATTCGCGTCAGGATCAAATGGACTTGAGTCGAGGATATCGGGAATCCCGTCGCCATCCTGATCGGTTCCGATGACGTCCGGGTCCAGCCAGTTGGCGATGCCGTCATTGTCCCAGTCGGTATCCATGCCATCGACGACGCCGTCACCGTCAGCGTCCGGGTTGTTGGGAAAGGGATCGAAGGCATCGGGAATGCCGTCGCCATCGGAATCCGGCAGGGCCTTCAGGGCCGCCCAGTTCATGGGCGGAACAGTGCCGCCGAAATAAGCGTTGATCGCCGCGGACCCGAGTTGAGAGAGTTCTTCCGTCGAACAGGCCGACAGAATGAGTGACAAACAGGCAGCGGCGAGAAGCCGTGCTCGCCCGGCCCGGCGACGCGCACCAGCGGCAATAATCATGGAGATTGTCCCGAGAAAAATCGAATCGCCGGACTCGCGCCTGCCTCGAGAGATAGTGGCGGGCGCCTGTGAAGTTATGCAATACGAGCGGGCCCGCCGCAAGGGAGAACTCGGCGATTGTGCATGCGGCGACGCCCGTCAACCGTTTCTCGGACGGCCGCCGAGGATATCGGCTCGTCAAACGCGACCCGTAGCGCCGCAATGATCCGGACCAAAGGCGCGGACATGGAGCATCTATGAAGCGTTGCGAGTCAAGTGGGACGTTCCGGATTTGCGTGGAAGCCTTTTTCGCACATTCCCGTCGCCGTCGGCGTCGGTCGAACCTGCCCATCGCAGCCGTCGCCGCAGCGGGGTGGCTTCCGCACATTTCCGGAGCCCGAGGCGGAGGGAGATCGCCCTCGCGCCACCAGAACAACGAGCAAGGGCCGACGCAGGGAGAGAAAAGGTGTCAGGATGATTTTCTCCGCTCTTTCCGGGGCCGTCCCCGTGGGCGAAGCGTTACTTGCAGCCCGAGTCGCGCCGCCACGCTGCGCTGCCAGGCGGCGGCGCCGAACGGCAAGCCGCGGGCCACACTCTGGCGCACCGCCTCGATCGACTCCGCCGCCGCCTCTCGATTGATCTCCGCCAACCAACTCCGCGGCCGATCCACCGGCCATGCATGCAGCCGACCATGCAAAATGCTCTTCGCGTCGGTCCGGCTCCGGGCGCTGCCCCATCGCCAATTCTCCGCCCGACGAACCCGTCGCGCTCGCAGCGCGTTGGCCTCGACGTAGCGACATACCGTCAAAAAGTGAACATCCGCTTGAACCGGAAAACTCTTGAAACGGCCCTGGTAGAGCGGCCCCTCGCCCGTCGTGTGATAGTGCGAGTGCCGCCGATGTGTGTGGGTCACGGTCAGCCATTGCATCCACGTCGACAGATTCGTGCGATGCCGCGCCCTCACCACCAAGTGCCAGTGATTTGGCATGAGACAGTAGGCCAGAAGATGCGGCGCGTCCGGCCGATCGAGCGATGCCGCCAGCACCCGCTCAAAGGCCTCGTAGTCGCGGTCCTTTTCAAAAAGTGTCATGCGCATGACACGACGATTCAGCACATGATACACGACGCCCGACTCGGTAATCCGCGGTGACCGGGGCATGCCCAGACCCTAATCCAGCCCGCCCCGCCCGTCAAATAAATCATCCTGACACCTTTTCCTTTTGCTGATCGCGTCCGTCATTGGCATCGTCTCCTTCTCCCCCAGCAAGGTCGCTTCAAAAAGAAAGGACCAGCAGTGACAAACAGACACAGCGAGCCTGGCTCCGGGACGCTGGATAGCTGAAATGCAAAACTGCCATTGTTGAAAATCCAATCGGGGACAATATGATTCGAATTGGCACGGCCCGGGATTACGCCAGTACCGTATTCCCATCGGTAATGGCTATCCACATCGCCGAGCTGCGCAATCTCAAGCCAATAAAGCGTATTCGCTTGCAACAGGAACGCCGTGCTTAAGTCCGCCTCGTACCTGAACTCAGGCGAGCCGCCGAAGATGACGCGTCCGGTCGCGACGCGGGTCGCGTTCAGAAACGTTTCCTCGTAGAGGATCGCCGAGTTGTCAGGCAACCCGTCGTTTGGGCGCGGTGCGTAGAATCGGACGCGCATGTACTCATCGCCGACGGGCGGGTCAGTGCTTCCATCGAAGTTACCGCCGTAAAACCCCCACCACGTGACCTGCCGGACTGTCGCCGATTCGTTGACTTGAACGTTATCTGCCACGAGTTGCCACACCTCTGGAAACCCGATTACCTCATAGAATGCAGTATCCGACCCAATTCCACCGCCGAGATTCGGCGGCTGGTCGACAACAATCCCCCCGCGCGGGATGCCCATCAGCTCCGGGTCGATGTCCAGCACCGGACCGGCCAGCGCGGCTTGTCCGGCGAAGGCCATCAGAACCACGGACGACGCAACAAAAATCTGCTTCAACATGCGGATATCCTCCCCGGTTCGCTCGCCGCACTCCCACTCCGCCCCCTCAGCCAAGGGTTCAACTTCGCGCGATGGGCCAGCCGACAAGACGCCCCCAACAGGATTATACCGCTCGCAACTTCCATACCGCCCGTCCGATACCGTTGGTTCCAAGGAAATTCGCCATTCCACGCAGCACCCAAGCCCACGGATACCAATCCGTGGGCATCCCCACCGCCTGCATCGCCTACGGACAACTCGCCGACCGGATCATCGCCTTGAAGTACGCATCCACGTCCGCGACTGTCACCTGATTGTCGCCCGAAAAATCGCCGCAGTAGGCTTGCAGAACATTATCTGTATCGCCGTACAAGGCACTCGAAAACCCGCCGCTGTCCGCCGAGGTCACGCGGCCATCGCCGGTGATCCGACTTCGTCCGTCCTCCGCACGGGAATGAAATGGGGCGCCAGGGTCCAGTGATTGAAATCACTGGCAACCATCGCGCGCCCTACCGGGCGAATACAAGCAGCATCATTCCGATCCGCCACCGGGTGAGGGGCGCGGATCCCAAGCGAATTCATCCACGGCCCGGAGGGCCAAGAGTCAGTAGCGAATTCATCCTCGGCCCGAAGGGCCAAAAGTCAGTAGGCAGGTGCATCGCACCTGTACCCGAGCAAGCCCCAATCCATCTCGACCCCGACGGGGTCGCATCCCGGCCCGCGCGATCATCGTTCCCCGCGCGAGCGCTGAGCAAAAATAAACAAATGGAGATAAATCTATCCATGCCCCGCGAGGTAGCGCATCGTGCACAACCAAAATCCCCAGCCCCCACGGCCCCGCTGTGTCACCTTCCCGAACCGTTTTTCAAAGACTTACAAACGAACTTCCCCGAAGCTTTCCACCCCTGTTCGGGCTTGCACCGTCGCTGATTCACGTTGCGCGAATTCAATCAAAACCGCCGAAAAGCCGAAGCGCCCCAACACACGCCCGCCACTTGTGTTGGCACAATTTCACCGAGCGCTGTGTCACCTTATGTCACCTTTGAATTGCTGCCGCTCATCGCGCGGAATCTCAAGTGGGAGTCGTGAATGATCGCAGCGATATGTATGGATTTTGACGTTTTGATTTTTTGGCGTTTTGACGTTTATGGGCCGCCTAATGTCACCTTCGATTTTGCGACCGTCAGCCCGGATCAGGACGCCGCCAGAACCGAGACAACGCTTGCCCGGCTGGCGCGGATGGCGGGGACAAGGGCCGCGAGGACGCAAAGCAGCGTGGCCGTCGCCGCCCCGAGGCCGACGAAGCTCCAGTGGATGGCGAAGACCGGCTCAAACCCCGACAGGGACGAGGTGAGATGATTGCTCGTACGGGCCAGCAGCAGACCCAGTGCCACACCTATCGCGCTACCAATCACCCCCAGCACGACGGCCTCGCCGATCACGATGCGGGCCATCTGCCGGCGCGTGACCCCGATGGCCCGGAGAACGGCGATCTGCCGGGCCCGACTGGCGACGTTGGCCGCCATGAGATTCGCCACGCCCAGGGCGGCGATCAACAGCCCCACCGCCGGAATCGCCGACAGCAGCAGCGTCACCCGGTTGATGTTGCCGTCGATCTGGGTCTTCAGCTCGCGGGCGGTGACGAAGGCCTTGGGCGGATAGCCGAGCCGCTTGAGCATCGAATTGACCACCGCCTCCTGCGGACCCGACTCGGGGATCGGACCCGGCCCCATGGCAAAGGTCTGACGCTCGCCGGGGGCCGCGGCCGTCGGACCTATCGGCTTCGAATCCCTGGAGACATCGCCGACCCGCGCTTCGGCGCTGAGCGTCTCGTCAAAATTAAACAGCATCATCGTCCCGGAGCGACGGCCGAAGAGCTTTCGCGCGTCATCGAGCGAGCCGAACACCGCTCCGACCGCGTAGAACTGAAAAAACTCGGTGGCGTTGAAAAAGCTCACGGCGATATCGACGCCGGCCGATCCGACGACGCCGGCAATCTTGAACGACGCCTGCTTCTGGCCGACCCAGATATCGAACACATCGCCGCGATGCAGGTTTCTGGCCTGGCTGAACTCACGCGTAACGAGGACATGCCCCCCCTGCTTGAGCAGTTCGCGCGCCTCCGATTCGTCGCCTTCGAGAAAGGCAAGTTTGACCAGCGCCAGCCCCTCATCAGGCTCGACGGCGAGAAATCGCGAAGACTGGTCGAGCATGGAGAGTGACTTGAACAGCGGAATCTTGCTCGGCTTGCTGAGGCTGAACGGAAAATCGTCGCAAACAGTGAAGTCCTTCAGGCCCGGCGTGTCTCTTAATGCGCGCAGCTCTTCCAGCGGCATCGGCGCATAGCTATAGAGCATGGCATCGGGAAATTCACTGGGAAATCGCCAGCCCTCCTTCACTGACTGACCCCAGACGATCAGCCCGACGATCAGCGAGAGACCGACGGCCAGACCGCAGCAGACCGCGGCGGACCGATACGGGGCGTGATCGATTTCCTCTTTCAGGAGTTGGGGCCGCAGAAGAAGGCAAAATGCCGCGATGCGCACGGCGACCTTTCCGACGACGACCACGATCAGCGGCGCGGCCAAGGCGCAGCCGCCGTAAAGCAGAACGAGACTGACAATGGCTCGTAGCTCGATGCCCTGACCTTCATTCGTCGACAAGTTCCGCTGCGAAAGCTCGTGACCAACCAGAAGAACAACGCCCGCCGCGAATGCGATGGCCAGCCCTCTTGCCGATCGCCGGGTCCCAAGCGCCCTGACCGCTGCCACGGGAGAGACACCAATCGCCCCGGCGGCCGGAAGGATCGAGCCGAGAAGCGTCGTGCCGATGCCGCCGCCGCATGCCAGGGCCATGCCCCAACCGCTGATGACCATCTCGCCGAGGTATCCGGTCGCATAGCGCATGGTGATCCATTGCAGGGCCAGCCCGATCGGCACGCCGGCGATGGTGCCGATGAGTCCCAGAGGGAGATTCTGAAGGAGTACGATCCCCCCAAGCTGCTGCCGCGTCACACCGATGCACCGCAGCAGGCCCAACTCGGTGATCCGCTCCGAAACGCCCATGCTCATGGACGCGAGGATGATGAAAAAGGCAGTGAGCAGGACAACGCAGGAAAGAAGCAGCATGGTGAATTGCAGGAGTCCCTGTGCCGCGCCGAGCTTTTTCTGCTGGGTCTCGGTCGTCTTGACGTTCAGCACTTCGCTCACGTGCTCGCCGCCGGGCCGCGCGGCATTTCGTCGATCGATGATTTCTCGAACCGCCTCCGCCGTGCGTCGGATCGACGGCACGCCTGGGTCGGCCACCATGATGTCGATGCCCTTGATACGGCCGGCGAGACCGACGAGCTGCTGCACGCTCTTCAGGCTCGTCCACACCATGGGGGCCTGATTCACGCTGGCGCGCCGGCGGTCAATGATGCCGACCACCACAAACGGCCGCGGCGGAGCATTGCCCACGATGGTTTGCAACGTCATCTTATCGCCGAGTTGCAGACGCAGATCATCGGCCAAAAGCTTCTCGACGACGATCGCATCGTCGTCGCCCGGCTCGATGAAACGCCCGGCGAAGAGCTTGTAGGTGCGGAAGATTTTCTCTTTCTCCGGCACGATGCCCATGACCTCAATGCGGCGGGAGGGGCGATCCTGCGACGAGGTTGCATCTGTATCGTGTGCGCCGGCCGCCTGGACAAACTCTCGGGTGCGCGACGTGGTGTGGATGACGCCGGGCAGCGCGGCAATTTCAGCCTCCATGTCGCCGGAGAAAACAGCCCAGACACCTTCAACCGGCTCGACAATGACGTGAGCCGCGCCGACCCATTCGAGAACGACGCGGTTGATGCTCTGGCGCACCGACTCATAGCAGCAGGTGACCCAGACGACGACGGCGACGCCGAGCGCTACCGCGACAGCGGTAAGGGCCGTGCGTCCCGGCCTAGTTCGCCAGGCTCGCGTAGCGAGTTGCCACCAGATTGGCATCGCCGCATCCTTTCGGTTCGATGGTGCCGGTGATCTGACCATCCTTGATGACATGAACGAGGTCGGCGTGTGCGGCGGCCTCGGCCTCGTGTGTGACCATGATGACCGTGGTCGCGCTGTCGGCGGTCAGATCACGAAAGATCTGCCAGATGGCGACGGCCGACGATGGATCGAGATTGCCGGTCGGCTCATCGGCGAGAAGGACAGCGGGACGATTCATCAGTGCGCGGGCGATCGCGGCGCGCTGCTGCTCGCCGCCGGAGAGCATCGCCGGTCGGTGCCGTGTGCGATGGGAGAGACGCACGAGCGAGATCATCTCGTCGGCACGGCTCCTTGCATCGGATTGAGAGACCGAGTCCACGAGCAGGGGAAGCATGACGTTTTCCAGGGCGGTGAGGGTCGGCATGAGATTGAAAGCCTGGAAGACGATGCCCAGCCGGCGGCGACGAAAAAGCGTTCGCTCTTCGTCAGACAAGGCGTGGACATTTCTGCCTTCGACGAGAATCCGGCCCCGGTCGGGCAGGTCCAGCCCGCCGATCAGGTGCATGAGGGTGGTCTTGCCCGATCCGCTCGCGCCCATGATGGCGACAAAGGCCCCGGGGGCGACGGTGAGATTGATGCCGCGCAGGGCGGGGATGACCTCGTCACCGAGCAGGTAATTCTTATGGAGGTCTTCAATCTCTACGATGGCGGTCATGTGTTGGGTTGTTTGCACCTGCTCAGCTAACTAAGATTCCGGAATTCCGCCGTGGCGATTAACGGCGACATGCGGCAGACCTCACGAAGCGCGCACGACGCTTGTGTCCGTTTCCGCCGAAGGTGGGCACTCTCAAACATGCGAATCATCGTCACCTCCGACTTGCATTACAACGTGGCGCGAAGCAAAGCCCCGACGCAGGCCATTGCCCGGGAGATTTGCAAGAGGGGCGGCGATTGCCTGCTCTTCGTCGGCGACCTCGCGGGCACCGACCTGGCGATTCTAGACGAGGTGCTGGCGCTTTTCGAGCCGTTTCGCGGCATCAAGATGGCAGTGGCGGGAAATCATGAGCTTTGGACCATTGGCGGGGGCGATTCGCTGAATCGCTACGAAAATGACGTGGCCGGCGCTTTTGCCCGAAACGGGGTCCATTATCTCGACGCGGCGCCGCTTCGGGTCGGCCATGTCGCCTTCGCGGGCAACGTCGGCTGGTACGATTTTTCGTTTCGCCCTTCGTCGATGCGAATCCCGCTTCGATTCTACCGGCACAAGGTAGCGCCCGGCGCGGCCGCGTACTTTGAGAAGCACCGACACCTGCTGGATCGAGACGATGACGTCCCCGCGGCCTCGCGCGAGGTGACCAGCCGATGGATGGACGGAGAGCGCGTGCGGCTACCGATCAGCGACGTTGAGTTTACACAGCGATCGGCCAACCGGTTGCGAGAACATTTGGAGGCCGTGGAGGAAAAAGCCGAGCGGATCATCGTCGCGGTCCATCACCTGCCGTTCGCGGAGCTGGTCCCGCCGACCATCCTTCCCAATTGGGCCTTCGCCGGGGCCTTCCTCGGCAGCGACCTGCTCGGAGAGACCATTCTCGATTTTCCGAAAGCGTCGCACGTTTTCTGCGGTCATTCTCATAGGGCCCGCGAATGTCGCAGGGGCGCACTGGTCTGCAAGAGCATCGGCTCGACCTATCGGGAAAAGCAGTATGATGTCCTGGATGTTTGAGCAAAGAACGGAGTTTTCATCACTTGCCGCGGCGATCGGCGTGACCCTGATTTGCTCGTCCGCGACCCCGGTCCGGGCGGACGCTCCGCAGGCGGAGCGAATGACGCCGACCGTCCGGGTTTTTCGCGAGGCGAGCCCGGCAGTGGTGAACCTGTCCACGACGACCGTTGTCACCGTCCGAAGGCCGATGGGCATCGACAGCATCTTCGACGATATCTTCGACTTCCCCGCTGCGCCTACGCGGCGATACAAGGCAACCAGCGTCGGCTCCGGCTTCGTCATTCACAGCGCCGGCTACATCGTGACCAATGCCCATGTCATCGACCGGGCCGCCGAGTGCAAAGTCACCTTCGCCGACTCAACCGAGCTGCCGGCCGAGGAAGTCGCCCGAAGCACGGAGAACGACCTCGCGGTGCTCAAGGTTGAAGCGGACAAGCCGCTGCCGTTTCTGAAGCTGGGCACGAGCAGTGACCTGATGCCGGGCGAGTCGGTCGTGGCGATCGGCAATCCGCTTGGCTTTCAGCACACGGTCACGACCGGAATCATCAGCGCCCTGAACCGCGAACTGACCTTCGGCCCGGGCCTTGTCTATTCGGGGCTGATTCAGACCGACGCCTCGATCAATCCGGGAAACTCCGGCGGGCCGCTGCTCAACGTGGTGGGTGACCTGATCGGAATCAACTCGGCCATCCGCGGTGACGCGCAGAACATCGGCTTTGCAATTCCGGTGGATCGGCTTCACGACCTGCTTCCGTCGATGCTGGACATCCAGCGCATCCGTCGAGTGGATTTCGGCGTCCACTTTGACAGCGTCGAGGCGAAGGGCGATGTCCGAGGCGTATTGGTGAAATCTATCGAGCCTGCGTCTCCGGCCGAACGCGCCGGGCTTCGACCAGGCGACACGGTGACCGCGATCGAGGGGCATGCCACGCCGAGCTTCATGGAGGCGTTCAGCGTCCTCAACAGCGTACCGATCGGCACGCGCGTGCGCTTTGATGTCAGCGCCTCCGACCGTCCGCGGCGACGTATTGAAATCCCGCTCGCCAAACTGGCGGACTACGACTGCGCCACGGCCCTGGAGAAGCACTTCGGCATTCGCGTCCGCGAGCTGACCCGGGAAGACCTGCGGCGCATGGACCTGCCCCGTCCGATCGGCTTGTATATCGATGCCGTCGCGCCTGGCACCGATGCCGCCCGAACGGGCCTGATTCAGGGCGACATCATCACCGCATTCGGGCGATGGCCGGTCAGCTCGTTTTCGGCGCTGGGGCACCTGGTCAAGCAGGTCGATCCGCGCGATCGAATCCCATTTCAGATCCTCCGCATTCAAAGCGACGGGTTCATCCGCTCCGAAGTCGTCTTGCAGGCGAATTGAGCATGCGCGTCGTTGTGGCACCCGATAAGTTCAAAGGCGTGCTCACGGCACGGCAGGCGGTCGACGCAATCGCCCGGGGAATTCGCGCGGCTCGCCCACACGTCGAGATCAATCTCATTCCCATGGCCGACGGCGGAGAGGGCACGCTGGATGTGCTCCTTGATGCCGACGACGGGCAGCGCCGGCAGGTCGCGGCGCACGGGCCGCTCGGCGAACCCGTCGATGTGACCGTCGGACTCATTCGTCACGCGTCGACCGCGGTCATCGAGCTGGCCAAAGTCGCCGGGCTGGACCTCGTGCCGGATTCGAAGCGTGACCCGCTCAAGACGTCGACCTACGGCGTCGGCGAACTGATTCGCGCCGCCGCGCTGAGCGGCGTCGAGGAGATCATTCTCGCGGTCGGTGGAAGTGCAACCGTCGACGGCGGCGCGGGATTGATGCAGGGGCTGGGACTCTCATTGATCGATCAATCCGGAGCGCCCTTGCCGATGGGGGTGGGCGGCGGCGCGCTGTCCTCGATTCGCCGCGTTGTCTGGAACGATCCGCCCGACGCGCTCGACGGCATTCAATTCACCATCGCCGTCGACGTTCTCAACCCGGCCTGCGGACCCAACGGCGCCGCGCGGGTATTCGGACCTCAGAAGGGTGCGACGCCGAAAGTTGTTGAGACATTGGAAAAAGGCATGACGCACTGGGCCGATCTGCTGGAGCAATCGACCGGGCGACTAATCCGCGATGAGCCGGGAACCGGGGCTGCCGGAGGCGTGGCACTTCCTCTGCTGGCCTTTTTCAACACGCAAATCGTGCCCGGCGTGGACCTGACCAGTTCGGCAACATCCCTGGCGGGCCTCATCAGCGATGCCGACCTCGTGATCACCGGCGAGGGCCGGCTAGATCGGCAATCTCTGATGGGCAAAGTTGTCGGAAGCGTCGGGCGAATGTGCCGTGGCGCCGATGTCCCCTGCGTGGCGATCGTCGGTGCAACAGGCGAGGGGGCGGATGATTGTCTCGCCTTGCTCGACCGAATCGCGACGCTCGACGCCCCAATGAGTGAGACCACCGCGAGACTCGAACAACTCGCCGGACAAATCGCCGACGAGTTTCTCTGATTCCGGCTATTTCGCGGACGCCTGAGAAACGCAGTAGAGAAACTTCTGCGAGCGAATGAGCAGATCGCTGCCCGACACGGCCATCGACGAAAGCGTGTAGCCGCCGGGAAGCTTGTTGGTGGCCAGCACCGTGAACTTCGGGCCCGCCGCGAGCACCGTCGTCGTGCATTCTTCGTTCGTGACGTAAACTTTTCCGTCGCCGACCAGCGGAGACGCGCTGTAGGGTCCGCCGGTGATGCGCTCGGGACCCCAGACCGTCTCGCCGCTCGCCGCCTTCAGGCACGTCATGAATCCGTTGTCGTGGAGCAGATAGAGATATTCGCCGTCGCACGCCACGGAAGGCACGTCCGGCGCCTTTTTGTCATCGAAGCGCCACGCGATAGCGGATGAGGTGACATCCCCCTTCCCGTCCGCGCGGATCGCCAGCATCGGTCGCTCCCGACTCGTGGCGATGACCAGCCCATCAGCAATGATCGGGCATCCGCAGATGCGATAGTTTCCCGCACGCTCAGGATTGAGACCGCCGCAGCGCCAGATCTCCGAGCCGTCCGCAAGATCATGCGCAGTCACATAGTCCGCGCCGGAGATGATGACGACGTCCTTGCCGCCGATCTTCGTGACCAAGGGAGTAGTATAGGCGTCAGGGCTTTCCTGCTGGGCGTCGGTCTTGCGCTCGACCTTCCAAATCGGGTTGCCGGTCTGCGCATCGTACGCGGCAACATACGAAGGGTTCTTCGTCGTCGCGCCGTGCAGCACCTGCACGATCAACTTGTCACCGGCGAGGGCGGGACTGGAGGCGTATCCCCAGTACAGTCCGAAATCGCCATGCTCCTTCTGAAGATTTCGCTCCCATCGCTTTTCTCCCTCGACGGTGTGGGCACTGAGGCTGCCGGTCCCGGTCAGGGTCCACACAAACTTCCCGTTCGTCACCGGGGAGGGCGAGGCCATGTTGTGCTTGCCGTAAAGCTTGTTGACCTCGTCGATTCTCTTCTCCCAGAGCACCTTGCCGCTCTTGGTGGACAGGCACATCAGGAGCATCGCGTCACCGCCCGGGCCTTCCATTTCCAGCCTGCGAAGGCGCCGAGCGATGCCCTTGTCGTCGGTGTCTCTGCGCTTCGAGGTGGGCGACGTGAGAAAGATGCGATCTCCCCAGACGACCGGCGACGCGCCGGCCCAGGACGGCAGCGGCGTCTTCCAGCGAACGTTCTTCTCGTCGTCCCACGTCGTCGGCAGGCCGCGGGATCCCGTGCTGCCGTTGAGGCTCGGGCCGCGCCAGTTCGCCCAGTTATCCCCGGCCTGCGCAGAGGCTGAAGTAAACAGAACCAGCAAGCAAATCAGGATCGTGACTCTCATCGGCTATTCCCTCCGTAGCGCCGCCAGCAGCGGCGTCTTAAGCGTGGATCGAATGCAAATCGCGCCCGCCGCAAGGCCGGCCACAAACACCAGCACGATCGTACCGGCCAGCGACGCCCATGGTATCTCATGAGGCTTACTCATCGCGTGCGGCCCCACGGCCACCAGCGCAGAGAACACCCCCGCCGCCAATCCCGCAAGAAGCAGCGTCGCGTGTTCGAGCATGCTGATCTGATAGAGCTTCTTCGCTCGAAAGCCGAGAGCCCTCAGCAGGGCAAGTTCGCCGCGTCGCTCCCAGATGCTGCGCATCATCACGGCGGCCAGTCCAAATACTCCAAGCAAGAGGCCCAGCCCGCCAAGCGTCTGAAAGGTAGACAGATAGGTGTTCTGCACCGCCATGTACGTGGCCAGCCGATCGCGCGTCGGCTCGGCGTCGAAGCCGAAGCGCGACAGGTCGCGCTCCAGCGCCTTTGTGAGCTGCTCGCCCGCCTTCGTGGCAATGAGAAACGCCGAGTAGCCCCCGATCGATGGAAAAATATCTTTGAACCGAGCTTCGTCGATAATGAGTTCGCTCTGCATCACGCTGCCCGAAAGCATGGCCACGATTCGAAGCCTTTGTGATTGGCCGCGCTCGTCGATGATCTGCATGTCACCGCCGATGTCGAGATGAAGCAGCCACCGCACCGCACTCTCGTCGCCAATGGCCGGAATCGCCCCGTCATCAAACCGCTTGTTCAGCAGCAGCCAGGGGTTCGCTTTTTCTTCGGCGGACTCCGCCATGCTCGCCGCAAAGGAAAACGCGCCGCGCTCCACGAATTCCTCGCCCGCGCCGAGGATGCGCGGCTGATTGACCTTGTAGAGATTGAGACAACTCGAATCATCGCCGGGCCGCACGCGAAAGGCGGCGAAGCTCGCGTCGTCGCAGAACGCGGCCGAGTCGTTGCTGATTCCCAGCGACGCGCGCCCGTCCGCCGTATTGATGTCGTACGGCAGCGGAACCGTCGATTCGGCAGCCAATGAGAATCCCCCCGCCCCGCCGCTCGGCTTATCGATGTCCATATCAGGACTGAGCCGGCTCGCGCCGACGGCGACGATCACAAACGTGGCCGATGCGATCAGGCCCGTCGCCAGCAGGCTCCTCGCGGGCTGCCGTCTGGCGTTTCGCGCCGCGAGCATGAGCGTACTCATTCGAACGGACGCAGGCCTCGTCCCGCCCGGTCGGGCAATCAGCCACAGCCACACCGCCGACAACAGCGCGATGAGCATGGCGAACCCGGCGATGAAAAACGACATCGCCTGCTGCGCCCCGCCGGCGGAAATCGCGGAAAGAGCCGTGCCGATGGCACCGAGAAACGAGAGCGCACAGATAGCGCGAATCACCGCGCGCTTGCGCGGCGAGGCCGACAGACTCCCCGATGTCACCTCGCCCGCCAGCAGCGAGCGCGCCGAACTGCGGGCCATGACGCGCACCGACCAACCGATCGCCACTCGGGCAATCGCCATACTGATGACGAGGCCGATGGCCATGCTTGTCGGATTCGCCGCGAGCTGCAGGAACGGTGCATTGACCGCCGCCGCCCACCACGTTCGAAGCCCGGCAAGCATGAGCCAGGCGTAGCCGCCCGCCAGGACGAGTCCGGCCGCCGAACCCAGCACGACGAGCAGCGTCCCCTCCGCGATCAGCATCTTGCGCACGCGCTTCACTCCCAGTCCGATGGCCAGCAGCAGGCCCAGTTCCCCCGCGCGGCGCTCCACGCCGAGTCGAAACATGAGGGCCACCAGCAGGGCGGCGGCAATGATGAGAAAGGACGAGAATCCGATGAAGAGTTGCCCGAAGTCGGTGCTTCCGCTCCCGGCGTCCAGAGCTTCCTTGCGGACCGGTCGAAACGCCAGCCCCATCTGCTCCGAGCGCAGGTGCGACCGCATCGCCGTTTCAAACTCCCGCGCGGTCTCGTCGGCGCCCTTCCCTTCCGGCACGACGATGCGCACCGCGGTGTATGAGCCGAATCGCGCGCCGGCGTTCCAATGTTTCTGCCCCGCGGCCCGGGAGATGAACGCCTTGGGCAGCGCCTGGTGGTTATCCCAGTAGTCTTCGTCCTTCTGGCGGATGCGCTTCATGTCGAACGGAAACGGCGGATCCCAGTCGCCCAGCCGCTTCGCGTTGGTGATGCCCTCATAGGTCGGTGTCAGGCCGCTGTCGTCCGCCCAGCCGGTCATTCGAACAATGCCCGTCAGTTTGAATCTCGCCGACTGTTCCTCCAACCGCCCGCCGGGCCTGGTAACGAAGAAGCTGAGCGAGATGGTCTGACCGACCGACACGCCGAGATCACCGGCTGCCCACTCATTAAGTAGAATCTCGTCATCGCCGATGTCCGTCACGTTTGTGCCATCGGTCAGCACGAACTGCCCGGAAGGAATCTTCACAGGGTCGAGCGCCGCCACGGTGGAATATGGAATGATCGTCGAGCCCGGTCGATCAGCCGAATCAGCAACTGAGATCGAATTGGCCAGATACGTCAGCACTGGAACGACGTCGAGTTTCAGCGAGGCTGCAGCGGTCTGCGCCGCCGCCTCCGCCGGAGGTTCGATGAGCAGATTGGTCGATTCGACGGCGGCATATCCGAGCTTGTCGTTGACACGGATCGAGAGATTCAGGTCGACGAGCGACGCGTGCTGTCGAAATCGGCTGCGGAGAAAGCCACCTATTCCATACCTCGATAAGCGGTCATCATTGACTTCGATGAGGAGAGAATTGACCTTGCCTGACTGATTGAGGACTCTCTGCAGCGCGACCAGCGGGATGTAGGCATTTCTTGCGGCAAGCTGCTTTGGCTGCAACGCAAAATCGCCCGCACCCTTGCCGGCGATGACCTGGACGACCGTGAGCCGCAGTGAAGCGATGGTGTCGTCACGGCGGCCCAGAAGCGTTTCCAACGGCGCCTGGCCCGGCTTGGGCAAGCGCACCAGCACGTCATCCCCGACTCCGACGCCCAACGAATCGGCAAGCGGCTTGTTCAGCACCACCGAGCGCGCGTCGGTCGTGGGCGTCGCGGCTCCGTGAGATTCGTCAAACAACCTCCAGAATCGCTCGTCCACTCCCAGCGCCTGCGCGTCGTTCACCCGGGCGTCACCTGACGCGTTCGTCACCGATGCCCCGGACAAGATGAGCGGACAAACGGTCTCACAGCGCTTTGAGATATCCGGGTCCGCAGCGAATTGATCGGCGAGCGCTACCCGAAAGTATCGCCCGCCCCGTAGCGCGAAATCCACCGGCCCCAGCCGCGCTAACGCCTGTTCGCGAAGGCTGGCTCGCATCGAGTCGCCGACAAACAGCGCGCCGATCAGGGCCGCCGCGCCCGCCATTGTGCCGAACACGACGGCGAGGCCGGCGCGCCAATGAAACCTCAGGCTGCGATGGCGAAGGGTGCGGCGAGTGAGGGGGGCGACGTTCATGCTGCGCGCGATTCAAGACGACCGTCGGAGAATTCGAAACACTTCTGCATCCGATCCGCAAGGGACGTGCTATGAGTGACCACGACCAGCGTCGTGCCTTCTTCCTTCTGCAATTCCAGAAGAAGTGACGCGACGGTCTCGGCCGAGGACCGATCGAGGTTCCCGGTCGGCTCATCGGCAAGTAACAGACGCGGACTATTGATGAGCGCGCGGGCGATGGCCACGCGCTGCCGCTCGCCGCCGGAAAGCTCAGATGGCAGATGGTCGAGCCTCGCCGAGAGGCCGACGCGGTCGAGCAGCTTTGCGGCACGCGTGGTAAGCCTGGCGGCGTCGTCATTCGCCAGAGTGGGGATCAACACGTTTTCAATCACGCTGCACTGCGGGAGCAGATGGTGATCCTGAAAGACGAACCCGACATGGGTATTGCGAAAGGCGGCCAGGGCGGGCTCATCAAGGCTGAACGGGTTCTTGCCGTCGTGGTGCACCTCGCCGCTTGTGGGCGGCTCCAGCGTGCCGAGTATGTTAAGCAGCGTGCTCTTGCCGCAGCCGGATGGGCCAACGATGGCAACGGCCTCGCCCTCGGACAGACTCAGCGACACATCCCGCAGGACAATGACCGGCGCGGATCGCGTCGGGTACTGCTTGCAGATCGACTTGGCATCGAGCGCCTGCGACATGGCCTGCATCCTACGCGGATTGACTCGGTTCGACGAGCGAACGGCGCAATTCGACGGCCTTGCGGAATACGTCCCATGCCCCCTCGGCCATCCGATCCTCATGATACAGCTCGGCCACCGCTCGACGGGCCCGCGAACCGAGCTCATCACGCAACTTCGGCTGGTCCATCAACTCAATCATGCGATCCGCGAGTGCTGACACCTCGTTCGGCGGAAACAGCAATCCACCGCCAGTCGCCTCGATCAATTCGGGAAACGACCCATGAGCCGGCTGCACTACCGGCAGGCCCTGCGACATCGCTTCGAGAACGTAAATGCCCTTGGCCTCCCGATAGACCGTCGGCACCGAAAACACGTCACAGGATCGAAGCAGGTCGAGCTTCCCCCGGCGATCGACTTCGCCGAGCAGGTCCACCGAATCGCGAAGCCCCGCCTTTTCCAGCTTCTGAATGATTTCCTCGACGTAGCGTCTGCTCGTCTCCGGCGTATAGCCCGCAGCGCGTAATCGGCACGGCCGCCCCCGCCGGTGCAATTCGATGAAGGCATCACACAGGACGTGCAGCCCCTTCTCCGGGCAGATGCGCGCCAGGTATCCAATCGTAAACGGTCGAGTCGCCGCAGGTTCGGCTACCCGGTCGTGCGGCTCAATGCGAATCCCCATCGGGACATGGTGCAGCCGATCATTGGGCACGCCGAAATTCTCGCTCGCGTAACTCGCGTAATGGCGTGAGACCGCGATGAATCCGTGAACGTCCGACGCCGCCTGACGAATCAAATCATGCGCCTCAGCCCGGTGCCCGTCAGGCAAAGCGTCGAGAAAAATGTCCTCCCCGGTCAGCGTGCAAACGATCGCCGCGCCGAGGGCATCGTGCAGTGGTCGGGCCAGTCCCACGAACAGCGCGTCGGGCAGATGCACGACGTCCGGGCGATAGGCCGCAAGGCCCTCGATCAGCTTATCCAGTTCTCGCCGCTGCGCGCCGTCCTCGCCGCGCAGCATGGAAATCGTCAGCGGCCCCAGCCCTTCTGGCGTTGTCGCCCCGGCCCGGCGCATCGCCAGACGAAGGACGGCGGGCGCATCGAGTACGCGATCGAGCAGCCGCGAACCGAGCCGAAACAACGAAGACTTCTGCTGAAGAAATACATTGATCCCGCCGTAGAAGACCCGCTCGGTGCTGACCGAGGGTTCGTCGGTCTTGATCGGCGAATACATGGGAATCAGCACGACATCGCGTTTCTGGCGAATCAGCGCGGCGGCGAGGGTGTTGTCGCGCATGCAGCTTCCGCAGTACATGCTCCCTGCCCCGGCGGTGAGATAAGCGACTTTCATGGCAACGCCTGATTATATGGAGGCGAAAGACAATCGGCGTGCGATCCTTCATAAAAGGACCGCACGCCGATGATTTGCACACTCTCAAGGAACCTGTCGCAGCCGAACCGCGATCGGAATTATCGACGTCGTCGAATCATCAAACCCGCCAGGCCGAGCAGTGCCAGCGAGGCAGGCTCGGGCGTGAAGGTCGTGTGTGTGGCACAGACGTAGGAGAAGTCGATGCCGCTGATGTTGCCCACCCCGTCCCAGTTGAGGGTAATTGCACCGGAGTTCGGCGTGTCGAAATCCACCTGACCGAGCGACTCGCCCGGCAGGAAGACCGGCGAAAAGATGCCGAGGGCCGACAGATCGCCCGAGAACTCGATCTTGTAAAGGTCGCTCGTCGTCACCACGCCGGTCAGTTCGTCGAACGTGCCGCCGTAGGACTCCTCAATGGAGATGTTCAAAACGCCGGTCGGCAGGTCGGCGCCGCCCTGCGGATTGGGCAAGCCGATGGAATCGACCGTCTGGATATACGACGCGAAGACGGCGGAACTGCCGGGTGCCGCTGCGGGATCGATGTTCAGTACGAAGTCGGTCTGCGAGATCAAGGCCGATCGCGGACCGCCGAATGCGCCGAAGTCGAAAGTGAAGCTGCTCTCCAGGCTTGGGTTCTGCGTGGCGCTCAGCGAGATGAGGTCAGCCTGTGCGACCGTCGCCAGACACATTGCGGCTGAGCACGCACAGATTTGCACGAATCGAGTCGAAGCGATCTTGGATACGAATGACATTCAAATGTCTCCTTTCAGATTATTGTGAGGCTCGCCGAACTCACCGGTCAGCCAATGCAAACAGAATAATGCCAGTGGGCCGATTCCGCCATACCCGACAGCAGCCATCCACCAGCAAGCGATTTTGCACGAACAAGGGGGATTATGCGACTTAGGAAAACAAAATCCAAGCCGAGAGATCCCCTCCTCGATGCCCTATTCAACGAGCGGGCATAACCGACTTCACGGACGGCTCATACACGCTTCTCCGCGCCTGCTATCAACGTACGCAGGTCCCGCGAAGCTCAGGGACGCGGATCGGGCTTCCCGGCCCCAAAGCAGTAAACCACGCCGTCATCCGCCGCGATGACCAGCCGCCCCTCGCCGATCGCCGGAGACGAGGCCACGCCCGCGCCGGTGTCGAACCGCCATCGCTCCTTGCCCGTCGCGAGGTCCACCTCGTATATGTTGCCATCGCCCGAACCGAAGAATACGCGGTCTCCCAGAATGACCGCGGATGAGTCAATGCGGGCCTGCGCGCTAAACGACCAGACTTCCTTGCCCGTCGCCCGGTCCAAGGCATGAAGCGTCTTGTCTCGGCCGCCGATGACGATCAGCCGGCTACTGATCGCGGCGGACGCGTAAAAGGGAAACTCCCGATCCGGATTCTCAAAGACCCAGACTTTCGTCCCCGTCCGCCAATCGAAACAGAAAACTTGATTACCGAAGGTGCCGACAAAGACCCGATCGCCGGCAACGGCAGCCGACGCGCCAGAGACGCCGCCCATCTCGATCTGCCGTTCGACTTTCCCATCCTCAAGAAGGACAACGTGCAGCCGCTCATCGCAGCCGGCGACCAGCACCCGACCATCCACGATCGACGGAGTGCCATGCACGCGGCCCTGAGTCTCGTGCTTCCACTGTAGCTTCCCGTCACGCCGATCGAGACAATACAACGAGCCATCGTAGGAACCGAAGACAATGCGGTCGCCCTCGCAGTTCACGGACGAGATAATCTCCGCCTCCGTCTTGAACGACCACCTTTCCTTGCCGTCGCGGGCATCGAGGGCTCGCATGACACCGTCGCCGTCACCGAACATGACCAGGCCGTCATGGACTGTCGGCGACGACTTGACGCTGATCTTGGTATCGAATTCCCATCGGACCTTGCCGTCGGCGAGCGAAAGGGCATACAGCTTTCCATCGTCGCAACCGACGTAGACGAGGCCGTCGGCGATGGCCGCGGTGGACTCGATGATGTCGCCCGTCTCGACGCGCCAAAGCACCTCCAGCTTGTCGGGCAACCGACTTGTCGCCACGCCGGTCAGATGCGGATTGCCGCGAAACATCGGCCAATCCGCGGCGGGCTGCGTCGACGGCGGCGTAAACCCGACGCACAGGCCGAGCCAAACCCCTACGAATTGATGAAGTACCGCCGTCATCATGCGGGTTTATATCGCAAAACCAGGGCCGCACCGACCGCGGCCAGAACGATGCCGAAATAAAACGGCATCGACGGCGACTTCGCCGGCTTGTCCCAGATCATCGTGACGATCACGTTCATGATCGGCGCGCCGGCGAATACCAGCGGCGCCACGTAGATCGGCTTGCCGCCGGTCTTCAGGGCGAAGATCACGCCCAACGCCCCGAGTGCTCCAAAGACGCCGGCCAGCGTAGATAACGACATCCCCTTCATCGGAAAACTCGCCGGCTCTGCCTTGCCCATGAGAAATAGGCCGGGGATGAGCACCGCGACGAGGCAGTAGGCCAGACCGACGAACAGAAAGGCGCGAAGCGGCCCCTTCGGCTCGCCGAAGCCAAGCTGGCCGTGATGAATCGTCGGGACGTACGCCCCCCACGATACGACGGCCATCAAAATGAAAAGGTAAGGCAGCATTTGTTTCATTATTTTTCTCCAGTGATCCGCCCAATTCGGCCCGAACGAGGCTCAGTGCGGGCTCTTTTGCATTTTTTCGCGAATGTCGGCCGGGATCGGAATGGACTCGAATCGACCGCCGTCAAACGTTCGACAACAGACCGCCTTCATGCGGCCGCGGGCCGTCTTGGTCCCATCCTTGTAAAAAGCGACTTCGTAGGTCATCGACTTTTCGCTCAGCGTCATCAATTCGAGATGCAGCTCCAGCACGTCCTCGAATCGCGCCGGGGCGAAATACTCGCAGCTCGCCGTGATGCGCGGCCAGCTCACCGTCCCAACGGCGTGCGGTTGGATCACGCTCATGCCCAAAGAACGGAACCAGGCGTGCTCGATCTCCTCCATCCAGCGAAGGTAATTGGAAAAATGCATGACGCCGGCCATGTCGGTGTCCACGAACTGTACCCGGCGCGTCATCTTGAACTCAGCGAGCATGTGCCGTCCTTCCGAAGAATCGTTCAATCGTCGCCGCCGTCGGCGCTCTCGTCAAAACCGAGACGACCACCAGCGCCAGCGCCGATGCGCCGACGACGATCGCCACCGGCGGGACGCCCATGTACATGTAGTCGTCATCGCCTGCCCAGCCCGAGGCGCGAAATAGCGCAAACCACGCCGCCCCGGTCGTCAGAATGCAGGCATAAGCGCCCGCCTTGGTCACGCGCCGCCAATAAAGCGCCGCAATCACCAATGGGAACAGCCCCGCGAAGCCCGTGAAGCACCAGATCCCCAGCGTAAACACGCCTCCCGGCCGCGTCAGCGCCAGCAGATAGCTCACGACCACGACGATCACCACGAAGATACGGCCGGTGACCACACGCTGGCGATCCGTCAGACGATCGTGGCCGATGTAGTGGGCCACGATGTCATTCGTGAAAATGCTGCCCAGACAAAGAAACTGAGAATCCAGCGATGACATGATCGCCGCCAGTATTCCCGCGGTGAGCAGGCCGGGTAGCAAGTTGCTGTGCAGATCGGCCACCAGCTTCCCGAGCACCGCGTTCGGATTGGCAAATCCGTATGGAATCGCCGGCTGCCCATTGACCACCGCCGATGTCGCCCACACGCCCATCAGGATACAAGGCAGCCAGACCAGCAGAATCAGTATCGGGTGAGCCACCACCACCAACCGAAACGACTTCGCGGACTTCGCCGTCAGCCAATGCTGAAAAATGTGCGGAAACATCCCGATCGACAGCGGGATCAACAGGTACGACAGGAAATAGACCCGGCTCATGGTGATGGGCGACTTGGGCGGTGCGGGCCTGGCGCCGCGCTCAAACTCCGGCGCGGCCTCCCACGCGGCAAGTTTCTTCTCATACAGCGCTCGGTCTGCTCGGTAGCGGATCTGCGGCCCATCCTCCGCGACGGTCCGACTGAGTTTTTCGGGATTCCGCTCGGCAACCATCGTCGTCGCGCTGCGCATCCCGCCGAAGCGGTCGGCCACGGCCAGAAAGCACACCAGCCCGAGAATGATGAAAATGAGCGTCTGAAAAGTGTTCGCCCACGCCGTGCCGCGCACGCCGCCGAAGAACACATAGATCAACACCACACAGCAAACCACGCCCGCGCCGATCCAGAACGGAATCGCCCCCGCCTGCACCGCCGCCGCCCCGACGCCGTGCGCCGGAAACACCGTCGGGAACGCCCCCTCCGTCACCCGCTCGATCGTTGCCCCGGCCCCGATCACTCCGATGAGCAGATAGGGCACAATCAATCCGACCAGAATCGGAAACAGCACCAGCCCCAGCTTGTCGGACTCAAATCGATCGCGGAAGAATTGTATTTGCGTTGTGTAGCCGAATCGCTTGCCGAACGACCACAGCCTGATCCCGATCAGAAAAAAACACATCGAGTGGACAATTCCCGATGACGACGCCATCAGCCCATAGACGCCGATGCCGTCCTTGAAGGCCTGCCCGGTGGAACCCACAAGGGCAAACGCCGTCATTGTCGTGCCGAAGAGCGACATCAGCAGCAGAAACGACCCGATCCCGCGCGACGCGAGAAAATAATCGGCGGCGGTCCCCCTGAAGAACCGATTGCTGACGAACCCGAGGCCCAGCAGCAGCGCGAGGTATGCAACGATCACGGCGACCACGAATTGGCCGTTGTTCAGCGCAGCGAGAATCATCCGCCGGTATCCCTCGTCGGCGGCGTCCCCTCCGCTGCCGTCTCGTCCACGTCAGCGGGCCAGCAGTATGTCACCGCCAGGGCCCAGACAATCGCCGCCCCAATCGAAATGCAGACATGCCACATCAGCCCGATCGGGACGATGCCAAAGGCAAGCGGTTGAATGCGATCCCAGGCCCAGTAGTCCTGGTGAGCGACGAGCAGCAGCACGACCAGTCCGATGACGACGCGTTTCATTCGGCTGCAGCGCCCTCTTCCACCCGGATCGCCTCGGGAAGGTCGATGCGCCCCTTCATCGCGCTAAAGACTTCGGCTACCTCATCGTTGAAAACGTCGCCGATGAGGATGCGCGTGATGTGCTCCTTGAACTGCGGAAATTCCCGCACGAACGCCCCCATGCGAAAGTTCGGATCGTAATACGCATAGACCAGCATCCGGATGCGCTGCATCCCTTCGGCGACGGGGCCGCCGAATGTGCCAAGCCGCGCCGCGGAGGTGTCGCCGGCTGTCAGGGCCTCATGCACCGCGTCCGCCGCCAACTCGCCGCTCTTAAGGGCGAGCATCACGCCGGAAGAGTAAAGCGGATCCAAAAATCCGAAGGCGTCGCCCACCAGCACCCAGCCGTCGCCGGCGCAGCGCTTCGAGCGGTAGGAAAAATCGGATGTCGTGTAAACCTGCGCCGTCCGTTCGGCATGTTCCATGCGCCGCGCCAGGCCCGGGCAGTTGGCGATTTCTTCGTCGAGGATGGCGGCGGGATCATCCCCGCGGCCGTTGTACAGGTAGTTCGGCGGAGCAACGACGCCGACGCTGGTGATACCGCCGGCCAGCGGAATAAACCAGAACCAGCCGCCCGACTCCGGCAGGGCGATGACCAGCGTCGCGCCGCCGTTTCGACCTTCGTCGCGCAGCGCGTTCTTGTAATAAGAATAAATAACGGCGTTCTTGAGCTTCTCATCGCCGTAACGCAATTTCAGTTTTCGGGCAATGATGCTCGACTGTCCAGAGGCATCGACCACAACGGCCGCCCGAATCTCCCGGGTCTGACCGCCGCTCACCACGTTCACGCCGACCGCACGATCGCCCTCGAAGATCACTTCGCGGACATTTGCCTGTTCGACAACCTGCGCCCCGTGCTCTCGGGCATTACTGAGCATCATCTGATCAAATCGGGCCCGATCGACCTGCCAGGTGCGCGTCCACTCATCGGCGTCCCAGTCGGGAAAGAAGAAGGGCGCCGAGTCTTTGCCGCTCGGGCTGACGAATTGCACGCTCTCCTTGATCGTGAAGTCCGAGGACTTCATCTTGTCGAGCATGCCGATGCGCTTGAGAGTCCAGTAGGTGTAGGGAATCAGCGACTCGCCGATGTGATGGCGCGGAAACTTGCCGCGCTCCAGCACGAGCACACGGTGGCCGTGGTCCGCAAGGAGCGTGGCGACCGTCGCACCCGATGGGCCGCCGCCGATGATGATGACGTCGTATTGGTTGCTCAGGCTTCGCGAATCCATCGATCCGTCACCACCTCCAGCAACTCAATCGCCGGTGCATTGTCACAGAAAATCGTGGCCAGCCTGCCGTACGCCTCGGTCATCTGATCGTCGCCGAAGTCGTCCAGAAACTTGCAGGTTCGATCGAACCGATAGTACCACTTCGGCTCGATGCGCCGCATCACCTTCGCCTTGACCAGGAGCTCCCCGAGCGGCGCCGTTTGAGCCACGATCTGCTGCCGGACGTCCTGTGTTGCGTAGCGAAGGTCAATCCTCATCATGCCCAGTTCAACCACCCGATCGCCCTCCGGCAGGAACAGGCTGATGTATCGGCGGTAGATCGGCGGCGTGGTTTCAAACTTCAAGACCCTCAGTCGAACGTCCTCGCCGTGATGGGCGCGCAGCGTTTCGGTCATGTGTTCGTTGTGGACCAGCAGGCGACGAAACACGCGGGGCATCTCCGCCGACGTGACGACCGTGGCCCCGGAAAGATCGACGTCTCGCCCCAGAAACTGGGAACAAAACTCAACTAGCGCGGCCTGCGGATCAGTCTGGGCATGTAACTGTTGTTGTGAACTCATGTGTAGCGAATATCCCGATAGGCGTCTTCAAAAAATCTGGGCAACAGGGCATCGACGCGGAGAATGCCCTGACGATTGAGGCGCAGCTCGCCGTCGGCCTCATGTACAAAGCCGTCCCGGCGAAGCCCGGCGATCGTTTCGCGAAAACGGTCCATGATCTTAACGCCGAACTTGGTCAGGAAGTATTGCGAATCGACACGGCCGGTCTTCAGTTGCAGGATCAGCTCCCGAATCATCAGCGATTCGTCCGTCACACGCAGCGCTCGTGACACCGGCAGCTCGCCGCGGTCGATCGCCCCGATGTAGTCCGCCCACTGATCGGCATTCTGGTAGTGAACACCGCCGAAGTGCGAAAAAGAAGCAACGCCGGTGCCGACCATGTCCGCGCCGTGCCACAGTGAATCTCGATAGATGAATCCGGCGTGCCGCGACTTCTTCACCAGCGTGTAGGCGCTGGATACCTCGTAGCCCGCCGCCTCAAACCGGCGAAAGGCCTCATCAACCCAGCGTCGCTTGGTCTCCCAGTCCGCGACCGGCGTGGAGCCGCCCGCCGTCAGCGCCTCGCGCGAAAAGACGGCATTGAATGGAAGCTCCATCTGGTAAATGGTCACGCTGTCCGGATCGAGGCCCACCGCTTTCTCGACCGTGGCAGTCCACTTGGCGTCGGTGTCCCCCACCATACCAGCGATCAGGTCGATGTTGATCTGGGCGAAGCCGGTATTCCGCGCCCAGTCGAAAGCCCTGAAAATCTCCGGAGACTTGTGGGCCCGGCCGTTGGTCTCCAGCACCTCGTCGTCGAAATGCTCCACGCCCAGAGACAGTCGCGTGACCCCGATTTCGCGGATCACCGCCAGCTTGCTCTCCTTGAGCGTGCCCGGCTCGCATTCAAAGGTGACTTCCCGCGCCGCATCCCAGTTCCAATGCCGCCGAATCTTCTCGATGAGACGGCGAAGCTGCTCGTTGGAGAGGAACGACGGCGTGCCCCCGCCGAAATAGACGAATTCAAACTGCCGATCCGTGAGGCCCGCCCGATCGGCATAGAGCCCGATCTCGCGCCCAAGTGCATCCGTATAGGCGTCCACTTCGTCGGCGTTCTTGTCGGTATAAACGCGAAAATAGCAGAACTTGCAGCGCTTCCGGCAAAACGGAATGTGCAAGTACAGCCCCAGCGGCCGGTCCGGCTCGCCCGCCGTGTCGAGTGCCGAAATCGCCTTGCCCACCTGCTCCGGCTGCCACACCGAAAACGGCGGATAATTCGCCACGAAATAGCTGCCCACCTCCGTGGGCTTCGCAGGCGCGGCGGAGTCCTCAAATTGCGGCAGTTGAACCATGGGGCGGAGACCTCGGGCGTCGATCTACCACCCGGGTCGCGGGCAGCAGCGGGACGATCTTCACATCTTAGTAAAAAACGCGGCGCTCGACCATGTTTCGCGGAAAATCCCGGTCTCGGCGGGCCGATTCGAAGCCTCCGATACGCCGCCGGCCATGCGCATTAGAATCACTCCCAACGATCCATGACCCCGAACCCGGCCAATTCCAACCATCAAGACTCCCATCGCCCCGCCGTTTTTCTCGATCGAGATCACACCCTCATCGAAGACCCCGGCTACATCAGCGACCCGTCGCAGGTGATCCTGCTGCCCGGCGTCGGCCAGGCCGTCGCAAGACTCCGCGCCGCCGGCTACCTCGCCGTCGTCGTCACCAATCAATCCGGCCTCGCCCGCGGCCGCATCACCGAGTCCCAGTTGTCGGCCGTGCATACTCGTCTGATGGAATTGCTCAAAGCGGAAGGAACCGTCCTCGACGCCATTTACCACTGCCCGTATCTGCCCGGCGACGAGGCGGTCGTCGAGAAGTTCCGCCGGGACAGCGACCTCCGCAAGCCGAGGCCGGGAATGCTCCTCGCGGCGGCAAACGATTGGCAGATCGACCTGAGTCGATCCTGGATGATCGGAGACTCCACCCGCGACATCCAGGCCGGCCGCGCGGCGGGCTGCCGGACGATTCTGATCGGCAAGGCCGATTCACAGGCCCACGATGCCGATCATCTAGCGGCGGACTTGCCCTCCGCGGTCGAACTATTATTGTCTTCTTCTCACAGGACGTAGGGTTTAGCCAATTTTCGGAACCACGAGTATGAAAAACCTAAGGAATTCGATGGTTCACAGGCAATTGAGCGCTATCTTACATGCCAAAAACCGCATCGACCTTGCGGAAACACTTTGTTTTCCGGGTTTTCGACTCCTCAAAATTGGCTAAACCGTACAGGACGTGATTTCATCGCAATTGCGAACCGGTTGACCAGACCGGCGACGGGAGGACTCAATCGATGAACGATGCAGGGATTGCAGAGCGGCCGACAACGACCCCATCGATGCGCCCCGGCCCGCTTCACGGCGAATCAACGCCCAAGCGCGACGTGCTGCTCGATTCCATCCTCGAAGAAATCCGCATGCTCCGTCGCGAGCAGCAGCACGAGGACTTCTCCATCGCCCGACTCGCCGGCGCCGTCGCCCAGGCCTTCGCCCTCTGCTCGATCGGCTGGGGCCTCTTCGCCTGGATCGACGCCACCCCCGAAACACTCGCCGCCGCAGCCACCACGGCCACCATCCGCCTCCTCGCCGGCATCGGCTTCCAGCTCATGGCCCTGACCTGCTTCAGCGCCGCGCGGCGGTAATCGCGACAATTAGCTGACACGGTGGTCTCTATGCTTTATTGGATACTCATTTCAGTCGTCCTGGCATGCAACGGTTACGCGACCTTTCTGGTTCTCAAAGAGCCCGACGAGACCGCCCGTCGCGTGATACTTCAACTACTTCTTGTATGGTGTGTCCCATTCCTCGGAGCCGGATTGGTGATTCTCGTGCTGAATCTCGTAACCCGTACTCCACAAGATGCGGGCCAGGGATACGACGAGGAAAGATTTCCGCCGCCGGGCTTACCTGGCGGATACGGTTGATCGTCATGCGCCATTCGGCTTGCGAGCGACCGATTCCCTACCAAATGCTTTCCTCGCTCAGTGGAGCTTCCGCATTTATCGATCCTCAACCTTCAGCCCCATTCCCTTGCGGTCCGGCGACTGCGGGCGCTGCGGCGGCGTGTAAGGATTACTCTTCAATTCCTCCAGCATGTGCGCGATCGCCGCGTCCAGTTGGACGTCCTTTCCGCCCGCCATCTTGCCCGGGTCGTCGATCACCTCGATGTCTGGATCGACGCCGTGGCCTTCCACGCCCCAGGTGCCGTCATTCTCGTAAAACCCAAACGTGGGCACATTCGTGTCACCGCCGTCGACAAACGACGGATTGCCGCTGATCCCGACCAGCCCGCCCCACGTCCGCATGCCGATCAGCTTGCCCATCTTGTTAAACCGGAACAGCCACGGGAACATGTCGCCCCCGCTGCCCGCCAGCCCGTTGATCAGCATGCACTTGGGTCCCTGCTGCGCATCCGGCGGCCAGGGCCAGTCATTGCCGTCGCGCCGCGCCCAATAGTTCGTGTTCGGACGATTGAGCAGCTCGATGAACCGCGTGGGAATCTGCCCGCCGCCGTTCCACCGCTCGTCGATGATCAACGCCTTGCGATCGACCTGCCCGTAGAACTGACGCACCAGGTCGTTCTGTCCGTTCACTCCCGTGTCAGGCACATAGATGTAACCGACCCGACCGCCGGTCTTCTCGGCCACATAGGCCCGGTTCTTTTCGATCCACGCGCGATACCGCAGCCCCGCCTCGCTGCCCTCCGGCTTCACCACCACCTCGCGCGCCTTGTCGTCCAGCGTCGCGTTTTCGCTCACCGTCAGCGTCACATTCAGGCCGACCATCCCCTCCAGCGCTGACCACGGATCGCGCGCCTCATCGACCGGCACGCCGTTCACCGCCAGCAGATAGTCTCCCTCATTCACGACGCTGCCCGGCTGCTTAAGCGGACTGCGCGCATCGCTGTCCCAAGGCGCGCCCTCGTATATCTTCGTGATGCGATAGGCCCCGTTCTCCAGGGCAAAGTCGCAGCCGAGAAGCCCGACGGCGACGCTCGGCTCCTTCTCGCCGTCGCCCGAGCCGCGCACATACGCATGGCCCACGTTCAGCTCCGAAATCATCTCCCCGATGATGTAAGTCAGGTCCTCGCGCGATGAGCAGTCGGCCAGCATGACTTCGTACTGCTTACGAATCGCGGGCCAATCCACACCGTGCATGTTCGCCACATAGAAGAAGTCGCGGTGCAGTCGCCAGGCCTCCGTGAACATCTGCCGCCACTCGTCGCGCGGATCAACGTCGATCCCCATCCCCGCCATCGGCACGCCCTTCTCCAGCTTCTGATCCGCCGCCGCATCGACGATGTAGAACGACTTGCCCTCTTTGCGCACGATCAGCTTCTTGCCGTCGGCGCTGACGCCGTATCCGCCAACATCCGCCGCGACCGTCTTCTCCTCCTTCTTGTCCGCCTTCTCGTCGTTCATGTCGAAGAGCCGCAGCGACGCCTTGGCATCCGGTCGGCCACGCGCCCCCGAGCGAATGTAGAGCAACTGCCCCTTGTCATTTACCGACAGGCCGCCGAAGCTCCCGCGCTCGACCGGTAACTGAAACGCCCTCGCCTCGAAGCCGTCGAGGTCGATGACCACCGGCTTGTCGTCCTTCTTCTTGTCCTTCTTCTTATCCCCGTCCTTATCGTCATCCTCGTCCTTATCCTCGGCGTCGCCGTCATCTTCCTTGCCGTCGGCCTCCTTCTTTTCCTCGCCCTCGGCATCGTCCTCTTTGTCGCCGTCCTTCTTGTCCTTGGCGTCCTTCTCCTCCGGTTTCTCCTCATCGCTCTTCGGCGCCAGCGGAGACTTCACATCTTTCCGCAGCGGCACGGCATGCAACCGGTCCAACTCCGCATAGACCCACGAATTCCCCAGGTCCTCATAGATCGGCGACGAAAACTCACGATTACTCGCGAAATAAAGGAAGTCGCCCTTGCGATCGAACGTCGGCGACTTGTCGTTGAACATGCCGCTCGTGACCTGATGCTTCTCGCCGGTCTCGACGTTGTAAAGCCAGATCGCCCCCTGCAGGTTATCGCCCGACCGGGAGTACGCGATCCACCGAGAGTCGTGCGACCACGCCGCCCCCAGCCGATTCGTCCACGGGTCCTTATCAATCAGCTTCGTCGCCCCGGTCTCAATCTCGCACAGGTAAAGCGCGCCCGTCTTGTCCGCGAACGTGATGTGCTTCGAATCCGGCGACCAGTCATTCATGTACCGATAGCAGTTGCCGTCCGCCGTCACACGCCGCGACTCTCCCTTACCGTCCGCCGATCTCACATACACGTCATACTCGCCCGTCTCATCCGACAAGTACGCGATTTGCTTCCCGTCGGGGCTCCATACAGCGTCGCGCTCCGCAATGCCGCTCGTCCGCGTAAGTCGACGCGGCGCGCCCTCCTTCGCCGGAACCGTCCAGATATCGCCGCGCGCCTCGAACACAGCCCGCTTCCCCGTGGAAGAGATGTTCCACGACCCCACAAAATCCCCCGCATCGACCTGCTTCGGTCGAAGCTTCGGCCGATCGCCGGGAATATCCACCGTGACCGCCTTGCTGGTCTTCGTTCCAAGGTCCAGCAGGAAAAGCTCCGCGCCCTTCTGATAAACAATCTCCCCCTGTCCATTCGCCCCCGGCCCCATGGACGGCCACTTTACGTCATAATCGGCGATCTTCGTGACCTGCTCGGTCTTGCCGCTCGTCATGTCGTACGACCAGATATTCAGCCGATGCTCCGCCCCCGCGTCCGAAAGGTAATACACCGTCTTGCCGTGCCACATCGGCAGCGTATCAGTTCCCTCCCAGTTGGTGATCTTCTTCGACTCGTTCGTCTTCAAATTAAAGAGCCAAACGTCCGTCGCCATGCCGCCGCGATACCGCTTCCATGTGCGGAAGTCCCGGCTGTGCGGCGTGTAGGCCAGCCACGTGCCGTCATCGCTGATCGCACCATTCGCCCCATACGGCACCGGCACCTGTGTCGGCAGGCCGCCCGTGACCGGCACGGTGTAAAGCTGCTGCTGCCGAGGCAATCCCGCGAAGCCGCTGGTCATGTACAGTAGCCCGCCGTCCGGCGTCCAATCGCAAAGATGCTCCGTCGCCGGGTGATACGTCACGCGCTGCGAAACTCCGCCGCCCGTCGGAAGCGTGTACAGATCTCGATTGCCCTCGTAGTTGCCCACGAACGCAATCGTCTTCCCGTCCGGGCTGAACTTCGGCGCAAGCTCCTGCCCCGGAGGACCGGCCAGCGGAAGCGCGAGGCCGCCCTCGCGCGACACGATCCACAAATCATTCGCATAGGCGAAGACAATGTGCGTCGCGCTGACGTCCGGGAAGCGCAGCATCCCGGCGTGCGGACGATGCGCATCAGTCGGTGCCGCAGAGGCGACACTCGTTGCAAGAGCAAGAACGGCAAGATGAATCCGCAGGAATCGAGAAATCACGTATCTACCTCCAGGTATAAGTTTGCTACTTTTCGCCTCACAAGTGCTTCGTCACAATTGAATCTTCGGGCGGTACGGTCGTCTCGGCCGTACAGACGGGCGGGACGCCCGTACCACCAACCCGAAAAATCATCTGTGACAGACCACTAGCTCTGCCCACCACCTCGCCCGCAGCCTCGCGCGGGACCAAGTATCCTCACGCGGGGCAATATATCCTCGCGCGGGGCCACGTATCCTCACGCGGGGCAACATATCCTCACGCGGCTCCTCTGTAGCGCCACCCCTTGTGGGTGGCGAGGATGCGCGATCCCGACCACCCCGGGCAACACGACACCCTCGCAAATCCCTCTGCAACGTGGACTTGCACCGAATCGTCTGTAGATCGCCGTTTGGACAGATAAACACTAGACGACTTTCGGCCAAACGAGGGGTATCCTACGATTAAACGGCCGGAGGGTGAATCCCTTTCGGCAGGCAGCAAGAGACGAGAAAACGAGAAGCTCAATCGCGAGAGGAATCGCATGAGCCAAGAGCTGCGTAACGAAGCTCCCGACGCCGCCACGAGAAACCTCGCGGCGTTCGAGCAGATGGTATCGCTTCGGCTGTGCAATACTGATCTCGCGCGAGGAATTATCCGACTCGCAGTCATCGCAGCGATTGCACTAACCCAATCGGCATGCCTGCTGCCGATTCCACTGGCCATTTACCCAGAAGTAAAACCCGGAAGCGGAACGACGGTTGAAATTCTCGACGAATACGGGAAGCGCATCACCACGGAAGGCCTACTGATCATCAACCGCGATTACCGCGTCGACAAAATTCCAGGCGCGCCGTCGAACTCCATCGCCCACATTCGTAACGGCAGGGCGGCCATTTCCGCGGAGATGGCCATCAGCTCCACATGGAGCATTGTGGGAATCATGCCGTCTATCCTTGGCTTGATCCCCTTTGCAATGCCGATCACCGACAGCCACGCAGGCACGTCGACGGCGATCGTTCTCGTTCCCGGGTCGAATGCCGTGGTGCGCTACTGGCTCGAGACCGAGGAGCACAATCCGATGCGAATCCGCCTGATTAGGAATCCGGCGACGCAGGCCGAATCGTGGCAGGAGATTCTCGCGAGTCTGCGAGGCCGATACGACAAGCCAAAGCCCGGCAAGCAACTGGACCTGCGCTTCGATCACTATCACTACTGGAAAGCCCGCAACTTCATCGAAGCCGAACTCGCCCGCCTGCGCGCGGAACCCGGCACTGCAGATTCCGCAACCCCCACGACCCCGCCCACCGGCGTAGACCCGCGGAATCTGGCTCAACGGCAAGACTAATCGCTTCCCGGTCCCCGCGCATGACTGCGTTCGTCTAATCGCCCTTCCCAACGCCCCAATCATCTGCCTGGGCCTCGTCGCACGCCTCCGGGGCGCGCACATTGAGCAAACATGGTGAATGGAGGAAATTGTTCAACGACTCAATACTGCCGTCCGGCATTCAGCGATCGTGAGTCATCAACCGGCGGTCAGGATTCAGGCCCATGTCACCCAAAAACCACCCAAATCGCGACTCGCCCCAACTCGAGCCCGCCACAAGTGTTGGCACAATTCCCGCGAGGCTTGTGTCACCTTATGTCACCTTGCAAATCATCGAAGCCGCGCCCCATTCAGATGGGGATGAAAACTCGTTGCCCCGGCG
>Ga0268299_1000319_pt1 | contig 165374 bp, 121 predicted proteins | sample NOBtaG_FD_193484 | JGI IMG/M metagenome (GOLD analysis project Ga0268299, IMG submission 193484) | Activated sludge microbial communities from bioreactor in Nijmegen, Gelderland, Netherland - NOB reactor | ecosystem: Engineered > Bioreactor > Aerobic > Activated sludge | place: Netherlands... | reverse complement strand
GGGGGCGGTCTGCGCGCATCCCGCAGCCCTGGACCCGCAACGACAGTCAGACTGTGCACTGCGGCCGACAACTATTACTCATGCAATATGCGGGCTAGGGGCCAGCGCGCCCCGATTTCTCGTTTCCAAGATTTCGCCGAACCGAATAGGTGGGGTGCCTGCATTCTGGATCCCTACGCAATGGCTCGCGCGGGACTCGCAGTTACGCTTTCGTTGGTCCGCGAGGGCGCGCTACTCACACTCTTTTTCCGTACCTTCAGGAGCTACGACCGTCTTTACTGTTGTCGATCTCAAGGTCTGGCAATTGTCCGCCACTACCGGGCTCAGAGAACGGTACCGGTTGGAGCGATACCAGTGAATCCAAACCCTTCCAGAACTCATCGCGTACCTGCCTTGTCGAAGCACTCCAAGCCGGTACCAAGTACCTTTTCTGGTTCCGTCCGCCATGTCATGGCACGGGCAGCTCAACCCCGGCGCCGCCGTTGTAGAGCGCTTGGATCTCGCCGTCGGACAGTGCTCGCGACCACAGGGCGATTTCGTCCAGTCGACCGTTCATCGGGAACGGGAACGGAGGATCATTCCGCTTGCCGATCAACACCGGCGTCGTTACTTCGGGATAGGCGAACGAATTGGTGGTGGATGCAACCGATGTGCCATCCCAGAAGATGCGGTACGAGGTCCCGCCCTGCCGTCGGACCACGACGTGGTGCCAAACGCCCGCAGTCGCGATCGGCGGCGTATCGAGGTTGAACCCCGGGCCGTTAAACGACGCCAGTCGAAGCCTCTGGTTGTCAATCTTGGTGAGTGTCCAGCCCGGTCCGCAACACCCGATCCATTTCTCGATGAGCAGTTGTTCTCCCGACACCGTGTTATGGTTTACCCAGACCTGGATGGTGTAATCCGAATTCGTCCAACTCAGTTCCGGGTCATCCGCCGTCCGCCGGGCGTAATTGCTGGCGTTGCCGTTCAGGCTGAGCGCGCTGCCGAACAGGCCCATGCCGTAACCTGCGGCGCCGAACAAGGCGACATCGCGCAGGTTTCCGGAGGAATCCAAGCCGTCACCGTCGAACTTCCAGTAGGCCTCCAGGTTCGCCAAAATGGGATCCGGCGCAATCATCAGACTGAACCCCGCGAAGTCCTGCAGATCCACGTCGCCGTCATCGTCGGCGTCGAATGCCTGCAGGCAGCGTTCGATGCACGCGGCGGCGGTCGGCGCCGGCGGCAGGCCGGGCCCGTTCAGGCAGTCCACAAAATACGGTTGGTCGTTCAGCGAAACCACGCCGTCATCGTCATAATCACCCGGAGGTACCGGTTCGCAGTCATCCGGAACGCTATTGGTGTTGCAGTCGCTTCCCAACAGTTCGCACACGTCCGGAGTGCCGTTGGTATTGCAATCGGCGAACACCTCACATTCGTCCGGCGTACTGTTGATGTTGCAGTCGCCGCTGGTGCCCGCGGCAACGTCGCATTCGTCCAGGACCCCGTTGGAGTTGCAGTCCGTAGCCACCGGCTCGCATTCATCCGGCACCGCATTGACGTTGCAATCCATGCTGCTTCCACTGGCGATATCGCAACCGTCGTCGACGCCGTTCACATTGCAGTCGACGGAGCTTTCGCACTCGTCCGGAATCCCGCCGTAGTCGCAATCACTGCTCGTACCGTAGATAATGTCACAGCCATCGAGCACGCCGTTGGTGTTGCAATCCGCGGCGGCTGCAATCAGGGCGATGCCCGAAAAGCCGCTGTCACTGGGGCCTCCGACAATGAACTGAACGCCGGTTCCGTTCAGATCGGCACGCTGCACTCCGCCGGGCAACGGCCCGCGGCGCGTCCAGTACATTTTGCCAGCCGATACGTTCAGCGCGATGTCTTCATATGTGGAGAAGCCGCCCGGGCTTGCGACGAGTTGACTGCCGCTTCCGTCCAGGTTGGCGCGTTTGACGCCATGGGTGTGCTCGACCCAGTATAGCTTTTCCCCAGCGAGGTCCAAAGCGATGGCGCTGGGTGTAGATTGGATGGTCGGGGCGACGACCAAGTCCACCGTTCCGCCTGAACCGTCGAGGTTTGCACGTTGGATGAGATATGCTGGACCTCCGAATCCACCGCTGCGGCTCCAGTAGATGTGGCTTTCCGCCGGATCAAGCGCGATTCCGTAGTAGCCGGAAATGCCAGACGAATACAGCGTTTCAACGGCGGTACCGTCCAGATTGGCTCGGGCAATTCCGCCGGATCTAGTCCAGTACATACGCCCTGCAGCCGGATCCATCGCGATGCTTCTGGCTCCAGGACCAGCGCTGAGCACCAGGTCTTCCACGTCGCTGCCGTCGAGGTTTGCCCTCTGAATCTTGTCCGTGGAGGAATCCACCCAGTAGACCTTACCCGCAGCGCGGTCCACGGCGATCCCCCGGGGAAGACTCAACCCAGTCTCAATTACGTCTTCGGCGTTCTGGCCGTCGAGGCCGGCCCGGGAAAGCCGGTCGAGGTTGTCGTTGGTCCAGTAGATTCCGCCGGCCATGTCGCATTCGTCCGGCAGGCCGTTGCCATTGCAGTCGCTGCTCACGCCGTCGCGCACGTCGCATGCATCCGGCACGCCATTCCCATTGCAGTCCGCGCCGGTGGGGCCAAACGGTTCGCAATCGTCGGGCACGCCGCTGTCGTCACAATCGAACTCGCAGTCGTCGGGCAATTCGTTGGCGTTGCAATCCCCGCTGGAGCCCGCGGCGATGTCGCAGTCGTCAAGCACTTCGTTGGCGTTGCAGTCCGTGCCCGTCCCAGCAGTCAGTTCGCAGGCATCGGGCACATCATTGGCGTTACAGTCCTCGCTCGTGCCGGCGGCAAGTTCGCAATCATCGGGTACGCCATTCGCGTCGCAGTCGTTCACCTGCTCCACGAGCGACAAGTCGTCGTAATAGACGCTGGATGCGCTGTTAGCAAACAGATCCAGCGCCGCGAAGTTCAGTGCTCCGCCGCCGCTGGCCCCCTCCGTCCAGCTCTTGGTCAGCAGTTCGACGCCGTCGTAGAAAAACGTCTGGGTGTCGGCATCCAGGTCGATCTCCACGCCCAACGGGACCCAGGCGCCGGTGATGTACGAACCCACCGGCAATCCCTCGGGATCGGAGACAATCTGGCCGGTCGCAGCGTCAAACACCAACTGAGTTGACCAGTTGTACGGCCCGCCGTCGTTGTAGGTGTTCAGCAGGATGAAGTTCGATGCGCCGCTGTACCAGGACGGAATGTACTGCCACGCGGTCAGCGACCAGCGTCCCGCAGTGACGCCGGAGAATTCCTGCACCAAGTCGGCGTCGCTACGGATATCCACCGCGTACGGCAGGCTGTGGCGTTCGTCGGAGGACACTTCCGCGTCGAACGCCGGGTTGTTGTCCCAGCCTTTCCAACCGCCCTGCCCGTGAATTGAGCTGCCCTCGGCGTAGCCGTCGAACCGTTCTGCGAACCACGTTTCACCGATTGCGCAGGTATCGGGCGTGCCGTCATCGTCGCAATCGGGTTGACAGACGTCGGGCACGCCGTCGAGATCGCAGTCGGCTGCCCCGGCGGCGATATCACACGCGTCGGCAACACCGTTCTCGTCGCAGTCCGGCCCAAATAGGTCATGAACATACGCGGCCCCCGCATCGGTGAAGATGCCGTGATTGTGATAGGGCGCAGCAACCAGGGCGGCGCCGTTGCCGATGGCGACCGCGAAGCCGAACAAGTCACCCGCCACGGCATCCGTCGCGGTAAATTTGGAGCTCTGCTGCCAAAATCCGGCAGACTCTCGGAACACATAGGCGGACCCACTGTCCAGTCCCCCGTCGTCATCCAGGATCGCCCCGACGAGAGCGGTGTTGCCGCTGACCGAGACGCTGACGCCGAATTCATCACCCGCCGCGCCGTCGGCCGCGGTAAGCTTCGCGATCTGCTGCCAGACGCCGCCGACTTCGCGGAACACGTACGCCGAGCCGCTGTTTGGGCCGGCGTCGTCGTCGAAATAAGCGCCCACGACGGCTGTTTCACCGGTGAGCGACACACTGATGCCGAATAGGTCGCCGGCTGCGGCATCGGCGGCGGTGAGCTTAGCGATCTGTTGCCAGACTCCACCGACCTCGCGAAAAACGTAGGCCGATCCACTCGCGGACCCAGCGTCGTCGTCACCGCTCGCCCCCACAATGGCCGTGCCCTCACTGACCGCGACGCTCACACCAAATTGTTCAGTCGACGTGGCGTCGTCGGCGGTTAACTTGCCGATCTGCTGCCAGACGCCACCGATCTCTCGGAACACGTACGCCGAGCCGCTGTCTGAGCCGGCGTCGTCATCGAGTGAAGCACCGATGATGGCCGTGTCGCCGGCGAGCGCCACGCTCGTGCCGAACTGGTCGTCTGCGGCGGCATCGGCAGCGGTGAGCTTGGCGATCTGCTGCCAGACTCCACCGACCTCGCGGAACGCGTACGCCGATCCGCTGTTCGATCCGCCGTCGTCGTCCTGCGCCCCGACGATGGCGGTGTTTCCGCTGAGCGAGACGCTGCGGCCGAAGAAATCGTTCGCCGCGGCGTCAGCCGCGGTCAACTTGGCGATTTGTTGCCACACCCCATCGACTTTTCTAAAGACATACGCCGATCCCCTGTCCGACGCGCCCTCCCCGGGCGCTCCAATGACCGCAACGTGACCGCTGATCGCGACGCTCAATCCAAAAAAGTTATCAAAGTCAATGTCATTCGCGATCAGCTCAGTAGACTGCTGGGGGCAGCCATCAGGCACGCTGTCGCCGTCGCAATCCTCGTTGGTTCCGGCGCTGATGTCGCAGGCGTCCGGCACGCCATTGGCGTTGCAGTCGGCGTCGCACTCGTCGGGGACGCCGTTTCCGTCGCAATCCAGATTCGAGACAAGGTCGATGCCCCAGGGCGCGTCGATGCCCGCGAGCACGGTCTCGGGGTTCGTTCCGTCCAAGTTGGCGCGCCTGATGTGGTCGAGGGCGGAATCTGTCCAGTATAGCTTTCGGGCAGTGAGGTCGAGTACGAGACCCCGCGGACCGTTCAGGCTCGTCACCAGGGTTTCTACGTCGCTTCCATCGAGGTACGCGCGCTGAATCGTGTTCGCCGAATCGTTGGTCCAGTACATCCTGCCGTCGTCGCCATCGATGGCGAGCGCGTAGGCGTTGCCCGAAGCTCCGCAGACGCCGCAGGTGGTGAGGTCCAACAACACCTCACGGTTCGTACCGTCAAGATCAGCCCGTTCGATCGTGCGCGTGCCCAGGTCCGTCCAGTAGAGCTTCGCCGCTCCGTTGTCGACTTCAACCGCCTGCGGATTGTTGAGTCCACTGACCACGACCTCGGACGCCGTACCGTCGAGATTGGCGCGATGGATACTCGCCGCGGAACCGCTCCAGTAGAGTTTTCCGATATCCGTCGCGATCGCCAGGTCATCCACCACGTTGACGCCGGTGCGAATATCCTGAATGTCACTCCCGTCGAAATCGGCGCTTTGTATCTTGCTGGTCGTCAGATCCGACCAGTACACGCGCTGGCCCTGGCGGTCCACCACAATGCCCTTTGGGCCGGACAGGCCGTCGGCGGAGGTCACAATGTTCTCAACGCCGGCGCCGTCAAGGTTTGCGCGGGAGATGCTGTCCACCGTTCCGTTCAACACCCAGAACATGAGACCAGTCGCGACAACCTCACAGGAGTCCGCCAGTCCGTTGGTATTGCAATCGGCCGCCGCGGGACTGCTGCAGTCGGCCGGCTCGGCGAGAATCTCCAGCGCGAAATCCCGTCGCGTGCCCGGCGACAGGCCGTCGCAGCCCCCGGTGTTGCCGAAAGCGTCGATCCAGTCATGCCACCCGATAAGTGGGAAAATCTGCTTGGCAAACTCCCCATAGCTCTCCTCGGCCAGCAACAGCGCCGTCTGGCCGACGAATAGCCGGTTCATGACCGGCTGCACCTCGAGCCAGAGCCTCCGTCCGTTGGGCAGGATCAACTGGTTGGGGTCAAACGCAATATCGATGCGAAACTGCGCCGTTCCTGGCGAGTCGTCGTTGGCTGCGATGCAGGGCGTGAGTGCAGATCCACTGGACGAGAACGTGGTGAGGGTTTCGGAAAAGAGCATACCGCCTGGTACAGTGGCAATATGGCCGCCGTCATCTAACGGCCTGCCGGCTGGCTGGCCGTTGTCGTCGGCATAAACCGTGACGGTGATTCCATCAAAGTCCACGACGGGATTGGGCGTGTGGCTGGAATGCACGTTGAAATAGCGGATGTAGACGGTAATTTGCGTCACCACGCAGGCCCCGCTAGTCGAGGAAGGCAACTCAAAATCGTCGGCTGCTCCCGCGGCCCACTGGTGATCTGGTGCATATTGACTGGGTGGAGTGTTGAAAGCGTCGAGCACCTGACCGTTGGCGAACCCACAGCCGGGCGGCTGGCACGCCGCCAAGGGCAGGTCCGGCGCCAGCGGGCCGCAGGTCGCGTTGGGGTAATGCACGCCGTTGGACCCGGCGCAATCCACCTCATCGAGATCACCGAGGCAGGCGCCCGTATGGTCGCAGCACGCCGACTCGCCGGCCCTGACTGCGCTAGTGGTCGAGCCCGTCACGACGGCACCTCGCGCGGCATCGTCGGGACCAGCGCCGCCTGAAGTTACCTCGAACGACAGCAAGGTGGGAGGAGCCGTCTCCCGTTCGGTGACCTCGGCATCACGCGCGATACGCGGGTCGGTTCCGGAGAACGCCGGCAGCCCCCAGAGCACAGTGCAGGCAACGAGCAGCCGCACCAGGCAGCGCCTGAGCCGGACAAGGGCGGGCACAACTTCGCAATAGTGGCCCACGTTGACCTCCCTGCTAAAAACCTCAAGCGGCGTGGCTGCGGACGAACCGGTCGTCCCGGGAACAGCCACGAAAGCAAACTTCCAAATGGGCCTCGACTGACCGACGGTACTGGTGACAACCGTTCCGCCGAATCACGGCGCAAAGGCCTCCAGGAACGCGCTGGCATCCTGCAGATCCACATCCAGATCGGCGTCCCCGTCGAACGCGCTCAGGCAGGCACTCACGCAGGCTGGCGCCACCGGCGGGGTTGCGCCTGGTCCGCCCAGGCACTCGCCAAAGCGCTGGTAGTCGTCCAAGTCCAAGTCGCCGTCCGCATCGAAGTCGAAGTTGGCAATCACTTCGCACTCGTCGGGCGTTCCGTTTGCGTTGCAGTCTGTGAATGCCTCGCAGTCGTCCGGCGTGTCGTTGGTGTTGCAGTCTGCGTCGCACTCATCCGGCACGCCGTTGGCGTTACAGTCGTTGCCGGCCAGCTCGCACTCGTCCGGCACGCCGCTGGCATTGCAGTCCGCGAACGCTTCACAATCGTCTGGCGTACCGTTGGTGTTGCAATCCGTGTCGCACTCGTCGGGTACGTTGTTGCCGTTGCAATCGGCTGCGCTCACCGTGATCGCCACGCCGCGGGGATTGTCGTTCGTGCCCGGGGCGTACACGTTCTGAATGCCGCTGCCGTCCAGGTTGGCGCGCTGAATCCGGTCGAGGCCCGAATCAGCCCAGTAGATCTTGCCCGCGAGCGGATCGAGGGCCAGCCCAACGGGTTGGGATTGACCAACGACGATCGTCTGCACGTTGCTGCCGTCGAGGTTGGCCCGGCGGATGGTCGCGCTGTCGTTGTCCACCCAGTACATGCGGTTGTCGGCGGGATCCAGGGCGATGCCGCGCGGGTCGGTGACGCCGATTGTGACCAGATTCTCCACGTTGGAGCCGTCAAGATTGGCGCGCTGAATCCGGTTGGCCCCGTTGTCAGTCCAGTACATCTTGCCGGCGCCCACGTCCAGGGTCAGACCCCGCGGACTGTTGAGGCCGGTGGTGACGAGATCCTGGGGTGCGGTCCCGTCAAGATTGGCCCGCTGGATCTTCAGCGTGGAGTCGTCAGTCCAGTACAGCTTGCCGCCTGCTGAATCCACCGCGACACCCGCCGGCGCAACCAGCCCGGGAACGAGCAGGTCCTCGACGTTGCTGCCGTCGAGGTTGGCCCGCTGGAGCTTGAAGGTGCCCCGGTCCGACCAGTACATCTTGCCGCCGAGCGGATCGACGGCAATGAAATCAGGAACATTCAGCCCGGTGACCAGGGTCTCTACGTCGGTGCCGTCCGGGTTGGCGCGCTGGATGCGATCGCTGTTCTGATTCGTCCAGTAGACCTTGACCGGTCCGACCAGCTCCTCTTCGTCGGGAATGCCGTTGGAGTTGCAGTCGTCCTCCGCCGGCTCGCACTCGTCAGGAACGTCGTTCGCGTTGGCGTCCGCGCTGGTGCCGGAGGCGATGTCACATTCGTCAGCGATGCCGTTGCTGTTGCAGTCGGTGAAGGCCTCACAATCGTCCGGCGTACCGTTGGAGTCGCAATCGACGTCGCACCCATCTGGAATGCTGTTGGAATTGCAGTCGTTGCCGTCCAGCTCGCAATCGTCGGGGATGCTGTTGGCGTTGCAGTCATTGCCGTCCAACTCGCAAACATCCAGCACGCCGTTGCTGTTGCAGTCGTTGCCGGCCAGCTCGCATTCGTCGATGAGTCCGTTCGTGTTGCAGTCATCGAGATCCGTGCAGTCGTCCGGGACACTGTCCAAGTTGCAGTCCGGGTCGCACTCGTCCGGCACACCGTTGAAGTTGCAGTCGTTGGCGACCAGCTCGCACTCGTCCGGCACGCCGCTGGTGTTGCAGTCGGCGAAGGCTTCACAGTCGTCCGGCGTCGCGTTCGCGTTGCAGTCCGGGTCGCACTCGTCGGGAACGCCGTTGGAATTGCAGTCGTTGCCGGCCAGTTCGCATCCGTCGGGAACGCCGCTGCTGTTGCAGTCGTCGAAAGTCTCGCACGCATCCGGCACCAGGCTGTCGTCGCAGTCCGCGCTAGTCCCGGCGGCGATGTCACAGTCGTCCGGAGCGCCATTGCCGTTGCAATCCGCGGCCTGCACCACGAATACGTACGCCGAGCCGCTGTTCAATCCGTCGTCGTCGTCGTTGTGTGCTCCTATGACGGCTGTGTTTTCGCTGATCGCGACGCCGTTGCCGAACAAGTCGTTCGCCGCGGCGTCATCGGCGTTCAGCTTAGCAATCTGCAGCCAACCACCGCCGATCTCGCGAAACACGTACGCCGAGCCGCTGCTTGTCCCACTATCGTCGTCGTTCTCCGCACCAACAATCGCGGTGTCCCCACTGATCGCGACGCGGTCGCCGAAGTTGTCGCCCGATGCCAAGTCGGCGGGGATCAGCTTGGCTATCTGCTGCCACGTTCCCCCCACCTCCCGAAACACGTAAGCTGAACCCCCGCTTGCCGCGCCACCAGTGGTATCCCACGGCGCGCCAATGATTGCCTCACTTCCGCTGAGCCAGATGCTTGATCCGAAACGGTCAAAAGCGGCAGCATCGGCGGCGGTGAGCTTGGCAATTTGCTGCCAGACTCCGCCGATCTCGCGGAACACGTACGCCGACCCGCTGACGGTCCCGGCGTCGTCGTCCTGGTACGCTCCGCAAATGGCTGTGGTTCCGCTGATCGCCACGCTGAAACCGAAGAAGTCGTCCGCCGCGGCGTCACCTGCGGTAAGCTTGGCGATCTGTTGCCACACGCCGCCGTTCTCGCGGAATACGTACGCCGACCCGCTGTTCGATCCGCCGTCATCATCCAGATGCGCACCGACAATGGCTGTGTTGCCGCTGATCGCGACGCTATTGCCGAACAAGTCGCTCGCCGCCGCATCGTCGGCAGTGAGCTTGGCGATCTGCTGCCAGACTCCGCCGATCTCGCGGAACACGTATGCCGACCCGCTGTTCGATCCGTCATCGTCGTCGTTGAACGCTCCGCAAATGGCCGTGGCGTCGCTTATGGCGACGCTGCGGCCCAAGGCATCACCCATGGCCCCGTCAGCGGCAGTGAGCTTGGCGATCTGCTGCCACGCGCCGTCGAACTCGCGGAACACGTACGCTGACCCGCTGCCTGACGCGCCGTCGTCGTCAAGGTGGGCACCGATGATGGCCGTATTACCGCTGATGGCCACATCAAAGCCCAGGTTGTCGCCGGCGGCAGTGTCGATGGCGACGATTTTGGCGGTTTGCTGACTTCCGAGCAGTTCACATTCGTCGGCCACGCCGTTGCTGTTGCAGTCCACATCGCACGCGTCCGGCACGCCGTTAGAGTTGCAGTCGGCGGCGAGGTTCATGGCGAGCTCGCAGGCGTCTACCAGGCCGTTGCCGTCGCAGTCGCCCGGCGGATACTCGCAGACGTCAGGAACGCCGTTGCTGTCGCAGTCGCCGCAGGCCAGATCCCCGGCGCAATCCGCGATCTCGCACGCGTCAATCAGGCCGTTGGCATTGCAGTCGACCGGTGAGGAATGCAGGGCGAACGCCCGCGGATTGGTCCAACTGCCGGTCAGCACGTTCTCGATGCCTGTGCCGTTCAGGTTCGAACGGTAAATGCCGCCTGGCTCTAGCCAGTACAGCTTGCGGCTGGGCACGTCGATTGCGATGCCGACGTCGGCGCCCAGCGCGGAGCTAATCACAATCTGCTTACCGGAACCGTCCATGTTCGTGCGTATGATTCTTCGGGCGGTGGGGTTTGACGAGCTCTGGTAGACGAACAGTTTTGCGCCCACCGGATCCACCGCAATACGCGAGTTGGACAAACCAAACTCGTTGGGCACGACGACGCCGCAGTTTGCGCCGTCCAGATCAGCGCCAAAAACGTGGCCGACAATCCAATACACTCGCCGTCTGACCGGGTCGAGGGCCAGTTCGCCGCCGTCCAGCACCCAGCAATCTTCGCCGTTGTCCGTAAGCACAGTCTCAATATTGCTGCCGTCGAGATTCGCGCGGTAAATGGACAAATCATGGATCCAGTACATCTTGCCGCGAAGCGCATCCACGGCAATCCCGGTTGGATTGTCAAATGGAGGACTGAAGATCACGTCTTCCTGGCCAGAGCCGTCGACACTCGCCCGACGAATGCTCGCTGCGGCTCCCGCCGTTCCGACCGACCAGTAAATACGCTCGGACAGCGCGTCGACCGCCATGCTCAGCGGCCCAAGACTGATGCCGGGAATCACCGCCTCCGGCGTCACCGACTGCGCCTGCAAGCGCCAGATCGTTCCCGATAGTAGACTGCCCTCGCCCCAGTACATGCCCTGGGGGCTGGCCACCTCGCACTCGTCGAGTGCGCCGTTCGTGTTGCAGTCATCGCTGGTGCCGCCGATGACGTCGCATTCGTCCAGCACGCCGTTCGTGTTGCAATCATCGGAGTCCTCACACTCGTCGGGCGCTCCGTTGGCGTTACAGTCGCTGCTCGTGCCGCTCGCGATGTCGCAGATGTCCTGCACACCGTTGCTGTTGCAATCGTCCGCGGGCTCGCACTCGTCCGGAATGCCGTTGGCGTTGCAGTCCGCTCCGATCGTGCCCGCGACGATTTCGATAGCCAGATTAAACGTTTGCCCGGACGTGTTCCAAGTGACGCCCGGGGCCTGCGCCGCCCAAGCGCTTCCGACCAGGCCGCTGCTGTACGTCGAGCCCGACCAGAAAAACGTGTCGCCGTCGCCGGTCGTATCGTTGAAGATCTCCACCCAGTAGTCCCCGGCGCCCAGACTCACCGGCGCGGCCAGATCGAGCGCGATCGCCCATTCATCGACGCCCGCGATCGTGAATCCGCTCAGGGTGCGCACTGCCGGTACGCTCAACTGGGTCGAAACAGCCGCGCCCGGGGATCCTCCGCCGTCCGCGTGGAAGATGACCGTGAAGTCGTCCCCCGGCGGCGTGTTATCCGGATAGTACCCGCCCCACAAGCGGATCTGCTCGATCGTCGCGGGCGAAAACAGCGTGAAGCGCTGAGCGCGCACCGAGACGGCGCCGAATGGGTTAAGATCCACATCGGTGAAATATCCATTCCCGTGGCTCGCCGGGTTGGACAGTACCACGTTGGGTTGCGCGCCCTCCGCAGTCTCCACCTCGTCAGGGATGCCGTTGTTGTTGCAGTCGCCCGCGCCCGAGCAGTCGTACACCCGCACGTCGTCGACGTACCACCCGTCAATGCCCGTGCAGCCGTCCTTGCCCAGTACAAAGCGAATGCGGATGGTTTCGCCGCCGCTCACCAGTCCGCCCAAATAAACCAGCGACGTGCCCCACTGGCCGCCCGAGCCGGTGAACGCTTCCTGACCCGCCAGCGGGTTGCTGTTGCCCTGGCCGGCTGTGAACAGCTTGCGGTTGTACGCGTTGTAATAGAACGCGGATGCGGGCAGCAACTGCCACGCGCCGGCATTGACGCTGATCCAGACGTTTCCACCGTCCCAGTTGGGTTCCGAATCCAAAAAGTGCGTGAACGCCAGCGTTGGGAAATCAAGCAGCGCAGGCAGATTGATGAACGGGCTGTCCAGGTTCACAACGCCTGTTTCGTCCGGGTCGTATGCACAGGAACTATTCAGGTCGGCGCCGAACGCGGCGGACCCCGCACGCTCAAACGGCAGGTCCGCGGTCGTAATCCAGTCGTACGGCGTGGGCATGACGCTGTGCGAGAGCGACCAGCCGGTCAGGCCGGATTCAAAATCCTCGTCGAAGATGACGATTTGCGCGCCGCACTCAACCGGCGGCGTCGAATCAAGCACCTGTGGCTCGTCCCCGCAGCGCCCGGGCGTGTTCATCTCCTCCGCCAGCAGCGCCTCGTCCACTTCGATCGCGTCAGCCGCGGTGAATGCGCTCGCTGAAGGCGCGCCGGTGCGCGGGTCGTTCGGCGTCGTCCCCACCAGGTCAGCAGCCGCCTGGTTGAACGCCCAGTAGGCGTCCTCGAAATCGGAACCCGAAGTCATGTAGAAAGTCAGCGCGCGATACCAGACCGCGCCGGCTTTGATCGGCCCGATGCCCGTCACCGTGTAGCCGTTGAACGACTTGCCGTCGGTCAGGATGGCGAAGGCGTGGTTGGGCACGCCGCTGCCCGAGTGAACCCCTCCGTTGTCGACGTTGGAGCAGGTCTGCAGTGCGCTGCTCGCCCGGTCGGGGTCTCCCATGCACGTAGGGTCCCACATGTCCCGGATCGCCCCGCCGAACGCCAAGGCGTCCTCGCCCACCAGCCAGCGCACGCCGTCCGCATGCGCCGGTGAGAAACTGCACGCTGAACGGGCGTTGTTGGGCGCGTCGAGCCCAGCACCGGTGGCGTGCGCCGGCCAGGTCGGTGGTCCGCCGATCACGCCGACGAATGCCGCGTCGCCGTTGAACAGGTCGATCACTTCGCCGAACACGTCGGAGAACGATTCGTTCAACTGCCCCGGCTGATTCTGGTAGATCAGTCCGTTGGAAAACGAAGTTACGCCGTGCGTGAGTTCATGGCCGACAATATCGTCGGTGACCGTGCCGTCGCAGAACACCATCTGCAGCAAGAAATCGGTCCAGAACGCATTCGGGCAGGTCGGGGCGGTGGAGTCGACCGTCGCCACCATCGTCAGGCCCGCGTCGTCAATGCCGTCACGCCCGAACGCGCGGTCGAAATAATCGTACGTGTCGCCGTAGTAATCGTACGCCGCATCCTCGTCGTAGACGCCCGTCGCCGGGTCGCCCTCCGCCCGCACCAGCACCCCGGGTAACCCGGGGCCGCTTCCGCCGTCGTAGATCTCTCGATCGCGCGCGTGCTGAATCAGGCTCCACTGATCCAGCACCTCGCCGTTGTGAGCGTCGATCAGGAACGCCTCAGCCACCCCGCGCGCCGCGTCCACGAGATCGAGATGCCACGCCAGGCGTTCACCGCGCGGCGGATCGCCATACCAACCGGGATCCACGATCGTCAGTTCGCTGTTGGCGACCGTCGGACTCACCGCCATCAGGTGGGCGCGGGCGATCGTCGCCGCCGCCTCGACACCAAGCGCCGGCTGATCGTTCAGCTTGCCGGTAAGCGGAAAAAAGTCGCCGTTGACCGCGCGGATACGCCCGGCTGCGTCCTGGTGTACCTTCAGTTCCCCAGTGAACACGGGCACGCCGCGGTACACCTGCCGGTACGTGGTGTGTACGTGCCCCAGCGCGTCGGTGCGCGCGCGTTCCAGTCGAAGCTCATCCCCCGGCTGCGTGACGCCGAACAGCGCTCCGTGCTGCACAAAGAAGTCCAGCGGCGTCGCCTGCGCCCGCCCGGCGCCCGGTCGGATGGGAATAGCCTCACCGTCCCTTGGCGTGACGAAGCTCGCCAGCCCGGTGACCGCCGACCGCCGCACGGTCAGCCCGTCCGGATCGGCCCCTCGGGCGACCTCCGCGGCGCACATAGCTGCGCCCGCGCCGACAATCACCACGAACCCGCTCCAGAACGCCCGATCCAACGCTGTGTTACTGTTCATGCGCGATGCCTTTCAGTCACGATGGGTTGGGGCTGCCGGCGCGGTGTCCGCGCGCAGAAATCGCGCTGTCTTTCGCAACCGATTTAGAGCCGCGTTCGTGAAGGAGTTGAACCACCGATATCACGACGCGGGACGACCCGAAACTCCAATGTTACGAATCTGCCCAGACCCGTTCAATCTCAAACGCCCAGAGCTCGCGTGTACTGCGGCCCCGCGATCGTTGCCGACAAACCCAATAAGCCGAATTGTGCAACGGTCGACCATCGGCAATGGCCTGCAAGCACGCGGTGATCTTGGACTGCTGGTCATCCTTCGTCGCGCTGGCCTGCCCCCGATCCGGGTGAAGGGTTGGACCCCTCTCCGTACAGTGCCCGTAGCGCCGTCGCGCCCGGAAATGGACGCTGAAATTCCGCACTGCTGCGGCGGGTCTGCTCGAGGGAGGGGGTGAAATGTGTTGTTTCGAACCGCTAAACCCTGTAGAATCCGGGAGTTACCGTCGACGGGCCGGGCCGCGTGGCCACAAATGTCCACCTCCGAAGGAATCTGTGGATCGTCGGGCGCATGTCGCGTGAAACCACCCAGCCATCACTGCTCCTGCGCCTGCGCGACCCGACCAATGAGGATGCCTGGCGCGAGTTCGAGGCCAAGTATCGCGATCTGGTGCTTGGGTATTGCCGACGCTGCGGCCTTCAGCCGGCGGATTGCGACGACGTGCAGCAGCTTGTATGGATGCATCTGTCCAAAGGGATGCGCGGCTTTGAATACAACCCGCAACTTGGCCGTTTTCGTGACTATCTCCGCCGCGTCGTCCGTAACGCGATCGCCCGGCATTTTTCCCGTCCAACTCCGGCTGACCTGGCGCTAGATACAGCGATGCTTGCGGTCACGCCCAGCGGCGATACCGACTCCGACCAGGAATGGGAGGCCGAATGGGTCGATCATCACTACCGCTTGGCGATGGAGACGGTTCGCCGGACGTTTGACAACCGCAGCGTGATGATCTTCGAACGGCTCGTTGCGGGTGAAACGGTGGCCAGCCTGGCTGCGGCGTTCTCCACCACGGATCAGGCCGTGCACAAAATCAAGCAGCGCATTCGCGAGCGGATGACTTCGCTCATCGACCGGCAGATTCGCGAAGAGGACGACCCTGACACCTGAGGTTGCGGCCGCACAGTCCAAGGTCAATCCGTCGAGTTACCAGGCAGCGCATGACGATGCCGTCGACCAGTCCGAATGGCTTCGAATTCGAGCGACCCGATGAGGAATGGCTTTCCCGGGTCCGCAGCGCCTTGCGCCCTCGTAGCCAGGATATCGACGACAACATCTTGCCGCAGGACGGTGGCGGTCACACTGCCGGTGCGCGGCTTGGCGCTTACGAGCTGATTCGCCAGGTCGGCGTCGGCGGCATGGGCACGGTCTGGTTGGCGCGGCGCGCGGACGGTCTGTTCGATCGCGAGGTCGCCATCAAGCTCATCAAGCGCGGGATGGATACCGATGCCGTGGTGCGCCGCTTTCGCACCGAGCGGCACGTGTTGGCCACCCTCGTGCATCCGCACATCGCCCGGCTCTACGACGGCGGCTCAACACCCGACGGACGCCCGTTCCTGGTGATGGAGTATGTCGAGGGCCTGCCAATACTCGACTACTGCGAAACGCGTGGTCTGAACATGGAGGAGCGGCTGCTGCTGTTTCGTACGGTCTGTCACGCGGTCGATTACGCGCATCGTCGCCTGATCCTGCACCGCGATCTGAAGCCGAGCAACATCCTGGTCAAGCCGGATGGCACGCCGGTGCTGCTTGATTTCGGTATTGCCAAGTTGCTTGACGAAAGTGGGGGTGACGCGCTGGTGAATACCTCCACCGACGTACGCGCGCTGACGCCACTCTATGCGAGTCCGGAGCAGGTTCGCGGCGAACGTCTGACCACCTCAACCGATGTTTATTCGCTGGGCGTGGTGCTCTACCAGTTGTTGACCGGGCGGTCGCCGTATCAACTGGACCTTGGCACGCACAGCGAGATCGAGCGGGCGGTGCTCGCGCAGGACGCGCCGCGTCCGAGCCAAGCCATTCTACAGCGGGACGATCTTTCTCCGGCCCAATCGCGTCGGCTCCACAGCCGATTGCGCGGCGATCTGGACACGATCGTGATGGCTGCGCTGGACAAGGACATTGGCCGGCGCTACCCATCGGCTGAGCAGCTTGCCGAAGACCTGCGCCGGCATGCGGAGGGCCTGCCCCTGCTGGCCCGACGGGCGGGATTCGTGCGCCGGTCCCTGCGTCTGGTGCGGCGAAATCGAACGAGTGTGATCATCGCCACCATCGCAGCCGCGTCGGCATTGGCCATCAGCGCGGCTGTGACCACGTACGTATTCCTTGCGCCCCGGTGGGCTGACGAGCATCTTCGCAAAGCCCACCTTGCGCTGCTCAGTCCAGAGCAAGGCAATGGCGTTTGGAACGTGACGTTCTACATGGGTCGCAATGTACTGAGTCGCGAAAAACAACCGAATGCCGATGGGAAAACCCTGCGCGCCGCTTTGGCAGACTACGATCGTGCACGTCGCTTTCGACCCGGAAACGGAGATACCCAGCAGGAACGTGACACGGTCTGGCTGGCGCTGACCATTACGGAATCGCCAGGGACGAAACCTTCGATCCCGGATCGACTCTGGCAGGCCGCACCGGTGACCTCACGCTACGCCACCGAATGGTGTCAGCGCGGGCGTATCCCCGAGTTGACCGACGATGAGCTTGACGCGGCGGGCGAAAGCGACTTGCGCTGCCTGGGGCTGCTGACGATGCTCGCGTTGGAAATGCCGGATGCGCTGCGTGCCTGGTCGCGCTTGCGCGACCTCGAGGCGGATCCGTTGATTGAGGCGCTGTTCGGCGTACTGCACCTGAGCGTCGAACAGCCGGAGCGGGCCTATCCCCGCCTGCTGAGCGCCTACCGGCGATACCCGGAGTGCGGGTTCCTGTGCGGCTACCTGGCGGACGCGGCCCTGGATTGTGGCGACACCCCCATGGCGGGCGCGCTGCTTGCGCAGGCGGAGGCGCTCGAAAATCATGATAGTGTTCTGGGCATGGCGCGCGTACAGCTTCGCTACTACCTGGCAACCGGCCAGGACGATCGTGCGGAGGCGCTGATCGCGACACAACCCCTGCTGGAACACAATCCGGTCGCGGCCGTGCAGTTCGCCCGCCATCGATTTGCGCAGGGAGGCGAACTGGAGGCGCTCGAGATCCTCGGACGTTGGTGCTTAACCCCCGTAAGCCACGGCACGAAATTCAGTCCTTTCCGCGTCAATCGCGAATACCTCGACTTGGCACAGCGCTGGTGGAGCGGGCTGGACGCGACTGAGCGGGCGGATTCGCTCCATCAAGCCATGGGCGAACCCGCCTCGGATAGGCCCTCGCTGTTTCGCGTATTGCACGATTATCGCCAGTGTACCGAGCGCATCAATTCAATCGGCAAGGACTCGCGCGCGCGGGTCGCAAGTCTTGCCGCGCTGAGGTCAAGTGAGCTTGAAACTGACCTCCACGCCGAGATGCTCGAATGGTACGAGCGACTGGAGATCCGCAACGCCCACCGCTGGTGGCAGTTTTCGCAATACCCGCCCGAACTGCGCAGAATGCAAGTGCAGGCCTGGCTGGATCCCGACGGGCGCCCGACGACGGAGGCCATTGCCCAGATGTATGAATCATGGCGCCAGGAGCACGGCCAGGAGGCACTGCCGCCGTATGTCAAGCTGCTGCCCTCGCCTGAGTCAAATGATGCTCAGTGGCGTGATGTCCACCTTGCCGGCGATCACGCGTTGATCCGCACAGTGTCAACCGCGCCGAGCTTTCGCAGGATCGGAGGCGCATGGCGCCGGCAGGACACGCTGGCGGCGCCGTCGGGCACGAGTATCGGCTGGGTGGGTTTGGATCAGCAACTCGCTGTGCTGGTGTGCCGGCCCAACAGCCCTTCCGGCGACGTGCCTGCTCGAATACTGACTTTTTCGCACGATGCGACGTCCGCGGATTGGCAATTGCGTTCCGACCAGGCGCTCGCGGAACTGGCGACCGGCGGGTTTGCGTATGACCGCGGTGTAGCGGTGATCACCGGGGTTGGTCCGGAACCGCCAGCCAATCTGGGATCTGTCAACGTGCGCCGCTGGGATCCACGCTCTGAAGAGTGGGTTCTCGAGCAGGTCCTGGATGAGTGGTCGGCAAGTGGCGACGGGCTTACTTTTCTCAATCCAGCCGTGGGCGACGATTCAATCGTAATCGGCACCACCTGCGCAACCGTGTTTCCGTGCAACAGCCGACTGCATGTTCTTCAGTATATGTCAGGACAAGGACAGTGGATCGAAGCGGCGCAGCTCATTCCGCCAGGCGATAGTCCTCTGCGCTACTGGAACAATGTCGCCATTGAGCATGACACACTGGTCGCCACCGCAAGGGGACACGACAACTTCCATGTCTTCGTCTATCGGCGGGATGCGCGCACTGGCGAATGGCGGCTCGAACAACAGCTTGATGAACTGTTGCCCTCACCGGTGCAGGGTCTCGGGACCTTTTCCCTCGACATCGCTGGCGACCGTGTCACGGCAGGGGCCAGCTACACGCCAAACATGTTCGAGTGGCACACCGACGTTCACGTCTTCGAGTACGATCGTGACTTGCAGGCGTGGTCCTACGCCGGATCAGCGCGACCTGTCGATCGTGGCTTTGGCGACGCATACGGCCAGCACGCGTTCAGTGGAAACACGTTAATAGTCGGCGCCAGCGGGCACGACGCAGCGGGCATTGATGCCGGTGTAGCGTACATATTTGACTTGTCAATCAGCCTCTACCGCCAGCCCTAAAGTGCGCCTCGCCTGGAGCGCCGGTGACCGATAGGCGCGGTCGACGCATTTGGAGCATTTTATGCTGTTTGACTCTTCCGTAGCGTCCCGGCACGACTTTCTTGCGAAAAAGAGCATTCGCGACGCTACAAGCCAATAGAGCTTGCTCTCGAGCGTTTTTGACAAAAGTGTAGCGTACCCGCAGCTGCGGAAGTAGTTGCGGCACTCGTCCAGGCTCACTTGGCCAAACGCGAATGCGCTGGCATCGACGAGTCCTCGCCAGGTCCGCTCTACGCAAATCCATCGAGTACGCTTCCATGCGCAGCCTCCTTGCTGGCTACACACCAACCCAATGAAGTGGCGCTGAACGCGCTAGAGGAAAACCGAAAAAGCCCTGGCATTTGCTGGGTCATCTCGAAGTTTGGACGACCACACTCCAGATCCACTCGGTCGCACATTACAAGCGCACACGAAGCGGCTGGCCCGCGATAACGTCAAAACCGTGTGGGTGGGCCGTGGCACTGCGGCGCCACTGCTGGACACGTCGGCGACCATTCGTCGTGAATGCAACCTCCCAGGACGTGTCCCGAGTGGTTCGTGTCAAGCGGCCAGAAACCGTTGACATTGGCTGCCGCGCATGAGACCAGCGCGATGTTGTGCTTGCTCGTGCTGATCGGATCGGGCGTCTGGTCATCGTCACAAGCTTTCCAGCGCCAGCGGCCGATGTCGCAGAATCCGGATTTCGTCTGGCACTCCGCCCAGGTAGGTTAGTCAAAGGGTACGCACGTCGGCCCTGGCATTACCTGCTGGCAGCACGGCTCGTTGATGTCTGCCTCGGTATAATCCCACTGCTCGTCGAAGCTGGGATCGTAGTAGTTGTGGTAATTCACCAAGTAGTTGATTTCGCAACAGGGCGTATTCCAGACATCGCCTGATGACGGCGTGCGCGGCGATGTGTGAATGCGCTTCCATCGACACGCGCTCGACTTTGCGCGAAGCGGCTTTTGTCCGATTGCGGTGCACCGCTACTTGCGAAAACATCCAATCCTCCCTTGCGATGCTGCGGGGACGTACTACCTGATCAACGCATGCAGCGTCGTGTGCCATAGTTGGTTGTCCTGTGTCCCACGCTGTCTGCATACAATCACCCACTGGGCAGAAGAGCGCCAGCCCCTGCCGCACCGGAAGCCTACAAGTACGAGGGCGTCATCTCGAGCGGCTGAGCGGGTTGTTCTCCATTCGCGTGCGATTTGTGTTCCGACTGTGCGACGGATTCCGTTTCCCAACGCACGAGATGCAGATCCTCGACGAAAATGACGTACAGCACTGGCACGAGGACCAGCGTCACCAGCGTCGCCACCAGCATCCCGGCGATCTGGACGTAACACATCGGCTCCCACAGCGGGCCGCCCGACATCGCCAGCGGGATCAGGCCCCCGACGCACGCGAGCACCGTCACGACGACTGGGCGCAGTCGCGCCAAGCCGGCATCGACGACGGCCTTGCGGAGCGGCTCCCCCTTGTGGCGCATCTCGTCGATGAAATCGAAGAGGACGATCACGTGGGAAATGATCAAGCCCGCCAGCGACGCCACGCCGAGGAACGCCATGAAGCCGAACGTCGACCCGAAGATGAGCAGGCCGGTCAATCCACCAATGACTCCGAAGGGAACGGCTGCATAGATGAGGATTGGCTGGGTGGCCGAGTTGAATTGCAGCACCAGCGCCAGGTAGATCGCAACGAAGGAGACCACCAGCGCGATCGACAGCGACTTGAAGCCCTTGTCCTGCTCGAACTTCTCGCCCCCGAACTCCCACCGATAGCCGGTGGGGAATACGATTGCGTTTCTGTCGGAGCCGCCGGCAGATGATGCCGCCGGCAGCACCCGCTGAAGATCGGCGACGATCTGGCTGGGAAGAACGCCCGGCACCGCGTCGCAGCGGACGGTGATGCAACGCTCGTGGGCACGCCTGCGGATCTTCGGGGTCACGATTTCCCGTTCGAACGTCGCGAGTTGTCGCAACGGCAATCCCACACCGGTAGCCGCGTTCACGACGTTGAGGCTGTACAGGTCGTCGAGCCGGCTCCGCTCCGACGGCCGCAGCCGCAGCATAATGTCGATTAGCCTGTCACGCTCGCGGACGTGGCTGACCGACAGTCCGGAAAGCCCGGTGCCGACGGCGGCTGCGATGTCCTGGTGCGTGAGACCGCTCATCGCGGCGCGGTCGTGATCGATGTTCAGCGTCATCTGGAAGACCGGGTCGCCCCAGTCGTCGTGGACGTCGATCGTCCCCGGAATGGACCGCAATCTTGTTTTGACCTGCGCGGCCAATTCACGAAGTTCCTCGGTCGATGGGCCGTAGAGCCGCAGTTGCACGGGGATGCCAATTGGCGGGCCCGTTTCGAGCATCTGCGTCCGCACCCGCGCGTCGGCGATCCGGGCGGGGAGCTCCTTCTTCAGCCGGTCAACGACCGAAGCGGTCTCGTGCTTGTCGGCCGTGTGCACCAGGATCTGGGCATAGTTGTCGGCCCGCTGCTCGGGTTCGATCGAGAGCCAGAAGCGCGGCCCGCCGGCGCCGACGAAAGTCGTGTAGCTGCGGACGCGCTTTCCCTCGAGCGCGTCAATCTGGCGGATCGCGTCGAGCGCCACGTCGCGGGTCTGGCGGATGGGCGAGCCTTCCGGCAGGTCCAGGTTCACGACGAAGACGTCGTGCAGGTCCTTGGGAAAAAACGAGCTGCCGATCGACCGGACGAGCAAGCCGCCCGACACGAGGACACCCACAGCGACCGCCGCGGACACGAACCGATGCGCGATGCAACGTTCGACGAACGCCTTGTAAAGCCGTGGGAATCCGCTGGCGGGCTTGCCGTCCGAGGACTCGAAACCCTTTTGCCCCTTGAGCACGAAGAAGCCCAGCAGCGGAGCAAAGGTCCATGCGACCAGCATCGCCGAAACAAGCGACAGCGACACGACGATCGGAAGCGAGTAGATGAAGTCGCCTGTCTTGCCCTGGACCAGCAGCAGCGGCAGGAACGCCACGATGTTGGTGAGTGTCGCGTAGAAGACGGCGCGCGACAACCGCTTGGGACCGAGCCAGGCCGCGACCGATCGCGGCTGGCCGTGCGCGAGTTCGCGGTTGATGGCGTCAGCGGCGACGACCGGGGCATCCACCAGCATTCCCAACGCGATGATCAGCGCCGCGATCGAGACCTGTTGGAGGTCGATCCCGACGAGCTGCGCCATTCCGAGGGTCATCGCGACCGTGATCGGGATGCAGACTGCGACCAGCAGCGCGCTCCGCCACTCCATAAAAACGATCGACACCAACACCACGATGACAATCGCCTCGATCAGACACTTATTGAAAGAGTGAATCTTGTGGTGGACCTCCCCCGGTTCGTTGCTCGTGCGTTCGATCAGCAGGTCCTGCGGAAGTTGCAGCTTCATCTCTTCGATGGCGGCGGTGACATCGCGGTCGTAGTTGGCGATGTGGGTGCCTTTGACCTGGCGCACGGAAATCGTGATGGCGCGACCCGTCTGCAACTCGTAGTCGTCCGGCACAACATTCTCTTCGTGGCTTGCGTGCTCCATTGCACCATGGTCCTGGTCAGGTTCTTCGCCCGGTGCAACCTTGATGGTTCGGAAGTTCAGGACGTCGGCGGGGTCTTTGTAGCCGCGCGTGACCTCGACGAGGTCGCGCAAGTAGAGAGGATAACCTCTGTCCGAGAGTGCCAAGATGGTGTCGCCGATTTCCGCGGCGGACGTGTACTCCCCCGTGGGTCGGACGACGACGTTCTGGTCCGGCAGTTCGACCTGCCCGCCAGGGATGTTGATGTTCCGCTGCCGGATCCGATCGACGAGGGCGAGCGGCGTGATTCCGAACTGGTTGAGCCGTTGCCCCGAGTAGGTCAGCCACACCTGTTCGTCCTGCACGCCAACCAGATCGATTTGCGCGACGAAGGGCGACTGTTTCAGGCGGTCGCGGATGCGGTCGGCGAAGTGCTTGAGTTCGCGGTACGAGTATTTATCCCGTGCGGCCTGCTGAAGCTCATGCTCCAGGCCATCGAGGTCCTGGATCCAGAACGGCTGCCACACATCCGGCTGATAGTTCGCTGGCCCGGCGGCTTCACGCTCCCAGCGGTCGGTGGCTTTCTGAAGGTCATCGCGTGTCTTGCCGGGGCTCAGTGCTACGTCAAGCATCCCAGCGCTGGGTGCTTCGACGATTGCGGCCTCACGTGCGACTCTGGACTCAATCAGATTCTGGGCCAACGTGCGGCCCATGCGCACAACGTGCGAGCGCGCGACGGTGCTCGGATAAACCAGCACCCCGGTCCACCGTTCGGCGGACGGCGCGGCAGGCAAGTCGGCTGGCGTCTGCAGCCGGTGCGCCTCGATCGCTTCGCGAATGCTCTTGGCGCGCAGGGCGATCTCCAGGTCGGTGACCGGAGGCGAACTGATGGTGAGCATGACCGCCACGGAGTCGCCGAAGTCCTTGTTCAAGAACGACTGCGTGGGCTTGCCCGCCGCTTGCGGCAGGTCGGGGATCTCTCCGAGCTTGCCGCGGATGTCCTGCCACACGAGTTCGGCGTTCCGCTCCGATTCAAACAGCTCCACGTAGACGATCGAGATCCCGGGGCGGCTGATCGATTTGACGTGCTCGACAGCCGGATTCTCGGCGACCTTGCGCTCGATCTTGCGGGTGACCTCCTGCTCCACCTTCTCGGCCTCGGCGCCGGGGTAGGGTGTAAGGATGACCCCCGTGACCACCGGGATGATGGGGTCCTGCCGCTGGGGCATCATGAAGTAGGCGTAGGCGCCCCAGGCCAGCACCGAGAACATCGCGGTCCAGGCGATCGGACGTTTGCTTACGAAGAATTGGGAAATGTTCATTTTGCCTCCGGCAATATTGCGGATGAAGCGGGGTATTCGGGGATCACTCGAACGGGCAGGCCGTCGGTCAGGCGCTCGGCCGTCGTCACGACGACTGCGGAGCCTGGCCCCACCTCGCTGGCGGGCAGGACCTCGACCTGGTTGTTGTAGACACCGCCGAGCAATACAGCCCGGGCGCGGGCGACGTCACGGCCATTCTCGGAAACCGCCTCGTAGACGATCAACTCATCGGCGGCTCGCCCGCGATGGACGGCAGTCATCGGGATCAAGATGACGCGGCGGTCATTCTCCGATCCGACGTGGACTGTCACGATCATGCCCGCCCGCAGCTGGGGCTGGCCGTCGGGGAGCTGCGGGTTGCGCAGCGTCAGCTCGGTCAGAAACGTGCGCGTCAGCGGATCCGCCTGCGGCGCGATCTTTGTCACCTCGGCCTCGAAGGCACGGCCCTCGAACGCGTCGGCGGTGATCCGCAGCTTTTGTCCGAGGCAAATCCGGTCATCAGACGTGCGCAGCGCCGGATCGCCGATCATGATGTCGGGCACGCCGAAGGTGATGTGGACCGTGGAAATATCAATCAGGCGGAACGCAACCTCGTGGGCTGCCTTGCGTTCTCCGGGCTCAATCTGCTTTTCGGCGACGGTGGCGTTGTCAAACGGCACGATGAGTTGCCGGTTGACGTAGTTGTCGTTCGCCTGGTCGAGCTGCACCTTCGCGTCGGCGAGCGCGTGCTCCGCCGCTTCCAGCTCGCCCGCCGCAGCGACGCGCTTCGCGGCTGCGTCGTCGCGGGCGACCTCCGAGACGGAACCCGACGTCTGGTTGAACCGCTCGAGAACACGCGTCGCGATTTCGAGGTTGTCCTTCGCGGTCGTCACCCGCGCCTCCAGTTGCGCGACCCGCGCTTCCGTGCTTGCCTTGGCGCGCCGAAGATCGCCTTCGTCGAGTTCGGCGATGATCGTGCCCTTCGCCAGCACGTCGCCGACCTGCACATCCCGGTCCAGCCCCGAAGGCCGGTGCAGGCTCTGCACGGTACCGGGGAGCTTGAACGCGAGCCCTGTGCTCTGGAGAGGTTGGACCGACCCGCTGAAGCGGCTGGAAACAGTGATCTCTTCGGGTGCGAGGACTTTCACCCGGACCGGTACGACCAGAGCCTCGTGTTGCGGACGCTCGTTGCACCCGAACTCGGTGGCGAGGATCAGGCCACCGGTGCCAAGGAACAGGGAGGCCCACATTCGGAGCCGCAATCGGCATCTGGGTTCACTTGATTTCACGACTGATCTCCTCTGCCGTCAGGCACGGGGACGGGTTCAGTGGCGGGCGCGGGCTCGGCAAATTCCCAACCGCCGCCCAGCGCTTTGTAGAGCGTGACGAGGTTCACCACGAGCGAAACCTCTCCTTGCGCGAGCAGCAGGTCAGCGCGGTTCGACTGGCGCTGCGCGTCGAGGACGGTTAACTGGTCGAGGATACCCCGCTCGTAATCCTGCCGCGCGATCTCGGCACTCTGTCGTGCGCTGGCCGATAGCTGCGTCAGGTCACTCACCCGCGCCCGCGCACGATCGACGGCCACCAGCGAGCTCTCCACTTCGCGGAACGCGCGGAGGACGGTGTCCTCGTAGGCGGCTTTAGCAGCATCGACCCGCGCCTCGGCGAATCGGATTCCTGCCTTGCGCCGCCCGGCGTCGAACACCGTCCAGTTGATGGCGGGGCCGGCGACGTAGTAGCTGCTGGAATCGTTCGCCGTGTTCCCATTGAACAGGTCATTGAACGCACGGCTTTGCAAGCCTGCCGAGCCGCCCAGGACCACTTGGGGGAACAACTGCGCCGTCGCCGCTCCCACCTGGGCCGTCGCCGCTGCGAGTTGTCGTTCGGCGCCCTGGATGTCCGGGCGACGCCGCAGCAGGTCGGAGGGAATTCCGACAGCGACCTGCGCCGGGACCGCCGGGACCGGCGCCGGTTGCTCCAACTCGGCGCTCAGCGCGGTCGGCTCGAGTCCCAGGAGCGTGGAGATGACGTGAATGTACTGCCGGCTGGCCTGCTGGAGCGGCGGGATCTCGGCGGCGGTCGCCTCCACCTCGGTCCGCGCGCGGAGTACCTCGAGATCAGAGGCGAGCCCATTCAGCCGCCGGTCTTCGGTGACCGCGAGCGTCTGCCGCTGCTCTTCCAAGATAATTTGGTTGATTTGGAGTTGTCGCTGGGCTCCGCGAAGCTCGAGGTATGCCCGCGCTGTCTCCGCAGCGACCATCAGCACGACTCCGCGGCGACGGGCGGCGGCGGCCTGCTCAAAGGCCTTCGCTGACTCCACCCCGCGGCGGGTGCCGCCGAACACGTCCACCACCCACGAAGCGTCAAAGCCAATCTGGAACAGACTGTCCTCCAGGTCCAGGCCCTGCATGCCGATCGCCGCCTCGCTGCCGCGGAATTGGAGGGCGGAGGCGCCAACGCTGACCTGCGGATACAGGAGCGATTGAGCCACCCGTCGTGCCGCCCGCGCCTCCCACAGCCGCGCCTCCGCGATGGCAATGCCGTAATTGGCGCTCAGCGATTTTTCCACGAGGTGCGTGAGTTGTGGATCTCCCAACTGCTCCCACCACGTAATCTCCGCCGGGCTGGTGGCATCGACGGATGCGGTCGCAGTTGCCAAGCCGCTATTTGCCTCGCGGTACTCCGCTGACATCGGAGTTGACGGCGGCTCGTAGTTCGGGCCGACCATGCAACCGGCTGCGGCGAAGGGGGCAGCGCACAGCGCCGACCGGAACCCCCATTGTGCGAATTGAGTTTGAATCGGTTTCGTCTTCACAGCGACCCGTCCTCGTCACCTGACTTGGCGTTTTACCTGCAGAGACACAACGCTGCGCCGTGTGTCAGCAAGCCGCTTACATGCCATCGTCGAACAGTTGGTCCGCAACCAAAAGCTGGATGGTCCACAGTTGCTCGAACTGCCAATCGATCTTCTCCTGGGGAGCCGCCGAACGCAGCAACTCGCCCTGAGCGGCGCCGAGGCGAAGAATGTCGTGCGTTGCCCGAAGCAGGGCGAGTTCCGCGTCGTCAACAACTCCGGGGTTTTTCGCGGTGGCGGCGTCCATCACCTCGATCCGTCGGGCAGCGATGTGACTCAGGTGTTTGATTTCGTCCAGGAGATGGTCAAATGAATCCCGCTTCCTTCCCGCCTTCAGGTCCACGAGTTCGCTCTCGAAGCTCTCGACTGCCTCCTCATAGACAGCCGTGAGCATTGCGGATCGTTGACGCGAACGAGCAAGCGCAAGCTGCTGGCGAGCCAGCGCGCAGCGCGCTTCCGCCAGTTGCAGCTCGACCCCAGCAATGGTGTACGTCGTCTGTCGTTCGTGACCTTGGCCCGCCAATACCCAGTAGACGGGAAGTCCGGTCGTGCCCAAAAGCACTGCAAGCACCGAAACGCTTTTCGTTTTCATAGCTGATTCTCCCATTGGACGGACTTGGCCTTGCGATCTCTCACATCACCGCCTCAGCAGACTGTTGGACGGGCCTTGCAACCGCGACGAGGCACGTTTCGTCATCGTCTGCGGGCCGTCCACCTCGAAACGTCAGAACGGATTCGACAACGCGGTCGAGCACGTCGGCAGCGGTTGCCGTTGGGCCGGAGAGAACTTCGTCGAGGTGCTCGTCGCCAAAGAACTCGTGCGCCGCGTTCGTGCTCTCGGTGATGCCGTCCGTGAACAGAACCAAGCGGTCGCCCGGCTCGAGCTGCAGCGTCTTGTTCCGGAATTCGCTTGTCTTATCGATGCCCAGCGGAAGTCCGGAAAGACCGCTCAGCCGCTGGACCTCGTTACCGCGGACGAGTCGGGGGGGCGGATGACCCGCCGAAGCATAAGTCAAAACCTGCGCATCGGCGTCATACAAACCGACGAATGCCGTCACAAACCGACCTGTGTTCTCGAGGTAGCGAGACGCCAGCGGCTCATTGATTAATGCCAAGGCCGCTCCGGGGGAGGGCGGTACGTCCTGGCTCTGCAACGCGTTGCTGAGCGCGTGGACCAGGGCGACTACCGCTGCAGCCGCCAGGCCGTGACCACTCACGTCCGCGATCACAATGGCCCATTGGGACGACCCGACGCGGCGAACATCATAGAAGTCGCCGCCCGCGCCATCGGCGTCGGCAAAGTGCACGGCCAGATCCAGGCCGGGAACCGAAGGCAGCTGCTGCGGCAGTATCGAACGCCGAATTGCGGTGAGTACCTCGTCACAACTTCGGAGCTGACTGCGGACGTGCCGCAACTCCTCATTCAGCTGCAGGATGCGGTCGGCCAAGGCACTATAAAGCTCTGCGCCGCTGCTGAAGTTCCCAAGTTTGTCGGGTGCACCCACGTCCAACAATCGCCCGGCAGCTTCGTGCTCGAGCCGGCTGAAGTCGGCGCCCCGGTTCCGATGTTCCGAATCGTTTATCATGATTTGCTCCCGAGATGTGCTCGCCCCCGTGACCTGAGTATGGCCTATAGCGCAACGGGCGTGTCAATCGCGGAAGGTACCGGTCTTCCGAGCCCGCAGTTCGCTTTCCGCCTCCAACCAGTCAAGCACCGGGTCGCCTCCCGCGCCACCCCGCCTGAGATAAATGTCGTGGGCGACCTGTCGTATCTCCTCCTCCGTGGGCGCGCTCGCCATCGCCTCCGCCTCGATCATCTGTAATTCACGGACAAGTTGCTCCCCGCCATCACGCCGTATTCGATTCCCGTGTCGCAACGTCATGCTGAGTCTCCTTTCGTAGCTGAGTCCACCACGACCGATCTCTCAACGATCTCGGCCACTACGGCCTTCGTCACACAGTCGCTGGCGACGAACCGAGCCCCATGTTTGTGCATCTCCGCCAACCGGGACTTGCCCGCGGCGTCGATGTATGTCACGCCAGTGAGGTCGACGCAGATGGCTGGCGGTTTTGAATGGTCGAGCGTGCTTTGCCAGCACTGCTCCAGTTCACGCACCCAGGGCCCATGCAATCTGCCTTCGAGCCGAAGGGTGAGTACCTGCGGACCGTTATTCGTAGTAATACGCAACATAAACGTCACTTCGGTTCATGACTCGGCGGCCATATGCATCACCGATGGATACGACGTGACTACGTACGGCGGTGCTCACAGATTCCCAAAGATCCGGAGGTGACGTCAGCAGGCGTGGAGTGTAGATTTCCACGCTGCCTGGAGGGCTTACGTAGGCCACGACAAGTTCGCCGGACATCGAATCGCGAGCCTCGGTTTCGATGCTGGCTGAGCCCAACGCGTAATCTGGAGGCAGCCAGTGATACAGCGGCTCGCCAATTTGTCGTGTAAGCCTTAGATTGGCTACTTGAAGCCGACAACGAAGCACGTTTGGCCCTGGTTCGGTTGCAATCGTCGCGTGTTTGCTGATCGCAGCGGTCAACTCGTTGGTGACATACTTGCGAAACCTCGCCAGGTCATACGGTCTTGCCGAGTTCTTGTCGGTTTGCTTCGCGAAATGTACATCAACGGGCTCAATCATTACGGCGTTGTATTTCTTGGGATCAATACCTGGGTTCCAGTAGACGAGTGCGCCCTGGATCGACGGGTGTGGCTTGAGAACTGTGTAATCGCCGATGAAACCGGTAACTCGACGCTGTTCGCTGGCGCAGCCGAGCAGAGTGAAGCAAACACCGCACGACACAATGCACACGATCTTGTTTTTCATGGTCTTGCCTCCGGCCGGCTCACGCGTTCCTCTTGGCAGCGACAATGCTGTTCCAATCCGTGCCCCCATAGCCCCTCCAGGTCTTCCTTCGCGCCGGAAGGTGGCGACCCGCGGATTGTCATTCGCCGTAATTCGCAACATCGTGAGCACCTCGGTTGATCATCCTGAGGCCGCAGATCGCCGACCCTTTTGGTCGTAGGCCGGTGATCTGCGGCCGGTCGCATCACGCGCATCCCTCCAATGCAAGGGCTGTTCCACAGAGAGCACGTGGGTCCATAATCTGCTTAAGTTAAGCGCGCGTCAGTACTTATGGACGGAGGGCGTACGCGGCACCGCGTGCTGGGTTAGCAGCCGGGCGCCAACGGCTTGGCGCCTGCGCCGGCAGGTCGGCGCGCCCGACAGGACGCGATAGACGTGTGCGGATGTAGTTCAAGGTGATTTGCTCCAACGCTCGCGCCGCATCCGCCGACTTTCGATCATCTGCAGGTAAGTACGCACCCGCCGAGAGATCGCAGCGTGTGCCGTCGAATAGATGCCCGTGGAGTGACCGGCTACTCGCATGACTGACTTGACGGCGCCCGCACCTCTCCCGCGAACAACGGAAATGCCTGCGGCGTCAGAGTCGCTCGGGTTGACCCGTTGCGGCCAGCACCGCGGCCCAGACCGGGCCCGTCGGGTCGATGGACTTCCGGCGGTTGGCGAGCAGGTCGATGGGCACATGAATGAATTCGTCGTGCAGAAAACCGATCACCAGGCCGGTCTTGCCGGCCATCGCGGCGTGAACGGCGTTGCGGGCGAACAGGTCGCAGAGGATCGCGTCCTCGCTGTTGGCCGGGCCGCTGCGGACGAAATAGCTGGGGTCGAAATAACGCATCACAATCGGGACCCGCTCCGAGTTGAAGTAAGCCTCGATGTGGTCGCGCAGAAACGAGCCGATGTCGCCGAGCTTCTCGTTGCCGGACGCATCGCACTCCCCGCCGTTACCAGGGAGCAGCTCCTGCCCGGCGCCTTCGGCGGCCACGATTACGGCATGCTCGCGCACCAGAATACGTCGCTTCAGCGCAGCGAGGAATTTCTCCAGATGGAACGGCACTTCCGGGATGAGGCAGAAGTTTACGTCCTGGCTCGCCACCGACGCGCCAGCCGCGATGAACCCCGCATGACGCCCCATCACCTTCACCAGCGCGATGCCATTCTTCACGCTCCGCGCCTCCGCATGCGCGCGGTCGAGCACGAATGCCGCCTCCTGGACGGCTGTCAGATAGCCGAACGTCCGCGAAACGAAGGCCACGTCGTTGTCGATGGTCTTGGGAATGCCCACCACAGCCAGTGGCTGGCGGCGCTGACGGGCGATCCGGAACAGCTCGTCGGCGCCGCGCTGCGTGCCGTCGCCTCCGACCGTGAACAGGATGTTCACCCCGAGTCGTGCGAGATGCTCCTCGGCGGCTGCCATGTCCACCATCCCGCGCGAGGTGCCCAGCACGGTCCCGCCGCAGCGGTGGATGTCGTCCACGAACTCAGGCGTCAACTGGAGCGGCTCTTCGCCGCGTGCCGGGTCCAGTCCCTGGTAACCACCGCGAAACCCAAGCACTTCTTTCACGCCATAGGCGTGGTACAGCTCATGGAATAGCGAGCGAATGATATTGTTCATACCTGGGCACAGCCCTCCGCACGTGACAATTCCGGCCCGGGTCTGCTTCGGATTGAAGAACAGTCTGGCGCGCGGCCCGGCCGCCTCGAACAGCGCCTCATTCTGGGGCGGTTCCAGACCACGAACAATGTGCTCCGGCACGTACCGATCATCACGAACGAAACGATTCAGTGGTGATGGATATCGGGGCTCGCCCAGAATTGTTACGCAATGACGCATGGTTTGACGTCCCAGATTTCGCCTGCGTACTCGCCAATCGTGCGGTCGCTGGAGAACTTCCCCGAAGCGGCCACGTTCAAAATGGCCTTGCGCGTCCAGGCATCCGGACGGGTGTACAGTTCGTCCAGACGTTGACTCGCTGCGAGATAGGACGACAGGTCAGCCAGGTGCATGTAGTAGTCCCCGTGGGTGAGGAGCGTCTCGCGGAGAATCTTGAAAACGCCGGGCTGCGCGTGGTCGAAGTGTCCCGAGAAGATCAGATCGAGTGCCGCGTGGGTTTCCACCTCGTGCTGGTAGTGCCAGTGCGAACTGTACCATCCGCGACTTTCCGCGACCTGCTGCGCCGTCAGGCCGAAGAGGAAAAAGTTCTCCTCCCCGGCCTCCTCCGCCATCTCAATCGTGGCGCCGTCGCGGGTGCCGATGGTCAGCGCGCCATTCATCATGAACTTCATGTTGCTTGTGCCGCTAGCCTCGTAACCGGCGGTGGAGATCTGGTTCGACACATCGCTCGCGGGGATCAGGCGCTCGGCCAGCGAAACGCAATAGTCGGGCAGAAACACGACCTTGATCCGACCCCGCACCGCCGGGTCCCGGTCGATCGTCGCGCCCAGGTTGTTGATGAACTTGATGATGACCTTGGCCAACTGATAGGCCGGCGCTGCCTTGCCGGCAAAGAAGAACGTCCGCGGCGGCACGTCGAGTTGCGGCTCGGCGCGCAGGCGGTTGTAGAGCACCACGATCCGCAGAGCGTTGAGCAGTTGCCGCTTGTATTCGTGGATGCGCTTGATCTGGCAGTCAAAGATACTGTCGGGATCGACGGTGACCGTCAGCGTGGCCTTGAGCCAGTCGGCAAACCGCGACTTGGCTTGGCGCTTGGCAGCGCGGAATGCTTCCCGAAAAGCCTGATTTTCGGCCAGCGGTTTGAGTGCGGCGAGCCCGCCGAGGTCGGTGATCCAGCCGTCGCCGATCGCGGCTGTGATCGCGTCGGCCAGGCCCGGGTTGCAAAGCAGCAGCCAGCGCCGCGGCGTCACGCCATTGGTCTTGTTGTTGAAGCGCTGCGGGAACATCTCAGCGAAATCGCGCACCGTGGTCGTGCGCAGGAGCTGCGAGTGGATGGCCGACACGCCGTTGGTGCTGTGCGAACCGACGATGGCCAAATTGGCCATGCGGATTTTGCGCTCGGCCCCCTCCTCGACGAGGCTCATGCGCCCTGCACGCTGTTCATCGCCGGGGTAGCGCGACCGCACGTCATCCAGCAGCCGCCGGTTAATCTCATAGATGATCTCCAGGTTGCGCGGAATAATCGGCTCGAACCAAGCCAGCGGCCACGTCTCCAGCGCTTCCGGGAGGAGCGTGTGGTTCGTGTAGGCGAGCGTCCGCTGGGTGAGATCCCAGGCCTGGTCCCATCCCAGCTTGGCCTCATCGAGCAGGATGCGCATCAACTCGGGGACGGCGAGAGCCGGGTGCGTGTCGTTGAGCTGGATGGCAACCTTCTCGGGCAGCACGGCCCAGTCCGCGTTACCGCGCCGGAAGCGCCGCAGCAGGTCCGCGAGCGAGCAGGCGACCAGAAAATACTCCTGCACGAAGCGGAGCTTCTTGCCCATCGCGGTAGAGTCGTCGGGATAGAGCACGCGCGTGAGCGACTCTGCACCCAGCGTCTCGGCCAGCGCACCCACGAAGTCGCCGCTGCTGAACCGCTGGAAATCGAAATAATCCGGCGCCGCAGCCGCCCAGAGGCGTAAAGTGTTTACGGTCTTGCCGCCAAAGCCGACGATTGGACGGTCGAATGGGACGCCGATGAGCGTGGATGGCCGGCCCGGTATCACCTGCAGCGCTCCGTTGCGGAGTTCGATCGAACCTTTGAGGGGGATTTCAACGGCTTCGTGGAGGCGGACAACTTCCCAAGGGTCCGGGCGCCGCAGCCAGTTGTCTGGCTGTTCACGCTGCTGGCCGTCCTCAATAGTCTGGCGAAAGATGCCGTACTCGTAGCGCAACCCGTAACCCATGGCGGGAAGCTGCAAGGTCGCCATGGAGTCGAGGAAGCACGCCGCCAGGCGCCCCAGCCCGCCGTTACCCAGGCCTGCATCGGGTTCTTCGTCCAGCAGACTGGGCCAGTCGATGTCCTTCGCGCGCACCGCCTCTGATACCAAGGGATCCAGCAGGAGGTTTGTGACGTTATTCGTGAGCGACCGGCCAATGAGAAACTCCATGGACAGGTAGTAGACGCGCTTGGGGTTCTCCCGGTCGTAGGTCTGTTCCGTCCGTACCCATCGTTGCGAGAGCACGTCCCGCACCGAGCGCGCGACTGCTTCGAACCGCTCCCGCGGACCGACGCTGCCCAGGTCCATGACATTGTCAAAGACCAGGTGCCGCTCGTATAGCGCGTGCTCGGCCCCCGTGAATCGCACGGGCCCGCAGCCGTACTGCCCCAGAAGCTTGGCCAAGTTGTCCGGCCTACCGGGCGAACGTCCTTCTCTCGCCGTAGTTCGCTTAGCTTGGTGCATGGTCCTCATTCGTCCTATTCATTTCCACCATCAGGTCATCTCCGCCCCGCGCTGTCCCGTAGTTCCTGGCCAGGGTTGGACGTCTGCTCCGGGACCGGGACCGAAGCGGCGCGGAGTGGGCGATCTCGTTAGAGTATAGTGACACCAGTCGTGCCAGCAGAACGGTCACATAGAACAGCCCTGTTGTCGCTTCCAGCACCGACAGCATTCGTGCTGGGTAGGATGCCGGGATGATATCGCCGTACCCAATCGTGCTGAGTGTCACAAAGCTGTAGTACACCGCATCGAGCCCGATCATCTGGCGGCCGGCGGGTCCGGCGACGAAGGTAAATGACCCCGGCACCAGTTCAGCCAGGATGAGGTAGACAAACGCCCAAAACAAACCCATCATCAGGTAGACCGAAAGCCCGGCGGACACCACGGCTGCGTCGACGCATGGCGCACGGAGAATAAACCTCAAGAATTGCACCCCGACGAACGCCAGGATGGCGCCTGCTCCCACCGCATGGAACTCCATCGGGATCAGGTCCGGCCGCATGTAGTTGATCCACCTGCACGTCGACGCCGGGGCGACTATAGCGATCGCCAAAACCAGGGTGCGAACCCGGACGCCGACCGCGACAACCGCCGACAGCATCACGGCTGTCACCAGCAGTATCTCGATCAATCCGCCGTACGGTAGCTGCAGGACGAACGGCCACGCCCCCAGCCACAGCAGCAGCACGACGAGTATCTGCACTGTGGAGAAGCGTCGAACCACCCCACGGTCCACTCTCTTGTGCACCGCCGGCGTCGCGGGCGGCCCAACTGCCGGAAGCATCTCCATAACACCCTCCAAAGAGGACAGCTCCGACCTTGGAGCTCTGATCCAGTTGTACAGTCCTTTTCGATCAGCGCAACAGTTGAATCACGAGCAACACGAACAAGGTCGCCGTCGTGAGGGAATAGAATATTGGAAAGACCCAGCGCATCGGCAGGCTTGCCCCAATGCCGCGCGGTGGCTCGATCATTCCGATCAGCGAGCTCATTCCGTGCTCGGCGACCATCCGTTGCAGGTTGGCGATGGAATTCCGCAGTTCCGCCACCAGCCGAATGCTGGACATGAGCGATGCGAGCGAGAACAGCACCAGCAGGGTGAAGCCTGTGCAGGTTAACAGCTTGCTTTGCGCGGCACCCATGTCACGCTGCAGAAGCGCCAATCCGCCGGCGACAATCGCCGTATACGCATTGGTGAACCAGATGCGCTCGTTGCGGATGTGCCGCACGTTTTCCCAGGCTTGGACATAAGCCGCTGCCGCCACGTGGGGCTCGGCAGCGAGCGGCATGCTGACCGCCTGTGATTGCCGTGCCATGGGTTCGCCACTCGCAGTCGAAACCAAAGGGAACTGCAGGGTCTGATTCTCGTATTTGCTTGCGATAGGCATTTGCATCATGGAGTTCCCTCGCTGTACCGAGACCGTCGAGTCGATTGCTTCCACCACCTCTGCTCGGAAACCCGAGACCATTCACGCTGGTCACTTCCAGCGAACATCTGTCTCGATGGACTGCGTGGAGGGAGGGCAGGGGGCGTGCCAGTCGCGAATTCGCCGGCTGTTTGTGTTGTAAGAGGAGCAGAGCAAAGGACTTATTGGTCGCAGCGCTGTGGAAGCATCGCGACTGGTGTGAACCGTTGAGCGCCAACGGCTTGGCGCCTGCGCCGGCAGGTCGGCGCGCTATTCAGGACGGGTAATGCCGAGCTTCTTAATCTTCCAGTGTAGCGTGGAGCGCTTCATCCCCAGGCGGGCAGCAGCCCCTTCGGGGCCGCCGAGCACCCAATGGGTTTCACGTAGCGCCCGCAGGATGTGCTCTCTCTCTGCGTCGGTAAGCGTAGTCGCTGTCGCGGCGGCGGCTGACGCGGTGGCCGGCGCAGCGACCGGCGGCAGGTCGCTCACGGGCACGTGGAGCGCTGGGCCCGGGGAGAGGATGACGGCACGCTCGATCACGTTTTGCAGCTCGCGCACATTGCCTGGCCAAGGGTAGTGAACCAGGGCATCCATGACCGAAGATGGGATGGTTTCAATCCGCCGGCCCATGCGCCGGGCGAAGAGCTGAGTGAAATGACGCACCAGACGAGGGATGTCATCGGTGCGCTCGCGCAATGGGGGAAGAGAAATGGGGAAAACGTTTAGCCGGTAATACAGGTCGCTCCGGAAGCGATCTTCGGCAATCATCTCCCTCAGATCGCGGTGGGTCGCGGCGACCAGGCGCACGCTCACCCGGATCGTCTTCACGCCGCCTAGCCGTTCGAACTCCTGCTCTTGCAAAACGCGCAGCAGTTTCGGTTGGAGTTCCAAGGGGATATCGCCTACCTCATCCAGGAACAGCGTACCCTGGTGTGCCAGCTCGAATCGCCCGATCTTCTGACTGATCGCGCCGGTGAACGCGCCTTTCTCATGACCGAACAATTCACTCTCGAGCAGTCCCGTGGGTATGGCTGCGCAGTTCAGTTTCATGAATGTGCGGCCGCTGCGCGGGCTTAGATCGTGTACCGCTCGCGCAATCAGTTCCTTGCCGGTACCGGTTTCCCCACGAATAAGAACCGCGGAATCTGTAGGCGCGACCGTTTCGACTTGCTTGAGGATCGCACGAAGCGCCGCGTTCTCGCCGACGATGTCGCCGAAATCGTGTTCGGTACGAACCTCCTCCTCCAGGTACGCTTTCTCCTTGGCGAGCTTGTCCTTCAGCGCCTCGATCTCCTCAAAGGCCAGGGCGTTTTCGACGGCCACGGCGACCTGGTTCGCGACAAGTTGCAGGAAAGGTACATCGGCTCGGTCGTAGGCCGCCGATTGCTCGGCGATGAACACCAGTGCCCCCAGCCGTCGGCGTGCCGTGGTCAGTGGCAGCCAGCAGTAACTCTCGAACCCGTACGGCTGCACACGTTCGAGCAACTGCGGCCAGCGCTCCAGTTCGGCCAAGTTCGAGGTAATGAGTGGTTGCTGCGTTCGCCAAACCAATCCTGCGGGGTCGTCTTCGGGGTGCAACTCTATCACAGGCTGATTCGAAACAACTTCGCGGCTTCCGAGGATGTGCAAGCGCATGATGTCACTCGCCGCGTCGTGCAACACCAGGGAAAGGTGATCGAAACGCACTACCTGAACCATTTGACTGGCGAGCTCGTGGAACAGCGCGGGCAGCTCCCGGTGCGAGGCGATCGCTTCCGATATGTCGAGCAATGCCCGATACCGGTCCTCAGATGCCGGGGTCTGTCCAGCCGAATCAGCCATTGCCATAGCTCCAATGGAGGAGCAGCATCCTACCCGGTCCCCATGGTGGTTGGCTCCAGGTAATTCTCAGACGTCAATTGACTGTGTCCGCACGTTGCAGTCCGCTCCGTCAGCGGGTGGTGGCGGCCGAGGTTCTTGATTACCTGGGCGTATATTCAGTCTATCGACCGCCGGGGCCGTCGGGGTGGCGCACGCGCTGACCACCTGATAAACTGGGCAACGCGAGATGCCGGTGTCGGCCCGTTTACGTCGTTGGAATGGGGTCAGCGCCGAACACAATGCCTGTTAGGGTGGGCAACAAAGAAGAGATTAATCGACCTGAATTGATAAGACAGGAAAATTCCACGGAAGGGCCCATTAGCGGTTCTTGGCCATCGTCGGGGCAGGCAATGAAACCACGCTGCTGCGGAGTAGCTCGACCGATTCGCCATACCTCTGGCTGCCGAGCTACGGCCGCTTCCCACTTTCACGCTTCCCCTTCCTGTGCTCAACGGCGTTCTGGATCCTCCATTGAATTGTGGGATGCAGGCTAATTCTATCGGCGAGCGACTGGTCGTCGCCGGCCAGCAGTTGGGGCCGGAGGTCACCCGCCTGGTTCGCATCGACAAAGTCGCGTTCATTCGGCGCCAGATTCATCAGCGGTTCGACTCTCAGCGCACGGCGTTCTTGTACGCCATGCCGGATCGGGCCGTGAGCGTGGTGGCGGTCGAGCCGCTGGTCGGCGGACGCGCGGTGCAGGCGTTCTAGCCGCCACGCCAGAACACTTGCGTGATGGCGCGATTCTCGGCCAACGTGAAATTATCCCAAACCCACTGGTCCCAGTCGCTGTCGTCCGGAGACCACCACGACGATTGCAGCAGACCACCGGCGGGGTTCGGTGACTGTTGATAGACGATCGTATCGGCAAACGCTCCCAGACTTGGAGCCAGTGCCAGGGTCATGACCTGCAGGACACTCATAAGCGCTCCTCAAGCAGCGATCGATTGCATTATCGAATTCCCTGACTAGGGCAGTGGCGCAAAAGCGCTCTGCAGCATGCTGAAGTCCTGAAGGTCCACGTCAAAGTCGCTGTTCAGGTCGAATACCGAAAGGCACAACTGCGAACTCAACGGCGGCAAAGGGGCAGGTGTCGTATCCGGACCGGACAGGCACTCGGCGAAGATCGCATAGTCGGCGAGGTCCACGTCGCCGTCGCCATCGGCGTCTCCGGCCACACATGGACTCGGAGAGCACGTCGCCTCCGTGGTCCAGGACAGGCCACCGGCACCCGTGCAGTCGGCTTCGGTGACTTGCGCGCACTGGCCACCTGGCAAGCAACAGGCGCCGGACGCCTCCGGGCAATCGGAGATGGTGAGCCGGAAGTCGAGGATGGCGAAGCCATCGTCGGGTTGTCGGTCAATCATCAAGTAGTAAGTGCCTGCGGACAACAGCAGATTGCTGATGGTAGCCACGGTTCCTGGCGTGGTCGCCTGGGCAAGGCATGCGGGACCAGGGGGACACACATTGTCCACGACAACTCCGATGGAGTGATCGATCGCGGTCGCTCCCGCCACTCGGATGTCGATACAGCGGTCACTCGTCAGCGTGAACTCGTAGACGATGTCATCTCCGTCGTCGTAGATGCCAAGACACGAGCTGGAGTAGTCCTCCTTCTTGTCAACTGTGGAGTTGACATCTTCAAACGGCAGGGAGGGGACAACAATGTGAAATTCGCAATCTTGGCCGATCGGATCGACCTCGGGAGCGCAGGGCGGAACCAGGTCGCCGCACGCCACACCGACATTCCAGGCGTCCCCGGGTCCCTGGCAGTTCGCCGGTAGAACATTGTCGGTGCAAACCTGATTCGTTGAATTGCAGCAGGCACCGGTCGCAGCGCCACCGCAATCCGTGATGGTGAGCGTAAAATCGAGGCTAGCGCTGGCCAGCGGCCAGCGGTCGATCATCAGGTAATACGTGCCCGGCGACAGGGTCAGATTGGTGATCGTCGCGACGTTGCCCTGACTCGTCCCTTGTGCCAGACATGCGCTGCCCGGCGGGCAGGCGCTGTCCAAGGAGATGCCGATCCAGTTGTCGTCCGGCGTTGCGCCCGTCACCGTGATGTCAACACACTGCGTGCCTGTAATCGTAAGTTCATAAAGGATGTCGTTACCGTTGTCGTAGTCACCGAGACAGGTGTTGGTGTACTCGTTGCCCTTGTCACTCGTCGTGTTGGTATCGACGAAGGGCAACGCGTTAATGGGAATTGGATTGGCACAATCCGTCCCTGCGGGATCCGGTACCGATGTGCAGGGGGGATCCAGTTGGGCGCAGCTTAGCCCGACGGTCCACTGCATGCTCGCGCCCGCACAGTTAGCTTGCGTGACATTGTCATTGCACGTCAGTGTGCTGGTGTCGCAGCATGCGCCCGTTGGCTCTCCGCAAGTGAAGCTCTGCCCCTGGATGAACACATTGGAGTCGAGGACCTGGTCGCCCGCATCGGCGATGGCCAACTTGATGTGGTTGATGCCGGGGCTAAGCGTGCCTGTCGCCGTTAGGATTACGATCATTCCGTCCATCTGGATGTCCTGGGCGCCGGTGCACGGGAAAGTCCCAGGCGGAATATCGTTGCAGTCGTTGTTGATGAAGAGGTTGCAGAAGCTTCCATCGGGAGGGTTGTATGGGTTGCCACAGTTGACGTTGTTGATACTGACCGGCGTCCCTGAGCCGCCGGGCACCAAGGCAATGTTGACGCCATTCAGAAAAAACCCGAACACGTCGTTGAACGGCGAATTCACCCACTCGTTGTATTCTTCGGACGTAAAGACGTATTGAAACTGGATGATCTGCGTTCCCGTGCACTGGAAGTCGAATTCCAGGATGGCGGCATCGAACGTGGTGTATCCCGGGATGAGACCGGTGAGATCGGGGTCGCCGATCCCTGCGTTGACGCCGCTCACATCATCCTGCGTGTTGGGCCCAGGTGCGAAGGCGATATTGCCGCTGCTCAGCATGATACCGCTATCGAAGCCGACGATTCCCATGCCTCCGGCGAATGTGCCGGCGGCTGAGTTCGCGCCTATAAAGGTCACGTTTGAGACCGATACACCGGGGCCGAGCAGGGCCGTCACGAGGTCTGTGGGCGTCTGGCCGGAGTTCAGGTCTTGTGTGGTGATTGCCGCGGCTTTCGTGGTGACCGGCTTCCAGTTGTTGTCTCCGGGAAATACTTTCGGTCGAGTTGACGGTTCCGCAGATCGTGCGGCTTGCTGAATCACGGCAAGGGCAAGAACGGCAGCGATGGTGTGTCCCCACACGGATGTGCGGCGTGTGGCAAGTCCCGAATGAATGTGGTTTAGCCAATGCATGGTCTTCCTCCTCGCGGTGAATCGGCAGATTGCGGAGCTATGAATCATGGAGTCGTCCCCCAATGAAGTCTCCGGTTGCGCATTCTGCGTGCAGATCCGTGATAGCAGCCGCAACGACCGAGGCCTGACTCATTGCTATCGACCATACCGGGTCGGACCAATGCGACCGCCGCGCTTGCACCTTTACGCTTTGACGCGTGCGCAAATTGACCAGATTCGTTTTGCCCCGACGTCGTGATTGGTGCGTGCGGCCCGGTCACCGACGGAATGAGGCTGGCGTCGGTGTCCCCCTTCAAGCCCTCGCGCCCGTAGAGGCAACGTCCACCTGACACCACGATACTCGCGCCGCGCAGTCACGCCCGCAGCGTGCAAAGATTGCACGAATAACCGCCCGCGGCCCCCAAAAAACGGTTCACGTGTGTGTCCACCACGTTGTGCGACATCTGAACCGCGATTGTCGAAGCGATATTGACGGGAAGCACCGAAAACAGAAGAGACCCAGGCTGCGGCGGCGAGAGGCGACCCTCGACTCCCTCGGCCGCTCAACGGCGCATTCAGTTGATAAAACCCTGATGCCGGTAGGCGTTGAGCTTGTAGTACAGGGTACGCAGGCTGATGCCGAGCGCTTCGGCGGCCGAGCGCTTGTCGTTGTGATGTGCTGCGAGCACAGCCAAGATGTGTTCGCGTTCGAGCTCCTCCACGGTCTGCGGGGCGGCCATAGCGCTAGGAACTTCCGACCGCTGCCGCGGAGCCGTCGTTTCCAGGCGCGCGGTCCTCTCGACCGCCTGCACGCGCTGTGATTCGCGCTTCCGCGCCAGCACGTTCGCGAGCACGCGGTCAATATCCGCAAGGCTGCACGGCTTCGTGAGATAGTCCTCCACCTTCCACCGAAGCGACTGCACCGCACTCTCGAATCCGCCGAAGCCGGTGAGAATCACGACGGCCACGTCGAGATGCTGGGTGCGGATGCGCGCCAGCAGCTCCATCCCGGACATGCCCGGCAGGTTCAGGTCCAGCAGCACAACATCTGCTCCTGCGGATATGTGTTCCCACGCTTCTTCCGCTGTCGAATACCCTGTGCTGCAGTGCCCCATCGCCGCGACCTCGCGCACGAGCAAGTCGCGCAGGCGCTTCTCATCCTCAACGACGCACACGCTCAGGATTGCCTGATCGGACCCGCTCACGCGCTCACCTCCTCGTGTGCCGGCAGTCGCAGGATGAACTCGCTGCCGTGACCGGGCCCCTGGCTGCTGGCCGTGAGCATGCCATCCTGCCGACGTGCGATCGCATGACTGATCGACAAGCCCAGGCCCAGGCCGCTGCGTCCCTTGCCCCTGGTGAAGAACGGCTCAAAAACATGCTGGAGCGTTTCGGCCGTCATGCCGCAGCCGTTGTCCCGTACGCGGCATTCCACCCAGCCGTTATCGCGACTCAGTGAAACGACAACCTGGCCGCGCCCGGCCGGCGCCGCCTCCACCGCATTGGTGAGCAGGTTGAGGACGACCTGCCGCACTTCGGGCTCCGAAGCCATCACCGTGCACGCGTCGCGCGTGCCCGACTGAAATTCGATCTGCGTTTCGCCACATCCGGGCCAAGAGCGAACAAGACGAATGCAACTTTCCGCAACCGTGCGCAGCGACACTGCCGTACGGTGCGGGTCACCCATCCGGGAAAGATCGAGCAGACTCTGCGTGATTTTCTTGCAGCGGAAAGCTTCGTCCCGAATCGTCTGCAGATCCTGGACCCATTCCTCGTAGGGATAACTGTCCGGTCTCTTGGATTCCAACCGTCGAAGCAGGGATTCGGCATAGCCGCTCATGATCGCCAGCGGGTTGTTGATTTCGTGGGCCACGCCGGCAGCCAGAAACCCCACGCTGGCTAGACGTTCCGCGATCGCAAGCTCTTTGCTCTGCTGGGCTACGCGCTCCTCGAGGTTGTGACAGAGTGACTCGAGCTCTTCAGCCATGCGATTGAAACTGTCCTTCAGTTCCACAAACTCACGATCGCCAGCGAGTTCCAGTCGCACACCCAGATCGCGCCGGGCGAGCCGATCGGTGCCGCCACGCAGCTCGCGCAGCGGTCGCATCACACTGCGGTAATGCAGAATGCTAATTAGAAGACCCGCGCCGACCGATAACAGCGCGAAAGAGAAAAGCACCCAGGTCGTCAATCGAAAACGATTCGCAGTTTGCGCATGGACAGTCGCAACGGCGTTCTCGATCTCGTCCGCAAGCTGATCCAAAGTGCGTGTCGCATCCCGCAGCTTGGCTTCCACGGCGTTAGGCCAACCTTTTGCAGGCGGCGTTTCGGCGAGCAGCGCCAGTGCAGCCTGAAGGGTGGCGAGGGATCGTGCTCCGTGCTGTTCTTCCGCGTCAGCGTGGTTTTCGCCGAACTCGGAAGGCTGGCTTTCCTGGTATTCCTCAAACTCAACCAGGTGCGCAATCGCTTCCGCGAGGGCTTCGCGTACCGCGCCGGCATCGCCGGCTGCCGCCTGTCGAATCGCCTCCTGCACATGGCGGTCGACCCGGCGGACCTCGCGCAGCTCGTCGAACTCCTCGCGCGTGCTCGCCGTCATGTCCTGCAGCGTGAGCATACCGATGACGATGCCGCCACCGGCTGCGAGCAGCGCCGCGGTCAGCACTACGGTCTTGAGCACGATGCGTCGAGCGAGTGTCATCGATTGGACCTGCGCGGTTGCGTCAGCATCATTGTCGAAGGTGTAACCGCCCGCAGGTCGCCTGTGCAAATTCTGCAAATCTCCGCCTGGGGAGCTGTACCTGCCGTATTCTAGTTCAACCGGACCCACCGCAGAACTGTGCAACCGCAGGATCGGGTGACATGACGCGTGAGCGAACAGCACGAATCGGCGTAATCGCCGCGATTGTCGTCGCCGGGTCCGGGTTCGGTGCGTGCAGTGGTCCGGTGCCCCTCTCCCGGGCGATCTGGCCGCTTCACGATCAAGAGTTCCGCCGGCTGCTCGCAATGTACCCCGTGAGCCCTCGGCAAGCCTGGTATGCGTGGAACGCCCAGCAGCACGACATCACCATTGGCGAGGCCCAGCGGCGAGACCAAGCCCTTTCTACAGCACGAAATCCTTTCGACGCCAATCGCGAACCAGAGGCCGTCAGCCGCGGGGCCGTCACCTACCGCGCGTACTGTCAGCGCTGCCACGGCCAGGACGCGCGCGGCGACGGATCGGATCTCCTCCCGGGCCACGTGCCGCGCGACATGCATGCGTTCCCACAGCGCTTCGCGGTGACATTGCACAAGGGGGCGCCGCGCACCTGGTTCCGCAAGATCAACGCCGGTTTCGGCGACGTAGTGAATTACCCTGACGGCCCGAGCAGCGCCATGCCGGCCTTCGGCGATACGCTGGCGCGGGAACAGATCTGGCTGGTCATCACCTATCTACAGAGTCTCGATGTCTACCACCAGCCAGCACCAGCCCCGCTGACAACGCCATCGTAGAAATCATCGCGAAAGAGGAGTGAGACGCCCATGACCATGACCGACCGTGATATTATTCAGCAAACCGTAAGCAGCGACGCCTTTCGCGTCGAAACGGCATACCTTCGGCGTGGCGGTATCACCGTTGCGAATCATCCGCGCCTGATGAAACGCATCGACGATCGTTTCGTGCGCATGATCTTCGCCACGGATGTCCGCGACGTGGACGACGGCACGGTAGCGGGCCTGGTCTGTCTTTGGGACCTGCGCGAAAACCTCAATGTCTATGCCCACTGCATCAGTGCCGGCCCGGGCGCCAACGCACAGCTCCGCGCACTTTATTCGCCGCTGAACCAGGTCAAGCCCCAGCCCGGTACGGCTGGCGACGCCGCCATCGCGAAGTTCATTGCCTGGAAGCAAGCGTCCTGGGGCAAGTTCCTCAACGAGGAGCTTGACATCGGCACACGCGAGGCATCGCAGCGCTGGCTCGCGGCGTTCTGGAAAGCACTTGATCGCATGTACGGTGGAGGTAACCTGCGTGATTGAACGTTTCACCTCAACCAAACTCGAGCGCGAAACCTGCCCTGGGTGTGGGACCGGCTTTGCCGCCGGTCTCCGTCAGTTGCTGTTCACCATCGGTCTGATCTCTGTTGTACTGATAGCTGGCTGCGCACCGACTGGGTTCACGAGCCGCATCACCGCTGTCGCCAAGCAACAGGGTGTGCGCGACGCCTCCACTTCGGCGGTTCGCGGAATGGAACACCTGCGCTTCAACACGGCGCTGCGCGATGATCTCGACGATGCCCTTGAGGAATCGCAGTTGACGTCCGCCCGGGAGTCGGGCCGACACGTGCTCAGCGATGCCCACGATCTAGCGGTTCATGCCGTCCATGCCGAGGTCGCACGCCTGTCGCCGGAGGCGCTCACCGGACTTGCCGACCAATACGGCGTGAAAACAGTAGATGGCGTCAGCGATGAACACATGCGCAGCGCGCTGATGCAGCGCTTCGACGCAGAGAGCATTGCGGCATTGGCACGTGACCAGGAGCGTATCGACCAGGCCCGTTCGACCGCGGACGTGCATCGGCTACTCAAGGACATTCGCCGGCGTATTGAACCGGCAGTAGGCGATGCCGGCCGGCTGGGTCGAATCCTGCTGGCTGCACCGATGTATGTTCCAGCTGCCATCGGAGCGGAACTTGCGGACGCCGAGGCGACGAAGCGCCCGACCGTCGCAGAATTTAGCTTGGCTCGGGTGTATGAACCGATTGACCAGTCAGCCGCGCCTGCCGCGCATGCGCCAACAACAAACGATCTTTCCGATTTGGCGCGCCAACTTGCACCCGTTTTTATCCAGGAGATCAACCCAGACGCCGCCTACGCGCTGCGTGAAGACAGCATGGGAAAAATCGAACTCGGCGGCACTCCCAGCGACGTACTGGTACAGATCGATGTGGACGACCCCGTTGTGTACTGGTCGCACACCCAGGCGAAGGTGCGCGATCGGCGCTACGACCAGTTGGTTTACGTCGCGTGGTATCCCAGCCGGCCGGCGCTCTCTTCGGGCGATCCGCAAGCGGGCGAGATCGATGGCGTGGTTGTGCGCGTGACACTCGACCGCAATCATCGCCCAGCGATGTACGAGTTTGTGCGCACCTGTGGTTGTTACCACACGCTGTGGGTGGCTGAGTTCGTCGAGCAGGCCGCGCGCGCGGAGTTCGGGGGCCCGTTGCCCGGCATGGCCTACGCCGTCCAGAAAAAACCGGAGCGAAGCCGGGAACTGTTCATGCCCGCGCTGGTCACGATCGACCCAACGCGAATGCCGCGCCCGGTCGTTATGGTCAACGCCGGCCAGCATCTTGTGGTCACCATCGACACCGTCGCGGCTGATCATTACGAACAGGCGAGCCAGCCACCACAAAGCTATCGCCTTGAACCCTACGAAACACTCTCCCACTTACCTCTTGGCGGGCAGGTTGCCAGCATGTTCAACGGCGAAGGGCTGGTGCATCACGCCGCACGCCCCGAGGGCTGGATGCTTGCACCCACCGGCATGTTGCAGGCAGGTCGTCCGCGGCAACTCGGCACCATGAAGATCCGCATGGATGCCTACGATTACGACGATCCTCGTCTGCTCGAACGCAACCTCCGTCTGCCCAGCTCGTTCTGATCATTAAACGCAGCGGTGAATGGCCGGAACTTTCCAATGACGCAATTCCAACGGTCATCATGGGTGCTGCTGACCGGATCAACTGGTGTGCTCGGCTCGCATGTGCTGAGTGAACTGCTGACGCGCGGCCATCGCGTCTTGTGCCTGGTGCGCGCCGACACACCGTCTGGAGCACGTACGCGGCTCGCGTCGTCGGCCCGCTTGGCCTATGGCGATTTGGAGCCGCATTTCGAGACCGGTCAGCTCGCCGCTGTGCGCGGTGATCTGCACCAGCCGCAGCTAGGACTCGCACCCCCTGTGGTGAAACGGTTGCGCGGCGGCGTTTCGACGATCGTCCACGCGGCGGGGAGCACTGTCTTTGAGACCCGCCCAGACGGCGAGCCGGCCCGCACGAATCTCGAGGGCACGCGCAACATCTTTGCACTCGCCCGTGATCTCGATTGCCGAAAGTGGCATCTGGTCAGCACCGCTTATGTCTGCGGCCTGCGCAGGCGTGCAGCCGAATCGCATTACGACTCGCCGCCGGACTTTCGTAACGCCTATGAACACAGTAAATGGCTTGCCGAGTGCGAATCCTTGGAAGCAGCCGAGCGCGCCGGAGCAGAGCTCTCTGTGCACCGCCCAGGTGTGATTGTCGGCCACAGCCAGACAGGTGCGACTATCCGCTACAACGGCATTTATTACCTGTTCCGCGCACTATCGCTCATCGCCAGGTCTGCGGATCAACAGGGGTTCGATCGTACGCGAATCCCGCTACGCATCCGTGCGAACGCAAGCGACCGGCCCAACCTGTCCTTCGTGGACGACGTCGCGCGCGACCTCGTTGATATCGTAGAGCAGGAGGCGCCTGCCGGTGGTGTGTACCACCTGACACATCCCAAGCCGCCGACCAACCGTATGATCAAGCGTGCGCTCGAGCAATATTACGGCGTCGGCGGCGGGCGCTTCGTTGGCAGCCAAGAAAAAAGCGATCCAGGCGAACAGTCCGACTATGAATGCATGTTCGCCGCGGGTCTGGGGTCGCTCTCGGCGTACCTGCTGGACGCGCCTGATTTTGATCGCACCCGCACGAACCGCTGCGCTCGGACGCAGCCCGCGCCTTGGACCATGGCCCGGCTGCTCAAGCTGCTCGATTTTGCGGAGCGTTGCGGCTGGCGCGCGGAGCGATGCCCATCGACCGATGAGTCAGCGGCGATGGATTATGCAGACTACTTTGAAAGATTCTTGCCCGCGCGGCTGGCCGAGTCGAAGTTTGCATGGCTAAGCGGTCTTGATCTCGACGTGCGCTATTGCATCGAGGACGCCGCGGACGGTGACTGGCTCTGTCGCTTCCGCGGGGGTCGGCTGCAGCGCGTGCAGCGCGCGCGCGAGCAGAGTGCTGAAGTGGTTTACCGCCTGGATGCGACGTCCTTCTGGCGCACGATCTCCGGAACATTGGCCGCATCGGATCTTTTCCTGTCCGGCGGCGCCCGCATCGAGGGCGACATCGAACGTGCCCTCAAGTTCGCCGCAATCGTCCAAGATTTCGTCCGCGAGTATCCCTATGATCGCCAGCACGCGACTCAGGCTGCCCGCTGAGCCTGTCGACATTCTCGAGGAATCAATTGCGATTGACGCCGCAGCCGGCGAACTCGCCGGCGTGTTGGCCTATCCGCTCGCTGGCGTGCCAGCCTCCGCCGCGCTGGTGGTGGGTCCACATCCGCAAATGGGTGGTGGCTTGGAGAATAATGTTGTGCGCGCGGTCGCGCGCGGATTGGCGGAACGCAGTTATCTCACCCTTCGATTCGCGTTCGCAGGCGCGGGTCCCACTGCGGAGAGCATGGACGCATTCTGGCGGACGGGTCATGCGCCCGAAGATCCGCACCGCGTGTACGAGACGGTTGCCGCCGCCCGTTGGCTGCAAAAGCTCAACCCAGGGAGCGTCATGCTGATCGGATACTCCTTCGGTGCATCTCTGCTTGCTCCATTGCTTGACGAACTGCCGGTCGTAGGGATCGTTTTGGTCAGCCCAACGCTGGTTCATCACGACTTTGCACCCGTCGCTCAGTGCGGGTTTCCCAAGCTGGTTGTCGTCAGCGACAACGACTTCGCGACTCCACTGGTGAAAGTGCGTGGTTGGTTCGCAACCTGTGCGGATCCCAAATCATTGGCGGTGCTGCCGTCGGCTGAGCATTTCTTCCGCGGCCAGGAGCAGTTACTCGTGAGCGAGATCGTTCAATGGCTCTGAGTCGTGACCTGGACGCGCACGTCCGCAGGATATTAGCAATTCACTTCGACCCGGACGGTGGTGCGCCCTATTGGCTCGAGCGTGCCCGCACGCTGGATTGGGACGTGCGTGAGCGTATCCAGACTTACGCCGAGCTCGAATTGCTTGGCCCCATGGACGAGGACGCGCTGCGCGACCGCCCGGTTCTCGATTTCGTACCACGTAGTCGGCGGCGTGTGTTACCCGGCGCCATCCTTGCGGAGACCGGCGGAACAACCGGCCGTCCCAAGCGCACGATCTTCAGCCGCGACGAATTCCACGCGGGTTTTGTCGAACCATTCGTGCGCGCCGCGGATTACGCAGGTTTCCCCCGCGGCGGACTCTGGCTCTGGATCGGACCCAGCGGCCCACACATAATCGGCCAGGCTGCCAACGCATGCGCAGCCGCCCTCGACAGCCCCCAACCGTTCGCCATCGACTTCGACCCGCGTTGGTACCGCAAACTTCCGCCGGACAGCACCGGCCGCGAGCGTTACTTACAGCACCTCATTGCGCAAGCGCTCGATATCCTGTCGGCGGAACCCATCGACGTCGTTTTCACGACGCCGGTCATGCTCGGGCGACTGGCCCGTGCGACGAATGTGGCGCAACGCAGCCGCGTCCGCGGAGTCCACTACGGCGGCATGCGCGTCGAGCCCAATCTATTGGCCGCCGCGCAAACCGACTGGTTCCCGAACGCAATCCATCTCGCCGGCTACGGCAACAGCCTCTTCGGCGTCTGCCTGGAACTAGGCGGGCCGCCGGACCGCAAGCTGTGTTACCATCCCTATGGCCTGCGACACCAGGTGCGCACCGACGACGCCGGCCGCGTCTGGATGTCGCGCCTCGACGAGACGGTGCTGATCGCGAATCTCCCCGAGCGCGATAGGGCGACCGGGCGCACAGCATCGGCTGACGCGGCCCGGCTTGGATTTGGCCAGGGGATCGAAGATCCGCGCCCGCTTGCAGCGACAGAGGTCTACGCGAACGCCGGCATTTATTGAGTGCGATTCTGGCCGGCGTCCGTTTGTTTGCAGGTGGCAGGTGATTGGATTGCCGGCGAGGACCACGTAGCCCTGGCCGGTCGCCTTGTGGTGGCGCAGCTTGGGCCCGCGCGGCGCGTCGGCGGCGGGCGCCGCGGTGCGTTCGCGTCTTGCGGCGCGCACGCTCTTCGCATTGCGCTCGCGCTTCGCGGTACGTTCGGGTTTCGCGGTGCGCTTGGGCTTCGCCGTGCGTGCGCGCTTCCGGTTGCGCGCAGGCTTCACGGTGCGTGCGTGCGGGACGGGCGGGCGCGGTTCGGCGGTGCCGGGCGGCGCGACGCGCAGACTGGCCTGCCGGACGCTGTCGTGAGGGGTGTGTTCCGCGCTGGTTTTGGCGAGAGAAAGAGGTCTCACGGCCGTCTCCTGCAGCAAACGAGTAGTACTACTCGCGCTGGACCCAGGTTACGGCCGCTCCGCTGCTGGGCGCGGGTCGTCGCAAGTGGCGACGTCGGCGTGAGTTACGTCGAATCGGGGCGACAGGCGTTGATATTAACCCGCGACCACCGGGCACGGTACGAGACAACGGCCTTGCCGCCGTTCCCGGCGATACTGAAAGCGTTCTCCCGTTCCGCTGGGGGCCACATGGCCTCGAGGAGGTGGCGTGACGCTGCGCTACCATGCCGAAGATCGCGGTTGCCTGTCCGATCCGATTGCAGCGAAATCACGAGCCTCACGATCCGCTGAGCCTCCGATCGCTCCAGGTTGCCGGCTGCTGCGTCACGGGCCGCGATCAGCCACCCGCGGCTGGCGGACCTTAGCCGAGCTGACACTTGTCTGGATCTCGCGCTCGTGCTTGTGTCCGTTGCGGACGACCTGGCCAAGCCCGTCGGCGTCCCGCAGGGCGGCGTGCTGGGCGATGTATGCTGCCACCTCCGCCTCCACCGCCTGCCCCAGCAACTTCTAGGCGCCCTCCCGGAAGGAACCCGCTTGGAAGATCGGCTGGCCGTGTGGTGCTATCTGTGGTGAGACGGTCGGTTGACAGCCGTAGCGTATGCGGCCAGCCCTGCGACGAGAGCACGTAGTTGTTGCAGAGACGCGCCAGAAGCGCCCGCCAGATGCGGTTGTGGATGCACACGCATCGGCGTACTCCTCCGTAGAAATTGGGTCGTTTCGAGTCAATCTGATGCCGGAGTTTGGGCTCGGCAAGAGATTGGACACCGGAGAGGGTGATTGATCAGGTCGCCGGCTATTGCAACAGGCTTTGGTGCGGCCAGTGAGGCCGAGCGTCCGTGTACTTGACTCTTCGACATCAGCCGATACAGTAGGTACCATGCGATCAAAGGCGTTTTCGTGCCTAGCGCTGTTCTTGGCGATGGCTTGCCCGATCATTTGTCGGGCTTCGACGGCCGTCGAGGGGCACTGCGCAGACGAAACGGCTTCCGCCTACGGGCCAACCGCGGGACAGTGCGATGGTTGCACTGAAGAACGATCTCTTCCCTCCGCTCCAACCGATTCCTGTTATGAGCTCTCCTGCTTTTGCTCGCCTTACGTCTTGATGGAACAGGGCACCGATGCGACCGACGTGCTCGCCATGGGCGAGCTCTCGATAATCGCTTGCCCGTCGATCACTATTCTGATGCCGACCTTGGCGATCGATGACGGGCTAGCAGAATGGCCAATCTCCCTTGTGATTACCGCTGAAGCTTCGGCGGCTTTGCCTCTCCAGATCTGATTTTCCGTTGCAAACTTGGTGCGTTGGGCAAGCGCAAGCGCCGCGCGTTTTTTTTTGCGCTGCCTGCTGCTCGTTCACTTTCTGGGTGCAACGGTCTTTTGCTGTTGCTGTTCATTTTCGGAGTGTCCACATCATGTCAACCCATCGTACGACTCAAACCGTACTACGGGCCGTGCCCACATTGCTGGTTCTACTTGTGCTTGGCGGTGCCGGTTACTGGGGGCACAAGAACGACTGGCGCGCGCCGAAGTTTGCGTCGCTGTTCGGCGCTCCTGCCGTGGCTGAACCCGAGGACTGGTGCGCAGAGCACGGCGTACCGGAATCACGCTGCATAAAATGCCATCCGGAATTGGCTGGTGAGACAGCCAAGGACTGGTGCAAGGAACACGGCGTACCCGAGTCCCGTTGCACGATCTGTCATCCTGAAATCTTGACCAAGGGCGTCGCGGGCGATTGGTGCAAAGAACACGGTGTGCCCGAGTCAAATTGCACGCTCTGTCATCCCGAGATCGCCGTGAAAGGCGAGCTTGCAGAATCAGCGGACGCTTCCAAGGTGGTCGCGACCGATGGCGCGACCGCAAACACATCCGGTAAGACGGGCAAGGATCCGGCGACCTGCCAATCTCATGCCCTGCGCGTGCAGTTCGCATCAGCCGAATCGGTCAAGAAGGCGGGCGTGCAGCTTGACAAGGTCATCGAGCGGCCGATGGAACAAACCATCAGCGCGAACGCGGAAACACAATACGACCGAACGCGATTTGCGCAGATTGCCTCGCGGGTTTCGGGTGTCGTCTGGCGCGTGGATAGCCAGATCGGGCAGATCGTTCGCAAGGATGAGGTCCTGGCCCTCGTGGACGCGGCTGAGGTGGGTCGGGCGAAAGCAGAGCTACTTACTGCGGTAGCCCAGCGAGACCTGCGTGCGCAAACGACCCGGCGCGTTGAGCAGCTCGCGCCGCAGAAAATCATCGCGGAAGCCGATGTGCAGGAAGCGCAGGCGGCCACGCGCGAAGCCGAGATTCGTGTGTTCAACGCCCGACAGGCGTTGATCAATCTGGGTCTCACCACCCCCGTCGGTACTGATGGCATTCCCGATGAACGCGAGCTGCACCTACTTGGGCTGCCAGAGGAGATCCGAACCTCACTGGATAGCGGAGCGCCGTCCGCGAACCTAGTGCCACTGATCGCCCCGCTCGACGGCGTCGTCGTTCAATGCGAGATGGTCGCCGGGGAAGTTATCGAGGCGTCCAAGCCGCTGTTTGCGATTGCCGACACGCGGAAGATGTGGCTTACCATCGATGTGCCTCAGGCGCAAATCGGCCGTGCCGCAATTGGCCAACCTGTGCGCTTCCGACCGGAAGGCAGCGACGCCACGGTCCATGGCGCGATTGCATGGATCAGCACGGCGGTAGACGATCAGACGCGGACCGTCAAGGTTCGAGCCGACGTCGACAATTCGGACGGTCGGCTACTCGCGTCCTCGTTTGGAAACGCACAAATCACCGTACGGGAATCACCTAACGCAGTCGCGGTGCCGAACGAGGCGATTCAATGGGAAGGCTGCTGCCACATCGTCTTCGTGCGCTTGGCGGACGACATCTTTCAAACCCGCAAAGTACGGCTGGGGTCGCGCGATTCGCACTACACCGAGGTGTTTGCAGGGCTGCTTCCCGGCGAAGTCGTCGCGACGGCGGGGAGTCACGTGTTGAAGTCCGAGATTCTGAAGAGCAATCTTGGCGCCGGCTGCTGCGCCGTTGAATAGACGACCGAGGACCAGAACGGCATGTTGAACTGGATTATCAACTGGTCGCTCCGCCACCGCGGGCTTGTGGTCGGTGCGACGATTTGCTTTATCATCGGGGGACTGATCGCGGTCAGTCACTTGAACATCGACGCCTTCCCCGATACGACACCCATTCAGGTGCAAGTCAATACGGTTGCGCCGGCGCTGGGACCGGAGGAAGTCGAGCGGCAGATTACGATTCCCGTGGAGCAATCCATCAGCGGGTTGCCCAGCCTTACCAACGTACGTTCGATCTCGAAATTCGGCCTGTCGCAGGTGGTGGTGACGTTTGACGACGAGACCGACATATACTTCGCGCGACGGCTGATCGGCGAACGGCTGGCGACCGTGGAGTTGCCGACGGGCATCGCCACGCCGGAGATGGGACCGGTCGCGACCGGTCTGGGCGAGATCTTCCACTACGTTGTCCGTTCCGACTCACGCAGCCTGACGGAATTGCGAACGATTCAGGACTGGACCATCAAGCCCGTTTTGCGCGCCGTCCCCGGTGTGGCTGAGATCAACAGTTGGGGCGGATATGAAAAGCAGTATCAGGTGCGGATCGACCCGAACCGCCTGATCCAGTACGGCCTTTCGTACGATGAAGTCGTTGAGGCGTTGGAGCAGAACAACCTGAACGCCGGCGGCGGGAGCATCGCCACCGGCGGCGCAATGCAACTCGTACAGGGACTGGGGCGGGTGGCCACGCTCGACCAGATCGGCGACATCGTCGTCAAAGCCACGGATGGCGTCCCGATTCATGTTCACGACGTGGCCGGCGTTGAGATCGGGGCGGAGATTCGACGTGGCGCTGTCACGTTCGGCGGCGGAGGCGAAGCCGTACTCGGGCTGGGCTTCATGCTGATGGGGCAGAATCCGCACGAAGTTACCACGCGACTTAAGGCGAAACTCGACGAGCTAAAAACCACGCTGCCCTCGGATGTACGCGTCGAGACAGTTTATGACCGTACGGAGTTGGTCGAGCACGTCATCGACACGGTCCGCAAGAACCTGTTCGAGGGCGGTCTGCTAGTCGTCGCCGTGTTGTTCATGTTTTTAGGAAACCTCCGTGCCGGCCTTATTGTCGCCCTAGCCATCCCACTGTCGATGCTGTTCGCGTTCTCCGGCATGCTCCAGTTTGCGATCGCGGGCAGCCTAATGAGCCTGGGGGCGCTCGACTTCGGTCTGGTCGTGGATAGCGCGGTCATTCAGATCGAAAACGTGGCGCGGCATGTCGCCCATGATCGCGCCGATCGCAAGTTCGTCGACGTTGTCCGCGACGCGGTGCTGGAGGTTCGCAAGCCGACCATGTTCGGCGAGCTGATCATCATGCTCGTATACGTGCCGATCCTGGCGCTTGAAGGCATCGAGGGCAAGCTGTTTCGGCCGATGGCACTGACGGTCATCTTCGCTTTGGCGGGGTCCCTGATCCTTTCGCTCACCTTGATGCCCGTGCTCGCGAGTTTGCTGCTCCCCCGTCGCTTGGAGGAGCGCGACCCACTGCTTGTTCGAGCGTGCCGCCGGCTCTACGCCCCGGTCCTTCGATTCGTCATGCGGAATAACATCGCCGTGCTGAACTCGACACTGTGCGTGCTCGTGATCGCGGCGATCATCGCGCGCGGGCTGGGTGCAGAGTTCATACCACGGCTTTCGGAGGGCGCCGTCGTCGCAAACGTGATCCGACTGGCTGGAACGGACCTCGATGAGTCGGTGCGCTACAACACGCAAATGGAGAAGGCCCTGCTCGCGGCCTTTCCGGAAGAGATCCGCTACGTTTGGAGCCGCACGGGCACAGCCGAAGTCGCGACCGACCCGATGGGGGTCGAATTAACCGACATTTTCCTGTCGTTTACGCCGCGCCAGCGGTGGACGCGGGCACGTTCACAGACCGAACTCGTCGAGCTGATCCAGCGCGAGCTGCGCGATATGCCTGGTCAGCGCGTCGCGATGACTCAGCCCATTGAGATGCGTATGAATGAGATGATCGCCGGCGTCCGCGGCGACATCGCTCTGAAGCTGTACGGCGATGACTTGGAGGTCCTGAAAGCCGGCGGCAATCGCATCGGCGCGATTCTGGGCTCCATCCGCGGCGCATCCGACATGTCCACCGAGCAGCTCACGGGCCAGCCCGTGCTGCAGATCAAGGTCGACCAGCAGGCCTTGGCGCGTCACGGCATCCCTGCAAAGGCAGTGATGGATATCGTTGAGTCCCTCGGCAGCATGCCGCTCGGCGAGGTGATCGAAGGGCAGCTTCGCTTTCCGCTGGTTGCCCGGCTGCCCGAGCAGTATCGACGAGATGCGGATGCCATCCGGTCGATCATGCTACCGACGGCTTCGGGACAGAGGGTTTCCCTTGCCAACCTCGCCGTCGTCGAGGAAGTCGAAGGTCCCTCGACGATCACACGCGAATGGGGGCAGCGCCGCACCACCGTCCAGGTGAACGTCCGCGGGCGTGACGTGATCAGCTTCGTCGCGGAGGCGCAGCGCCGCATTGCCGCCGAAATGCCGCTGCCACCGGGGCGCTACCACTTGGAATGGGGCGGCCAATTCGAGCATTTCGAGCGCGCTCGCAACCGGTTGATGCTCGTTGTGCCCGTCGTGCTCGTGATGATCTTCATCTTGCTATTCATCACGTATCACCGTGTCCGTGATGCGTTGCGGGTTTTCACCGGCGTTCCGTTCGCCGTGGTTGGAGGCGTAGTCGCGCTCTGGGTGCGCGACATGCCCTTCTCGATTTCTGCCGGCGTCGGCTTCATCGCCCTATCGGGCGTCGCTGTGCTGGGCGACATGGTACTGGTTTCATATGTGCGGCAGTTGCTCGCGCGCGGCCTACCACTGCGAGCAGCCATCGAGGAGGCTGCCATGACGCGCTTGCGCCCGGTGTTGATGACCGCGCTCGTCGCGGCGCTGGGCTTCGTCCCGATGGCACTGAGCACGGGTGTCGGGGCTGAAGTGCAGCGCCCACTGGCCACGGTTGTAATCGGTGGTGTGATCAGCAGCACGCTCTTGACGCTGCTCGTATTGCCGGCGATCTATCTGGTGTTTGGGGCGTCGGTGGCGGCGGCACACGCAGACGAAGACGGCGAATGCGATGAATTGCTTGTTCCGGCTTTGAACTCCGTCGGCGGACCGACGCGAGCGGAAATCCAGAGGGTGCAAGACTGAAGGGAGTTATGCCTATGAGTATGGCAAGACAATTTCGGGTATTGGTGATTGGGATGTTCGTGACGACACTGATGACGGGCGGGTGCGAGCGCAGCAGCAAGGCGCCCCCGACAGCCGGGGAGACGCAGGAGCAGAAAACAGCTGTAGAAAAGCCCAAGGAAGCGCTCATCAAGAAGGCAAACGTAAAAGACTGGTGCCCCGAGCACGGTGTACCCGAGTCGATCTGCACGCGCTGCAACGCCGCCCTGATCGCGGACTTCAAGCAGAAGGGAGATTGGTGCGCCAAGCACGATCTGCCCGATTCACAGTGCTTTGAGTGCCACCCGGAGCTTAAAGCGAAGTTTGAGGCGATGGGGCCAAGGGAACCGTAATACCGGAGTTGTGGCCGTGACCGGGAACAAACTGGCGGCAGAAGCGGTATCCATGGCCGAGCAGATACGGTTGCGCCGCCTGTTGCCCGTCGGATCGCACCCGACGTCGATGTGTATCTGAGTGCCGCGCTCATGCTCACAGGCATACGCGCAGCGAAACAAGATGCAGCGCGCAGGCAAGCTCCATGGGCGGCAAGCGCCAACACGCCCCTGCGGTTTGAGACTCTACGGGCCATCAATCCGTGGTAGCCAGAATGCTGAACCAACGGCTTGAGTTGCGGCCCGCCGTCAAGGCGGTTCGGGTTCGGTCGTTGAGTCGCTTTGCGACCGATGACGCTCACGCTTGCCGCACGTACCGGGGTAACTCCTCCGTAACGTGGTCCTCCGCGACCGAGTTCCAAGCGGCCGGGCGACGGTAGCCGGCCGGAAGTCCCTGTAGACGACCGAGGTACTGGTCGATAGGATACGCTGGGATGGCCGGAAAGCTTCTTGCACCTGTGATCGCGCTGCTGGTGGTTTTCTGCCCAGTGATCTGTGGCAGCCAACCTCTGCTGCATGTCCACGTCGACTCAGCGCCGGCGGAAGACGCACCGCATGTCCCGCATGATTCCTGCACACTCGACCAGTGTTTTTGCAACAGCCCTTCGGTTCCAAGTCAGGGCGCATCGATAACTCTTGGTACTGCCGTCGCGCCCGTTTGCGCCTGCCTGCACGAATCGCGGGTTGAGGCCGGGGTGTCTTTCGCTGACCTTCCCGCAGTTGAACCTCCCCCGCGCTCGCTTGATCCATCCACACCGCTTCCGCTGCTGATCTGATTACCTGCAATTGTTGTGAGGTGCGACCGAGGCTGCGCCTTGGCCGCGCGCTCTATTGCGCGCCCGCAGGCTTCCCTCCTGATTCTGGATCTCGGAACTGGAGTCTTACACACATGCAGACTCAGCGAAAGTTCGGCTTCTTCATCTTGTTCACAGCCACAGTGTCGTTCACGGGCGCGTGCGCGTCCGTTAAGCCTGGGTTGGACTACGATCGCGTCAGCACACACGTAGAAACCGTGATTGGGCAGCCGATCAGCTACCGGCCCGGTGATGAGCCGGCTGTTCAACTGATAGTGAACTCCATGCTCGATGACGGATTAACGGCCGATGAGTCTGTACGTGTTGCGCTGCTGAACAATCCGAGGGTTTGGGCGGCGCTGCTGCGCACAGGTATGGCCCGAGCCGACGTCGTTCAGGCGGGGTTGTTCAGCAATCCAACCTTGGGGCTTTCGTTCAAGCTGCCGGAGGGCGGTGGCCTCACGCAATTCGAGATGGGCCTCGCCCAGAATATCGCCGACTTGTGGATGATCCCGGCACGGACGCGGGCCGCACGCCGCGACCTCGAGCGCACGATTCTGGAAACGGCGCGCGCGGCCGCAGGAATTGCGAATGACACGAGGGTTGCCTACTACAGTGCAGTCGGCGCCCAGCGCGCGTTGGAAATCTCGAGGGAAAACCTCAAACTCGTCGAACGGCTCCTGGGAATCACGGAGGCACGGCTTGAAGCGGGAACCGTGGGCGCGCTCGACGTGAATCTCGTGAAAGGGCTGGAGCTCCGAACTCAGGTGGACGAGCGAAACGCGCGTCTGGCAGCCGCGACGGCAGGACGAACGCTTGCGACCCTACTCGGACTTGAAACGCCTGCAGAAGACCTGCGCCTCATCGACCCGCTGCCCGTTCCGGTTACAGCGCCGATCGACGCAGCGCGCTTGGTTGAAATCGCGCGCGACTCAAGACTCGAACTGCGCGCGGCGCGTGAAAACGTGTTTGCCGCCGAAGCGCGGGTCGCGGCGGAATATTCCAAGATTTTCCAGAATGTCGAGGTTGGACTGGACCTGGAACGCGGAGCCCAGAAAAGCACCCCCGGCCGCAAAGTGCTTGCTGATACGGCGCGGGCCTCCATCGCGAACGGTGGGCTGACTGCGCCAGACATTGAGTCGCGTGGGCAACGCCGGTTAGCGGAAAGCGAACGAATCAACGCAATCCTGGGCCCCTCGCTGAGCGTTACGATCCCACTCTTCGATCAGAATCAGGCACAGATAGCCAAAGCGAAGCTGGCTCTCCAGGAGGCCGACGCGCTGCTGGAATCCCTGCAACGCACTGTCACACAGGAGACCCGCGAGGCGGTCGACCGCGTGACGACCGCATGGGGCGTCGCCCAACTGTACGATCAGGAAGTGCTGCCGCAAGCGCGCACCACGCTGGAGCTTTCGGAGTCGGCCTACCAGGTAGGTCAGACTCCTATTCTCAATGTAATTGAGGCGCAGCGATTATTGCTGGAGACACGGCAGGCGTATGTTGCCGCACTCCAAAGCGCTGCCAATGCGCTCGTGGATCTGGAGCGGGCGACGGCTCGGCCGGCGATGTTTCTACTCCTGTCTGCGGACGCGATGACCCAACCAGTGCCCGCGCAGTCCGAAGCCATGCCCGGTGCCGGTATTGCAGACCCATAGGAGGCGGATCGATGACACACACGACGAAAAGGCTGAATCACCGCCTGCTCGGCATCATTGCGCTGATGATGGCGCTGGCCGTTGTAACCGGGTGTGACGGACAGGCTGATTCGGACGCAGCGCTGCACGACTTTCCATTCGACGTCGCGCGTAGCGCGTTGGCTGCCTACTTGCTGTGAGAGATCAACCATGATTGCTAAAAACAATAAGACCGCAGCGCCCCTGGCTCCCAGCGTCGCATGCGCCATTTTGGGGTTGTTTGTCGTCGTTCTTTCCTCCTGTCGGAATGCGGATGGGACAGGTGCGGCAGAGAACGCGCAGCTGGCGCACGAGGATGCCCAAGGCGACGAGCACGAGGGGCACGATCACGGAGATGGCGGCGAGGAGCATCGCGATGAAGTGATGCTCACGCCCGAAGCGATCGAACGCTATGGCATTAAGGTCGAGCAGGCATCGCTTTGGAAGCTGCGGCCGACTTTGCTCGCACCGGCGCGTGTGGCCTTCAACGCCGAGGCGCTGGCGCATGTCGGCTCGCCGCTGCCTGGTCGGGTCGCCGAGCTACGCGTGCGGCTGGGGGACGTTGTCAACAAAGGCGATGCGTTGCTCGTCATCGAGAGCCCGGAGTTAGGCGAGGCCCAGAGCGACTACCTCCAAAAACGAATCATGGCGCAAACCACGGTGGCCGCTGTCGATCTAGCGAAGAACGCCCTGGACCGGGCAACGCGGCTATACGAGCAGAATCGCGGCATCGCACTCGACGAAGTCCAGAAACGCGAGGTTGAATTCAAGTCGGCGCAGGCGGGTCTCCTCACGGCCCAGTCCGCTGCTGTCGCCGCAGAGAACAAGTTGCATCTATTCGGCATGGGGCAGGCATCGGTTGAGAGTTTGGCCAGCACAGGCGAGGTGAATCCGCGTTTCACCATCGTGGCACCGCTTCCCGGTCGTGTCGTAGAGCGCGAGGTCACGTTGGGCGAACTCGTCAATCCCGAAAAAGAGGCACTCATTGTGCTCGCCGACACGACGACGTTGTGGGTTCTGGCGGATGTTCCTGAGACGCGCCTGTCAGAGGTTGCGCTGGGCGCCGCGGCGTGGCTCAAGTCAGGCGCGGCAAACGGCCACAAGCACGAAGGGACCGTGTCGTACATCTCGCCCATGGTTGATCCACGGACGCGTTCGGCGGAGGTTCGCGTCGCGGTGCAATGTGAACATGGCACGCTCTGGCCGGGGATGTTCGTTCAGGTCGAGATCACGACCACGGATCCAGCCAATCCAGATCCTCCGCCGGTCATGGCCGTCCCTGAAGAGGCGCTTCAGACGGTGGAGGGTCAACCATCGGTCTTTGTACCGGTTCCCAACGAGCCAAACACTTTTGCCAAACGGCCGATCACCATCGGTAAGCCCGTAACGGCGCTTGTCCCGGTTTATTCAGGATTGGTTGAAGGCGAATGGTTTGTCAGGTCTGGGAGTTTCATTCTCAAGGCAGAGTTGGGCAAAGGCAGCGCCGCGCATGAACACTAAGCGACGCTTCTGGGACCCCGGTGGATTGGCGTCTGGAGCTCGGACATGCCTGGGCGGCCGCAACCAACTTGGGGGAAATAGTCATGCTTGAAGCAATCCTGCATTTTTCCATCCGCAATCGCTGGGTCATCGTACTGTTTACGGCTATTGCTGCGGCTGTTGGCGTGTACTCCTTCCAGCGGCTGCCGATCGACGCCGTTCCCGACATCACCAACAACCAGGTGCAGATCAACGTTCTGTTCCCATCGCTGTCCCCCATCGAAATCGAGAAACAGGTGACGTTTCCGATCGAAACGGCGCTGGCTGGCATTCCTGGCCTGCAATCGACGCGCTCGCTGTCGCGCAACGGGTTTTCGCAGACGACAGCGGTGTTCGAGGACGACGTGAACATTTACTTCGCGCGGCAACAGGTGTCCGAGCGCCTTGGGGAAGCCAAGGAGAGCCTGCCGCCTGGCGCCGAGCCGATCATGGGACCGATCGCAACCGGCTTGGGCGAAATCTACATGTACACCGTCGAATACGAGCACCCGCACGGCAAGGGGGCACCGATCGCCGATGGAAAGCCCGGTTGGCAAAGCGACGGCACGTACCTTACGCCGGAGGGCCAACGGCTCGCGACCAACCTGGAGCAGGCAGCCTACCTGCGCGAGGTGCAGGATTGGATCGTCCGCCCGCAGCTCAAGGGGGTTAGAAACGTTGCCGGAGTGGAGGCGATCGGCGGCTACATCAAGCAGTACCACGTCCAGCCCGACCCGATGAAGTTGGTCAGCTACGGCCTCACGTTTCGCGACGTGATCGAAGCGCTGGAGCGGAACAACGTCAGCACCGGCGCCGGCTACATCGAGCACAAGGGCGAGGCTTACGTCGTTCGGGCGACCGGCCGCATCGAGCGCCAGGAGCAGATCGAGTCGATCGTCGTTGGCACGCGCAACGGCGTGCCGATTTACATGAGCGACATCGTTGCGCCCGGCGGCGTGGGTGTTGGTCGGGAGTTGCGCACAGGTTCCGCGAGCGAGAACGGCGAAGAGGTCGTTGTCGCCACGGCCATCATGCTGCTCGGCGCGAACAGTCGGACGGTTGCCGCCGCAGTCGACGAAAAGATGCAGGAAATCCAGCGGACGCTGCCTCCGGGCGTCCACGCCAAGACGGTGTTGAATCGCACCAAGCTGGTGGATGCAACAATAAAGACTGTCCAGAAAAACCTCCTGGAAGGCGCCATCCTCGTTGTCGTCGTACTGCTGCTTCTGCTGGGCAACTTCCGGGCGGCTCTAATCTGTGCGTTGGCTATTCCGATTTCGATGCTGATGACGGCTACAGGCATGGTGCAGAGCAAGGTCAGCGGAAACCTGATGTCGTTGGGCGCCATTGACTTCGGTCTGATCGTGGATGGCGCTGTGATCATCGTTGAGAACTGCCTCAGGCGGCTTGCCCATAAGCAGCACGAGTTGGGTCGTGTCCTTACGCTGCAGGAACGACTACACGAAGTGCTCAGTGCGAGCAAGGAGGTCCGATCAGCCACGGCTTTCGGGGAAGCCATCATTATCACGGTCTACTTCCCGATACTGGCGCTAACAGGCGTCGAGGGTAAGATGTTCCACCCGATGGCGCTGACGGTCATTTTTGCGCTGGTTGCAGCATTTGTCCTTTCGTTGACATTCGTTCCCGCAATGGTGGCGATCCTGGTTCGCGGCAAGATCAAAGAAAAGGAGGTTTTTGCCATTCGATGGGCGAAGGCACTGTACGAGCCGGTGGTCAAGGGTGCGCTGCGCTGGCGTTGGATCGTCACGCCGGCCGCCGTCGTCATGTTCCTCTCGTCTTTGCTGGTGTTTGCTCTTTTGGGCCAGGAGTTCGTGCCCACGCTGGACGAGAAGGACATCGCGATGCACGCGATGCGCATCCCGAGCACCGCCCTCACCCAATCAGGCTTGATGCAGATTGACGTGGAGCGCACCGTCGCATCGGTGCCCGAGGTCGCGTTCGTATACTCGAAGACCGGCACAGCCGAGATGGCGACTGACCCCATGCCGGTCAACGTTTCGGACACGTTCATCATCTTCAAGCCGCGCGACGAGTGGCGCAGCGAAGCCGAAATGGACCGGCTAATCGCCGACAAGACCAAGGAGATGGAGAAGCTCGGCGGCGGTCACGCCGAGGATGAACACGCTCACGGCGGTGACGAACACGGCGAGCCCAAGGTCGAAGGTCATAAGGGGAAGCTTCAGAAGCTCATCGAGTTGACGGTCAAGACGCTGCCCGGCAATAACTACGAGTTCACGCAGCCGATCCAGATGCGCTTCAACGAACTGATCTCTGGCGTGCGCGGCGATGTCGCCGTAAAGGTCTATGGCGACGATTTTGCGAAGATGCAAAAGACGGCCCAGCAAGTTCTCACAGCGCTTCAGAGCATTCCCGGCGCGGCCGACGCCAAGACGGAGCAGACGACCGGCCTGCCGGTCATGACGATCGACATCGACCGCGCCGCGATCGCGCGGTACGGGCTGAACATCGCCGACGTACAGGACGTGGTCGCGGCGGCCATGGGCGGTCGTGAAGCCGGACTGGTCTTCGAAGGCGACCGTCGCTTCGATCTGGTCGTGCGCCTTCCGGACACGCTGCGTGGACGGCCGGAAACGCTGGAGACCCTGCCGATTCCGCTGCCGCGCGGCGAAGAGGAGGAAGCAAACAGCGTGCGACTAGCCGGATTCGGCGGGTCACACGGCAATCTGATCCCAGCGCATGAAATGGGATTTGTTCCGCTCGGCCAAATCGCCCAGATCGAGGTAGCCGAGGGCGCCAACCAGATCAGTCGGGAAAACGGCAAACGCCGCATCGTCGTCCAGTGCAACGTGCGCGGGCGCGATCTGGGTTCGTTCGTCACTGAGGCGCAGGACAGGATGAAGGCTGTCGCCCTGCCGCCGGGTGGATGGCTTGTATGGGGCGGCCAGTACGAGAATCTGGTCGCCGCCAAGGAGCGGCTCATCATCGTCGTGCCCGTGTGCTTCCTGCTCATTTTTATTCTGCTCTTCAGCACGTTCAAGAGTGTGAAATACTCGCTGCTGGTATTCAGCGCGGTGCCGCTCGGCCTGACCGGCGGCATTCTGTCGCTGTGGCTGCGCGATATGCCATTCTCCATCTCCGCGGCCGTAGGTTTCATCGCGCTGTCGGGCGTGGCGGTGCTGAATGGCCTGGTGATGGTGAGCTTCATCAACCAGCTCCGGCGCGAAGGCATTCTGCGCGATGAAGCAATCATTCAAGGCAGCCTGACGCGCTTGCGGCCAGTCTTGATGACGGCGCTGGTAGCATCGCTCGGCTTTGTGCCCATGGCACTCGCGACCGGGACCGGCGCTGAGGTGCAGCGCCCACTGGCCACAGTCGTCATCGGCGGTCTGATTACAAGCACATTGCTGACTCTCGTCGTGTTGCCCGCGCTCTATCGCATTTTCACGGGGTGGGACAAGACTGGCCTACCGCAGCCGGTCGCGCAGCAATGGGAAACGTCCGAGCCAGATTCGCTGGAGTTTTACCCAACGAGGGACACCGGCAACGCTGGACCGACGACGGCACCGAATCCATGATCGATTCAAGCGCCGCACGCAACGGAGCGGCGGCGCTACCCCAAGGCCTCTTTGGCAAGGAGAAAGACATGTACAGAGCGAACCGCAAGGGCATCCTCATCGGGCTGATCCTCGGCGTCGCATCGACGGGGTTCGTCAGCTCCCTGCTTGCACAGCCCGCAGCCCAGCCAGTCAAGAGCGAGACGCAGTACTTCGTCACCGGTGAGGGGGACGACGCCCACCTGTGGGTTCGGGAGGGCACGAACCTCCGCTGTGTCGGCCACGGTGAATGCAAAGCGCATGGCGACCACGAGAGCCACGACCATGGCAAGGAGCCATCGAAGCCGTAGTCGGCATCGGCGCTTACGCGGCGGACGGGGTAGGCCAAAGCAGCCTCCCAGCTTGCGAGTGATGCTGTGCTGGCTGATCCCGTTCGCCGCCCTCGCAACGCTGGCGGACTGGGCCGTCGCCGTGGATTTGCTGCGCCATTATCGGGAGTACGGCCATGTGAGTTTCTCGACCGTAGGACTTGTGGTGGCGATTTCGCTGACCGGGATGTCGATTTCGATACCCTTCGTTTGGCTCCAGGCCCGACGACAGGCTGGGAGGCATCAATGAGAGCAGCGCCTCGGGTGTTCGCGATTCTCGCGATGGTTCAGTTCTGTGGTTGCGCCGTCAAGCGAACTGACTTGGTCCAGACAGGGTACGTCATGCTGGAGCCGCAGCTATCAAACGTCTTGACCGAGCCTCCCAGAGTGTACGAGGAGGATGGCTCGCTCATCGTCGAGGGCCGATTGGATGAATCCCAGAAGGGGCATGTGGATGTAGTGGTGGTCGCTCCGGATGGGGTTGTCGCGTACAACGCACAGGTTGATTTCCGCCGGCACCTGATTCGATCGCCGATACGTGGACCGCGTCGCCATTCACCGCGCCGCACAACGGAGCACTTTCATTACTCCGTGCAGTTTCCCGGCCTGCCCCCGAAGGGCTCCGTTGTTCGGGTACGACACGATGCCCAACCGCATGACGCGCCGGCGCGACCATGATGGATTCCCGCCCAACCTCGAATATCGGTGTCCGCTGAATGAACCCCGTCTTCGCGCCTGGGCGGCGGACGCGATGATGTCGACATGGTCAGACGACGGCGTTCGGCGGGCGAGTGGCGCAGAATCATTCGCGATCAGCGGCGCAGCGAGCTTTCCGTGGCGGAGTTCTGCCGGCGGGCACGGGTTCAGCCGGTCTCGTTCTACGCTTGGCGGCAGCGCTTGCGTGACGACCGCGGCTTCGTGGAAGTGAAGATTGCGGGTGACGCGACGCGCGGAGTTCCTTCGACTGCCTGTCTGCTTGAGCTGCGCTTGCCGGGCGAGCGCAGCGTGCTCATCCCGCCTGGATTTGATCCTCAGACACTCCGCGCTTTGCTCGCCGTACTCGAACAGAACGCCGACATGTCGGCTGAGACGGAGGCGCCGGCATGATCACCCTGCCCTCGTTGGCTCAACTCGACCGCGCGACGTCCACGCGCATCTGGCTGTGCACCGGGCCGACCGACATGCGCCGCGGGTTCGATCGCTTGGCGGAACAATCGCGACAGGTCGCGCGGCAGGATCCGCAGTCGGGTCACCTCTTCGTGTTCCGTTCGCGCGCGGGTGACCGGCTGAAGGTGCTCTACTGGGACATGGACGGTTACGCGTTGTGGTACAAGCGCCTCGAAGCGGGCACGTTCAAGCTGCCGAAGGCGCGCAAGGATCAGGCGTCGCTCGAGTTGCGAGCCAGCGAACTGGCCATGATTCTGGACGGCATCGACCTGAGCAGCGTGAAGCGGGTGCAGCGTTACCGCCGGCCGGAATCCGATTGATAAAAACCAATTGAAAGAGTGGCCGTCGTCGTAAAGATGTGTTATATTTAGGTCGTCATGGACGACGCGACCCCCACGCATCCTGCTCCCGCCGAGATCGCTCGACTCCGCGAACAAATCGCCAAGTATGAGTCCATGATCGCTGAGCAGCGGTCGTGCATCACAGAGCTCAAGCAGCAGCGCGATGAGTTCAAGCTCGAGAACCTGCGGCTGCACCTGCGCCTGGCCCAGTTGCTCAAGCAGGCGTACGGGCCGCGCGCCGATCGGGTGAGTGGTGTTGGGCAGTTGCTGCTCGACTTTGCGGGCCAGCTGGATGCGCTGCCCGCCGACGTCGCGGAGTTGCTCCAAAATGTGCAGGCGCCAGCCGAAGCGGCTGCAACGCCCCCACGCCGTCTCCGCACGCGTGGCCGGCGTGACCTCGGCGAACTCACCGACCTGCCGCTGATCGAGCAGAAGTACGAACTGACCGGCGAAGAGTGCAACTGCCCGACCCGTCAGCAGCCGCGTGAACAGATCGGCGCGGACGTCAGCTATACCGTCGAGTACCGGCCGGGTTCGTTCCTGCGGATCAAGCACGTGCAGTGCAAATACGCCTGCCGCACCTGCGAGCACGATGGGCTCAATCCCAACATCGAACTGGCGACCAAGACCGCCGGCTCGCCGATCGGCAAGGGCATGCCGGGCCCGGGGTTGCTCAGCTTCATCGCGGTGTCGAAGTTCGCAGATTACACGCCGCTGCACCGGCTGGAGGGCATCTTTGCGCGTCAGGGCTTCGAGCTCGATCGCTCGACGATGTGTGCGTGGATGGCCGACGTGGCGGGACTGGCCCTGCCGGTCTACGCGCGCATGGCCGACCGCGTGCTGCAGTCGCATGTGCTGGCCACCGATGATACGGTGATGCCGTTGCTGGAGCCGGGCAAGGCCAAACAGGCGCGGATGTGGATCTACCGCGGCGACGACGATCACCCCTACAACGTGTTCGACTTCACCACCAGCCGGGGCCGCGACGGACCGGCCCAGTTCCCCAAGGGCTTCAGCCAAGTGTTGCTCGCGGAAGCGTATGGCGGTTACGACGGGATTGTGGTGGCGCAGGAGCTGCAGCGCGCCGGATGCTGGGCGCATGCGCGGCGGAAGTTCGTCGACGCCGAGTCAGCCGCTCCGGAACTCGTGCGCGCCGTAGTGCACTTGTTCAACGCGCTGTTCGCGATCGAGCGGCGGGCGAAGGAGCGGCCGGCGGATGAGCGCTTGCGCCTGCGGCAGGTGGAATCCCAACCGGCGCTGGACCGGCTGCGGAACCTGCTCATCGAGCAGAAGCTGAAGTTGCTGCCCAAGCACCCGCTGGCGCAGGCAATCGGTTACGTACTCAATCAGTGGCAGCCGCTGACGTTGTTCGTGACCGATCCAGCCGTGCCAGTGGACAACAATCTCGCGGAACAACAGATGAAGCGGATCGCGCTGCTGCGCAAGAATGCGCTGTTTGCCGCCACGCCGCACGGCGGCCGCATCGCCGCGATCCTCAGCAGCCTGACCAGTACCTGCCAGCGCCACGGAATCAATCCGCAGACCTACCTCACCCAACTGCTCGCCAACGCCCGCGACGTCGCCGCAGACCAGGTCGACGACTGGCTGCCCGACCGCTGGAAACTGAAGTACGCGCCGCCCGCCGAGCCTGCCTCACCCCAAGTGTGAGCACCCCCTCCGCCGCGGTAACCCGTCGGGTGTGGTTCGTTCAGCGGACACGAATATCGTGGGGAACATCGACAGCGTCCATGCGCACCAGGACCATGACGCGCCGCTTCTATGGCTCATTCGCACGCTGCGCTATAGCGGGCTGCGCCTAAGTCGTAACGCATTGCCGATGACTGATACAGAACTCAAACTCATTGCCGCCGCGGCGATGATGGGGCTAAGGAATATACCGAAGAACGGGTAGAGGATGCCCGCAGCTATTGGAACCCCGAGCGCGTTATAGATGAACGCGAAGAAGAGATTCTGCCGGATGTTTCGCATCGTGGCGCGGCTAAGCGTACGAGCGCGGGCGATGCCGCGCAGGTCGCCTTTCACGAGCGTCACGCCGGCGCTCTGCATGGCCACATCCGTTCCCGTTCCCATCGCGATCCCGACCTGAGCTTGTGCCAGTGCCGGCGCGTCGTTCACTCCGTCACCGGCCATCGCGACCGTGCGACCCTCGGCCTGCAGCCGCTTCACGACTTGGCTCTTTTGGTCCGGCAGCACTTCCGCTTCGACGTGGTCGAGGCCGAGACTTCGCGCCACCGCCTGGGCCGTTGTACGGCTGTCGCCCGTGAGCATGACCAGGCGGACGCCGTCGTCCTTCAGCAGCCGGATGGCTTCGGCGGTTGAATCCTTGACCGTGTCGGCTACGCCGAGAAGCCCCGCGAGTTTGCCGTCCACCACCACGAACATCACCGTTTGGCCCTCGGCACGCAGGTGCTCCGCTTGCCCGGTCAATTCGCCGGGATCGACATGCAACTCGTCGAGCAGCTTGCGGTTGCCCAGTGCGACGGCCTGGCCGTTCACCGTTCCCGTGATTCCTTGGCCGGTGCGTGACTGGAAGTTCTCCGTGGCAACCAGCGCCACATTTCGCTCAAGGGCGCCGGCGACGATAGCAGCCGCCAGCGGATGCTCGCTGGCGCGTTCAAGACTTGCAGCGAGATGAAGCAGCGCCGATTCTTCGCGCTCAGGCAGCGCAACTACCGAGACGAGACGGGGCTTGCCTTCGGTGAGCGTGCCTGTCTTGTCAATGACCAGCGTGTCCACCCGCTCCATGATCTCCAGCGCCTCGGCGTTCTTAATGAGTACGCCCGCATTTGCCCCACGGCCGACGCCGACCATGATGGACATCGGCGTCGCCAACCCCAGCGCGCAGGGACAGGCGATAATCAACACGGCTACTGCATTGACGACGGCATATGCAAGCGACGGCTGAGGGCCGAAAATTGCCCAAAGGGTGAACGTGAGCAAGGAGATGAGTATCACGGCCGGAACGAACCACGCCGCAACTTTGTCGGCGAGCCTCTGAATCGGCGCGCGGCTGCGCTGGGCTTCGCTGACCATTTGCACGATCTGAGAAAGGAGCGTGTCCCGGCCAATCTTCTGCGCCCGCATGATGAAGCTGCCGGTGCCGTTCACCGTGCCGCCGATGACTTTGTCGCCGACGTTCTTCTCGACCGGGATCGACTCACCGGTCATCATAGACTCGTCGACGGCGCTCGCGCCTTCCAGAATATTCCCATCCACCGGCACCTTCTCGCCGGGACGGACGCGCAGTCGCTGACCGACCTGGACTTGTTCCAGCGCGATGTCTACTTCCCGGTCGTCATCGCCGACCAGGCGTGCGGTCTTGGGAGCCAGCCCCAGCAGGGCCCGGATCGCACCGCTGGTCTGGCTGCGAGCGCGAAGTTCCAAAACCTGTCCGAGCAGGACCAGGGCTGTAATGGCGGCGGCAGCTTCCAAGTACAACTCCACCTTGCCGGTGGAATCGCGAAAAGAGGCAGGGAAGATGCCGGGCAGGATCGTGGCGACGACGCTGTAAAGGTAGGCCACACCCACGCCCATCGCGATCAGCGTGAACATGTTGAGGTTGCGGTTGACCAGCGACTGCCCGCCGCGCACGAACAGCGGCCAGCCGGCCCACAACACTACTGGCGTGGCCAGGGCCAGTTCTATCCACGCCATCATGCGCGGGGACGCGATGTGACCGAAGGGGTTGCCTGGGATCAGATGGCCCATCGCCAGGAGGACGACCGGGATCGTGAACGCAACGGCAACCCAGAACCGCCGAGTCATGTCGATGAGTTCGGGATTGGTGTCTTCATCGGAAGTCACCTCCCGCGGCTCCAACGCCATGCCACAGATTGGGCAGTTGCCGGGCTGGTCCTGGACGATGTTCGGATGCATCGGGCAGGTATAGGTGCGCCGATCCGCAGCCGCGTTGGGTTCATGCGTCGTTGCGTGAAGCGCATGGTCAGCATGCGGCATACCCAGATACTTCGCAGGCTCATTCCGAAACTGATTCAGACAGACAGCGCTGCAAAAGTAAAAGGTCTGGCCATCGTGCTGATGAGACAGCCTTGCTTTGTCGGGGTTCACGGTCATGCCGCAGACCGGGTCAATTGCCATGACGACCCTCGCACTCGCCAGGATGCCAGCTAACTATCGCGTGTGGCGCGGCACGGCAGGGCGCATGGCCATCGCGCGCGCCAGTGGCGGACTTGACCAGCGGACAAATCAGAACCCCATGTGCGGGCCCATGATGCCCGGGCCGGACCTGTGCATTGATTCAGAACGGTGTGAAGCTCATGCCACCCAGGAACATCATCCACATCGCGAACATCGCCATCATCAGACCGCCCATCATTCCCATCGTTATTCTCCAGTTAGCATACTCGCTTTTGCAGGCGTCAACTCGCCGCTAACGCGTTCATACGCCCGGCGCCTGAGGCGTTGCGCGGGGCCGCGGTCAGGCCTGCACCAAGTAGTTGCGCATCATCCCCTGGTCCTCGTGCTCGAGGTTGTGGCAGTGATAGAGGTACGCCCCCGAGAAGTCGACGAAGCGTAGCAGTATTTTGGCACGCTCGCCGGGCATGAGTAAAAGCGTGTCCTTCCATCCTTCGTCGACATACCCGTAGCGAACCGTCTCCCAGCCGGCCGCGCGACTCGGCAGGACCGATCGTTCCATGATCTGGAACTGCACGCCGTGAATGTGCAACGGGTGCATCATCTCCATGTGACCGGTCGCGTTAACCAACTCCCACATCTCCAGCGTGTTGAGGTTCACGATCTCGTTGGCAGCAACGGCGTCCATCTCAAACGTGCGGCCGTTGAGCCGCCACCCCATCATCATTGCCGACGAAGCCGCAAATACGCGCGGAGAAGTGCCGTTCACCGCGTCTTCGGCGCGATAGCGCACGATCGAAGAAAGTCTTGGCGGAAGGTCTTGAGTTGCTTCTGCCTCCGTTTCGACGCGTACGCGCAGGACTTCGAGCTCCGCCCCGTTCGGCAAGAGCGCACCACCGATTCCGCCCATCATCCCCCCCATCATGCCGCTCATCATCCCACCCATGCCGATATCGCCACCGGAGAAGGGCAGACTTCGCAAAACGATTTCCGATCCCAAGGCGTAAGCGGAGAAGTCCGCCCAAAGCTCGATGCGCTCGCCGGGAGCCAACATGACGTAGTCCCGTTGTATGGGAGTTTCCAACAGTCCACCATCGGTGGCCACTACCTGTAGTGGTGTACCGTCATCCCAAGCCAGCTTGTAAACACGTGAGTTCGAGCCATTCAAAAGTCGTAGGCGATAGGACCGTGTCGCGACGTCCAGATTGAACGAAGGCTGACCATTGACAAGCACCCGGTCCCCCAAAAAACCGTCGAATCCAACTATGCCAGCTCCGTAGACAAGTTGGTTGTTGGCGTCGAACTGGCGATCCTGGATGATGAGCGGTACGTCGTACTCGCCTGAGGGCAAGCCAGCAGCGCTTTCTTCATCGTCGGAAACCAGAAACAACCCGGCCAGTCCCGAATAGACCTGCGGCCCGGTGCGCCGGTGGGGATGCGGGTGGAACCAATAGGTGCCGGCGCGGTCCAGGATTTCGAATTCGTAAACGTACTCCTCGCCCGGCTCGATCGCGTACCGTGGATGGCCGTCCATGTCGGCCGGCACATGCATCCCATGCCAGTGGATAATCGTCGCCTCCGAGAGTTCATTGATGAGGCGAACGCGAACGCGCTGTCCCTTCCGAGCCCGGATGATCGGTCCAAGATAAGAACCCGGCAACGCAGAGGCGTCACCTACCTCGCCCGTTAGGACGGTTGCCTGGTAAGTGGAAGTTCGCGTCGATGGACCGGTCAAAACGGGTGTGTCGGAGTTGGTCGCCCGCAAAACCACCTCAAGCGCCACCGCCAACCCCCGCGGGGAGTCAGGTTGCGCAGGCAACACGAGGCTGCCCGACGAGTTCGGAAGTGTGCCGACACCACAGCCTCCGGTGCCTAGCCCGGTACCGCCAATGATCAGCGTCGCCGCGCCGAGACCGCTGGTCCGTAAGAACTCTCGACGATTCAAATCACGTTGCGAAAGTGTTCGTTCTTGGCGATCCATTTGTCGCTTCTGGCCCATGCAGCCCTCCTGCTCGTCCCTTCACGCGCATCTTGTCCTGCAGCCCGTGCGGTGGTCGAGACGCAAGGCGCTCGGCGGATTCCACAAATCGGGAGAGAAGAGTCCCTCCGCTGCGCACATCTCCGCATGGCATGCCGCGCTGCATCTCGCCCGAGCACGTCGCACGGGATCCGATGCGCGACCCCGGTCACGCGATTCATGCGTATCGCGTGAGCGAACCGGTACAGCGACTCGCGGGGGCCAGTGATACGAACCAGTGGACAGATCAGAACCCCATGTGCGGGCCCATCATGCCCGGACCGGAACCGTGACTGTGGCCGCCCGGGCCGCCGTTCATCATGTGCGTCTGCATACCGCCGGTGATCATGACCAACTCGGTCGTGTCGCCGTCGCCGTCGAGGTCGTCGGTGTCTTCGGCGAGCGTGCACTGGTACACGCCGCTGCAAGCGTAATCGAGGTTCAGGAATCCGGGGACCGCGAGCCGATTATCCACCGCTGCGCCCGAGGCCAGATGGCAACCGACTGCACCGGGCGTCTCCAGCGACCCGAAGCCCATGATCTCGGCACACGGGATTGCGACGTCCACCGAGCTTCCCGCTGCAATTTCGATGTCCTCAAACCGGTCTGAAAGACCCATTGGGCTGGCAAAGTAGGCCATATGGAACGTGGCGTCCTCGCCCGCCTGATTCACGCAACGCACGTTCATCATTGCATTGCTCGTGGCCAGATCGCCGCTGTCGACGAAGCCCATCATCGCCGGCCCGTGGTTGAGATACCCCTGCATGAGCGGTCCGCCGAAGCCGTCTTGTCCGCCAATCTGCTGTGCGACCTCCGTCGCTTTCGAAGTGACCGCGGACACCTGCGCGTCCGAACCGCCGGGACCGGCGGTACATCCCCATACACCAGACATCAGTAACCCGATGGCGATGAGAAGATTGAGCTTGATGGACATGACACGATTCTCCAGGTTCGGCCGAGGCCAACTCGCGAAGGCGACACGAGGCGCCACGCTTTCAGCGTCCGGTGCACGTGCAATCTTAGATGCACAGGAGTAGCTGGTTCTTCCAAGAAAAACGCGGGCCCACGAAGCGATTTCGCATTGTCCACAAACACACGGGATTGACCTGCGCGTCTGTCAACGAATCTTGGGACACAGCAATAATGTCAGCGCAACTGTACCGGCTGATCGACAAAGTTCGTCGGGACGGACAGTATTCGTGGGCGAATCGGACAAGCTGGGACGCGGCGGGCGCAACAAGTCAATGCCCGTGTTCCCCGCCGCTGGGTGAGTGCGGTGCGACTGCCGACAGTACTGCAGGCAGTTCGGTTTGCGGGTCAAGCTGGCTCAACACGCAATGGCAGGTCGTTGGATCGGTCAAATGCACCAGCCGCCAGCCACCGACCTCGACGGCGTGGCCGCGGTGCTCGCCGACAACACACGGGTAGTCCTTGTGCGTGCCGTAATCTTCGCGATGCACGGGCGGGTGGAAAATCGTGACCAGATACTCGTTGGCGCCCCGCACGTACTCGGCGGCAATGCCCGGCGAAGACCCGAATCGCACGCGATAAACCGCCCGCCGCTCGAATCCATTCGGCAGCGCCGAGGGTATTGCGAAATCGAGCTCTGGCGCCAGCCGAGCTGCATCCGCGGCTGCAATCTCAGTGCCCTGGTAGCGCTTCACAAACGAACGAAATGCCCCCGCAGGGTCAATGGTGATAGAGGACAGCAGTTCGTTGTAGTCAATCGTGGCGGCTTGGCTTTGCGTTGTGCTCGACAGCAAACTCGTCGCCACGATTCCTAAACCGACGACAAACAACACGCTGGCCGCCACGGCCCAGAAACGCTGCACCGGGCGCCAAGCGTGCCGACGGGCAAACCAGCCGGTACGGACGCTGCGACGAGCGTCCAATGCGGATTCGATCGCCGGCCACAGCGTTTCGGGGACCGTCACCGGCGCGCACTCGGCGAGCCCGGCCGCGAGCTTGGTTAGCGCGTCGTGCTCCACGGCGCAGTCCGGGCAGAGCCGCAAATGCGACTCAAGCGCAGCGCGCTCCCCGGCGGAGAGCTCGCCGTCGATCAGCGCTCCCAGCTGCTCCCGAATCGTATCACATGCCATGCTGGCCATCTCGTCTGAACTCCACCCATTGCCGAGGCACCACAGCCTCTCTTACTTTGGATGCCGCACCTCGCCGCTTTCTTCCCGTGTTTCATAGGCGGGTGCGAGTTTTCCCCGTAGGCGCTCGCGCGCACGATTCAGCCGAGACGCCACTGTGCCGGCTGGACAACCGATCGCATCTGCGATCGCCCTGTAATCCAGGTCTTCCTGATAGCGTAACAGCAGAATAGCGCGATCATCCGGGGACAGTGCAGCAAGAGCGGCGCCCATATCGAGCCGTACGGCGACTACGTCGGTGGCGTCATCCAGCCGGTCGCCAACTGCCTGATCGCGCTGACGGGCCACCTCGTGGCGTGCGCTGCGGAGGAACTGTAGGGCTTCGTTGACGGCAATCCGATAAAGCCACGTTTTAAGCGTAGCGCGTCCATCGAACCGGTCGACGGCGGCAAATGCCTTCAAATAGGTTTCCTGGGCGAGATCGAATGCGTCGTCGGCGTTGCCGGTCATACGCAGCAACAGCCGATAGACGCGGTCGGAGGTGGCGGTGTAGAGCTCGTGCCGCGCCTGTGGATCACCTGCTCGGCACTGTTCGAGCAGTTCACGCTCGGTCATGGTCGGTCGTCTCGGTTGGTCTGGTGGTCCCTTTACCGCCGGCTGCAAGTCTATCGCATCGGCCTTCAGCGGCAAACTAGCGAAACGTCCGCGATCGTTGGCCGCTCTTTGGGACATAATTTTCCGCGCGCGAAGAAAAAGCCATGTTCGCGCATCCAATGCTGGTGGGCGGCTGTCGGGATCGGGACCGGTGCGTCGGATGGACCTCATGAACGGCAATCGAGGCACAGCGGGCGTGTTGTTGCTATTCGCCGCCGGAGCCTTCGCGGCTGTGTCGGCTGCACAAGTGACGACCACCACCCCGCCGAGCCCGGCTAATGCCCGCTGCCCTGTAATGATAGATGAGCCGGTCGATCCGGCGTTCACGACGACGTATCAGGGCAAAGTAATCGGCTTTTGCTGCGACAAGTGCCTGGCGAAATTCGTGGCCAACCCGGATCGGTATGCTGCGCGTCTGGCGGGATTGCTCGATGGCGAGCCGAAAACTCCCCCGGATCACCAGCCGGCCAACGACACTTCGCATTCTCTCAATGGAGCAGGGTCCGGCGACGATGATGTGCATCCTGGACGCGAACATAACCACGCGGAGGACGATCACGCCGGAACGATGACCGGTGAATCGCCGGATGAAGGACATCGCCACGAACATTCCGCGGAACAGCGCGATGGCTTCGTGTTCAGGCTGATGGCTTGGCTGGGTAAGTTCCACCCACCTGCGGTCAATTTCCCGATCGCCATGATCTGCGGTGCGGCACTTGCCGAATTGTTGCTGATCCGGACGGGCAAACCGCTGTTTGCACATGCAGGGCGCTTTTGTCTATGGGTCGGAGCCCTCGGAGCAGTCGGGGCGGGCGTGTTGGGCTGGTTCTTCGCAGGTTTTCATCTTGTCGATGAATCGTGGATCCTGACCACTCATCGCTGGTTGGGCACGACCACGGCCGCCTGGTCCGTACTCATTCTGGTCGTCGGCGAGAGGTTTGTTCGGGGCCCCGATACGCGGCGAACAACCTATCGGATCGTCCTCTTTCTCGGCGCGACGTTTGTCACCGTAACCGGGTTCTTCGGTGGTTCGTTGATCTACGGGTTGACCCATTACGCGTGGTAGCGCCGCGACCGCTAGGGCCCGTTGGCAATCGCATTGGCTTTTGATCAGGATCGAGTATGAAGCGGACTCGTGTCGTAGGGAGCGTACCGATCATCGCATTGCTGCTGACTGCCGGCTGCGAACGGCCGGCAAGGCAGATGTCGCTGTCGAACGACGATCCCGCGCATCCGGCGGCGGAGGAAGTGCCTTTCTCTCCGCCCTCCAATCTGTTGGCGGAGCCGATGAGCCCGGCACCCGCATCGTCGCCGGCCGAATCGACGGTATACACCTGTCCGATGCATCCCGACGTGCGGCAGAATGGTCCCGGCAAGTGCCCGAAGTGCGGCATGACGCTCGAACCGGTTGCTTCGCCCGCAAAACCTAGCCACGACCACATGCATGAGGCGACGAAAGAGAGTGAATAAGCGACTCGCAATTACGGCGGCGTGTCTCCTGGTGCCGGCAGGCTGCGCCCACTCGTCACGCGAGCCGGGATTCGGCGAGGTGCGCAGCACCGTGGCGACCCGTACCGGTCTGGATGTTCAGTGGAACCGAGGAACACCGGCCGATGTGCAGGTTACCGAGCAAATCCGCGCACTACTTGCAGAGCCGCTCTCGGCTGACGCCGCAGTCCAGGTCGCCCTGCTGAACAACCGTCGCATGCAAGCGGCGTACGAGCGGCTGGGCGTGGCGCAGGCGGACGTGGTGGAGGCGGGCCTGCTGGAAAATCCGGTCTTCCACATGCGGCCCCGCTGGCCGGATCGCCCTCCGAGCGGGACGAACATGGAACTGGGCGTTGAGTGGGACTTTCTGCAGGCGCTGATGATACCCGCCCGCAAGAAGCTCGCGGGCCTTCAATTCGAGCGCGTCAGGTTCGGCGTGATGCATGAGGTCTTGGCGTTCGTCGCCGAGGTGCAGGAAGCGTATTACACGTTGGTGGGTGCGCAGCAGTTGGCTGAAGTGATGCGCGTCATTGCCCAGGCCGCCGAGGCCTCATTCGGGCTCGCTCAGCGATTATCCGAGGCTGGGAACCTACCGGACCTCGACCTGGAAAACCACCGCGCGCTCTTTGAACAGGCCAAGCTCGAATACGCACGCGCCCAGCTGCGATCGTTGGACGTCCGCGAACGGCTCAATGCGCTCATGGGGCTGTGGGGGGACCAAACCACCTGGACAGTCCCGGCAGGGTTGCCGGAAATACCGGCAGCCGAGCCAGCGCTGGACCACCTCGAATCCGTCGCCATTTCGAACCGGCTGGACCTGACCGAGGCTGGCCGCGAGGTTGAGGCCCTGGCATCGGCGCTGGGTATGACCCAAGACTGGCGCCTGTTTCTATTCGCCCGCATCGGCGTCGATTCCGAGCGCGATACGGACGGACAGTGGGTGACAGGACCAGAGCTGCAGGTCGAACTGCCCGTATTCAATCAGCGGCAGGCGAGCATTGCCCGGCTGGAGGCGGAACTTGCGGCCAGCCAGGATCGGCTCACCGCGTTGGCGGTCGAGATTCGCGCCGAGGTGCGAAGTTTGCGCACGCGCCTGTTATTGTCGCGTCAGATCGCGGAGCGGTACCAGGGCACCGTGGTTCCGACGCATCAGCGTATCGTGGAACTGGCGCAGCAACAGTACAATTTCATGCTGATCGGAGTTTTTCAAGTTCTTGACGCCAAAAAGGAAGAGATGCGCACTTATCGAGACTATATCGACGAAGTACGCGACTATTGGATCACCCGATCGCGACTGGAGCGCGCGATCGCCCAGCGTTTGCCTGCTGGATTGGGCCCGGACAACCCGCGCGCGACTGGGCCGACCGCGGCGGAAAAGCAATCCACACCGCGTCCGAACGAGCCAGAAAACGAGGGTCAACATCATGATCACACGCCGTGATTTCGTGCGTACCGGACTTGCGGTCGGGGGAACCGTGCTGGTCGAAGTCACCCGGGCACGCGCGCAAGAAGCGCCTCCGATTATTCGTCCAGAGTCGAAGTCCGCGCCCGCGCAGGCTGAAGGTCCATACCAGCCGGTCATCACGCCCAACGGTACAGTCCTTCCGTACTCCATGCGCGACGGGGTCAAGGAGTTTCATATCGTCGCCGAACCCTGCCTGCGGGAATTCGCGCCGGGAATGCAAGTAAAATGTTGGGGGTACAACGGTCAGACGCCGGGCCCCACCATCGAGTGCGTCGAGGGCGACCATGTGCGGCTGTTCGTCACCAATAACTTGCCGGAACACACTACGATTCACTGGCATGGCATTTTCGTCCCGAGCGGCATGGACGGCGTCGGCGGCCTTAACCAGCCACACATCAAGCCGGGTGAAACGTACGTCTACGAATTCGTCCTCCGGCAGCACGGCACGTTCATGTACCACCCGCATGCGGACGAAATGGTGCAGCTAGCCGTCGGCATGATGGGGTTCTTTGTCGTTCATCCCAAGGAGCCCCGCAAACAACCAATTGATCGCGATTTCGCGATCATGCTGCATAACTGGCAGGTTCATCCGGGTACCTATCGCCCTGACCCTGCCATCATGGTCGAGTTCAACATGTGGTCCTTCAACAGCCGCGTGTTTCCAGGAACCGATCCCCTGGTCGTACGAACGGGAGATCGTGTCCGCGTCCGCTTCGGCAACCTGAGTATGTGGAACCATCCCATTCACGTGCACGGGCACGCCTGGAAGATCGTCGCCACGGATGGAGGCGACATCCCCGAAGCTGGCCAGTGGCCGGAGACCACGGTGCTGGTGCCTGTCGGAACCACGCGCGACGTCGAATTCATCGCCAACAATCCGGGCGACTGGGCTCTGCACTGCCACATGGCGCACCACACCATGAACGCGATGGGCCACAGTATTCCCAACACGCTGGGCGTTGATCAGCGCGGCGTGGCGGAGCAGATCCGCGCACTGTTGCCCGGGTACATGGCGATGGGAGAGAGCGGCATGGCCGAACACCAGGACCATGCCCAGCACATGGCGGGCCCGGAGAACACACTGCCCATGATGATGGGCAAGGGACAGTTCGGGAATATTGAGATGGGCGGGATGTTCACGGTGTTGAAGGTCCGCGATGGGATCAACAGCTACGAAGATCCCGGCCCGTATGAGTTTCCAGCGGGCACCATAGCGAAGCGCGCGAGCTGACGCGAAAAAGTTGCCAGCTGTTGAAGCGAACACCTTGAGGGGCGCTTACCCAAGCGTTCGTGATACTGGTTGCTCACCGGGGCCGTCGAGCCTTGCGGTCGGCAGAGCCATAGGAGCGACGCGTTCAGTCGAGGTGAACGAGGATCGAATCAACTCCACGCGGCGCCCACGGCAGTCCTTCGGCTGAGAATTGTCACCAACGAATAACAGTATCGGGAAGAAAAGCCCGCGGTTGTGCATCCAAACCAATGTTGTTTCAGAGGCGGCGTCAGTGAAGTGAATGGCTGACACCGAGTGCCGACCCTGTAACCGGGGGCTTATGAACGTGTGACCAGCGCGCCGGCGACGGATCGGTCGACAGTCTTCGGGCGTTCCGGTAAGCGCGCCAACGGCAGATCTTGAGAAAGGAAAAACGAATGAAGCGCATGGGTGAGATTGTAATCATGGGGTTGGTGTCGGCGGTGCTTTGGGTTCAGCCCGCGCTGGCGGGCGAGGAGGCGGCAACCGGCGCCGAGCCGCGGTGTCCGGTGATGGCTGAGGACGCCGCCAACCTCGCGGTGAGCGTGCCGACCGATGACGGTCCCGTTTACTTCTGTTGCCCCAAGTGTATCAAGAAGTACACCACCGAGCCGGCGAAGTACTCCGAAGGCGTAACTGCCCAGCGCAAGGTGCTGGCGGACCGGCCCAAGGTCCAGGTCGCGTGCCCGATCGAAGGCGCGGCTGTCGATAGCAAGGTATTCAGCGAAAAAGACGGCCAGAAGACCTTCTTCTGCAGCAAGGATTGCCAGGCCAAATACGAAGCCAAGCCCGCGGAGTACGCCAAGAACCTCGCCAACAGTTACACCTATCAGACCAAGTGCCCGATCTCGGGCGACGACATCGATCCGCAGGCGTTCATGACCACGGGCAGCGGCCAGAAGATCTACTTCTGTTGCCCCAAGTGTGCAAAAGGTCTGACCGCCGAACCCGCCAAGTACCTTCCCAAGCTCGCCGAGCAAGGATACAGCTTTGGGCCCGCGGACCTGACCGGTACCAAGGAAGAATCCGGCCACGAGCAGCAGGGGCAAAATCATGAGGGACATGGTCACCACGACCACTGATCACCCATAGACGGCGCCCGTCGTATATGGTGCTTGGCGCTGGTCGGGGCGCCGAGCACCTCTATCCACCCGCGCCTCGTGCAGGTCATCCTCAAGCGCTCGGCGATCTGAACAGCCGATGATGATTCCGTGACCTTTTTGCCGTAGCGAGTTGGAAGCATGCTGCGAAAGATGGTGGAAATCTGCCGCGCTGGTGGGCTTGGGACCGGCGCTGCCTTTCTTCTTTGCCTCGGCGGATGCGCGACAATCAAGCCGGAGTCGCGGATTCGCGAGGCCGGCGCGCTGGTCGGCGAGCGCTTAGGGCAAAAGCCCGACTGGCTGCGGGATTGGGACGCGACAGCGCCCGTTTGGGAGGAAGGCGACGAGCTCTCAGTGGACGACGCGGTCGCCCGCGCGCTGCGCAACAACCGCGCGCTGCGCGCGGACCTGGAGTTGATCGGGCAGATGGAGGCCGATCGAGTCCAGGCGGGGCTGTGGACCAATCCCTCGGTCGGGCTGGCGGTGATGTTTCCAGCGGGCGGCGGGCTGGCCATGTTGCAGGGCAACGGCGTGCCGATGGTCGCGCTTCAGGATCTGTGGTTGATCCCCCAGCGCAAGCGCGCGGCGGCTGCTCGGCTGCAGGAGGCGGTGCTGCGTGTCGCGGATCGCGCGGTCGAAGTCGCAACTGAAGTTCGGCGGGTGTACGCGGAGCTGCAATTCACACAGCGCGCGGTCGAGCTGATGCGCGACAACATTCTGCTTGCGGATCAATCGGTGCAGATCATCCAAGCGCGGCAATCAGCCGGCGAGGCGACGCAGGTGGCGACCAACCTGGCGCGCATTCGGGCCCGCCGGCTGCAATCGGACCTGATTGCGCTGGAGGCGGACTACCGCAGCCGGCAGCGCGACCTGCTGTTGCTGATGGGGGCTTCGCGAGCGGCGGACATCTGGAGGGTGACAGCGATACACGAGCACGATTTCGCGGTGGCTGAGATCAGCGACGAGCAGGCGCTGTTGCAGACCGGCATCGAACAGCGGCTGGATCTGTTGGCGGCAGGTTGGTCCTTGCAGGCGGCTGCGCGGCAGATCGTGGTAGCCCGGCGTGAGGTCTGGCCCGACGTGCAGGTCGGCGTTGGGTTTCAACGGGAAGCCCGGGCGCGGGCGACGGGGCGCCCGACACTGCCCGCGCGAGTGGGTAATGCTTCCGCGCAGGCGCTGGCCGACCGCGCGTTCGGGGTGGCGCCCATGCCGTTTGCACCCGAGGTGCAGCCTTGGCAGAAGCAGGCGCGCGAGCCGGAGTGGACTATCGGGCCGATGTTCGAGATCGAACTACCGATCTTCGATCAGAACCAGGCGCAGATCGCCCGGGCGGTACACGAGTACCGGCAGCGCCGCGCCGAATTCGAGGATCGCGCCCAGACCATCACCCGGGACATTCGCAGCGGGCTGGTGCGGCACCGGCAGGCGCGCGAGCAGATTGAGTTTTACCGGAGTTCGGTCGTGCCCGAGGTGCAGCGCAACCTGGAACTGGCGCAACAGTCGTTCGTAGCCGGCCAGGAGGGCTTGACCGTCTACCTGCTCGCGCAGGAGGACGTCATCCTCACGCGCTTGCGTGTGCTGGAATTCATGCGCGATTACCTGTTGATCCGTGCGGACCTGGAACGCGCCGTCGGAGGGCGCTTGCCGGAGGTCGCCGCGGCGCCGACCGCCGCTCCCAGCGAGAACACTGATGAACACTGACCCAACAGGGCAGCCCGGCAGTCCGGCCAGTGTGCTGGTGAAACGCGCAGAGCTCGCACGGCAGGTTGGTGGTCGATTCGAACCCGCAGACCCGATGGAGTCCGATTCATCTTCGGGAGACCGGCAGATTGAATCCCTGACGCCTCAAATGAGTGCAGAGGATTAGAGACATGGCTAACGCACCTGACCCGACACCGTCCATGCCCCATGCCACCATGCGGCAGAAAGCCTGGGCCTTCATCCGCATTATGAATATCCGGCTCCGCTTCATTTTTCTGATGGTCTTCGTCGGGCTCGTCGCGGGCAAGTGGGACACCATCATGAACTACGTCGACCGGTGGAGTCGGCCCGACCGCGCAGCGGACATGGTGCAAACGTCGGATGTCGAGTTCTACTGCCCGATGCACCCGTCCGTCGTGCGCGATGCGCCTGGAAGCTGCCCGATCTGCGGTATGCCGCTGTCGAAACGACCCAAAAGCGGCGAGCGGCAACTGCCCGAGGGCGTGCTCGCCCAAGTGCAGTTGAGCCCCTTCAAGCTGGAAATGGGCCGCATCGCTACGACGCCGGTCGAGTACCGCTTGCTCGCCCGCGAAATCCGTACGGTCGGGATCGTCGATTACGACGAGACTCGGCGGGCGTTTATCGCGGCGCGCATCAAGGGGCGCATCGACAGGCTCGACGTCAACTATACGGGACAGCATGTCGAGAAGGGCGATCCGCTCGTGTGGATTTACAGCCCCGACCTGCTGGTTGCGCAGGAGGAGTTGCTCGCTGTCATGCGCTCGCAAAAACAGCAGGCAAACAATGGCGAGTGGGCCGCAACCGCCGCCCATTCTCTGGTGGAAGCGTCTCGTCGAAAACTCTCCTTGTGGGGAATAACCGAGGAGCAGATCGACGCGATCATCGCGCGCGGAACGCCCGAGACGCACCTGAGCATCTACTCACCCATTGCGGGGATTGTGACCGAGCGCAAAGTGCTCGAGGGCAAGTACGTGATGGAGGGTGACGACCTTTATACCATCGCCGACCTCAGTTCGGTCTGGATGCAGGCCAAGATTTTCGAGAACGACATCGCCGGCATCGCGATCGGCACCGTGGTTGAGGTAACGAGCACCGCTTATCCTGACGACGTCTTCGCCGGCCAGATCACGTTCGTTGCATACACGGTTGATCCCAACACACGCACCGTATCCGCCCGTGTCGAGATTGCCAATCCGGACTACAAGCTCAGGCCGGGCATGTACGCCAACGCGCGCATTGCCCTGCCTATCGGCGCGGTGACTCCGCTCGACCCGGCGTCCCAGCCAGCCGCAACGCCCGCGCCGGAACGGGCAGTGAACACGGTGGAACTGGTTGATGCCTATCTCGCGTTGGCCACCGCGTACGCTGCAGATAAAACCAATGACGTCGCGCTGGCACAATTGGTCCGCGCCGCCCAAGCGCTTGCCAATGAGGGTGCCACGGAGGTTCGAGCCGAAGCGGCGCCGATTGCCGAAATGACCAAGCAGTTGGTGGGCGCGGACTTGAAGGCGCAGAGAAAGACGTTCAAGTCGATCAGCGGCAGGATCATTGAGTTCCTTGGTCACAATCCGCCAGCCGAAAAGAAGCTGTTCATCGTCCACTGCCCGATGGCCAAAGCGGACTGGCTGGCCTCAGCGGAAGAGGTCGTCAATCCATACTACGGCTCCGAAATGCTCAACTGTGGCACGGTGACCGGGCCGCTTAAGGCGAAGACCGCTGGTCAAGTTGACGACGAGCGTTTTGCCCTGGGGTACTACTGTCCGATCTACCCCGACCGGTTGTTTGGTCAGCCAGCCGAATGCCCAATTGACAAATTCCCCACCAAATTCGTGAAAGCCGAGAAAGTGCTCGCGGTCCCTGAATCGGCGGTCGTGAATTCGGGACTGCGCAAGATCGTCTATCGTGAATCCGCGCCCGGGGTGTTTGACATGGTTGAAGTCCGCGTTGCGCCGAAGGCCGGTGAGTTCTATCCCGTTTTAAGCGGCCTCGCGGCGAGCGACCGCGTCGCGACAGCCGGCGCCTTCCTGGTCGACGCTGAGAACCGCCTGAACCCCGCGGCAAGTGCGCAGTATTTCGGCGCCAGCGGCGGCCCACAGTCTGGCGGGCATGACCACTAGCACGTACCTCAGCACGGAGACGAAGGCCGTATGATCGGCAAACTTATCGAATACAGCATTCGCAACCGCTTCATCGTCATCCTGGTGGTTGCGCTCGTGGCCGTCTGGGGCATTTACTGCGTCATGAAGACGCCGATCGACGCCATTCCCGACCTTTCCGAGAACCAAGTTATCATTTTTACCGACTGGATGGGCCGCTCGCCGCAGGAGATCGACGACCAGATCACGTATCCGCTATCGGTCAATCTCCAAGGCCTGGCCGGCATCAAGGCGATCCGATCATCGAGCGAGTTCAACTTCTCGATGATCAATATCATCTTTGACGACTCGACGGATTTCTATTTCTCTCGCACTCGTGTACTGGAACGGCTCAATATCGCCAGTACTTACCTCCCGGCAGGCGTCGTCCCGTACCTCGCCCCGGATGCGACCGCCCTCGGGCAAATCTTCTGGTACACGGTCGAGGGCGACGGTTACAGCCTCGACGAACTGCGGGCCATACAGGATTGGTACGTTCGTTATCAGCTTTATGTACCAGGCGTCGCCCAGGTCTCAAGTGCAGGTGGTTTTGTCCGCGAATACCAGATCGACGTCGACCCCGATAAACTCCGCGCCTACAACATCCCGCTGGGCACGGTTTTTGACGCAGTGGCGCGCAGCAATATCGCCGTAGGCGGGAAGGTCTATTTCGAGGCGAACGCTGAATTCCTCATCCGCGGCGTCGGCTGGTTGCGCGGGGTTAAGGATCTCGAAAACGTGGTCGTGGCGGAGCGCGACGGCGTACCGATTTACGTGCAGAACCTGGCCGCAGTGCAACTTGGTCCCGAGTACCGCCGCAGTATGCTGGAGAAGAACGGCACCGAAGCGGTCGGCGGTGTGGTCATGATGCGCTACGGGGAGAATCCGCTTGAAGTAACCCAGGCTATCAAGGACCGCATCCAGCAGCTCCAGCCGGGTCTCCCCGCCGGCGTGCGCATTGTGCCATTCTACGACCGCACGCGTCTGATCCACGGCGCGATCGACACGCTGACCGAGACGCTGACGGAAGAACTGATCGTCGCCAGTATTGCCATCCTCTTGATTCTGCGCCACGTGCGCAGCGCCCTGGTCATTTGCGTGACGTTGCCGTTGGCCGTGCTGGTGGCCTTCATCTTCATGTACTACCTGAAGATCCCCAGCAACATCATGTCCTTGTCGGGGATTGCCATTTCCATTGGTCTTTTCGTGGATGCCGGCGTGGTCATGGTGGAAAACACCACGCATGAGTTAACCCGCCGCTATCCGGGCCAAAAAATCCGCGGGGATATCACCGAGGTGGTCGTTGATTCCTGCCGGCTGGTCGGCAAGCCGATCTTCTTCGCAGTGATGATCATGCTGGTCTCGTTTCTGCCGGTGTTCGCACTTGGCGGCATGGAAGGGAAGATGTTTCATCCGCTGGCGTGGACTAAGTCGCTGGCGATGGTTGGCGTGTCCCTATTGGCGATTACATTCATACCCGCAGTGATCCCCATACTGGTCAAGGGCCGGCTGCAGCGCGAGGAAGACAACTGGTTTGTCCGGACCTTCATCGCGATCTACAAGCCCGTGCTCTCCGCCTTGATGAACGTCCCTGCTGCTGGCATCTGGTTCATGGGGTTCCTTTTCATCATCGGTGCCGGCTTCATCGGCAGCCGCTGGCTGTTCCTGGGTCTGGCCACACTCGGGATGTTCTTCGGCACGGTCTTCTTCCGGCGCTCGTGGAGCCAAGGCCTAGCCCTGGTGCTGTTGCTAAGCACGGCAGTGTGGTCCTGGCACTTCCCCAAGCTCGGCCGAGAGTTCATGCCCCCCATCGATGAAGGCAGCATTCTGGACATGCCTGTGACCGTGCCGCGCGTCTCCATCGCGCAAGCGGGTGACGACATCCGCGTTCGCGACTTGGTCATGTCCCATTTCCCGGAGGTTGACCAAGTCGTCGGCAAAGTCGGTCGAGCCGATACACCGACTGACCCATCGGGCATCGACATGGTCGAGACCGTCGTCACCATGCGACCCAAAGAATGGTGGCCCAAGCGGAAGATTCTGTACTCGGACGCCGAAGACGAAGCCAAGCGACTGGTCGCTGTGATGCAGAGCGCTGGTCACCTGAAGCCCGACCTGAACGCCGACGACGTCAGTGAGCTGGTCAACAACGCGACGATGGATGCCAGCGTTAGGTTCGACCGCACCATGCGCGAACTGGCCAACCGTCGGCAGGTCGAATTCAAACCGGTTATCGCTAGAAAGCTGGTCGTCGCCACGATGAATGACCTGCTCGACTTCCTGCGCAGCAAGAAGGTACTGAAGCAGGAACCGACCTCGGTCCAAATCGATCAACTGGCGGATCCGCTGGTTCAGGCGCACGGGTTGCTGCTGGTCGAAGTGCCCCGCCCGGAGGAAATGACCAAGCTGATCAACGCGATCGCCGAAAAGTTGGCAGAATTGGGTGCCGTCGATCTAGGTCCGGAGTTGCTCCTGCCCAGAGCGACCCTCTGGCACAAGGTGCGTGACGCGCTTGCCACCGCGGTCGGCGAGAAAAAAAGCAGTGTCTTCACCGAATTGTTCGACGAATTCGAGCATCGGTTACACGACGAATGGGTCAAACGCGTGAAGGTGCTTAACTGGGAGTTGGAGGACCACGCTTTCAGCGACATGATCTGGGCGCTGCTCGAAGCCCTTCGCGACCACGCCGCATCCAACGGCTGGTTGGCCGACAAGCCGACGAATGAGGCCCTCCAGAAAATCCGCGACGATCAAGAGCCCGATTTCCACAAGCGCGTATTTCTCTGGCACAAGCTCAAGAGCGACATCGTCAAGGAGATGGACAGCGAGCTGCAGATGCCGGGTTGGGGCAACATCTGGACGCAGCCGATCATCAACCGCGTGGACATGCTCGCCACCGGCGTGCGCACGATGATTGGTGTCAAAGTCTACGGTCCGCGGCTGGCCGATGAGACCGAAGAGGTCGTTGAAGATGGCGTGAAAAAGACAATCGTCAAAGAGCGCGGCATCCAATCGGTTTCCAATGCCATCGCCGGCGTACTGCGCGGCATCCGCGGTGCAGTAGATGTTTTTCCAGACCAGATCGTCGGCCGCAGCTATCTGCAGATCGATATCGATCGGCAAAAGGCGGCCCGCTACGGCGTCAACGTCAGCGAGATCCAAGAGGCCATCGAGGTCGCCATGGGCGGCAAGAGCATCATGACGACAGTCGAAGGCCGCCAGCGTTTCCCGGTGCGTGTACGTTATGCCCGGGACTTCTGGCAGACGGAGGAGGCCCTGCGACGCATTCTGGTTTCCGGACGCCGCGGAACCGCGTCGGCAGACGTTGAGTCAGCTGTCTCAGATCCTGCAGGTGGCATGGCGGGTGCGGGCGCAGCCGCTGCGGATGGAATGGCTGGCGGAGAGGTTCTGCAGATCCCGATCAGCGAGGTCGCGGACATCCAGGTGGTCGAAGGCCCAAGCGTCATCAAGAGTGAGAACGGGCTGTTGCGTGCGTACGTGCAGCTCAACGTGCGCGATCGGGACATCGTCGGTTTCGTGGAGGAGGCCCAGCAGGCGGTGGACGCCAAGCTCAAGGAGCTCGACCTGCCGCCAGGTTTCTTTGTCGAGTGGAGCGGCCAGTTCGAGCACCAGGTCCGCGCTAAGAAAACGCTCCAGATCGTGTTCCCGGTGGTGATCCTCATCATGTTCGTCATTCTCTACATGACCTTCAACGACGTCGCCGACGTGCTGTTGATCATGCTGGCAGTACCGGGGGCCCTCATCGGCGGCGTGATCTTCCAGAGCCTCTTTGGCTTCAACTTCAGCGTCGCGGTGTGGGTCGGTTATATCGCCTGCTTCGGCGAGGCCACCCAAACAGGCATTGTCATGCTCGTGTACCTGCATGAGGGCATCCGGACGTGCGGCGGGCTGGAAAACATCAAGTCCGAGGCTGAGCTGCGCGAGGCGATTATCAACGGGGCGGTCCACCGCCTGCGACCCAAACTGATGACCGAGGGCTGCGCGATCATCGGCATGATGCCCATGCTCTGGGCCACCGGCGTCGGTGCCGAGGTCATGCGTCCGATGGCCGCGCCGGTGCTCGGCGGCATGCTGGTGGCAGACGAGGTCATCGACCTGCTCCTGCCGGTGATCTTCAACTGGTACCAATGCCGCCGGTGGCGGAAGCTGCACCGGTCCGAGCTGCAAGTGCCGGCGCTGAGTTGAGCGTCTTCGGTGAAAACGACGGAAGTTGACGCGCCTGCGCTCGGGGCTGGGCTCGCGCCGCAAGTGTCGTTGGATTTGGAAAGTCGTTGGAAGAAAGCGCCGGTGCCGCGCATCTAATGGCTGTAAGAGAGCCGTCGGCCGCGGAGCGCCGATGTGCGGGTTCCCGCGCGCTGCGCAACCCGCGGATTCGTCGCCGTCCGCTTGGGCGACAGTGCGAGTCACGACCTATGAAATACATGCTTGCCGGAATCGTACTTTTCGCCGTCGTTTTGGCCGCCGGATGCGCTTCGGTTCGGAGCGGTCACGATCAACTTCGCCCGCCACCCGGCTCCGGCCGCACCTTGGCTTGCCGCCTTTGCTACGATGAGACGCAACGCGTTTTTCGGTTCAAGAGCAAGGTGTACAAGTCTCGCCGAAGCGTTTACCAGACCATCAAGAAACACGCGTGTCCCGACTGCAAGACCGAGGCCGTGTTCTACTCCGAAGATGGCCGGGCCTACATCAAGTGTGCTGGCTGCGCCCCGGATGGCGTTCCGTGCGATTTGTGCCTGCCTCCAAAGTCCAAAGTGATTGCCCCGTCGCCGGACGAGGGTCACGAGCAGCAGGTTAATCAACCCGAGCATCGGCCCTAGCATTGGGCTTCATCGCCACCGAGGCTGAGTAAACTGCTGGTTCATCATCCTTCGCGGGACTGCGTGCAACCATGCATTTCGCGACCATCACCGTTTGTTCCGCCACTGTCAATGTGCCGCAGCCTGACCGTGCAGAGTCAACGGTAACAACCGTGTATGTGGCGGAAGAAAAACCAGTTCGCATGCATCCAATGGAATGAAAGGTGACACTGGGCGTGAGCCCTTCAGCGATTCGTACTCGCACGAGAAGGCGAGGGGCTCAGAGCGAGTGACTAGCTAGCCAAGCCACGAGCGCCTGGCGGTACCGCTGGTCTGACTGTCCGAGCGTGTGTGCGAACGATACGGAGAAACGCCGAGCCGCACGGCACGATGAATCAATGGATGACATGTGCCGTTCGAGCGACGCTTTCTTCTCCGGCGATTGCACACACGCTTCCAGGCCAGACGGTGTTTGTCGGTTGTAGGGTTGCGACAATGACTGGGGGCGGACCATCAACCCCAGCGTGTCTGCCCGCGAGGAGATGAGCGCCATGGCTAGATCGATGGCAAACGACACGCCACGAGAGCACCCGTCGTCGCCGTTGCCCGTGGTAGCTTTCGATGAGGCACCGCGATCCGCGCGGCTGAACCTCTCTGTTCAGGCAGCAGCGCAACGGCTGCATTGCGAAATAATCGCGGATCCGCATTGCGTTTTTGCAATGTGGCTGGGCCAATTCCGCGACGCCGCGAGCGGTGCCGCCGCGCCATCACCGACGCATTAACTAAGGGCTGCTTCGCGGCTGTCATGCGGGGCGCGCAACTCGCGGGGTCGGTGCCGTCGGCCACGCCCAGGTGACAAGCAAACAGGTTGTCGCTTCGGTCGCAGGCCCTGGAGGTCAACGCTATGTCGCAAACACCTTTTGAGGACAAAAAGCGTCCGGATTTGCCGTTTCCCTGGTGCATCGTCGATTCCGAGGAAGCAGCGCGCTCGGAGCATCTTGACTGCGACATGCTTCTTTCGCTCTGTCGCGAGTCGGTCGGCGATCCGGATCGGATTGTTAGGCAGTGGCTGACCGGTTTCGACGATGTGGAAAGCGGCGCGTCCAGTCCACCACCCCTGCACTGAGTTTGGCGCTTTCTTGCCGACGTATTGGTCGCGGCGCGCGTGGTGTGTGATCCGCACAGTGGTCGCCCCAGCGCAGTGGTGAGGCTCGCATAAGGGCTCTTTTTATGCCAAGGCGCGGAAGAATCGGTTCTCCAGCGGTTGATGGTCCTGACCTCGCAGGGGTGTCTGGACTGCGGTGCGAACTCCGCTGCGACCTGTGGATGATCGATCGAAGGGACTTCACTGTGCTGCGCTGTTACTGCATCGAGTCCTCGGTCGCGGGGATGCGGCTGCGCGTACCTCTCGGATATGACGTGGCGGTTGGAAGGCGCTACGAAATACGCTCAGACTTGCCCGGTCAAGATCTACCGGCCAGCGTCGGGGTGATCGGCAGCGCCTGGGTCACGGTCGTGGAGGTACATGACCGGTTGACTGATGACGAGACCAGTTTGAACGTGCGCGTGGTCCGTGACGCATGGGAAAGCGATCTGCGGTAGCCGAAGCGTCGGACCACCTCGTCACACGATGGGAACATGTTGGGCCAAGACGACTCGTAGTCAGGAGATGGTTTCATGAATCACATTTGGACTGCCGCCAGCGTGTTGGTGATTTCCGTGTGGGGTTTCGGCGCGGCCAGTGCCATGGGCCAATGCTGCGGTGGCACCCACGCTCAGCACACCCAGCCGCAAACCACACAACCGGCTGAGCACTCCGAGTCCGCACACGCCGAAGCGCGCTTCACGGGCGGGCCGGCGCTGCCAGCCTGTCCCGTTACGGGCGCGCCGATCGACTTCTCGTTCAGAACGATGACGGAAAGCGGGCCCGTATACTTCTCCAGCGAGGAGGCCATCAAGACGTTCGACGAGAATCCGGCCGCGTACGCCGAGCGCGCGGCGGCCCAGCGGGAGGCTCTGGCCAAGCTTGATTACATCCAGGTCCGTTGCCCCGTGTCCGGCAATCCCGTTGACGGCAAGACCGCGGTTTCCCTCGACGGGCAGTGGGTGAGTTTTTGTTCACGAGACTGTCTGACCAAGTACCTGGCGGCCCCGGCCACTTACCAGACCAATCTTCAGGCGAGCTACATGTATCAAACGCGCTACCCGGTGCATGACCAACAGATCAACCCGGCAGTATACGCAGACCTTCCGGCCGGTCAGCGAGTTCATTTTTGCCGCAAAAACGATCCCGAGAGATTCCTGAAGAATCGCACGCTGTATTCTTCACGCCTCGCCGCTCCGGGAATCGAAATCGCACCGCGCGAGCAGACGGATGGTGGGAGCAAATCAGTCGAGCCGTATGACCCCAAGCTTCAGGAGCAGGGCGACAGTCATAGTCAGCAGCAGCATGGCGACATGGAGCACGAGTAACTTGGGTTGCCTCGTCTCCCCTGGCTGGCCTTGCGATAGGGCCTATGAGGTATGTGGCTCGCGGGTCGAGAGAATCAGAATACCCGAACGCAGCTGGGGCTGCGGGCAGGTTCGCAATCGAAACGTGTTACCACTCGACCGTTAGTCAATTAGCGATGACGAAAAATGAGACAGACCAGGGCATGTCCTGCAGTCGCGGACCAGCTCGACGACTCGGGTAGTCGAGACCGACGGCATTCGATTCTGTTTGCCATCGGCGATTGCCTTTTTCTGATGTTGGTCGGCGCAGTCGCCACAGCCGCGATGCACCTGACCCACGCTTTGAACTGGAACTTCGCCGTGACGTGCCTGCTCGGCATGCTGTTGGCGATGGCGATGCAGATGCCACTGGCCTGGTTGGTTGCTCCGGTGCTTGGTTCCATTGAGAGCATGCTGCCGTCGATGGTATTGGCCATGGTGAGCCCCATGTCGGTCTGCGCGGCCCACCTGATGGGCTGCAAAATGCACTGGCTTTCCTGCGCTGGGCTTGGGGCGGCGTTCGGCATTGGCATGTTCGTCATCATCCGAATGCAAAGCCGGGTGTACCGGAGGAACGTCTATCTCGCGTACCAGTGTCGATGAGGCCCCCATGGCGACGATCTGGGACCGACGCGCCAAGCACTACAACTTCTGCGAAGGCTCCGATCTACGCCGCGGACGGCACAAGCAGGCGCTCTTTCGCGACATGGTCGGACGCGTGCTTTTCGTCGGTGTTGGCACCGGAATTGATATTAGGCATTTCCCACTGGGCCAGGAGATCATCGCGATCGACATCAGCGAGGAAATGCTGCGCCGAGCCGAAATACGCCGTAGGGAGTACCAAGGCGTCATCAGCTTCGCGCGCATGGATGCGATGGAGTTGTGTTTTGCAGACGCCCATTTCAACACCGTTGTCACTTCGTGCACCATGTGCTCGGTGCCCGATCCCGTTCGCGCCTTTCGGGAGTTCCACCGGGTCCTCAGCCCGCGTGGCCAACTGCTCATGTTCGAGCATGTACGCAGCCAAAACCCTGTGTTTGGACTGGCGCTCGACTTCATGACGCTGTGGAGCCGCCGTCGCGGCACCGAAATGAATCGTAACACGCTGCGCAATGCTCAGACCGCCGGCTTCCATATCACCAATGTGGAAAGCGTATACCTCGATATCATCCTGGCCGTGCATGCCGCAAAAGCCGAATAGTGGTGTTCCCATGCAGGTTCTTACAGTTATTCGAAGAAGACCGTGCCCGCGTCGCGCATCCAATTCGGGGTGTGCACAGCACATCTGGAAAAACGGAGGCGACGACCGCACCAGAGTAGGCTGCGTGCGCGGCAGCGCCCCCAGGGAGATAGACTTCATGGCAAACGTGCTCATTCTCGACCGCGAGCGGCGCTCACGCCGCGAACTCTATTCACTGCTCGCCGCGCCCTACGCAGCCGTGGCGGTTCACGGTCTACATGCCGCAGTCCGGTTTCTCCGGCATCACCGGCCGGATCTGATGGTGGTGAAGACAAACGGTAACGACGAACTTGGCGTGACCATGCTGCTATGGCTTGAGGAACACGGTCTGCGTATTCCGACCATTGTGCTCCTGAGCCACGGAGTAACTGGCAACGCCGGAGCGATCAGAAAACTTGGCGCAGCAGTTGTCCTGCGCTACCCCGTCGGGCAAGTCCAACTGCTGCGAGCAATCACGGCCGCGAACGCCCACGCGGGAGGCAACGGTACCGCGGCGCACACCCAATTGAGCGTGACCACCTCGCCGCCTGGCGCTGGGATATGCAGGCGGCGCCGGCGGAAGGGCGATGGCGTACGGTCCTGGTGTCTCGGCACACGAATTGCACCGAGCGTTGGCGGCGCCGTACACAAGTGATGGACCATTCCAGCAACCATTCTGGCGGACCGCCTGCGGCGACGGTTGCCGCGCGCCGGATACGATGGTGGAACTCGCTCGCCTTTCGGCTGGCGGTCGTCATCAACCTCACGGCGCTCGTCGTGCTCGGAGGTTTCTGGGTCGTTGACTATCGCCGGGAACGCCTCGCTTTCCTCGAAGCTGAGCTCGATCGTATGGCCGAGGAGGCCGGGATCCTGCGCACGGTCCGGTTCCACCTCCGCGACTCCGCCGATTTTCAGCAATTCGTGGACACCTTCTGCCGCCAAATGGACGTGAAGGTATCGCCGGGACACCACATCCTCGCGTTCGACACTAACGGGAACCTTGCGGTCCGCGCTCATGAACGCACCGATGCGGGGTTGGAGGCGAGGATGGCGGTCGCGCAGGACTCGCCAACGTCTCGTTTCTTACACCAAGAGTCGGAGTACATCTCGGTCAGCGTCGCCGACGACCTGGCCGGCCGGATCGTCGTGGCCCAGTCCCTGCAACCGATCGAGCAGATCATTCGCGCCCAAGCGGTCAGCCGGGCCTCGAGTTTGGCCGTGCTCGCCGTTCTTGTTTTCGGCGTGACCACACTGGTGCTCATCCGATGGGTGCGCAACCCGTTGCACCACTTGGTCCGCGGTCTCGGCGCCTTGGGTCAAGGCCAGTTGGACACGCGCGTGCATCCCTCGGGGCCTACCGAACTCCGCTACCTGGCTGAACGGATCAACGGCATGGCCAGCGCCCTGGACGGCGACGCCAAACGCGCGCTTGCGGAAATGCGCCGCGCCCGTGAAATCCAGCAACGCCTGCTTCCCCCGCCAGGCTTTTCCATTCCCGGTTGCGCTGTCGCCGCCGTGTTTGAGCCGGCGGACAGCGTCGGTGGTGATATGTACGACATCATCGCATTGCCGGACGGCTCCGTACTCCTTGCGATGCTCGATGTGTGCGGCCACGGTGTGCCCGCCGCGCTCTACGCGGCGCTGTTGCGAACCGTCCTGCGTTGGGAAGCGATGAACTGCGCCGACCTGCCGCGCATCATCGTTGCCATGAATGACGAACTTACAATGGTCGTGGGTTCGTCAGGTGTGTTCGCCACCTGCATGTTGGCCCGACTCGATCCCAGGACCGGGACGCTGGCCTACATCGGTGCTGGACACGACCCAGCCATCGTCATCCGGGAGGGGGGTTCTGCAGACCTTCTCGAAAGCAGCGGCCTGCCCCTGGGGATTGACGGGGCGCGGACCGAGTACGTGCAATCCGCTCGGCTCGAGGCTGGCGACCGGCTGTTCCTCTATACCGACGGCTTGCATGAGGTCTTCGATCCGCGCGGCGAACGATTCGGCCGGGAAAAGCTGGTCGAGCTTCTGGCTGCAACAGATACGTGGTCGCCCGCCGATCAACTCCGCAGGAGCGTTGAACATGTGCGGGCCTTCGCGGTTGATCACTCGCTCCTGGACGATGTGACGCTCGTGTGCGCCACGCGGGGAGAGTCTGACGGCGCCCCATCGACGTGACAGGTTCCGCCGACACATGCACGCCACCTGCGGCGTACGCGTGTCCCCGGCCCATTCAAGCGAGATGCCGATGGCTCATCAACGCAATGCCTGTGACACGCGTGAGGCTAAAGATGTGCCAACTCCGGTACCACCATTCAGTTTTAGATTGCGCACGGAAGAAAAGTGGCTCGTCGCGCATCCAATCAAAGGCCGGGGCAGTATCCCAGGCATGTAAGGCAAACCGGTGTCGTCGATGCTCCCGTGAGCCGATTGCACCATCGGATAGAAAGGAGAACGAGTATGGTCACACGCCGAATACGCGCCTTGCTCTTTGCGGGAGTACTTGTCGTAGGCTTGGCCGCGCTGTCGGCCTGCCGCGGCCCCCACCATCGCAGTACGTGTTGTGGGGATTTAGTCTCACAAAGAGAACAACCCCAGGTTTCGACCGACAGTCGAACGAAAGGACCGCCGACCGTCGCGTCACATCCGCAGGGCACTGCTACAGGGCATCAGCATCCGTGACCGCTAGCGGGTGTTGGCGCACGCCGCGAATGCCGTGGGACAGGACTTTGGGCGACTTGAGCACGCCGGCAGCACACTGACGACCGACACTGAAGACTTCCTGATTGGAGAAAGCCATGGGAATGATGACTTGGATCATGGGGCTTTTTGCAATGGTGATGATGTTTGGACTCATGGACTTGTCGGCGCTCGGCATCGGTCCGTAGTGAAGTCCTCCTGACGCGGGGAGCGGCGGCGCCGTGCCGTCGCTTCCCGCGCAACCATTCTCCGACGAACGCCCAGAGTCTCGCAGATAACATGTCCGCAGCGACTCGTTCCATTCTCGTTTTCAGCTCGGCGGTGGTGCTCGCTCTGCCGTTGATCCTGACCGGTTGCTTGCGTAATGGCGGCAAGCCTCCCAGGACGTCGCGCGGAACCAGCGCCGATCTCCGGGCGCAACTTGAGGACTGTCGTAGAGAACACGAACGCCAGGTTTCCAACACCGCCGTTGAGTCGCTACGAGCAGACCTGCGCCGATATGCCGAGTTGGCCGACCAGGATGCACTTCGTCAACGCGCGATGCAGCAGGCGATGGATGAGTACGCGCGCGGTGTCTGTCTCATTCACGGCATCTTCACGCTGTACGAGCGACGTGATCAGGAATCGGTGCAAGTCACGGACGCGGAGGGCGAACCACTGACCTTGGAGTATCTCGGCTCTGGGTTTTTGGCATCCCAGCACGGGCACATCCTGACCAACCGCCACGTCGCCGAACCGTGGTGGAACAACGAAAGTGTGACCCCGCTGATGCAACGCGGTTTCGAACCCGCTATCATTCGATTGACGGTCACATTCCCCTCGAAAGCGCCAATCCCAGTTGACCCAGCGACAATCCAAGTAAGCGCGGAAGGAGTGGATCTCGCTGTCTTGCAGGTACAGGTTCAAGACGTGCCTGTGCTTCCGCTGTCAAGTCGCGATCCCAAGGAGTTGCGCGGACAAAGGCTCATGCTGCTGGGCTACCCCACGGGACTCTCCGCGCTTCTGGCCCGCGCTGAACCGGATGTCGTTGCCGACGCACTGACGGAGGCGAGCGACACCACCACGCTGATCAACGCACTCAGCAGCCGTTCGGCGATCACTCCAGTGATTACGCATGGTACGTTGAACGACGCAACCAACCACAAGCTCATTTACGACGCGGTCACGACCTCCGGCGGCTCGGGTGGGCCGGTCTTCGGCCCAGACGGAGACGTGATCGGCGTGAACTTCGCCGTCGTTCGCGACTTTCAGGGCTCCAACTTCGGCGTGCCGATTCGCTTCAGTCGAGCTCTGATTCCGTGACAAATGTACGCCTATGAACTGGACGGCCTCAAACGGATCATCCGCCCATGAGGCTGGAGCGATCGTCGGGCGCGGCGGAGCTCCAAATGGAGCTGCCACCAAGCCCCCGGAGTTGATATGATCAGTCCCTGCACCGGGCAGTGCAGATCGTGGACCGACCGGGGAGGAATCCAATGGGAAGAAGTGGGAAAGCGCATCGTGCAGCGCTCGCACTGCTTGCACTGGGCTGGCTTGCCGTTCCGACACTTGCGGCTTCGATTACCGGCACCGTCGAAACGGACGGCCTTCCGAGCACGCCGTTGGCGAATGCACGGGTGACGCTGTTTGACGGTTCAATGAACTTCTTCCGCGAAGTTCGCGCTGCCGCAGACGGCTCCTTCACCTTTGACAGCGTCCCTATAGGGAATTACCAGATCGGTGCATCAGCGCTGCGTCGCGAATACGCGGAGGACGCGGTCGTGGTTGCAACTGCAGACGTCACCCATAGTTTCCAACTCGGGCTGGAGTCGAACTCCGGCCAGTGGACCGTCATCGGCACGACCACGCCGGAGTTTCTTGATGCGACGGATATCGGCATACTGCTGACCGATGGCCGGATCTTCTACTGCCACGACACGACCGACCCGATTCTGTTTGATCCCGCGAGCGGTACCCGCACGTTTCCGAGCGGTTCGCCCACGCCGCAAGGCTGCCAGAACGCAAGCCTGCTCAGCGACGGCAAGGTCATCATGATGGGCGGGCAGACACCAGCCAATCCCGGATCGTTCACCAATGCGGTTCGCTGGGTTAAGACGTGGGCACCGACACCGCAAGCGTGGCGGTTGCTCGCCGAAATGCAGCACCCAACCGGACGGTGGTACCCGGGCATGGCCCGGCTGGCAGATGGATCCCTGCTGGTCATGGGAGGTGGGCAATGCTGCAACGCGGCCCGGACGAACACGTGCGAGCGATTCGACCTGGCCACGCAAACGTGGGCGTACACCGGTTCGATGGCAAGTCCAACAGAGTTTCCCCCGACTGCGTTGCTCTACACGGGGGAGGTGCTGGCGACCTGGTGGCCCCCGCAACTCTACAATCCGACCACCGGACAGTGGCGATTGACCGGCAACTTCAACCAGTCCAATCGGCTCTGGCCTGGCCACTCCGACCATTCGCTGGTGGTGCTCGCCGATGGGCGCGCCCTGGCCGTCGGCGTGACGCGTGGGCCCAACAACAACAACACGATGGGTGAAATCTTTGATCCCGACACCGAGACTTGGACTTTAACGTCGAATCCGGGACTGATCCGCTTGAAGACGGAAGTTGTTCAACTGCCCGACGGGCGGATATTCGTCGGCGGCGGTGAGACGGAAGTCGTTGCTCCGCCAGTTGACGACGTACTGGGCATCGTTCGCTGGTGCGACCTGTATGATCCGGAAAGCGACTCCTGGCGGCGCGTCGCCGACATGATGTGGCACCGCGAGTATCACGGCGTCAGCCTGCTCGTCCCGGACGGTCGCGTGGTGATGACCGGGGGCACGCGCATCAAGTTCCAGGTCGGCCCAACGTCAGCCGATATCGAGGCTTTCTCGCCGCCGTACCTGTTCCGTGGAATCCGGCCTGAGATTGTGAACATCTCAAGCAGCGAGTTGCCGCGCGGTTCGCAAGTGCGCGTGGAACTGACCCTCGAAACCGAACTGACCAGCCTGGTGCTCATCGGCACGCAGACGACGACCCACTGGGTCGATGGAGGCGTACCTCGCCGTCTCGTCCTGCCCGTCGAACAGACCGGCGCGATGGCCACTGCGGTCCTCCCTACAAATCCCAATGTCGTGCCGTTGGGCCATTACATGCTGTTTGCCATGGTTGATGACATCCCGTCGGTTGCCCGTATCGTCAAGATCGTCCAGTCGACGGGCAACTGCGATGGTGACGGCGATCAGGATCTCGTGGATTTCGCCTCATTCCAGCGCTGTTTCGCAGGCCTCGGTCCGTCGGTTGCGGGCGCATGTGCTTGCGCGGACCTAGATGGCGATGGCGACGTTGATCTGGCCGATTTTACGGAGTTCGGAGCCGATCTCACTGGGCCTTTACCATAGTTCGCCGCGTCGCCCCCATTGCAACAAACCGCGCCGGGCCATATTCCTGCGGCAACCTTACAACCTCGGACCACCGTTGTGGCCATGCGCCTGCACGCCCAGGTACATGCGCTGTAAGCAGGCGCACTAGTTGGTCGACGTGTCCTTTGGGAGATGCGGTCACAATCATGGGCGCGCTCTATTCAGATTTCCGCACACTCGCGGCTGATGGGCGGCTAGTGATGCAGCCGCGGCCAATTTAGCGGGCGGCGGTCGCGTAGGTATCGGCACGATCCTGCAGAAAACCTGGCGCTCCGCCGACGGCTGTTCGCTGCTACGTACCTGAGTCATTCCGCGACATCGAGCAACCTCCGCGCATCACCAGACGCTGACCGCGCAGGAACAGACGGGCCGAGTTCAAAATGAAGACCAGGTCCGAAACCGCATAGATGGCCACCCGCGGCGGAGAGCAACCGGGCGGCGTCCGGTACGGCCAGGGCCGCCGGGTTCGCCCGTGGGCCAACGATCGCGTCGTGGCCTACGTCCTGCGCTAGGTCGTCGCCGTTCACGCCGCCCACCTTTCCGCCCAATGGTGCCATGCAGTGACACCGGACTCGCGCATTCCGGTGCCACCGGAATCGTCCGCCGACGGCCGCGAAAGATTCATAGGGAAAAACATCAGTTCGCCTTCCTTTTCGGCGATTCGCAGCGTACATGAATGGTGGCGAAACGAAGATCGCCTAAAGGAGAAACGCAGATGAAAACCACGACGAACAAGACGAACGCCACGAAGGACGCGGTCAGCCGCATCGCCCTGATCGCCAAGCGCCAACGCGAGATCACCGAGATCCTCAACGCGGCGGCGGCCCAGGTGCAGGCCCTGGAGATCGAGAACACCAAGGACGAACGCGAGATCGAGATGGCCATCACCCGCCAGCAAGCGGACGTCAAGACGATCGCCGCCGCCCTGGCGAAGGGCAACGTGCGGGTGGGCGACATGAGCAGCCGGCTGGTGGACGCGATCGAACGCCGCGGGCAGCGCGCCTGGCCGGAGCCCTACGAGATCATCGCCAAGCCCTGGTGCATTGTTTCGAACAACTGCTAACGACCCGCACGCGCGGCCTTGCTCACGCGAGGCCCAGCGCCCGGGCCGCATGGGGCGGACCGCGAGATGCAGAAGGACGAACCGATGGCAACGCAGATGACCAAGGCCGAGCAACGCAAGCGCGACGAGACGCTGCTCACGATCGCCCGCGAGCGAATGCTGATGAAGGACCTGACCACCACCAAGAGCAGCGCGGATTTCCACGAGACGGCAGTGTGGTGCGTGAAGGACGCGCTTGAGGCCGCGTACGCGGCGGGCATGGAAGCGGGCGAAAAGCGTCGCGCCAGGCACCAGGTGGGCCAAGATCTGTTCAGCGCCGCGAAGGCCACGCTCGCGCTTTGGGACAAGCACGGGCTCGGCGACGACGACGCCGAAAGCGAGCCGGCGCACAACGCGCTGGCCGAGGCCCTTCGCGACGCCGACCCGAACGGACGCGTTACCGATGAATGCGGCTGCCCGCACTGCGGCGAAACTCGCGCGGACGCGCTGGTCTGGCAGGACGACGAGACCATCCGCTGCGCGAGCTGCGGCAGGCGCTACGAACTGAACCGCGGCAACTAACGGCGAACGACCATGGCAAAGACCACGACCACCGGACCCAAGACCAAGATGAAGGAAATCGCAAACGCGATCCGCGGAGCACACTTCGAAGCCGGCACCGAGCCGACGGCCCAGGAGCGGGCCACCATCCTCGCCGCCGAGCGCGTTGAGGACATGCACGCTCAGCTGCGGCGTCTGGTCGCCGAGCTGCCGGAGGACATCGCCAACATCGAGATCGCCGGCACGGTCGCGCAGGCCGTCTCCGCCACGCGCTGCATCGCCGCAACCGACCGTTTCCGCAAGCTGCAACAACTCGCGGACGAACTGGTCGGCGTCTGGTGCGTGGAGGACGGGCTGCGCTAGGCGACCTCCGCGCGAGGGGTCGCCAACGCGACCCCCAGCGCCGGGGCCGACGAATCTGCCTGTGTGGGCAGGGAGCACCGGGAATTCAGCAGGAGTCGAACCATGTACTGCACGATGGACCTGACCATGTATTGCAGCGGGAACGCGGAGGAGGCCGCGCCCAAGTTCCAAGCGATGCTCGACGATTTCGCGAAAATGCTCAAGTCGCTGCATCCGCACATCACCATGCCGGACATTCAAGAGCCGGTGACAGCAAACGACCTCCAAATTGGTTACGACAGCACCGAGGATTTTGATGGCCGCGAGTAGGCCGGAAAGGAAACTGCCATGAAGAAAGACGAAGTAAAAATCGGCGGGACGTACACCGCCAAAGTCAGCGACAGGGTCGTGAAGATTCGCATTGACGCCGAGAGCCGGCACGGCGGGTGGGATGCCACCAACCTCGAGACCAACAAGAAGATCCGCATCAAGAGCGCTCAGAGACTTCGCACTGTCGTCCGCGACGGCAAGCAGGCGAGAGCGGCTGCCGCCGCGGACAAGGAGAACGCCCGCTTGGCGACTCAGCGCGAGAAGTCGCCCGACGGTCAGACGCCGAGCGAGCGGGCCATGAACGAGAGCGCGAAGCAGTACGATCCCAACAAGTGCGCGACGCCGCGCTGTAAGGGCGAGCCGGCGCTCACGCACCTGGGCAAACCGCTTTGCCAGAAGTGCTGGGAACGGCAGTGCACGACAGAAGCCGAGGGCGCGAAGGCCGCGCAGGATCTGGTCGGCGACGCAACCACACCCGTAACACCCGCGACCGAAACCACCGCGCCCGCTGCGACGGCGGAGGCGACTGCGCCGAAGGCCAAACGTACCAAGAAGGCCGCCACCGAGGCCGGCGCGGCCAAGCCCAAGCGGGCCAGCGCGATCGACGCCGCCGCGGAAGTCCTGCAACGTTCCGCCCAGGCCATGAACTCCAAGGAGATGATCGTCACCATGCAGACGCTGGGCCTGTGGACCAGCCCCGCCGGCAAGACGCCGCACGCTACGCTGTACAGCGCGATCCTGCGCGAGGTCGACACCAAGGGCGCTGCGGCCCGGTTCCGCAAAACGGAACGCGGGAAATTCGAGTACAACGCACCGGCGGCGGCGACTGCCTGACCACATCACGCGACCTCCCCAGACGCCTCGGCCGCGACCGCCGGGGCGTTTCTCCGGCCAGAACATGCCGCGCACAACATCATCCATTCAAAGTTCGACGCCCCTCTGCTTGACATTCCTCCCCATCGCGCGTGCCTCGACTCTGGGGCCCCCGACCCCCGATGACAGGTGTCCGCGGCAGCGTCGACTGCTGTAGTCTTCCCCCCACACCGCGCGGTAGGATGCCCCCAGTCGGCTTCTGACTACTCGCCTGGCGATCCGAGGACGATCCATGTCGGACGCAACCCCCGCCCCATCCGATGCGCCGCTGACCCAACTCGTACTGGAACTGAATGCCTGGGTGGAGACGCTGGGGCGATTTGGCCTTCGCCGTCGAGGCGAGGGGCCAGATGATCCTGATTGCCTAGTCCGAGCCTCGGACGAGCTTGAGCAATTTCGCGAACCAGCGAAGGCCATCATCGTTTGGCTGGAATTGCGCGGCCGAGACGCGGATGCAGCGGAAGCGGACGACGCCATAGCGGGCCTCCGCGAGACCGTTCAGCAATATGACGCCGGCGAGCTTCAACCGCTTTTCAGCGAACAAAGCGATGAGCCTTTCGACCCGCTTGATCAGCTCATCGAGTCTGCGTCCCGCGCTGCCGGACGGCTTGAGGACTTGGACGGATTGATTCCGGCAAGCGTCTGGCAGGGGTTCGGCGATGCGTGACCCTTGGCCGGAACACATTCGGTGGTTCCTTGACGAGTGTGAGGGCCAGCTGGCGCACGAGGTATTGACTTCCGCCGGATGGGCGGACCTGCGACGGCACTGCGGCGATCTGACGATCGAGTTAGACTCGCTCGGCCGCCGCACGATCGCCCAGCGCATCGACCGTGATTACGCGCGACTCCATGAACAGTTACGCGGAGCGACGAATCCCGCATCGACCGCAGCTTCGCTTCTCTGCGCCGACGCCGTCGCCGAGCTCGCCAGCACTTTGGCGGCGATCCAGCGGTTTCAGGCCGTCGTGGTCACACCGCACGCATCCGGCTTGGCGGGGGACACGGTCGCTTTGCAGAATCCTGGCAGTGAGCCGAGGCGAGACCACGAGGCTGGAAAGCGGCAACCTACGCTCACGGTTGCGGCGTTCCTCGAATGGACAAACTTGAGCCACTCGACGTTGAACAAATACGCCAGGCTCGCCAAAGTCCCGACCCCGCATCGCGGGGAGCGAAACTTCCGCTACACCTGGGCCGACGCTCGGAAAATCCTGGAGACGATCATCGCGCAGGCGAGTGATGGGCGCATTCGCGACAAGTGCCGAACGGCCCTGAAAAATCCTCCGGAAATCACGCAGTAATTGCGTCAACACGCACAAATCATGCCATTCCGGAATCTCCGTTAAAAAGCCTCGTTGTCGGCGTAAGTAGCTAAGGGAGGGACTGTGCGCGGCGTCCTGATCGCGTCGCAGCGAAACCTGGTGTGCCACAACCCGGTTGCCGAACCGTAAGGGCGTGGTGCGAACATAGGCTGCGACAGATTTGCGACGTACGCAGAAATAGAGAGGCACGGGACGCAGCGCGCCCTGGACCGAATTAACGAACATCCCGCATATGAAGCCAATCAGTGACCCGAGCCATCGAAAAAACGAACCATCAAACGAGCCAACCATCGAATAAGCCATCCCACCAACTCCATCCGCATCGCGTGGATGCAACAGCCGATCTTGAACGCGTCCCTTGAGAGCAAGCAGACGCATTCGGTTGAGTACTGCGGCCCGATCAACAGCAAGAGCAAAGCCTGATCTCCATTCGGATACTCTTGTGGATGGCGGGCGGTGACGCTTTGTGTCAGTGACCCGCCGCCCGTACTCGACGATCGAATCAACCAGCCAGCCAATGACCAACTGATCCACCCAACCCATCGCCAGCCGGGACAAGGGTCCCGGGGCACTCCGCAGGTTGGCAACTGGAGTACGGAATGGAAGCCGTGGTGGACAGGTTGGAGCAGACGGACCGGGTGGGCACGTTCGCGTTCCGCGTCGTGATCGGCGAAAGCGCATCGGGCCTTGACGAGGTTGCCGAGCAGCGCGCCCGCAGAACGGAAGCGCTCACGCGCTGGCTACTGGCCCAGTGGCAGCGCGAGCAACAGCACCGCATCGCGGAAAGAAACTAACATGGTCACCATCAACCAGCAGGCCATCGTGCGTGATTACGATGACGGTCCCGACTGGCCCGTCAACAACCGCGCGAAGGAGCAGGCCTACCGCCAGGGCTTCGTCGAGGGTGCCCGGTACGTTGTAAACGTGTGGGCGCACCCGCCGGGATCGCCCCCGCCGCCTGACCAGGAGCCCGTGCCGCTGGGCGAACTGCTCAAGCAGCGACGCTGCGATCCGTTCGGCGAGGTGGAGGCGGCATGGCAACTCCGTCGGCGCGTGCGCGAACGCTTCACCGTATACGGGCCTGGCGATGCCGGGCGCAAGACCTACCACCTGGGCTATCGCCCGGGACACGCCGCTGCGGCCGCACGGCTGCGCGGTCGCCATCACGCGATGGTATTCGTCACGGAGTTGTGGGAGGACCTCGAGACCGCGGACCTCGACATCTTCGATCCTCGGCTGCTATGCCCCTGGCTCCGGGCAGTGGAGCAGTGGGCCAGCGCGATAATCAGGCCGAACGTAATCGTGCCGCCGCCGAGGCTGATGGAGGTCGCGCCCCCGGAGGAATTCGTGAACGACGAGCCGGACGACGGGCCACCGTTGCCACCGCCCGCGCAGGGCAACCTGGTTGCGCCACCCGCACCGTCGCCGCCGCCCCGGATCAGGTTGACCCGGGCCGACCAGATCGAAATGCGCCCGCCGCACTGGCTGCTCCGGGGCATGCTCGAACGCGACACGTTCGCGCTGATCTTTGGCGATCCCGGATGCGGGAAATCATTCCTGGCCATCGACTGGGCGTGCAGAGTGGCCACGGGTACGCCGTGGCGCGGACATGATGTCAGGAGCGGCCCGGTGGTTTACATTGCGGGTGAAGGCCAACAGGGGTTCGGGCGGCGCATCCGGGCGTGGAGCGAGCACCACGGTGTGAGCCTGACTGAGATGCCGCTGTACCTGGCCCCCGCTGTGGCAATCCCCAACGCCACCGACTTGGTTGCGTTGGTCACCGCCATCGACACCGGTGTCACCGTCTTGCGTGGGCAACCAACATTGATTGTGCTGGACACCCTGGCCCGCTGCTTCGGCGGTGGGGATGAAAACTCGACCCAGGACATGAGCCGGTTCGTGTCCGCGTGCGATGCACTCCGCCAGCGTTTCGACTGCACGATCCTCGTCGTGCATCACGCCGGGCACGGAGACAAGAGCCGGGCCCGTGGAGCCATCGCGCTGAAAGCCGCGCTCGACGCGGAGTATCGCTTGGTCAACGACACCGGCATGCTGCTGACGGCCACGAAGATGAAGGACGCTGAAACGCCGCCACCATTAGCAATGGAACTGGTGACGATCGAACTCCCCGGGGCAGAGGACGACTACGGCAACCCCGTCACGTCGGCGGCCATCGAGGTGCTCGACGCCGACACCAGTGCAATCATCTCAAAAGTGAAGGCGGCCATGCCGGCCAAGCGCGGCAAGTGGCAGCAGGTCGGCTTGAACGTCGCCCGGCGCTTGATCGCGCGATGCGAGGATGGACTGGTGGCGATCGAAACCTGGCGCGAGGCGTGCGCCAAGGCGGGCATGGTTCGACAGAACCAGCATCGCGTCCTGGAATCGCTGTGCGATCGCGGCGAGATCATCATAGATGGCGGCTTTTTGAGCCTTGAAAACTCCTGATCGTCACCAGCGTCACATTCACGTTTGCCCCCTATAGGGGGGCAAAACGTGACGTGACGGGACCTTGAAATGAAATGTGACAACGTGACGGCGAAACGTGACGCACGCAACCGTTGACCAATTAACGACTTACAGGGGCGTCACGCAACGGGCGTTACGGCGAACGTGACGATGTGACGCAACGAGATGTGACGCAGCGTCACGTTTGGCAAATGTGACGCTTTCGGGCGGCGAATAGGTACTTCCCGGCGATGGTTTTTTCCGATGGCCGCCGAACACCCCGCGGACCCAATTTGAGTTTGTTTGACGGGTGGACATTCTGCCGTAACGCGCAGGTGAGGGCACGGACGCCATGTGGACCCGCGAGATATTACTGGCCGCTTGCTGGCAGCGGCATGGCGATCACCGGGGCTGCTACCGCCGCCGGTGCGCCACGTGCGGCGTGGTGTTCTACGCTGGGCGTCCCGAGGCTCGTTATTGCCGCCCGGCGTGCCGCCAGCGGGCCTACCGAAAACGCCGGAAAAAGCGGCGTTTCCGGCCTTGATGTCCGGGGCAAAACGAGCCCTTATGGTCACCGTAAACCACGACCGCCGTCTACGAAAGGAGGTACGCCCATGAGGTACACGCGAATCGACATCGAGGGCCTGCCCGGTCGCTACGCGGTGGCCACCCGCAGAGCCGACGCCGCCGCGATCGACGTGGAGGTGCTGCTGCCCGACCGGCGGCACGTGCACCACGTACGTTCCGACAGCACCGACGACATCCGCAGCATGGCCGACTGCCTCGCCAGCCAGTTGGCGGGCGACGCCGCCCGGTGGGCCGAGTACATCGAACCGCTGCTCCTGCTCAAGGAGGGCCGCGCATGATTGCCAGCAGCAAACCCATCCCGGCCGTCGCGTACCTGCGGCGCTCGACCGACAAGCAGGAACAGAGCATCGGCGATCAGCGCCTCGAGGTGTCGCGCTACGCCGATGAGCAAGGCTACCGGATCGTCCGCGAGTACGTCGACGATGCCATCAGCGGCACCAGCGCCGACGGACGCCCGGGCTTCCAGCGGATGGTGGCTGACGCGCGCGCGGGCGACTTCCGGGCGGTGATCGTCTGGAACAGCGATCGTTTCAGCCGGGGCGACGTGACCGAGACCGAACACTATCGCTACCTGCTTCGGCGGGCTGACGTGAAAGTGCTATCGGTCACCGAGGATTACCTCGCCCGCGACGGCATCGACGGCGACGTGTTGAGGACGGTCAAGCAGTTCCAGAATCGCCAGTACTCGATCAGCCTGTCGCAGAACACTCTGCGCGGGCAGATCAGCGCCATCATGGCTGAGTCCGATCCCGGGCGCGCCGCACCGTACGGTTACGATCGCGAAATCCTCGCGCCGGACGGATCTGTGCTGTTCCGCATTCGCTTCTGCCCGGGTCGCGTACGCGAGGTGTACGACAAGGACGGCAAGCTGCAGACGCGCTACGAGAAAGGGCAGGCGCTGTCCAAGCCGGGCAGGGAGTGCCGCGCTCGCCTCGTGCTTAGCGACGACGAGCGCGTGCAGGTGGTCAGGGACATCTTCGCCATGTGCCTCGACGGCGTGGGCTTCGCCTCGATCGCCGCCATACTGAACGCGAGAGGCATTCCCGGTCCACTGCGGAAATTTTGGGGCCATACCACCGTGAAGGCTATCCTGGAAAATCCCACTTATCGCGGGGATCTGGTATGGAACCGCCGCACCGAAGCGAAATTCTACCGGGTGCAGAACGGTCGGGCGCAGAAGCGTCAGCGCGAACTCGGCGAGGCCAAGGTGATCAAGACTTCGAAGGATGAGTGGGTGGTCGTACCGAACGCGGTGCCAGCGATTGTCAGCCGAGAGGATTGGGACAAGGCACAATTGATGGTGAGCAAGCGCCGGCGGGCGAAGGGTGGGGCTGGCCATCGCAACCGCCGGTGGTTGCTGACCGGCATCATGGAGTGCGGCGATTGCGGCCACAAATTCTGGGGCGATCCGCGCCGCAAGGGCCGCAAGGAGGGGCGGGCCGAAGTCATCACCACGTACTACACGTGCTCCGGCCGTCGCCGGCACGGCGCGACGATCTGCGGCGTGCCATCGACGTTGCGGGCCGAACAGTTCGAGGCGTGGGTGCTGGACAAACTCAGTCTGCTCATCGCCACCGACAGCGAGGCGGTGGAAGCCGCCGTTCAGCAACTGGCCCAGGCGGTGGCCACCAGCAGTTCGGGCACGGGTGACCCCGAACGCATCACCCGCGACATCGCGCAGATCAACGACATGGTCGCGGCGCTGACCATGAATCTCGACCCCGCCAACCTGGCGATGCTCAACGAACGGCTGACGCAGTTGCGGCTACGCAAGGAAGCGCTGGAGGAGGAACTCCGCATGGCCAGGCAAGTGAGCACCCGCCACGAAGTCGGTGATCTGCGGAAGTGGGCGCGCGACCAACTGGCTGGTCTGCAGGCTGCAATAGATGGCGCGCGCAATGACCGCACGCGCGAGGTCATCGCCACCTACGTCGATCGCATCGTCGTGTGGCCGTCGCAGAAACGCGGGGAGATGGTGCTCAACGCCGCCGCGAAGCCCCTATGGAAAAACCACGGCCGCTATAAAGAACGGTCGTGGTCCAATGCAATCGGGGCGACAGGATTTGAACCTGCGACCTCGTGGTCCCAAACCACGCGCTCTAGCCAGGCTGAGCTACGCCCCGGAGCATTGCCACCATAATTTAATCCCGAAGGCGGCTTTGAACAAGCCAGCTGGCGAATCCACGGTGGGAACGGGTCGCGCAACTGTGCCGTTGGCGTTTTCCAGGGGCACGGAGCCCGGCAGCGCTTCAATCGTCCCGCCCGGGCGCGCGGCGCAGGTCTTTGACGCGGGCGCGGCGGCTTTTTTCCTCGCGGCGTTTGCGTTTGGCGGCGCGCGGCGTTTTTGTCGCCACGCGCGGCTTTGGCGGTTCGAGCGCCGCGTCCAGCAATTCGCCGAAGCGTTCGATCGCCGCAGCGCGATTGGCGGCCTGTGTGCGATGTTTTGCGGACACGATGCGCAGTACGCCTTCGCGATTGATGCGCGTCGCCAACTTTCGCTGTACGCGCTCTTTTTGCGCCGCAGTCAGCGCGGCGCTTCGGAATACATCGAACAGCAGCGTGACGCGGGTGTTGACTTTGTTGACATTCTGTCCGCCGGGGCCGCCGCTCCGTGCATGCGTGAACACGAGTTCGCTGAGTTCAACACGTGCGTGACGCAGAACCAGCGTCGAATCAGATGGCGTCGGGCGATCGGTCATGTGTCTGGCTTGAATGATGGCGTGCGAATCAGGTTCAGCGGGTGTTCGCGTTGAGCCGCGGCGCGAGCGGGCGCGCCATTTCACGGGGCAGCGCCGCGCCGTCGAGCACACGCTGCCACCAGTGGTGTACCGATCCGCGATCCGCCGGCGGGGGTACGTGCGGGGCGCGGTTCTGTTCGCGTATCTTGTCCTGTTCGAGTGTTCCGGCGTTGCCTTCGTCGGCGGGCTTTTCCGATTTTTGCTGGCGCTGTTCGAAATTTAACATCGAGGCGGCCATTTTAACTACCCAGGCGGCGCTGTTCGAGAGTTCATACGCCCGCGTGTAGTCCTGCGTAGCCTCGGCAAAGCGTTCCATGCGGTCGTAACAGGCGCCGCGCAATCCCAGCGCCTCCGCGTTCTGCGGTTCGAGTTCGATCACGCGGCTTACGTCGGGCAGCGCCGCGGACGCGTAGCCCTGGGCCAGGTTTAGTTCGGCGCGGCGCGTCAACGCCAATACGTCATCCGGTTTCAGTGCCAGCGCCCGGCCGAACGCAGCCAGCGCCCGGTCGTTCTGCTTCGCCGTGACCGCGACCATCCCCACCAGGAGTTCGGCGCGAAAATCCCCTTCGGATTGCTGGGCCGCCTGGGTGATATCCTGTTCAGCCCCGTCGATATCGCCCAGCAACAGCCGCGCAGCGCCGCGCGCCATCAAACTCTGCGGGTCGTTCGGTTGCGCCGCGACCACGGCTTCGGCATCCTTCAGCATCTCCTGCGGCTGCGAAAGCTGGCAAAGGATCCACGCACGCAACAACCGCGCATCCATGCGTTCGGGCTCGAGCCGCAAGCACTCTTCGACGTCCGCCAGCGCCGTTGCCGCGACCGTATCATTCAGTGCCCGTCGAAAGTGTTCGTCGGCTTCGCTGAGCGGCGGCGCATCCCTATCAGACCGTTCAGACTCTTCGGCGCGCATCGCGACGAGAAATGCGGCGCTCAGGCGCTGCGCCTCGGTTGTCGGCGTGTATTGCTTGCCGTCGCCGGTCGACAGGATGCCCGACAGCACGGATTCGCTGCCGATTGCTTGTGCGAGTTGTTCACCCATGCGCATGCGGTTGGCGATCAGTTCCGAGAGATTTCCCTGTGGCGTCGGCTGTTCTGCAAGCTCTGGTGAGTCCGGCTGAACCGAGTTGGACGCCACTTCCGTGGTGTCCAGGGCCGACGCCTGGTTATTCGACTGCCGTCGCTCCCTGAGCAGCATCAGCGAAAGAGCTCCAATGATCACGGCAGCCGCCCCGATCGTCACCGCCAGCCGACGCCGCGAAATTGTCCGCACAGCCGAGGTAAGTACGCCGACACGTTGGGCCTTGATTCTCGTGTGATTCAGGAAGCGCGTCAGGTCATCGCGCAGGTCGGCTGCCGACGGATAGCGCCTGGCCGGTTCCTTGTCCAGTGCCTTCAGGCAGATTGTCTCGAGGTCCACCGGAACCCTGCGATTGCGCGCCCGCGGCGGCAGGGATTCGCTCGTGATGATTTGGGAAATCACCTGCTCGCGCGTCGTCGCCGGAAATGGGGGACTGAGCGTGAGCCACTCGTACAGCGTGGCCCCGAGGGAGTAGATGTCTGCGGCGACGCCGTGCGCGTCCCCCTGTCCGGTAATCTGTTCGGGGGCCATGTACAGCGGCGTGCCCACGAACTCACCGGTCTGCGTCATGCCCGGCTGGGCAAGCACGCGCGCCAGTCCGAAGTCGGTCAGGCACAGGTTTCCGCTGCGGCCAACGAGTAGGTTGTGCGGCTTGATATCGCGATGGATCACGCCCTCGCGATGGGCATACGCCAGGGCATCGGCGACATCGCGAACCTGCCGGGCGATTTCGTCAAAGTACTCTGGCGTATACGCGGCAAAGCGCGGATCGTCGCCGGAGCCGGAACGCGCCGCGGAACCCGGCGCACGCGGCAACGAACCTGCAACCGGCTGAGAGCCGGACCGGCCTGCGCGGTGCTCGCCGCGCTCCAGCAGTCGCGTCTCCGCCAGGGCGACGTCCGGCGTGATGCTGGAATCCGCCACGAAATTCGCCGACGAACCGCCGGTACGCGCCGGTGATGCATCACCCTCGCCGCGCAGTCCTTTGATGATATCGTGCAGGCTAATGCCGGAGACGAGTTCCATGGCGTAGTAGTACGTCTGGTTCTGCTCGCCTTGTGCGTAGATCGGGATGATGCACGGGTGATGAAGTTTCGCGGTTGCCCGCGCTTCACGCTGAAATCGCGTCACAGCATGGTCGGTGAGCCCGAGCGTGTGCGAGAGAATCTTGAATGCGACGAACCGGTCCAGCGAAATCTGGCGCGCGCGGAAGACAATGCCCATGCCGCCGCGACCGATCTCCTCGACAATCTCGAAATCATCGATCGTCTGGCCGACCAGGCCTCCAGCACGCAATGCAGGCGGTTGAGATGGTTGTTTTCGCGTTGCCATGCCCTTCGTTGCTTCCGGCTCGTGTCAGTCGCTTTCCCTTGCGGCAGTGAATTGTTTTCGCATCATAACATCATGCGCCGCAGTATGATAGGTCTCCCTTAACCGCGACCGGCGCGTGCGCCAGCGGGCGCATCAAGCCCTATTCAATGTGCATCCGTTTGGAGTCCCGGTCAATGTGAAGAATCCGCCGTCTTTATAACCGGACCCCGCATCCGTGTATTCGTTGGCCAAGGTCAATCATTCTACGATCGCGGGTGTGCTCCGGCTGCATTGGGGTACTCACCTGCCGCATGGCGCCGGCCCAGGGTCAGGTAGACGCCGACTATTCGATCGATCTCGGCCCGGTCGCGATCGTGCGTATCCCGCAGTCGGCGTGCGGGAATGCCTCCAAACACCGTTCCCGAGGGCACACAGGTGCCGGGCAGCACCACGGCGCCGGCTGCGATGACGCAGTGCTCCCCGATCTCCGCGTTATCCAACACGATTGCCCCGATTCCGATCAGCGATCTCGTCCCCACCGACTGACAATGGACCACAGCGCGATGCCCGATGACCACTTCGTCCGCAATGATCAGCGGGACGCCGTATCGGGTGTGGAGCACAGCCCCATCCTGGACATTGCTGCGCGCCCCGAGGCGAATGGCCGCCACATCACCACGGATGACCACGTGATGCATGATGGTGCATTCATCCCCGATCACCACGTCGCCGCCAACGTATGCTGTGGGGGCCAGGTACACGTTCTGACCGATTCGCACGGCGGTGTCGAGGTTCTCGGGCGGCTGCATGGCGGGAATTGTAGCCCGGGATTGGGCTCGTGACAGGCACCGGGCTCGGGAGCCCAAGGCAATATCGGGCGTCACCCTGGAGGTAGATTCTTGGGCGTTGGCGTCGGTCATGGTGCGGAATTACTGCGATCGCCAAAAAAAATCCGACACGAACGAACCAGGCGGGCGAGTCCGGCGTAGTACCGGGGGAAACAAAACACACGAGATTTTCCTCCTCCAAGCAAGAGAGACCAAGACCCGCGACAGGGCGGCCCAATTAGGGCCGCCCTGTCGTGTATGGGCTGCCCGCTTTCAACGGTGATGCCCTGCGATACAATCGCCCGCCATGCCTCCGGAAAGCTTGCCCATTCCCGTCATCGCGGTGGAAACTTCCGGCAGTTTGGGCAGCGTGGCAATCGGGTTGGGGGAGGCAATCCTCGCGGAAGAGGCATTCGATGCCCGAAACAACCATGGCGTTGCATTGTTGCCCGCCGTGGATCGGCTGGTGCGAGGATGTGGATTCTCGCCGCAGGCAATCCACCAGATATACGTATCTGCTGGTCCGGGCAGCTTTACGGGTCTGCGCATCGGCCTGACCCTGGCGCGCACGCTGGCGTACGCTGCGAACGCTCAAGTCGTGCGGGTGCCATCTCTCGAGGTGATCGCGCAGAATGCGATGACCCTGCCGGATCCACCTCGCCGAATTGCAGTGCTGCTGGACGCGAAGCGCAATCATGTCTTTGCCGCGTGTTTTGAGCGCGCGGGCACAAGCTACGCTCCCATCGATGAGCCCGCGGAACGTGAGCCCGTTTCGTACCTGACAAGCCTGGGAGTCGTTGGTGTGCTTGGGGAGGGTGCGGTGCGGCACGCGGCGGCGCTGGCGCGCTGCCCAATGGCGACGCGACTGCCCGATGCCTTGCACGCGGGAAAGGCGCGCGTCGTTTATGCCCTGGGTCGGGTGCGCGCGGCGGAAGGCGCTTTCACATCGATGGCGGAACTGACACCGATCTACATACGCCGGCCCGAAGCGGAGGAGCGTTGGGAATCACGGCAGGGCGGCGGCGCGACTTCCGGCGCGGTGTGACGTTCGCAAGCACTTGTCGCTTCGGCGCGTGCGCGCTGTGCGGCGCTCAGTCGCGCAGCAACCGCAACGGACCGTGCTGCGCCAAGCGATTGTAAAAACTGTTCCAGGCCCGGAACGCGCGAATGGGCTTGTGGTGCAGTATCCTGTAGCAGTAGGCCGCGTCTTCGAGGTAGCCGATCCCCCGCCAGTAGAAATCCGGGTTGGGCACGATCTTCCCGCCGGCCGCTTCGACCGCGAGGCAGCCGCAAGCGTACCACTTACGAAACCCCAATGAGTAGCGCAGCAATACCGCGACCTCGTGATCTGCGCGCAATACGACGTCCGCGAACATCGCCAGCTCCGCGTCAATCGTCGGGCAGCCGGTGGTGGCGACCAGCCGATGCACGTGTGCCTCCTTTCACGACGTTGATGCCGGCTGCGGTCCGTGCTTGCGCACTTCCGTTCACGCTGCGCCAAGTGATGCGAAAAGACTCACGTTCATGGGCCGGACCGCGCGACCGACCGTCTGTGTGCAAGAATAGCAGAAACTGCGCCGCCGAAACAAGCCCCGGCGGAAATCGGCCGGGTCACGCTCGACGCCGCGGGGAGAAGTCGGCGAATCAGAACACATCATCAAACAGATCATCGATGTCATTCAGAATATCGTCGGCCTTTTCGGCGTTGCTGCGATCGTCGAGATCTTCGAGCAGATCTTCCAGGAAGTCGGTGTTGAGCAGAAAAGTGAGCGATCGCTCGGCACAGGTCGTGGCCATCAGCGGCATGGTGGCGGCGATGAGCAGCAGTCGGCGATACGCGGTTGAACAGCCGGGGGATTGTCGCATGGTCTTCCTCCTGAAGCAGGGCAGCGCCTCCTTGCGCTGCGATTCAAGCATACGGCGCGGACTGTGGACGGGCAAGGCGCGCAGCGCAAACTCACAGGTCGAGGTGCATGCGCGGCGCGCGTCGCCGGTGCACAGAATCGGCAATATCAGTATTGCTGCGCGGGCTTTTCGAGGTTATGACTGCGGTCATGCCTGCCGTCGTGACGCACGCATTGCGCAAATCATATGGGCCCATCGAAGTGCTGCACGGCATTGATCTCTGCGTGCCGGACGGCGCGCTCTACGGCTTTCTTGGCCCCAACGGCGCCGGTAAATCAACCACGCTGCGCATTCTGCTCGGACTGCTGCGCGGCACCGGCACGGTGCGCGTGCTCAACCAGGATCCCTGGCACAGCGGCGCGGCGTTGCGCGCCGAGGTGGGTTACCTGCCAGGTGACGTCCGCTGGTATCCGCGGTTGACCGGCCGGCAGACGCTGCGTTTTTTCGACCAGGTGCGCCGGCGGGATTCGCGCCGAGCGGCTGAGCGTCTGGCCGAACTGTTTGAACTCGACCTCGGCCGCCGCGTGCGCGACTATTCGCGGGGAATGAAACAGAAGCTCGGGCTGATCCAGGCGCTGATGCACGAGCCGAGGCTGCTGGTGCTCGACGAGCCGACAACCGGGCTTGACCCGCTTGTGCAGCAGACCCTGCACGGCGAGTTGCGGCGGATCATCGGCACGGGCCGAACCGTGCTGTTTTCCAGTCACACGCTCAGCGAGGTGGAGCTACTCTGCGATTGGGTGGCCGTTGTCCGCGCCGGGCGCCTGGTCGAGGAAACGCGGATAGATGCGTTGCGCGCCCGGGCGCTGCGGCACGTCCAGATCGTCTTTGCGGCGGACTCTGCGCTGCCGACGGCGTTTCCGGCCGGGCTGAGCGCTCGGCAGACGGATGGGCGCAGCCTGCAGGGTACGTGGACAGGCCCGATGGAAGAACTTCTGGCGTGGCTGGCGGCGCAGCGCGTTTCGGATGTGACCATCGCGCCTCCGGACCTGGAGGACCTGTTTCGCGCTTTCTATGCGGAGCCGGCGGGGGAGGGCAGCGCGTGAACGCGGGAATCCTTCGCAGAACATTTCTGGACGCGCTTCTGCCTCTGCTGATTCTTGGCGGGGCCACGGTGCTGACCGAGCTGGCGCTGATGGCCGTCATGGGCGAGTTCAGCCGGCAGGACCAGATGGTCCTGCTCAGGCAGCCGTTCATTCAGCGATTCATCAAGACATTGCTGGGCGCCGAGCTGACCGCCGAGTTGTCCGCGACCGGCGTGATGTCATTGGGATTAACCCATCCGCTCGTGTATGCGCTGAGCTGGTCATTCATTCTCACCGTGGCCACGCGCATCCCGGCAGCGGAGATCGAGCGCGGCACCGCCGACCTGCTGTTCACGCTGCCGGTGACGCGCTGGGCGGTCTACGTGAGCGCGACACTGAGCCTGTTGTGCGGCGTCGCACTTCTGGCAGCCTGTCCGCTGTTGGGGCTTTGGCTGGGCGACCGGTACCTGCCGATGTGGGAACCGCTGGATTTTTCCCGATTGGCGGTGGTGGCGGGCAATTACCTGGCGGTACAGGTTTGCGTGTCAGCGGCTGCATTGCTGGCTTCGTGCTGGAGCAGCCGGCGCGGTTGGGCGATCGCGGTCGTGCTGGGTTGGCTGCTGGCGTCGTTCCTGCTCGAGTTTCTAGGCCAATTTTCGCCGACGGCGCGCGCACTCGGCGTGGTGGGCATTTTGCACTACTACCGGCCGTTGTTGCTGGTGCGCGACGGCGCGGCGCCGATGGCGCACATCGTTGTCCTGCTGGGCCTGGCCGTCGCACTTTGGGGAGCTGGGTGGATACGCTTTCGAGCACGGGATATACCTGCCTGCTGAGAGCCTGAGCCGGAAGTCTGCGTCGCATGGGATTGCGATTTCACACGCCGTCAGGTCCGGCTGAATAGGACCAATCTGGTACCAGATTTGACGTGGCGACGGTCCTCGGCGCGTCAATCCGTCGCCGGAAATTCATTGACTGCGCCGACATCTAGCAGTAGCAGAATCGTCATTGGACTATGGCACGCGGCGTGCGGGTGAACATCGGACGACCAGTGCCGGAGAACAACGGCTTACCGATTGACTCCGAAGAGAAGCGTGGACAACATAGCGCGATCGGCGGTTGTTTCCGGTGCAGTGGTTTCTGTGGTAGTGCGAATTTCCACGGTTCGTGGGTATTTTGCCCCAACACGATCCCTTCTACGGAATGGAGGTCACAGGACATGTATCGAGCGACACGCAGGACGCGAGCACAAGTCGTGGCACTGGGCGCAATTATTGCCGGTGCGGGATTGGCGATGTTGACCGGATGTCCGATCGGTCCGGTGACCGACTGTTCCACCAACGCAGACTGCGACGACGGAGTCGCCTGTACGGTGGATACGTGCGGCACGAATGGCACGTGCGTGAACGATGACTCGGCCTGCCCGTCGGGCGCAGTCATCGATCTGGGCAAGGCATCGGAGGATGAGATTGCCGCGCTGGACGTGACGAGTGAGATTCTGAGCGTCGCGATCTCCAGTCCGCCGGTGATCAACTTCACCGTCACGACGGAAGGCGGTAATCCCATCACGGGCATTGGCGCGCTTTGGGAGGCAGACGACCGCTTTGTCCGCTTCACGATTGCCAAACTCGTTCCGGGCGCAAATGGCGACCCGAACACATGGGTTTCCTACACGCGGGAGACGACGAACGACGGGTCCACCGCGCCGGACTACGATACGGGAAGCAGCCTGGTCGATCATGGTGACGGCAACTACACGTTTACCTTCGCCACCGATGTCGCCACCGTGACCGGAGTGGCCTACGAGCCTTCTTTGACCCATCGCGTCGCGGGGCAGATCGGATCCGGCGATGTGCCTCTGGAGGCACAGAATCCGGTCTACGATTTTGTTCCGGCGGGCGGGGCGGTGACCACCACGCGCAACATCGCCGTGATGTCCTCATGCAATGAGTGCCACGAAGACCTGGTTTTCCATGGCCGCCGCTTCAAGGTCGAGTATTGCGTCAACTGCCACAATCCAGACCTCGCTCAGGGCGAGGGTGACATGGCGTACATGACCCACAAGATCCACGCGAGCCACAAGTTCAACGTGCTCGACGACGGCATCGATTATTCCGAGGTCACGTATCCCCAGAACCTGGCCAACTGCCGCAAGTGTCACACCGCCGAAGACGAAGCCACGCCGGACGGCGACAATTGGAAGACGGTGCCCAGCATTGCCGCCTGCGGTTCGTGTCACCAGGTGAGTTTTGTGGATCCTCCTCCGGCGGGGCTGACGCTCCACACCGCCGGCGCGCAGGCGAACAATGCGAATTGCACGCTGTGTCACTCGGCTGCCGGCATCGAGGAGAGTCACCTCACCGAGATTGCGTCCATTAACAATCCCTCGGTTCCCGTGGGCGCTGTGAACTTCACGTACGAAATACCCGATGCCACAGTCAACGCCGCGACCAATGCCGCATCCATCCGGTTCCGCATTCTCGCGGACGGGACCCCGGTGGTCTTCGGCGCGGCCGGTACCACGCTGCTCAACGGGTTCACGGGCAGCCCCGCGTTCTTGTTCGCTTACGCGCTGCCCCAGCCGGGCCACAGCAGCCCAGCGGACTGGAACAATCTGGGGCGTTCAGCAGCTCAACCGCGGAGCATATCCATAACGGACCTTTGGAATGGTACAGCCGGCTCGCTGGCGGGCCCGAATGCCGAAGGCTATTACACCGCCACTGTGGCGGACGCATTCCCCGTGGGTGCAACCATGCGAGCCGTCGCATTACAGGCGTATTTCACGCAGGTCGATCCGGAACTCGCACGCCACACGCCGTCAGTGGTCACGACCGTGACCGGCGACACCGAACGTCGCGTGGTAGTCGATGGCAACAAGTGCCAGAGCTGCCACGAGTGGTTCGAGGGCCACGGCGGAAACCGGGTGATCGGCGGCGACAACGGGGTGGCCATCTGCCTGACCTGCCATGTTCCCGGTCTGACGTCGAGCGGGCGGGCGATCGATCCAGCCAATGCCGTCGGCTCGGGCGCCGCCACGGCGTTGGGCAATACCGACACGTGGACTTGGCCGGAGGACTCCAACAATCTCAAGGACATGATCCACGGCATCCATGCGTCGGCGGCGCGCACGACCGATTACGAATTTGTCCGCAATCGGCAGAATGGGCTTTATTTCAACTGGGCGGAAGTAACCTATCCAGCCGCGAGCGGCACGCGCAACTGCCTGATGTGCCACGCGGAAGGCACGTACGAGTTGCCGCTGGATGAGAACGTATTGGAAACGACCGTGCGAACGACCGGTACGGACGATGGCTTGGACGGCAACGATTTCGCGGCGGTTGGCGACGCGCGGGATTCGGTGCCCAATGCGACGGACTGGATCAACACGCCCGCCGCATCCACGTGCTACTACTGCCACGACAGCGCGGCGTCTGTCGCCCATATCCGCCAGAACGGCGGTGTCATCAGTGTTGCCGATGCGGGCGCGGCGGACTATACGCAGCGGCAGGGCGTCGTTACCGTGGAATCGTGCAACGTGTGCCACGCAGCAGGCAAGATCGCAGGTCTGGGTGCGGTGCACGGGATTGAGTAATTCCAAGTCCAGCGCCGAAGAGTGATGAAGATCAACGAGGGGGCCGAATGGCCCCCTCTTACTTGCGCAATGGACGCTGGAGCGCGCGATCCTCTGTTCGGCGGGGCCGGCGGCATCGTTCAGGCTTTCAAACCATGTTGAACTCGCCGGACTGTGCCAGTAGACTCAGCATTCAGGACAGATCCGCATCGTGGGCGGGAGCATCGGGAATGAACCCCGAAGCCCAGATTTTTATCGCGGCGGACGCGAGCGGCGCCACCGTGGCAATCAGGCCAGTTGGCGCCTGTACATCGCGCGTGTGCGCCGCACTGGCGCCGTTGATACTGCGGCTGAAGGGCCCGGATACGCGTTGCCTCTGTTTCGACCTGTCGGCGGGAACCAGCATCGACAGCACGTTCATCGGCACGCTTCTGAAGCTGGCCACGCGGCGCACTGACGAATCACCCGCGGTTCACTTGGTCGCGCCCACCGCGGCGATCACCGAAGCGCTCAGACGCATGAGTGTGTTGGAATTGTTTGATCTGCAGTCTGCGCTACCATGCGCAATGACCGCCTGGGCGGAAATGCCGGTTGAGCCGGTCGCCCCGGAACAGCTGGCTGATCTGGTCATTGAGGCCCACGAGCGCCTGTGCCAGACTGATCCGCGAAACGCCGAGCAGTTCGCCGGCGTGGTTAAGCTGTTTCGCGCGCAACGTGGTCCCCGCCGCGACGCCTGATAGTCCAACGCGGTGGTCGCACAGTTGGCGGGGTGGATGTCGCGACGGTTTATCGACTGCCGCGCTGGCCGGGCCCCATTTCGATGCCGCGCTGTTGGGCGCGTTCGCGCATCTTGGTCCAGTAGCGGAACATGCGCACCATCTGGTCAGGATTGGTGCCCTCCATGCGCTGTTTGCGCTCCTGCAGCGACGGAGTCCCCATGCGTTGCCGTCGCTGATCCCGCTCCGCCTGGTAGTCCGGGTCGTCCTTGTGTTTTTCATGGTAGGCGCGCATGTCAGCCATGAACTTCTGCATCTCGTCGATATGCGCGTCCATCACCGCTTCTTGCTCCGCCTCCGGCGCTTCGAAGTAGTCATTCACCTTTCGCTGCATGTCCTCCATCATCAGCTCGCGAAGATTGGCCTCGAGACGATCGCGCTCCTCGTCGGACAGTTTCGCCGTGCGCAACTGGTCGAACACCTGCTCCAGGGGCGTGCTTCTCAGCGTGGAGAGCGCTTCGCTGCGCAGGCGTTCGTTCTGTTCCGTGGTCAGCGCTTCGTTGTCCATGTTCGCCAGCGCGCTCATGACCCGGTTGGCGTCGCCGCTGGCGAGAGCGCGTTCGTCGGCTGAGTGTCCGAAGAGCAGGTATGCCCCGCCGCCCAGCGCGGCGGCGCCAGTGACGAGGACGACCGCTAGTTTTCCACCGTGCATGCCCATGTTGAAACTCCCTGTTTATGACCGTCACCGCGCCACCTCTGGGCGGTCTCAGCGCTGCAAGTCCGCAACCCGCCCGTCCAGGTACAGATAATTGGTTGAGTTTTTCTGTCCCGGTTTGCCGTGGAACGCAATGTAATCGCGCATCAGCCAGATGTCTTCTTCCGCCGGCTTGCTGCCAAAGATTCGCTTGGCCCGTTCGCTGTTGACCACTTCCGAGAGTTTAACCGGTTTGTTGAAGGCGCCATCCGTGAAGCTGACGTCATCGCGCAGCATGTACAGGCGCGTGTTGAAGCAATAACTCGACTTTTCCGATTCAAAATAGCTCTTGCCGTTGTTCTGGCCTTCGCGATTGTCCTTACCCGGAAAATCCCCAGGACAGCGCAACACCTCGTTGCCGGCCCGCTCCAGTTCCTCTTCCGGCGTGCCCGCGGGCACGTAGTGTTTTTCTACATAGGGTCGAAGCACGGTCGCCAGCGCCGGCCGCGGATGATCCTCATCGACCGGAAGCGAGGGCAGCATCTCAACCACGGGCAGGTAGTCGTTCGCGTCGTTCAAATACATGCGCAGCGCCTGACCCAGGCTGCGCAGGTTGCCGCCGCACGCGACGCGACGTGAGACCCGCCGCGCTCCGTTCAGGCTCGGCACCAGGATGGCGATCAGCAGGCCGATGATGCTGATGACCACGAGCAGTTCCACCAGCGTGAAGCCGCGCCGTCGACGCAGGACCGTGAACATGTGCGACAGACTCCATCCCGACCATGACTGGACGACCCGTGTGCGGGTCGTACCCTGACCTGACCACAGGGAGTATAACGTCCAGCCGCTCCGAATTGATGCACGGGACCCACCTGCCACGCAAGATTCGACAGGTTCTCACCGGTTCTGGACAGGCGAGTCTCTGGCGGCCATGGGACCACCCCGGCGACGCCGCCGCGGGCGACTCATCAAAACCGTGTGGATTACCCGATGTACAGAAAGGAACGCAACCGTTCCCACCGACGCCCCATTGGCGCGGGTGGCGTGGCGGAGCTACGATTCGCGTATGCTTCTGCCCTGATCAATACCTGACGTGGAGTCGGCCGCATGGAACCCAGCGCCTGGACGGATATTCTCAATCTGCTGCTCTTCCCGTTGTATGCGATCCAGGTGATCGCCAACGTGCTGTCCGATGCGGCACGCGCCATCGGATTCTTCCCGTAACCCGCGTGACGTTAGGGCGCCGCTTGCTTTTGCGGGAGGGCCAGCGCGCCCGGCAGAATCGCATCGCATGCGCTGCTCGGCGGCGCGATGCCCAGCGCAGCACAAATCGTTCGCACCATTCCAGTCGGGCTGACGCGCTCGTGTACACGGCCCGCTCCAATCCCCGGACCCATCAGCATCACGGGAACATGCTGATCGTAGTCGTGCGCGGCTCCGTGTCCGGCCTGCTTGCTTTCCTTGTACCAGTAGCGCGCCCAGTGCAGGTAAACGTGCCCGGTGCGGCCCGGATAAACGCAGTTGCGGATGGCAGATACCACCGGATCGTCGGCATTGTCCGCCGCAGGCAGATCGCACACCGCCACCGCGCGTTCGATTCCCGGATTCTCCACCGCCGCGCGGGCAGCGGTTCGCGCGACCTCATCGAGTGACAGCCCAGCCGACGTCACCGCGTCTGCATCGAGATAAAGCCAGGGCAGACTGAGATCGTAGATCAGCTTCGCGTCTTCGGATCGGGGAAATCGCTTCTGCAATTCACGCTCGATCTGCTGGCGAATCTTGCCCGAATCAAGACGTCCGCCGCCCTGGCCGAGGTCACCGACATACTCCGGCAGAGGCGCAACGCCATGATCGGAAGATAGCGCGATTAAGTATCGACCTGCGCCGACATGGCTGTCGAGCCAGCCCAGAAACTCGGCCAATTGCCGATCCGTGCGCAAAGTGCAGTCCATGACTTCTTCCGCGTCGGGTCCGTAGGAATGCCCGACGACGTCATTGCTGGACAGGCCGACGCAGAGCAGGTCGACCGCATCGTCGCCGCCAAGCTGTTCCGCGGTGACCACACGCCGCGCCGACTCGAAAACGAGTTCATTGCCAAAAGGTGAATTCAGCAGGCTGTTGTAATACTTCTTATCCGGGGATTCGCTTTTCTCGCCGAGCACTTTGGGAAAGCGGCCTGTATTGTGTTTGTCCCAAGTAGCGCGTGTGCCCGGCGCCGTAAGTAGGCGCGGGCCGTACAATCCGGCCGGGAGCAGCCGGTCCCACGACTGATGGAAATAGCGGTCGGCGTAGCGCTCGCGGTTGAGCCCCTCCGCCCAGCCAGGCAGCGCGTCCCCATAATACGTGCTGCTGATGAAGTGACCGCTGCCAATGTCCCACCACACTGCGCCGTCGGCGCGCTGGCCCGCGGGCAGGATCGCCGACCGATCCTTGAGCGCGACTCCCCAGACTTTTCCGCGCCCACCCGTGGCAGCTTTGATGGCGTCACCCAATGTTGCGGAGCGCATTTGACGCGGCGAGCGGCCGTTATCCGACTTGCCCTCCGGCAGGCCCAGGATGCGTACGCTATCGTCGCCGCAGCAATAAACAGAGCGCGCGGCGCTGGCGATTTCCTTCCAGTCGTTGGCCACGATGCCGTGAATCGACGGGCTGACTCCGGTGGACAGCGTTGCGTGGCCCGGGCCGGTCGCTGTCATGCCGTAGGGGAGGTAGGCATTGGCGTACCAGGTGCCATCGCGCATCAGCCGGTTGAATCCGTCGGGGGAAAACTGGTCGCGGAAGGCGTCAAGATAATCCCCGCGGAGTTGATCCACGACAATCAGCACCACCAGGCTGGTCGACTTGTCGTCCTCTGCCCGGAGGGTCTGTGACGGCAACGTCAGTACGGTCAGCAGGAGTGCGAGGGGCAGGGTGCGCAATTCATGGTCTCCGGGCGGTGCAGCCGCGTGCCTTGGGCAGCAAGGAATCGCCTTCGGCTGCACATCGTCGAACGCAGTCTGGCAAATTACGTCTGGCGGCCTGCACTGACAAGTTCAAGCCCCCCTCCGCATGCAGTCTTAACCAACTCGTTACATTCGCTACAGTCGGAAGACCACCGAGCGATACGGTCAGGACTGCTGAAAATGCGGTCAGAAAGGGGGTTCACCGTTGACTTCGCGCGGCCATCCCGGTAATCTGAGGGGCGCGTGACGGATTGGGAGGTCCGGAGCGCCGGCTATCACAGGGTGTTGAAGGGGAGAGAATGGGGGAGCGGGCGAGATGAGCGGGGAGAGATGAGCGGAGGGCGACCTCCAGACCAAGTCCCCATCGAACCACCGATCCTCACCCCAAACCGAGTGTCTTGGCCGCGTCGGATCCAGACCGCGCTAGCGAGTGCCGGCTGGACCGTACGGGTTCTTGGCGTCGTGGCTGCACTTCCCGGCAGTAGGCATTTCGGGCAGGTGCGAACCGACGGGGGAGAGCGAGGAATTGCACACGTCCCAGGCAGCGCCCAAACGGCTGCTGCTGGTCCATCCTGAAAGCGCCGAGCGCGCCGCGCTTGCTTCGATCGCAACGGTCGAAGGGTTCGCGGTGGTGCAGGCGGCAACGATAGCCGAGGGCATTGACCGGCTGAGGCACGAAGTCGCGTTCGCGCTCATCGTGCTGAGCACTCCGGCGCTGCATTCCGGTCAACCGTGCATAAGCCGCGCGGAAGTTGTCGCCGGGGTGCAGGGGATCAACCGTCTGGCGGGCCGGGCCCAGGTCATCTTGTTGACCAGGCACGCGCTGGATGTGCAGCTTTCTTGTGAGCTTGTACGCAGCGGCGTCACTGGATTTGTCGACGGGCGTGATGGTCGCTGGGATGACGCGGCGCTTGTCCGCCAGCTTCGAGGCGCCAGCGAACGGCACGCGCGTGCGTGTGTACCGTCGACGGCGCTGCACATCATGGGGCCCGGCGAGCGCAACAGCATCGTCTGCCAGAGCCCGGTGATGAGTGATCTGCTCAACCGCGCCGCGCGCGCCGCGCAAGTCTCGGACGTCCCCATTCTGATCTATGGCGAGTCCGGCACAGGCAAGCAGTTGCTGGCCGAACTGATCCATCAGCTTGATCCCAAGCGCAGCCGCAAGCGGCTCTTGTCCGTGAACTGCTCCGCGATCGCGGGCACGCTCGCCGAGAGCACGCTCTTCGGCCATGTGCGCGGGGCGTACACCGGTGCGACCAGTTCGCGCAAGGGAATCTTCCGTGCGGCGGACGGCGGCACGGTGCTGCTCGATGAGATCGGCGAGATGGAGCTCGCGCTGCAGCCCAAGCTGCTGCGCGTGTTGCAGGAAGGCGTGGTCATGCCGCTCGGCGCGGATGACGAGGAATCCTGCGATGTTCGGGTGATCGCCGCGACCAATCGGCGGCTCGCGCTGCTCGTCGAACGGCAGCTCTTCCGGTTGGATCTCTTTCAACGACTGAACGTGATCACGCTGGAGATTCCTCCGTTGCGTGAACGCCGCGAGGACATTCCCGAGTTGGTGCGCCACTTCGCGACGAAATACGCGAATTATTATGCGTATCCGATCGATGCGATCGATCCGCGAGTCGTCGATCACTTTATGCACGCACGGCTCGACGGAAACGTGCGGGAACTCGAAAACACCGTGCGGCAGATGCTGGCGTTCAAGACCTCTGGCTCGCGGCTCGATTTGAGCGATCTGCCACCGGCTGTGCACGCCCGCAATCCGCTCGAAAGGCATTCCAAGTCGGCGGTCTTAGCGGATCTCGCGGATGCTGCCAGCGAGATGCTCAGTTCCGGCGCCATGACGCTTCCGGAACTGGTCAGCGAGTACGAACGGATGGTGCTGCATTGCACCCTGCAGCGTTCGAGCGCCACCAGCACGGACCTGGCCAAGCGGTTGGGTCTCAGCCGGCGCACGCTGTACAACAAAATCCGCAAGTATCAGCTCAGCGACCAGGACCGCACGCGCTGAACCTTCCTTCACGCCCACTTGACGTTTCACGGTATCGCCACAAGCGACCTTTCGGCGGGCATCTCCGCAATCGAGCTTCTGGTGTTTTCAAAGTGTGCAACAACGTGCATACGTGTGTCTTCAGATGCACAATCTGGATCGCGCGCGGACGGGCGTGCTGAACGCCGATAACCTCGGCGGTTTTCGCGGCGATTTGCCTGCAGTCAGAAGACATGTTCCGCTGGCCGCGGTGCCAGGGCAAAGGACTCACAGGCTCGGTGCAGGCATTGTGCATTCGCGTGCTCAGCCCATTACCCGGAGATTGCGGCCATGACCAAGTTGCGCCGGCATTTTTCGTTGATAATGCCATCGCCAGCGAGGTTTTGAGGATACCGTGGCAAAGTCTGTAGTTTGGCACGCAATCTGCTAACCGTTTACTCGGATTAAGATTGCTCTTGGACAGGAACCTCGTGTGCGTGCATCCGACCGAGTTGGTACCTTGGCCGCATTCGCCATCGGCGACGTGTTGTGTCCCGATGCCGCGGAGGTGTTGCGGCACGCCGGCCCGGAATTGACGGTGCGCGGACGCATCCTGTATTTCAGCGACGGCGGTACGTGTCCGGACCGCTTTGCAATCATCGAGGTGGACGGTATCCATACACCGCTGGTCGTGCCCGTTGAACGGTTGCGGCTGGATGATCTGAAGTTGGATCCTGGTACCGCGCATTGGGTTGCTGCGGAGGCGTCGCAAACACCAGCCGAGCGGTCCGCGGCGAACTGACGGATGATGCCGAGCAGACCCGTGTTGACGGGTCGCGCGTACGCTGCGGTTCGTGGCTGGTTCAAATAGAGAATGGCTCGCCGGCGATGACGGCTGGCGGAGACAGTCATAGCGCTCTCTCTCTCCCTCCCAGGCCTGGGGTGCTCGCCAGAGCATCCCTCGCCTGGGAACTTTTTTGCGCGGGCAGCGGGCTGGAATCGGGCCTGGCGGGGCTGAAAAGGGTGTTTTCAGGTTGCGTTGGTTACCCACATGTAGTATAGTTCTTTCAGATATATATGAAAGGACTGGGCATGCCTGAAGACGCGTTGGCCCGCACTCGAAACCTGTTCATTCGTCGATGGGGTGAAATGGGGGCGACCTGGGGTATCAGCCGGACCATGGCGGAGATCCACGCACTGCTCTTTCTCACCGGCGAGCCCTGCTGTACGGACGACATCATGGATCAACTGCAGGTCTCCCGCGGTAACGCGAGCATGAACCTACGCCAACTGGTCAATTGGGGGCTGATCCGCCGCACGCATCTGCGCGGGGACCGCAAGGAGTATTTCGTCAGCGATCTCGACGCCTGGCAGATGTTCGAGACCATCACCCGCGAACGTCGCCGCCGCGAAGTCGAGCCGATCATCGAGACCATCGACCGTTGCCGTCAGGATCTGGCGACGGAACTCCACGCCCTGCCCGCGGACAAGCAGGACGAGGCGCGGCGGTACGATCAGAAACTCAAGGACATGATCGAGTTCATTCACGCGGTGAACGCGCTGCTGGATACCGTGCTTTCTTCGGGCGGCGGCAAGATCCGCAAACTCACTTCCGTGCTCATGAAGGTCGCCCTGGGCAAGCGCCCCGCGGCTCGGTGACAGTACTGCTCTGCGAATGTAAAGACTATGTGATTTCCCGCAGCGCCTGCTTCACGGCGGCGATCGTTTGCTCAATCGCTTTCGCGTCGTGGGCCAGCGACACGAACCACGCCTCGTATCCGCTGGGCGGGAGATGGACGCCCTCGGCAAGCAGGGCGTGAAAGAACCGGGCAAACTTCGCGTGGTCCGCGGCGCACACCTCGTCGAAATCGCGCGGCATCTCGTGCGAGAAAAACACGGTCAGCATGGATCCGATGCGCTGGACGCAGGCGTTCACTCCAGCGCGGGAGAGCGCCTCCGTCAGCCCGGCCGCAAGCGCCGCCGACGTGCGTTCCAGACGGAGGTACGCATCGTCGTCGAGCAGTTCCAGCGTGGCCAGCCCCGCAGCCACAGCCAGCGGATTGCCTGAAAGCGTACCTGCCTGGTAAACCGATCCCTCGGGGGCGACCAGCCGCATCAGCCGCGCCGGCCCGCCGTACGCCCCGACCGGAAGCCCGCCGCCGATGATTTTTCCCAATGTGGTCAGGTCCGGCTGAATGCCGTACAGGCCCTGCGCGCCCGCTGGTCCCAGTCGAAAACCGGTCATGACCTCGTCGAAAATGAGCAGCGACCCATCCCGCTGCGTGTAGCTGCGCAATCCCGGCAGAAAACCCGGCGCCGGCGGCACGACACCCATGTTTCCGGCCACTGGTTCAACGACAACAGCCGCGACCGAATCACGATTCTCGCGCAGCAGCGAATCGACGTGATCCAGATCGTTGTAGCGTGCCACCAGCGTGTCCTGCGCGGCCCCCGCGGTGACGCCCGCCGAATCGGGGACGCCCAACGCGCTGGCGCCCGAACCGGCGCGCACGAGCAATTGATCGGCGTGCCCGTGGTATCCGCCAGCGAACTTGACGATCTTGTCGCGGCCAGTGACGGCGCGGGCAAGTCGCACAGCGCTCATCACCGCTTCAGTTCCGGAATTGACCAATCGCACCATTTCGATGCCGGGCATGCGTTGGATGATGGCATGGGCGAGCGCCGTCTCCTGTGCCGTCGGCGCGCCGAAGCACGTGCCATCGCGCAAGGCGCGCGCGACCGCCTCGACGACGCGGGGGTGGCTGTGCCCCAGAATGAGCGGCCCGTAGCCGCCGATGTAATCGATGTACGTGCGGCTGTCCGCGTCGATCAGCCGGCAGCCCTCGGCCCGGGCGATGAAGCGCGGCGCGCCGCCAACCGCCTTGAACGCGCGCACCGGCGAGTTCACTCCCCCCGGGAGTACACGTCGGGATTCCTCAAAAAGCGCTTCGCATCGGTCCATGTACGTATTGTCGCACGGATGCGCTATTCAGCCAGCCAGCCCGCGACTCGGTCGGCATAGTAGGTGATAATCAGGTCGGCACCCGCCCGTTTGATGGCGGTCAGTGATTCAAGAGCGGTCGCGCGTTCATTCAGCCAGCCGCGAGCGGCGGCCGCGGCGATCATCGCGTACTCACCGCTGACCTGGTACGCCGCGAGCGGCCAATCCGGAAGTTCCCGCTTGATCTCGGCGATCCGATCAAGGTAGGGCAGCGCGGGTTTGACCATGAGCGCGTCGGCGCCCTCCTCGGCGTCCATCCGCGCTTCCGCTACAGCCTCACGTGCATTGGCCGGGTCCATTTGGTACGCGCGTCGGTCGCCGAAGCCGGGCGTGCTGTCCGCGGCTTCGCGGAAGGGCCCGTAGAATGATGAGGCGAACTTGGCCGAATAGGCCAGGATTGCGGTTTCCGCAAACCCGGCTGTGTCGAGGGCAGTACGAATCGCGGCGACCTGCCCATCCATCATGGCGCTGGGTGCGATGATATCTGCGCCGGCGCGAGCGTGCGCGACAGCCATTTCAGCGAGCACTGGCAGGGTGGTGTCGTTTTCAACCGCGCCGTTGGCAATCATCCCGCAATGGCCGTGATCGGTGTAACTGCACACGCAGACGTCGGTGATGATAACCAGGTCGTCCGCGGATCGCCGGCATGTTTCAATCGCACGGGGTACGACGCTGTCCATCGCGCGCGCCGCCGATGCCAGCGCATCCTTCGTACTGGGAATCCCAAAAAGCAGCACACTGCGTACACCCGCGGCGCGAATCTGGTCGATGCGTCGCGGCAGTTCCGCGAGCGCATACCGCGATACGCACGGCATTGACGCTACCGGGACGGCTGCCGCCTCATTCTCGACGACGAAAATCGGCTGAATCAGGTCGCTGGGCGAAAGCCGCGTCTCGCGAAACAGCGTGCGCAGAGCCGAGCTGCGCCGCAGACGCCGCAATCGTCGATGAGGAAAGTGACTCATGACGCCACCTCCGCGACAGCCCAGTGCTCTTCCAGGGCCATGACCACGCCGGCAGCCGACGGTGAGTCCGCGACGACCTGCACCGGGATTCCAGCGGCACGGGCTGCTTGGGCGGTCACCGATCCGATCGTCGCGACGATCTCCGCACGCACTCGGGCTGCGCGCCTCGCCAGGTTGTTTGCGGCAGATGGGCTGCACAGCACGATTGCGTCGCACGGCTCGGTCAGCGCGAGGTCCGTGTCCGCGTCGGGCGGCATCAGAACGGTTCGATAGGCGATGGGGTCATCCACGTGTGCGCCGGCCGCCGTCAGCCGCTCGCGCAGCACGCCCGATGCCAGGTCGGATCGCGGATGCAGAATTCGCGTGCCAGCGACCAGCTCCGTGCCGATCAGCGCATCCGCCAGCCCGGCAGCGGTCGCGATGTTCGGCACCAGATCGGGAAGTATGCCACGGCGGCGCAAGGCGCGTGCGGTTGCGGGGCCAATGGCGGCGACGCGACTGCCCGCAAGCTGGCGGGCATCACCACCTTCCGCATGCAGCGCTTGGCAAAACCCTAGGACCGCGTGCCGCGAGGTGAACACGATCCACTCGTAGGTACTTAGTTTCGCCAGCGCCGTACGCCACGAACGGTCCAGCGGCGCTCTCATGATGCGCACCAGGGGCAGAGAAACCGGCAGGGCCGCACGTGCCGCGAGTTCAGCCGCCAGTCGCCGGTTGGTGTCTTCCGCGGCGGTCAGCACGATGCGCCGGCCAGCCAGGGGCAATACCGCGCGCAGTTCGTCGGTCGCGGCCATGCGCACGACATCTCCCACTACCGCGACCATCGGCGATTTCAGTCCGGCCCGCGCGGCGACGTCCGCAATCTGCGAGAGCGGTGCGATGACGTTTGTTTGCGCGGGTGTCGTGGCCGAGGCAATGCACGCGACCGGAGTATCCGCGGGCTTTCCGGCACGTAGAAGTTGGTGCGTCCAATCCGCGATGGATGACCGGCCCATCAGAATCACCAGCGAATCGATGCAGGAAAGCGCGGCAAAATCGTGCCGAGCGCCGTCTTCTCCATCGCGGGATTCGGCGGTGATGACGGCGAACGAGCCCGCCACGCCGCGTTGCGTGAGTGGAATGCCCAATGATGCCGGACCCGCGACGGCGCTGGTCACGCCGGGCACGACGATGCACGGCACCCCGGCTGATCGACATGCAGCCAGTTCTTCGCCGCCGCGGCCAAAAACGAAAGGATCGCCGCCCTTGAGGCGTACGACAACTTTACCTGCGCGGGCGCGCGCGATCAACAAGGCGTTGATTTCCTCCTGCGTCAGGCGATGCGCGCCGGGAGCTTTTCCGGCGTCGACTTGTTCAGCAGTTCGATGGCCGAGTTTGAGCAGACGCTGGTCCACCAGGCGATCGTATACGATGACGTCCGCGCGGCGGAGCAGAGCGCGTCCGCGGACCGTGATCAGGCCGGGATCTCCCGGACCGGCCCCGACAAGATAGACGATGCCCAGCTTCTTGGTCATGCCGGCGCCTCCGCAAGCAACGCAGCGAGCTGGCGCTCGGCCTGGGCCAATGCGCCGCGCTGCGCTTCGGCGGGATTTCGGCCGCAATGCGTAAAATCCCAGGTACGCGAACCGTCCAGCGCGAGGATGCGCACATGCAAATGCACGACGTCCGTGACGACGGCGTGCGCGGCCACTGCGATCTGGGTTACAGGTTCCAGGGCGCGAAGTATGTTGAGCTCAAGCGTCGTGGCGATCCGAGTCTTGCGATCATCCAATGGACGGGCCAACAGCAACGCGGTTTCGTCGCCACTGCGCACCTGTACCGCGATGGCGCCTTGCGCCGGCGCCGGTGTGAAGCGATCGATGGAGAACACCTCCGCGGCTGCATCAGCCAGGTTCAGACGCTGCAATCCAGCCAGCGCGAGAATTGCCGCATCGAAATCTCCGGCGTGCACCTGACGCACGCGATCGTCCACCGGGCCGCGAATCGGTTGCACGTTCAGGTCGGGACGCAGCGCCAGAATCTGCGCCGTTCGCCGGGCGCTCGAGGTTCCGACGCGCGCGCCGGAGGGGAGCTCCCGAAGCGTCTGCCGCGTTCTTGAAACCAGCGCCTCTTGGGCGTCGCCGCGCGGCAGGATCGCGGCCAGTTCGAACGCAGGTCCAGGATGCAATGCGAGGTCCTTGAGGCTGTGTACCGCCAAGTCGATCTCGCCCGCACCGAGGGCGTGTTCGAGTTCGTCGCAAAACGGTGCGTCCGATGGCAGTTCGTCAATGGGGCATTCGCGCATGCGATCACCCAGCGTGGCTACCTCGACGATGCGCGGTTCGCCGCTGGTGTCGGCGAGTTGTTGGGCGACGAGGTCTGTCTGCCAGCGCGCTAGGCGACTGGCCCGCGTACCGATGATCGGCGCACGTCGGGGTCGCGGGTGTGCCGACCGTTCGCCATTTCCGCGCGCGAGCGTTAGGACGATGTCGCCAATGCCTTCGTCGTCTCCCAGCGGCTGGTCGCAAATCAGCCGGTGCCTGCCGACTTGTTGAGCCTGTTGAGAAAACCGGTAATTCACAGGCAGGCCGATCCGATTGGGAATATCATGAAGAACGTGTGGGCCGCTACCGATGAGGAACGGTAAGACAATGATGTTTTCGCAGTTCGCATATCCGGCCACGGCGTCGAGGCCCGGCGCGTCATCAAGGAAAACGGCGAACGCATGGGCGACGCAGCCGGTGTACCCGATTTGGCTCGCCAGGTTTACTGTGGCGCGGCGGCTGCGCCAGTGTCGCGTCGTGCCGTGCCCGACGACCGCGATCGCGGTTTGGCACATGGTCCAATGCTGTTGCCGGCAAAGTGCTTCGACGCGTCGCAATGCAAGTTCAACCATTGCTGGGTGCGTGCCCACTGGCGGAGTGATGCGCAGCTTGACCCGAGAAAAACGAGCACTGCGGGCGAGTTCGCGCGGCAATACATGGTCCGCATAGTACCCCCGGCTGGTCATGAGGGGCACGACGGTGACGTCGTCCTCAACGAGCTCGTCGAGCACGTCGGCGAAGCAGGGTTGACCCTGATGAAATGCGACCGCCACCGTGTCGTAACCGGTTGCAGCACCGGGCTGATTGTCTGCGTCGTCCGCGGCGGCGCGCCCGGTGATTCGCTGAGCCAGACTGCGGATGCGCTCGTTCACCTGCGGGGCGTGCCGCGATCCATGGGCCGCGAGGACGAGGGCGCGACCGCTCATGCCGCCACCTGCGCTTTGAGGCGGGTGATGTGCTCGTGCAGGATGCGTCGTTCACCGGGAGATTGTCCGATTTCCTGGCATAGCCCCTCGATTCGCGCCGCGACTTGCCTCGCCCGCTGCCAATCCTGGAGCCGTTCGAGTTCGCGCGCGACGATAGCGTCCGCCGCCTCGACCGATGCCGGGGAGGCCGACGTAAACGCGTGGATCGCTGCGAGCGGCACCAACTGCACGCCGGGAAGCGTGGCGACGTCGGGGTCGATGTTCCTGGGAATTCCCAAATCGACGATCCGCAACGGTCGCAAGCGCCGATCGCCCACGCAGCGGCGGTCGACCAGGAATCCATGGGCGGCTGAGGAGCAGGCCAGGAGCCCATCGGCGGTCGCGAGCAGATCGCCCAGCCGTGCGCTGGCAGCCGGCTGTGCCCCAACGCGCGCCGCAAGCGCGGCTGCCCGTTCAAACACCCGGCTCACGAGCACGATTTTCGCCCCTGTACTGCGGATGAGCCGGGCTGCCGCCTCTTGAGCGAGCATGCCCGTGCCCAGGACCACCACATTGTGGCCGCGCAGCGAAGCACCGCCGGAAAGCCGCTGAAGCGCCAGGGTGATCAGCGATTCACCCGTGGCGGCCAGCGATGTCTCGCGGCGGACCCGTCTGCCTGTATGCACCGCGGCCCGGCCAAGCGCGCAAAGCTGAGGATCCAGTTCGCGATGCGCCAGCGACTCCAGGTATGCGGCGCGCACCTGCCGGAGAATATGGGGCTCGCCCAACAGACGAGACTCGAGTCCAGCCGCCACGCGAAACAGGTGCCGCGACGCATCTTCTCCATGCAGGAAGCGCACGTACGGTGTCAGCGCGTCGCGGGAAAAGCCGAAGCCCCGCGCCAGAAAGTCGATCCATGAGCGCGCTTCCCGCACACGCGCAGACGCGTAGACTTCGAAGCGCTCGCAAGTATTCAAAAGCAGCACGCCGTCCGCCAGCATAGCCGTCGCGCCGGCAAGGCGTCTGCGCCGCGCAGCGTCCGCGTGTACCCGCTCGCGAATGCCCACGGGCACGCGGTCCTGTGTCATGCCGATGTAAAGCAGTTCCGCGTTCACGATCCTGCTCCCAATTGCACGAGGTGCATGGTCGGATCTTCCTTGCCGGTGAGAAGATGCCGCGGCGCCGGGCGCGGTACGTGCCGCTGGTAGAAATCGCTCAGACTTTCGCCCGCGCGACGCTGCGTCGCCCACGCGGTGAGCAATGGACGCAGCGTGGTTACGAGGTCATCGGTCGCCACATCGCGCGCATACAGATCAGCCAGCCGGTCGCCGGACAGTCCACCGCCCACGTGGACGTTGTAAACGTCCGGCGCGCGGCCGACGAACGCGATGTCGGCTGTGTAGGGCCGCGCACAGCCGTTTGGGCAACCGGTCATGCGCAGCGTGATGGGCGCGTTCCGCAGACCCAGGGCGGCGAGTTCCGCCTCGAAGCGATCCACTACTGTCGGCATCAGGCGCTCCGACTCGGCCATGGCCAGGCCGCAGGTCGGCAGGGCGGGGCAGGCCATCGAGAAACGCCGAGCCGCGGACAGTTCCGCCGGCAGTGGCACCCCGTGCGCCAGGAGCGTACGTTCCACCTCGGCGATGGCGCTTTCGCTCAGGCCGGTGAGCAAAACGTTCTGATTCGGTGTAAGCACCAGGCCCGGACGGTGAGCATCGACGATCGCGCGCAGGGCGGACTTCAGCCGGAAATCACCCCGATCGACGATGCGCCCATTCTCAATGAAGAGGCCATAAAAATAGCGTCCCCCGCCCTGCGAATGTTTGCCGACGAAGTCGTGGTACCGCGGCGCAGGCATGGGACGCCAATCTTCGAGGGCGAACGCGACGCGCTTGCGGAATTGCTCTCGGAACCAGGCGATTCCGCGCTCTTCGATCACATACTTCAGCCGGGCGTGACGCCGGTCGGCGCGATTGCCGAAGTCACGGAACACGGCGACAACGGCCTTGACTGTTTCCACCGCGTGGTCCGGTCCGACGAATCCCAGTTCCGACGCGAGACGCACGAACGTGTCCTCCTTGTTGTGCGTCATGCCCATGCCGCCGCCGACGACCACGTTGTATCCCATGATGCGGCCGTTCTCGACGAGCGCGAAGAGGCCGCAGTCGTATGAATACAGATCCACCGTCGCGTCACCGGCGCAGGTGATGCCGGTCTTGAACTTGCGCGGCAGGTAGGTCTCGCCGTAGAGCGGTTCAGTCTCCTCCGAGGAAACTTGCTTTTCCCCATCAAGCCAGATTTCGAAATAGGCGCGGCTGGCCGGCCGTAGGGCGATGGCGATCTCGCGGGCGCGCTCGCGCACGACGCGATACACCTCATCGTCGAGTGGAATCGCGCAGCCCATGACATTGCGTTCAACGTCTCCGCAGGCCGAGATCGTGGTGAGCAGCGCGGCGTTAATCGCCTGGATGTGCGCCTTGAGGTTGCTCTTGAGCACGCCATGAAACTGGATGCCCTGGCGGGTGGTGACGCGCAGGGTGTTGTTCGCATACCGCTCGGCGATTTTGTCCATTGCGAGATACTGGTCCGCGGTTACCACGCCGGCGGGGATCGCCACGCGGACCATGAACTGGTACGCCTTCTCCGCGCCGGTCGCGCGCAGGTCGCGGCGCAGGTCACGGTCGTCCTGCTGGTAGGTGCCATGGAACTTGAGGAGCTGAACATCGCTCTCCTCGAAGTGGGTCGTCGAATCGTCGGCGAGCCGCTCGGCGATCGTGCCGCGCAGGTGGCGGCTCGCTTGCTTAAATTCTTCGACCTTGGATACCTTGCCTGAATCTTCATTGGGCATGGCGTTGTCCTGTTGCAATGGAGCGATGCGGGCGCTTGATCGGAAGGCGCCGATCCGCTGCCTGCGGCACAATCCAGGCCCGCTCTTTGACGGTCGCGGATCGGACAGGTTCTCAACGTCAGATGCCGTCGCCGTGCAGTCCGCACTCCGTCTTGTTGAACTCCTTCCAACGTCCGCTGCGTGAATATTCACCGATCTGCACGCCTTCGACCGGTACTGTGCAATGTGTACAGCCGACGCTGGGATAACCCTTTTCGTGCAGTGCATTGTAGGGTACGTTGTGTTTCTTGATGTACTCCCAGACCTGCTTTCGCTCCCAGGTGGCCAGCGGACACAGCTTGATGAGCTGGTACTGCCAGTCCCAGTCGACGGCGCGTATGGCTGACCGCGTGACGGACTGGCTGCGACGAAGCGCCGTGATCCACACGTCCACCCCGCGCATCGCCGCGATCATCGGATCCACCTTGCGCAGTTTGCAGCACTGGTCAGGATCGCGCGCCCAGAGCCGGTCGCCATAAGTGCGCGCCTGGGCCTCCGGCGTCAGGTCGGTGCCCTTGTTGACGAAATCAAGGTGGGGGTAGCGCTCGATCAGCTGGTCGCGCAGCGCGTACGTCTCGGGAAAAAAGAACATGGTGTCGAGGTAGACGACCGACAGGGGCCGCCCGTGGCGCGCATACATGTCGATGAGCGCACAGCCCTCCATTCCGAATGAAGAGGTCATCACCATGTTGCGTCCCGCGAAATGCTCGAGTGACCACGCGACGATGGCCTCAGCGGGGCTGTCTTCGTTGATGCCGGCGAACGCATCGGCGGCGATTAGCGACGACTCCATGGTGGTATGCTCCTGCGGCTGTCGGCTTTGGCGTCCGGACCTGGATTCCTCAATCGCGTGCGCGGTCCAAAGAAAAAGCCCGTGGGAGCCATCCCACGGGCCGTTGTTTCACGTCGATGCTCAAGTCACGTGCGGTCCCGTCAGGATGGTCCCCCGGCAAGGGTAATCCGGCGACAAAGACATGCGCATACGATTCCGTGCCGTACTGCGGAATCGCGATCTGCGCCACGCCGTGAAAAGAGCTCCGAATCCATGACCTCTGATGCTAGGGCTGCGCTTGTCCAGCGTCAAGATATCACATCCTTGTTCAGCCGGCTGCCGCGCCGGGCCTTCGCCCTGGCGCCCGCCCGAATGCCGCCCGCATCCCGGTCGCCCCCGGGCTTCCTGCCGGCGTCGGTTGACGTCGCCGGTTGCACGCTGACGAATGTCAGCCCCTCGCGATCCTTGACCACCCCAGGAAACCGCAGGACTTTGCCGTGCATGGCCACGTAGATTCCCGGCGGGGCCAACCGACACGCGGCCAGCGCCTCGACCACATTCTGCTGGGCATCCGTATCCCGAAACTCGAAAGGACGCATCGCCCCGGTCAAGACGATCGGACGGTCCGGCGCGGGCATTTCCTGGCAGAGGTGCTCACCCGTCACGGACAACGTATCCGTGCCGTGGATGATGATGATCGCATGAAAAGAGGCGGGAACGCGGCGGACCGCCGAGGCGATCTTTCGCCGGTCCGCCGGCGTCATGTCCAGCGAATCCTTGCTCATGACCGTGTGGTGGCTGATCTCGACCGCGGGCAACCGCAGCCGCGCCAGTATCCGCTTCAGCGGCGAGCGCCGGTTCCGCAGCGAACCATCGAACTCACTGTAGACCTTTTCGATGGTCCCGCCAGTGGACAGCACCTTGACGCGCATCACGTGATCGCTACCCACAGCGAGGTCCTTGCGCGACGCGGATCGACGGGAATGCATGTGCATGGCGTGCTCCTCGTTTGCGCGCATTGTAACACGATCGGGCGCAGCCTGCCGAGAAGTCCATCGGTTGACTTTCGGTCAATCGCGTCGACACTGGCGGTGATGAGCCACTCCTCCGCATGCGCCGCCCACAGTGTAGTCCAGCGTCTCTTCCCGGTCCTCTGGGAGGATGACGCGTACCTCGCCATCGGCAAGCCAGCGCGCGTCAACCTCGAGTCACCAGCCTGGCCTCATGGTCCGCGGGTCATCGACCTGGTCGCCATGCAATTGCTCCCCGGCGAACCGGGAGATGCGCCGGTGCGGAGGTCCACGCGCGGCGCCGCGCCGTCGACTGGTGCGCTGATCCCCCTGATCCTGCCTGAGCGGCTTTCGTCCGGCCTGGCGCTTTTTGCGCGTCATGAGGAGGCCCGCCACCGCTTCGCGGGCATGGCGGCGAGCAACCGGCTGCTGTTTACGCATTCCGCGATCGTGCGCGGCACGCCGCCGCGGAAAAAGATCGCGCTCAAGGCCGGCAAGGGGCTGCGAGGACGCGCAGTTGCAGGTCGTGCGCCCGCCGCGCCCACGGCGTCGGCCCGCTTGGAACTGCTCGGGACGTTCAACGATCTGCACGTTGCGCGGTGTTCAACACGCGTGGCCGATCTGGACGATGTGCGCCGGCTGTTCAAGGCTGCGGGCGGCCTGGAGATCGTCGGCGACATCCGCCCGAGCCCGTACGCGGACCGCCGCCGGTCGAGCCCCGCGCGACGGCCGCTGGTGCACTTGGAGCGCTTGAGTTTTCCACACCCATTCCGGCAGCGCGACATCGAGATTGTCGATCCCACGCCGCGCGCTTTCCAATCGTTTCTGACGGCGGGCGTCGTGCTTGAAGAGCATCTGCGTTCAGCCCTGGCGGCGCGGCTGGCGCTGCTGCTGGACGAGGATACCGATGCGTTTCGTCTGATCACCGGGCCGCACGAGGGCGTGGGCGGCCTGGTTGCGGAAAAGCTGGGGACCGTCGTGGTTCTCGAAACGCTGGAGGGCCGTTTCGCGGGCGATGAGCAGTTACTCCGCCAGATCGCCAACTGGTACGCGGGGATGCTTGGCGTCCGCACCGTCTTTGCCCGCGTCGCGCCCCGTCGGCGCACCGCCACCTCGCCGGCCGCTGCGGGCGAGACCATGGTTTTGAAGGGAACCCCACGGGAGGAAGTGATCGTGCGTGAGAACGGCGTACGCTTCCTTGTTCAGCCGGGCGCGGCCGGTTCAGTCGGGCTGTTTCTCGATCAGCGCGACAACCGTCGCAGAATCGCCCAGCTCGCCGCCGGCAAGGACTTGCTCAATCTTTTCGCGTACACCTGCGGATTCAGCGTGGCCGCCGCCCGGGCCGGCGCGCGGACCACGACCAGCGTGGACCTGTCGACCGGCAATCTGGAATGGGGAAAACGCAACTTCCTGGCGAATGACCTCGCGCTGGAAGCCCACACCTTCATTCGCAGCGACGCATTCGAGTACCTCAAGCGGGCCGAACGCCAGGAGCGGCGCTTCGATGTCATCGTGCTGGACCCGCCGACGTTCGCCCGGGCCAAGAAACCGCGGCGAACCTTCGAGATCAAGCGGCACCTGGGTGAGTTGATCGCCAAATCTGTCGATCTGCTCCGCCCCGGCGGGCACCTGCTGGTTTCCACCAATTTCCGGCAGATGTCCGGCGGGCTGCTGCGCGCACGCATCGAAGAAGCGCTCGGCGACCGGCCGCATCGCGTCATCGCGCAACCCAAGTTGCCGATCGACTTCGCCGCCGATCCGGATTATCAGAAAGCAGTTCTGATACAGATTCGATAAGCAGTGCGGCTCTCTCGGCGCGCTCACTTGTCGAACTGTTTGGCCACGACCTCTTCGCGTTCGATCATCAGGGCCAGCGCGGCTTCCGGCGTTTCCGCGGCGCGCAATCCGGCGATCACTTCGTCGGTAAGGATGCGCATCATGCGCGCCAGCACATGCAGATGGTGCCGGTCTTCATGGCAGCAGATCAGGAAGAACAGATCGGTCAGGTCGCCGAAGGGCGAGCCGAAACCGATACCTTTGCTGACGCGGGCGAAGCAGATGAACGGTTCTGCGGAGACGTAAGGCATCGGCTGGCGGGGGTGCGGAATGGCGATGCCCTTAGGCAGCGCCGTGCAGCACAACGATTCGCGTGCCTGCAGCGCGGTGAGCAATCCCGGTTGATCCCAGAGCAGGCCCGTGCGGTCCGCGAGTCCGACCAGTTCGAGCAGGACGGAAGACTTGGTCCGGGCGGGCAGGTTCAGGTCGATGCCGGTAACGCTCATCATCGCGGTGACCAGGTGCTGACTGATATCGCGGGAGCCTTCCTCGCTCATGGCCTGTTCGATGGCCCGCAGCCGGGCCTGATCGATGTCGAGGTTGAGCATCTCCTGCTGCAGCCACTCGGTGACCTGGGCGCGGTTGAAGCGCCATTTGCCGGCGACTTTTTGCGCCGGAATCTTGTCCCGTTCGGCGAGCTTTTTCACCTCGCGCGCATCCAAGCCGACGTGCCGGGCGAAGTCTTCCAACGACATGTTCTGATACGGCATGGCTCTGCTCCCGCCTGCATTCGAGGGTTTTCGCGTGTTCCTGAAGTGTCCACTGCCCGCGAAACCGATACCGGGTCTGCGTCGCTCCTGGTGCGCGAACCACCCACGTACTGAGCACCGCGCGTTCAACGAAAATACCGCCCGGCGAACCGCCGCCAGCGGTCAATCAGGCGCATTCTAGCGTACGCGCAAAAGCCAACGCAAACCCGCCGCTTGTCGTGTCCGGCTGTACGCGTGCGGCGCGGCGACGAGGTTGGCCACGCCGTGCGGGGATCGCTAGGATGAGCGAAATGTTCGAATTCGAGGTCATGGCGATCGATTCCGCGAGCGGCGCGCGCCGCGGGCGGCTAACCACGCCTCACGGCGTGGTCGAAACGCCCGCGTTCATGCCCGTAGGGACGGCCGGGTCGGTCAAGGGCGTGACTCCGGATCAGTTGTGCGCGACAGGCACGCAGATCTGCCTGTGCAACACCTACCATCTCGCGCTGCGTCCCAAGGCAGAAGTCATCGCCGAGTTTGGTGGCCTGCATCGCTTCATCGGCTGGGATCGGCCGATCCTCACCGACAGCGGCGGCTTCCAGGTGTTCTCGCTGGCGGAACTCAACCGCGTGGACGACGACGGCGTGATGTTCCGCTCGCATATCGACGGCGCGCCGATCACGCTCACCCCGGAGCGCGCCATCGATATCCAGAACCGGCTGGGCGCGGACATCATCATGGCGTTCGACCAATGTCCGCCGCTGCCCAGTCCGCCGGAGGTGATCCGCCAGGCGGTGGATCGAACGATTCTCTGGGCGGGCCGCTGCCGAGAGGCGCAGCGCAACCCCGCGCAGGCGCTTTTTGGTATTGTGCAGGGCGGGCTCGACCTGAGCGAGCGCGAGCGCTGTACAGCCGCCCTGGAACCTCTCGATTTTCCGGGATACGCGCTGGGCGGCTTGTCGGTGGGGGAATCGCACGAAGACATGGTCGCGTGCCTGCGCGAGGCGGCGCCGATGCTGCCGAAGCTCAAGCCGCGCTATCTCATGGGCGTGGGCATGCCGCGCGACCTCGTCGCGGCGGTGCGCTGCGGCGTGGACATGTTCGACTGCGTGCTGCCGACGCGCAACGGGCGCAACGCCTACGCGTTCCTTCCCACAGGCCCGCTCAAGCTGCGCAATGCGTCGCTGCGTTTGGCGGATGAACCACTCGATGCCGCATGTGACTGTTACACGTGCACGAGGTTCAGCCGCGGATATCTGCGGCACTTGTTCATGGCGGGCGAAATGCTCGGCCCCACGCTGGCGTCAATTCACAACCTCCGATTTTTCCAGCGGCTGATGGCGCGGATCCGCGATTTGATCTTGACCGGTGATCTGGAGAGAATCCACGTTGAGTTCCCTGTAACCCAGCCCACGTCGCATGTGGCTGCGCCGGAGGCATAGCGGCCCATGCGGCGGTTCGGCGACCGGATGCCGAACCGCGCCGGCGACCGTGAAAGGATGGATCCATGTCGCTAATGAACTTGATTCTGCTCGCGCAAACTTCCGCACCGGCAGGCACGCCCGCGGGTGTTCCGAGCGGTGCACAGCCGCAGGGCAGCGCCATGCCCATGTTGATCGGCCTGGCCTTCTTCTTCGCCATCTTTTACTTCGTGCTCATGCGCGGTAATCGCAAACAGCGCAACGAGCGGCAGAAACTGATCGACAACCTGGCGAAGAACGATCGCGTACTGACGATTGGCGGGATCATGGGCACAGTCGTTTCGGTGCGTGACAACGAGGTCGTGGTCAAGGTTGACGAATCGACCAACACGAAGCTGACGTTTCTCAAGACCGCGATCCAGCGCGTGATGACCGAGGGTGATCCGGCTGCGGGCGAGTCGCGGTAGAAATAACCGAGCCGCGCCCGTCAGGAACCGGGCCGGCGCGACGTACTTCCGACAGCCGGGAAACGTTGACGAGTACGTCGTCCCACCCATGTCCGAAACCATCGCCATCCGCTGGTTACGCAGCCAGGGCGTCGTGTTCGAGGTGCTCGAGTACGCGTTCACCCAAGTGGGGGCCGATCGCGCTGCGGAAGGAGTTGGCCGGCCTCTGGAGATCGTGTGCAAGACGCTGGTGGTCGAGGCCAGCGGGCAGAAGCACTGGATTGCGATCATCCCCGGCGACGTGCGTTTCGACCCGAAAAAGATGGCCCGGGCCATCGGCGCCGAGCACGCCGACTTGGCTGAAACCGCCGTGGCCGAAAAGATCACCGGCTACCAGATCGGCGGCATCAGCCCGTTCGCGCTGCGGCGTCCGCTGCCGGCGGTGATCGAGGAATCGTTGCTGGCGGTCGACCGAATCGTGGTCAACGGCGGTCGGCGGGGTATGCTCATCGAAATGGCGACGAAGGATATCATGCGCCTGCTCGACGCGAAAGCGGCAGATATCTGCAAGTGACGCACGTTACGCGTTCGATTTGCAGTACCAGTCGCACCCCGTGTCGCCGAGCGCCTTGATCTGGTCGTCGATATACGCCACGTCTTCATCGCTGAGGTATTCGCGGAAACCGCCGACCTTGCCTTTGCGCACTTTGTACGATTCCTGGTCGGATTTGTCGCCCGGCTGCATCATCTTGCGGCCGTAGCCGCCGCCCGATTCCATCTTCTTCATGTTCTCGAACGAAGCGAACTCGACCGCTCTCGGAGCGATGCCGGCTGAGTCGGCGATACCTAGGAATTCGAGCACGCGGGCCAACGCGAGCGCGGGGTCGGCGCGCAATTGCTCGTAGCTGATCGTCAGAAACGCGTGCGGGACGTGCTGATTGCGGAACCACTGCGTGTAGTACGTGATGATCTTGGGCGCACCGAAGACCGGATCGCGGAGAAACGCGCTCATCGTGCCTTCAAAGAGCATTTCGCGCTTGGCTAGCTGAAAGTAGTACGACACCAACGTGTCGCGCACGTCGCGCACCAGATGCACCACCCGCTTGCCGCGGTACAAGTCGGCGTTAAACGTGAGCTGGTCGAACGGCCGGAAATCGAACAGGTAGCGCGGCCCACCGTGCGAGAACATGATCGGCCCGAGCCCCGCAGCCTTGCTCGCCTTGTACGTGTCCAGCAGCCTCTCCGGCGGCAGGCGGTAGCGCTCGATGAGCGCCTTGCCCAGCATGACCCGCAGCCACGTTCGTCCGGTTTTGGGATACGACACGATGAAGGATGCGATCCGCCGGTTGCGCGCGGCCACGCGCACATCCTTAATCACGCCACTGGCGCGTTTACGCAAGCGCTCGAAACGGGCAAGCGCGCCCGCGGTGGTCTGAGGATTTGGTACACCTGTGGTCAAGTCGAATAATCTCCCATCGGGACCGTGAAGACGCGTATTGTAGCGTTGTGCAAGAACATGGCACTTCAGTTGATCAAATTACTCCAATTGCCGATGCCGGGCTAAACGTGCTCCAAGCCAGCCGCCAGGTCGCGGATGATGTCGTCGCGATCCTCCAGGCCCAAGCTGATGCGGCATCCGCCGGGCAGCACGCCGAGGGCGCGCTTCTCATCTTCTGGGATCGCCGTGTGCGTCATGTTGTACGGGCACTCGATGAGCGTCTTGATCTGCCCAAGCGAAACGGCAAGCGTGATGCAATACGAGTTCTGCGCAATCCAGTCAATGAATCGGGCGGCTGGTTTGCCCGACTGCTGCGGATCTATCACGTCGAAGTACACCATCGAGCCCGGCGCGAAGTTACCACGCGGATCACGCATCTGCTTGCGGGCAAGTGCATACTGCGGGAATGACTCCAACCCGGGATAAAGCACGCGCTCCACCTTCGGGTGCTCTTCCAGGAACTTCGCGACACGCATCGCGGTGTTCTGGTAATTCACCATCCGCGTGGCGAGCGAAGGCAGGCCGTACACCAGTGTCGGCCACGCCGAGCGCGGCGACAGGCTGCCGCCAAAGTCCTTGCGATACAGGATTAGCGAATCGTGCAGCCACCTTGGTCCGATGACCGCACCGCCGATATCCGTCCCAAACCCGCCAATCGCCTTGGTCAGGCTGCAACACACGATGTCCGCCCCGAGCGCGAGCGGTTGCTGGCAGAACGGCGATGCAAACGTGTTGTCCACCACTACGCGGACTTTGTGCTTCTCGGGCCGATGGGCGTTCGCCTCGGCTGCGATCTTCGCCATCGCTTCGATGTCGATGATCGTCATCTGCGGATTGATCGGCGTCTCAAAATAAATGACCCGCGTCTCGGGCCGGATTGCTCGGCGCACCTGCTCGAGGTCGGACATGTCCACCAGATCGACGCCAACGCGCTGCCGCGGCAACCAGTTGCTCATGAGCGAGTACGTACAGCCGTACAGCACCTTGTGTCCGATGATGCGATCTCCGGCGGAGCAGAGCGTACACAGGCACGCGCTGATCGCCGCCATCCCCGAGGCGAAGCACAGGGCCATGTCGCCGCCCTCGGCCACGGCAAGGTTGTCCTCGAGCATGCCGCGGGTGGGTTCATCCAAGCGATCGTAGATGTAGATAGGCACCTGCCGCGTGTCGCCCTCAGGCGTATGGGCGAACTCCATGAAGCCCTGCGCCCCGCGCGCGACCGAATCGAGCCGGAACGTGGCGCTGCAGGTGATCGGCGGCACGACTAGGTGGTCATATTCCCAGCGCTGCGAGACGTTCTGCCCGTGAATCAAACGGGTGCGGAGGCTGTGTTGCGGTTGATCTGGTGTCATGATGGTTATCCTTCTGACAGGACAGCGGAGTCGATCGGCGAACACTCCTGCCGATGGATCAGGGCATTATAGACCGGCGCGCGTAGAACCGCCGCGAGAGATGCTAAATGGGCTCGGGCGACGCCGGCAGGCTCAGTTTCTCACCTTCAGCGTGACCAGCTTCGCGACCATGCGTGCCTGCGCTGCGGTGCGGACCGTGACCCGTGCGGGGCGGCCTTCCGGATACTTCGGACCGGCGAGCATCTCGGCGATCAGTTCCGCCGGCAAATCGCTGGTCTGCGCAGCCCGCACGGCTGTCTCGCCCATCGCAAGGCTGGCTAGAAACTCGCCGTTGGCCGGGCGCAGGTACATCAGGTTACGGCGTTTGTTCCTGATGATGAATGTCCAGCCATACGGCTTGTAGAACCGCCATTCCACTTCGGCCTTGGGCTCGATCTTTCGGACGCTGGCCACCAGCGCGTCCCAGTGACTTTTTGCTTTGCCCATCGCCCGTGCTAGCGCCGGATCGGTCGGGCAGGTGCGCGAATGGAGTAATGCTGTAACGTCCATTGACAGAAAGCCGTGGCTGTGCACCTAACCGACGTGATGCACGCAGCTCCAGTTGGCGTCCATGCAGCGCTTGCTGCAATCCAGACTCAGATGTTCGGTCGATACGCGTGCAGCTCGCGCATGTAGTTGCCGCGTTCAAACGCGACCGGGTTGGGGCAGGTGAGTTGGTTCATGCTTCCCTGCATCTGCTGAATACTCGCGTATTCGTGGTCTTCCATCCACTCGCGCATGCCCTCGAGAATGAACCTGATCGCGCCGGTTCCATTGCGCAACAGCGTCGCCACCAGCATGGTCACGTCCGCGCCAGCGAGCATCATTTTGAGCACGTCGAACGAAGTATAGATGCCCGTCGTCGCCGCCAGGCTGCACTCCACCAGCGGATCCAGAATCGCGATCCAGCGCAGCGGCAGGCGCATCTCGTGCGGGGCGCTCAGCCGCAGGTCGGGGATGATGTCGAGATTCTCAAGGTCGATGTCTGGCTGGTAGAAGCGATTGAACAGCACGAGCCCGTCCGCCCCCGCGCTGTCAAGCTGTTTTGCGAAGTTGGCGAACGCGCTGAAGGACGCTCCGAGCTTGACCGCCACGGGTACACCGACGGTGCGCTTCACCTCGCGCACCACGTCGAGGTAGCGCTCCTCGATCTCCTGCCCCGAAAGGTCCGCGTCCGCTGCGACATAATACAGGTTCAGCTCGACGGCGTTCGCTCCCGCCTGCTCCATCTGCGCCGCATACTTGATCCATCCGCCGCGCGACGTGCCGTTCAGGCTCGCGATGATCGGAATATCGACTGCGGCCTTCAGCCGGCTGATGTGCTCCAGGTACTCATCCGGGCCGCGCGGGAACCGCACCTGCTGCGGCACGTACGAGAGCGCCTCGGCGAAGCTGTCGGTCCCGTATTCCAGGTAATGATCGTGAATCGTCGCGTCATGTTCGATCTGCTCCTCGAACATTGAATACATGACGACAGCCGCGACCCCCGCGTCTTCCAGTTCGCGAACGGTATCCACCTCCCGGCTCAGCGGCGATGCCCCGGCGACCAGCGGATTCTTCAACTCCATGCCCAGGTAGTTCGTGGAAAGGTCCATGGTTCAAGACTCCGCCAAGTGGTCAGCCGCACGCCTGCGGGAGATGCGCGACAAGTTCAACGCCCCCAAGCGAGACATCATCAGTTCTGAGCCGGTTGCGCCACGTCGGACGGCTGCGGCTCGCGCGCGAGTTCTTCGTAAAGCTTGCGGTTCGCATTGATCTGCGCTTGCGCCTGCTGCATCAGCAGCCTGGCCCGCTCCGGGTCGCTCTTGGCCAGCATGCGATACCTGTTTTCCATATTGGTGTATTCCGTCACCGGAATCTTCGGCGCAGGAGAATCCAGTTGCAGCGGATTCTTGCCCTCCGCGTGCCGCCGCGGGTCGTAGCGGTACAGCGGCCAGTGCCCGCACGCCACCGCCGCCTGCTGATTGCGCAGGCCCGTGGTCATGTTGATCCCGTGCGCGATGCAGTGCGAGTACGCCAGGATGATCGACGGGCCGTCGTAGCTCTCCGCCTCGACAAACGTCTTGACCGTGTGGTTGTCGTTGGCCCCCATGGCGACGCTCGCGACGTACACGTTGCCGTAGCTCATCGCGATCATGCCCAGGTCCTTCTTGCGCGTCGGTTTGCCCGCGGCTGCGAACTTGGCCACCGCGCCGATCGGTGTAGATTTCGACATCTGCCCGCCGGTGTTCGAATAGACCTCCGTGTCCAGCACCAAAACGTTGACGTTGCGCCCCGAGGCCAGCACATGGTCGAGACCGCCGAAGCCGATGTCATACGCCCAGCCGTCGCCGCCGATGATCCACACGCTGCGCCGCACCAGCATGTCCGCCACGCTGAGCAGATTGACCGCCTCCAGGCTCTTTTCTCCAGCCAGCGCCTCCTTCAGACGGGAAACGCGTTCGCGCTGGTCGCGAATGCCCGCCTCGTCGGACTGTTCCGCGTCCAGGATGGCGCGGGCCAGTTCGCCGCCGATGCGCGGGCTGAGCTTCTCCACCAGTTCGCGGGCGAATGCGCCCTGCTTGTCCAGGCACAAACGAAATCCCAGGCCGAACTCCGCGTTGTCCTCGAACAACGAGTTTGCCCACGCCGGACCGCGCCCATCACGGTTCTTCGCCCAGGGCGTCGTCGGAAGGTTGCCGCCGTAAATGCTCGAGCATCCCGTCGCATTGGCGATGACCGCCCGGTCGCCGAAGAGCTGGCTGACGAGCTTAACGTAGGGCGTCTCGCCACATCCGGCGCACGCCCCGGAATATTCGAACAAAGGCAGCAGGAACTGCGAACCCTTCACCGAGTCGACCTTCAGCGCGCTGCGATCGTGTTCCGGCAGGTCGAGGAAATAAGTGTAATTCTCACGCTCACGCTCGCGATGCTTCGCCAGCGATTCCATGTTGATCGCCTTGCGGCTGGTGTTGGATTTGTTCTTGGCGGGACATACGTCGACGCACATGCCGCAGCCGGTGCAGTCCTCGGGCGCGACCTGGATGGTGAACTTCAGGCCCTTGAATTCCTTGCCGCGGGCGTCGATGGACTGGAAATCAGCCGGCGCGTCGGCCAAGTGCCGTTCCTCGTAGACGTTCATGCGGATTGCGGCGTGCGGGCAAACCAGCACGCACTTGCCGCACTGGATGCACGTTTCGGGGTCCCAGATGGGAATGTCCGCGGCGATGCAGCGCTTTTCCCAGCGCGCCGTGTCCGTGGGGAACGTGCCGTCGATGCCCATCGCGCTCACCGGAACATCGTCGCCTTTGCCGAGAATGATCGGTGCGACCACGTTCTGCACGTATTCCGGCGCTTCCACGGCTACCACGGGCGGGCGCTGCCACGTGCTGTCGACCTTTCCGGGGACCTTCACCTCGTGCAGGGCCGCGAGCGTGGCGTCGACGCCGGCGTAGTTCATTTGCACGACCTTTTCGCCCTTGGCGCCGTAGGTCTTCTTGATCGCGTCCTTGATGCGCGCGATGGCCTCTTCCCGCGGCAGCACTCCGGAGATCGCAAAGAAGCACGTCTGCATGATCGTGTTGATGCGCCCGCCGAGATTTGCCTCCTTGGCTACACGGTACGCGTCGATCACGTAAAACTTCAGCCCCTTGTCGATGATCGCCTGCTGCACTTCGCGCGGCAACGTGGCCCACACTTCGTCCGGACCAGCCGGCGCGTTCAGCAGGAACGTCGCGCCCGGCCGGGCGATTTCCAGCACATCCAGCTTTTCGATGAACTGGTACTGATGGCAGGCCACAAAGTCGGCCTGGCTGACGAGGTAGGTCGAGCGGATTGGCTTGGGCCCGAAGCGCAGGTGCGACACGGTCATCGACCCGGACTTCTTCGAGTCGTACACGAAATAGCCCTGGGCGTAGTTGTCCGTTTCTTCGCCGATAATCTTGATCGAGTTCTTGTTCGCGCCCACGGTGCCGTCGGCGCCCAGTCCGTAAAACACCGCCCGCACCACGCCCTTGGCTTCTGTGGAGTACGCGGAATCAACATCCAGCGAAAGGTGCGATACGTCGTCATGAATGCCGACCGTGAAGCGGCGCTTCGGCGCCTTCTTTGCCAGTTCGTCGAACACGGCCCGCACCATCGCCGGCGTGAATTCCTTGCTCGATAGGCCGTAGCGGCCCGCGATCACCCGCGGCATCCCCGGCAACCCGTTGCCGCCGAACGCGAAGTGCTCGTTCAGCGCGGCGATGCAGTCGAGGTACAGCGGGTCGCCCGCCGCCCCCGGCTCCTTCGTGCGGTCGAGAATCGCCAGGTGCCGCGTGGTTTTAGGCAGCGCCGCGATGAAGTGCCGCGCTGAAAATGGTCGGTACAGGCGCACTTTGAGAATTCCAACATTCTCGTGCTTGGCATTGAGGTGCTCGACGCATTCGTGCGCGGCCTCAGCGCCGCTGCCCATCAGCACGATCACGCGCTCCGCGTTTGGACTACCCACGTAGTCGAACAGTTGGTATTGTCGGCCGCTAATCTGGGCGTAGCGGTCCATCGTTTTCTGGACCATGTCCGGCGCGGCGTCGTAAAACGGATTGCAGGCCTCACGCGCCTGAAAGAATACGTCAGGATTCTGCGCCGAGCCGCGCAGTACCGGGTTCTCCGGCGACAGCGCACGCCGGCGATGGGCGATCACCAGCTCGTTGTCGATCATCGCCCGGATATCGTCTTCCGTGACCTCCACGATCTTCGACACCTCGTGCGACGTGCGGAATCCGTCAAAGAAGTGAATAAACGGCAGCCGCGTCGCAAGCGCCGCCGCGTGCGCGATCACCGCGTTGTCCATCACCTCCTGCACTGAGCCGCTGGCCAGTAGCGCGAAACCCGTCGAACGCGTGGTCATCACGTCGCTGTGGTCGCCGAAGATGCTCAACGCGTGCGTCGCCACTGTGCGCGCGCTCACGTGAAAGACCGTCGGCGTCAGTTCGCCGGCGATCTTGAACATGTTCGGAATCATCAGCAACAGACCCTGCGATGCGGTGAACGTTGTGGTCAGCGCACCTGTCTGCAGCGCCCCGTGCACCGCGCCTGCGGCGCCGCCCTCGCTCTGCAGTTCGCTCACCACCGGCACCGTACCCCAGATGTTCGGAATGCCCTCGGCGCTCCACGCGTCGGACATCTCGCCCATTCCGGAACTTGGCGTGATCGGATAGATGGCGATGACTTCGCTCGCGCGGTACGCCACGTAGGCCGCCGCCTCGTTGCCGTCGATGGTGATATGGCGTCGCTTCATCGCTTCGGTTCCTGGAGGTTCCCCGGGGATTGGCTGTCCCGCAGCCGCGTCGATACCCTGCGGCGCAGACCGCGCTGGCCCTGCCCGGCGTATACCGTGCAATCGGCGTGCCGCTGCCGGATGTTCCTCCCCGATCCACCCCCTCGTGGCGCCCTGGCTGTCATTTGTGGGCTATAAGGGTCCTTTTTGGCCCGATTGCCTGATTTACCGATCCCGGGTGACGACTGCCGACCCGCCAGCGCCATCTTGGCCGACATGCGAAGTCGCTCCCGGAAATCGATGCGCAACGATCCCCAGCCGGCTGCGGATGTTTTCCCATGCAGCGCCGCGAGTGCCGATCGGGCCGCCGCCAGTTCGGCGAGTCCGTTTCCGGCTTATGCGCATCATGCAGCCTAGAATCGGGGTGGGAGGTATACGTGCGGGTGAGGAGGTGACGCTATGCCCGATCATCATGTTCGATCACTCGGCGCAGCCGTCGAACGGCAAATGCGCAATTGGGAGCTCTCCCGCATTCAACAGGACGCGCCGATACCCACGGAGCCTGTGGTAACCACGCGACCGTTTGTGACCATCTCGCGTATGGTGGGCAGCGGCGGGGGCGAACTGGCGCGCCGGCTTGCCGATGCGACGGGCTGGCCGCTGTTCGACCGTGAACTGCTTCAGCACATGTCCGGCGACGACGCGCTGCGCACGCGGGTCTACGAATCTCTCGATGAACGCGATATGGGTTTCATCGAGGAGTCGATGGCCGCGTTCACCAGCGCGGGCTTTCGGCGAAACGATTACTATCGCCGCCTTGCCGAGACTCTGCTCGCGCTGGCCCGTCAGGGCAGCGCGATTTTCCTCGGCCGCGGCGCGGATTTGCTCCTGCCGCGCGACCGCGGATTGCGTGTACGCGTTATATCGCCGCTTACGCAGTGCGCCCGGCACTTCGCGGAACGCAACGGTATCAGTGTGGCTGAGGCGACGCGCGAGGTCGAGCGCATCGAACAGGATCGCGATCGCTTTATCCGCAGTCACGCGCAGATCGATCCCGGTTCGCCGACGCGCTTTGATGTGGTGCTCAACCTCGGGTCCCTGACGCTGGACGAAGCCGCCGAAGCATTGCTGGCGATTCTGCGCAAACGCGCGCTGCTCTGAATCAGCATGCGAGCGCACGCCTGCGTTCCGCGCCGCCACCGCCCGCGGGCGGGTTGTGGCGAACGACTCAAAGCGCAGAATCACCCACGGTTGTTTGAGACGCGCTCGGATACAAGCTGAGCGAAGACCTGCTTCCGGCAGGCCTAAGGATCATCCGCCAACGGACGCGAACGATTGAACGCGATTCCGAAGCTATTCATTCGAGTCCATTCGCGATCCAAGATTCGTGTTCGCTTGCGCAAAGCCGCCAATTCAACGCACAATGACATCCGGAATCTCCTCGAGGCCCGCGGTCAACAGCCGGTGCCCGTGTTCCGTGATCAGCACATCGTGCTCGTAGTGGACGGTCTGTGAGCCGTCCGCGCTGTAAACCGGCCATCCACGCCCGCGCTGCATCACCTGCGCCGAGCCCGCGGCGATCATCGGCTCCACCGCCAGGAGCATGCCCGGTGAGAGTTCATTTTGCGCTTCCGGCCACTCTCCCGGACGATCAGGCACGTTGTTGGCCACGTGCGGCGCCAGGTGCAGCGCCCGGCCGTAGCCATGGCCGCCCAGCCCGCGCACCAGGTAAAAACGGCATTGGTCCTCCACGTAACGCTGCACCGCCCGCGCCCAATGGATCAGCCGCTTTCCCGGTAGGAGTTGTTCGAGTCCCCGGCGTATCGCGTTCTTTCCGCAATCAGTCAGCCGCTTCACGTCCGGAGTCATGTCCCCGAACACGTACGTCCACGCCGCGTCGCCGATCCAGCCCTTGTGCACCACGCCAATATCAATCTTGAGCACGTCGCCCGCGCGCAGCGGCGCTGTGTGGCTCGCTGATGTGCCATGCACCACGCAAGCGTTTACGCTCAGGCACGCGTGATTCGGAAAAGGATCGTGACGTGGAATGCGATAGCCCAGAAAGCAGGAGCGGCAATCGAGGTCGGCGAGCGTCGCCGCGACGAACGCATCAATCTCTTCAAGCGTGACTCCGGCGCGAAGCCATCTCGAAATCCGCCGGTGCGTCTCCACAACGCACTGCGCGGCATCGTATGCCGCCGCTTCGTCCGTATGCGACAGGGGCGTCGCCACTTTTCCCTTCGCAGATCGCACCTGCCTGGTCCCGCTCTAACGTGAATACCGCAGCCGGCCCGCCGGCTGCCCTGCTTTGTATTCTAAGTCAATATGCGCAGTTTCACACCACTTTCCGGGCCACGACCTTTCGGGAGCGAGCGACTGCTGAAGACTCGCATGCACGCAACCACTGGCATCGCGTCACGCGTCGTCCATACGTCCGTCGGTGAAATTCTCGCCCGCGCCACCTGTGGCCAACGCGGCCAGCCGCCGATTGCATTCGTCAAGCTGTGCGCGCAGTGTGCGCAGATCGTGCAGTAGAACCGCCACAACCGCCGCACCGAGAGATTCCGCGCCCGCGCCGTCCGCGAGCGAACGCAACTCATCAATCGCACGATAGGCGTCGCCCACCGCGCGCGCATAGACCGCGCCGGTCAGGCCCGCGAGCAACAATCCGGAAACGCACAAACCCGCAAGCACCGCGCCGCCGGAAAGCGACTGCACCACCAGTTTCGCCGCCGCCATTGAGGCGATCCCATCGCTTCCAGTTGTCGCCAGCCACGCGGCAAGCACCGGCTGAATGAATGGAAACCACAGCAGGATGCCCAGTGTCAGCACCCCGCGCAGCGCCCGCCCTGATCCACCGCCGCGTTCGCGCATGACGCGCTCACGAACTGCCTCGCGCTGCCCGTCGGCCAGGTCATGCGCATCCGAACGGAACAGGCGCTCGACTTCCTCCGAAGCCGGGACCGCCGCGATCATTCGCGGACCCAACCCCGCCACACGCGCGCGAAGGCCCGCAATCAGACCTTCCGCGCGCTCCGCAAGCCCCACACCGTCCTGCCGAAACGGTTCCGGCGCTTCCGGCGCGGAGAAACGCGGCAGCAGCGCTCGCATGCCGCTCAGCGCAGCGCCGATAGCCATCAGCGGCCATGCGATCGCGCCCAGGAGCGGCCAACGCGCGATGCGGCGGCGGAACACGGCGGATGTCCAGGACGCGCCGAGCACGTCCGCGCTGTTCAGCCGGCGCAGGACCGCCGCGCAGTACCCGTTTGAGAAATACCGCGTGGCCAGTTCCTCGACGGCGTCATCCGCCAGGGCCCGATCAAGGCGTTCCCCCACGGCTTCCGGCTGATAGTGGGCGTGCATCCGCGCCGCCTGCGTCTTCAACTGATAGGCGAGGTTGGCGCGCTTGTTCGCGTCCAGCGCATCGGGCGTCGGCGCCGTGGTCAGGCGGGTGCGCAGCGCATCAAAATCCTGCAGCAGCAGGTCAATGGCCTGTTCGACCGCGCCATTGAGGCTCGCCGGATTCGCGGCGCGCTGTTGCGCGATCGCGGTCTTCAAAGTCTCTCGCGTGCGAAAGCGCGCGGAGATCAGATAGGACCGCGTACGCGCGTCGTCCGCGTCGCACGCCGTCACCTGTCGGCGGAGCGCATCCGCGGTGCGCGATAACTCTGCCTGCGGGGGCTGATCGCTCTGCGCAATGAGCCAGTCCATCTTGTTGACCACGTACGCGAAATTGCCCCGGGCCTTCAGAATGCGGTCGATTTCCGCGATTCCACGCAGGTCGCCGACTTTTTTCGGCGTGGTCACCCAGATGATGCCGTCCAGCGTCCCCGCGATCCGCCGGACCGCCGCCAGGTGCTGGGTGAAAAGCGAGTCGAAATCCGGCAGGTCCACCAGCACCAGGCCGCGCATTTGCCGCGGCGCGCGCGCCAGGTAGCGCACGCCGAGGTCCTCCAGGCCCGCCAGCCGCGTCGCCAGCGCAGCGGCGTCTTCCGCGAAGTGGTATGCCGACGGCACGAACGTGCCCTCACCGACGTCTTCGCCCCGGTCCACCACGTCGCCGCCCGCCAGCGCGTTGATCAAGGTGCTTTTCCCAACATCCTTGCCGCCCACGACTCCCCAAACCCATAGCGTGTCGGCCAGTGCCCGCCCGCCGCCGCACTCCAGAGGCAGCGCCTCGACGTCGAGCAGCTCGGCAAGCTGGCGATTGATCTGCGCCAGCGTGAGTTCGTCGCGTGCTTCCGCGCCGGTCATCACGACGCCCTCCCCGGTGTGGACAGGTGCAGCATGGCCGCGAGGATCGGATCCGACATTCTCAAGTGTCGCCGCGGCATGCGCTCGAGGTTCGCGGTCCACTGTTCCGCGAGCGACTCGCGCAGCAGCGCCTGGTACGCTTTCACCGTGGTCTGGTACGCCGCGTATGCCGGCGAACGCTGCATCAGTCGAGCAATTCCCTTGCCGCCGAGAAACCCCGCCACCCACGCGGCTGCCCAGGCCACGGTCACGCCCGCGCCGCCCAGAAAAAGCAGGTCAGCGAGCAGCAGCGGCGTCCCGATTCCCACCGCCGCGATATCTCCGCGCCGCGACTGTGACCGGGATTCCTGCTTCCAGGCATCGATGTGCGCGCGAATGCGTCGCGACCAGTCCTCCGCGTCCAACGCCGGTTGTGTCCACGTGCTTTCCCAGACGACTTCCGGCGACAGGTAGTCGCTCGCCGCGACGCGCTCGTCAATCCGCGCCGTCGCCCGCCCGAAGCGCAGTTCCAAGTTGCGCCGCAGCACGTCCGCGAGCGCATCCGAAGACTTGTCAAAGTCGATATCCGCGGACTGCGGGCGCCCCGCGAGCCCCTGCAGACGCCGGCCCACCTGGCGGGCGAGATCGTAGAGTGGCAAGAAGCGATGTCCCAGACCCAACAGGCCGCGTTCCTCGGCGGTGAGCAGATCCAGCGTCAGACTCGTGTCCGCGGCGACGCTCTGCAGTTCCAGATCCACGGCGCGAACCAACGCCGCATGACGCTCCGCCCGCGCGACATTCTCCCCAACCACAGCCGAGCACCGCTGCCGGATGTGTCCCGCCAGCGACTCACGCCGGCCCGGGCGATTTCCCTTCCGCATCCATTCCGCCAGCGTCGCGCCAGTTTCGGGCGAAACCGGCCGGTAGCCACAGCCTGGCTGATACGCGCTCACGCAGCAGCCGTCGGCGAAATGCCGCTCGGCGACATCCGCAAGCCGGGCACGATCCCCGTTGGCCAGGGGAGCATTCTGCTCGGTGCGATTGAACACAACGAAAACGCGCGGGCCGAACGCCCGCGCACGGGTTAGAAAGCCTTCGAATACCGCCGCGTCAAACCACCGCTCCTCATCCACCACCACGATCAGCGCATCCAGAAACGGCGTAATCTGCAGCGTGATCGCGCCTTCATCCGCGGATGACTTGCTCGTAACGTCCGGCAAATCGCAAAGCAGAACTTGTTCCAGTTCGTCGCGGGTGTGCGCGCGGATGTGCACTGCGTCAGCGGCGCCCACGGTCGGTGCGTCCTGCGTGATTGGCCGCGCATCCAGCCCGCAGAAGAGCAGTTCCTCACTGATCCAACGTTGCAGGCACGGAGAATACTTCTCATGAACCGCCACGATTGCGCCCAGCGTCTCGTGCGCGTGCGCGCTGACCTGGCTCACTTCGCGCCCGATCATCGCGTTGAACACCGTGCTCTTGCCCGACGAAGCGCCTCCGATCAGGCCCACCAGCGTCGGCCGGTCGTCCACCAGCCGACAGAAACGCAACGCCGCGCACGCGTTCGAGTCGACCGCAGGCCACATTAGGCCGGTGTGGGCCAGCGCAGTGCGCGTGGCCGCAAGCGCCAGTTGTGCAAGGTACTCATCGGTGTTGGCCGGCATGGCTGTCTGCTCGCTCCGCGGGACGTCGGCGCAAAGCTTGTAGGGGATTCATCGAACTATTTCCAGTTCGTCAGGTCGAACACGATATTGGCGCCATGGTTCGGATGGCCTGCGGGGTTGCACCGTCTGCGTGGTTGCCGACGGCCTTGCCGCGACGTGCTCTACGTGAGAAAAGCGGCGGGGCGGTGCCTTGGGGTTGCGAGTGCGGTAATTGCGCAGGTCTGACGGGGTTCAGAATCGGGGGCGGTCCCTGCGCATCAGCCACATGCACGTGTCCGCGAAGCCAATGAAGCCTACGATTGCCACGAGTATGACACCCAAGATCTGTGCGTTGTTCATGCCACGTGTGCTCCCAGGGTCTTGCGCCGCGACGTGCCGAATGACTTCGGCGCGCGTCAGCCCGCGAATGCGGGTCACTTCCGGTCCCGCTGACCCTCGGTTCGACATTACGATATACCCAACTGCGCCCGGCGGGTTGCGGCGGAAATTGCCCGGGCCTTTCCTCACTCGCCGGGCTTCGCAGACGTCGGCCCGTTCGCCGGCTCCAACGCCGGCTTCATCCCCGGTTGCTCGGCGACCACGACTTCCTTCAATCCCTTGCAAGAATTCGCGCACCGACTTATCCACGCCCGATAACTCGGCTGGCCGGCATTGGCTGCGGCTCATCCCGGACGTTACTTACCCCATTGGTTCTTTGAGCCGACGTATTGGATAGTGAGTTTCGGAGTTTTCCGTACAGCCCGCGCGCACCCGGACACACCGGGCGCCCGGCTGTGCACCTACCCACCCGGGTCAAGATCAGGAGCAAGAGCGATGAATCAGAAGTCGGTGACGATGTGCTCGGTTGCGGCGATCCTGCTGTTTGCCGGGTGCCAGCAAAAGCCGGAACAACGCGTGGCGACCGTTTCAATGCGTTTCGCCATGCCCCCGAACAGCACGCAGTACGCCGTCGCGCCGGTGCAGGAGTATCAGACCACCAGCGCGGAACCACAGGACATCAGCGGCAATCAGACGACCTCATCCGCGACGACGAACAGCCCATCAAAGTGCACCGCGTCGGCCAACACCGGCTTCGGTGAGTTGAGCGCGCTCTCGCAGGCGGAACGCTATTTCGTCACGCTCTGGGGCGGCCAGTTCAATGGCGACGACGTCACGTATCGCGATCTTGACCTCACCCCCGGTGACTACACGTTCGCGATGTGGAACCAGGAACCGCAGTCGACCGTGCAGGGCAACCTGACGGTGAATGCGCCCTCCACCGCGCTGCTCGAAGTCTTGCGGCGCTGGCAGGCGCAGCTGCCCGTCCTGAAACAGCAGTTGGCCTACGATGCAGAGATCCAGGGAGAGGCCAATACCAATCCCGAGGAGTTCCAGAGCTTCCAGCGCCAGATTCGCGCGCTGGACAACCTTGCCAAGAAAATCGACCGCGCCGTCTGGTATGAGCAGAAGTGGAACAAGCGCAACGCGCCCAAGCACGAGGAGTTTCTCAACCAGGCGATCGTTCTGGTGCTGCCCGGCGACGAGCGCGAGCTCGACCAGCGCACGCGTCCGGCGTTCTGCGCGGCGGACATCAGCCGCGTTTGCGAAGGCAATCCGCAGACCAAGGTGCTGGTCATCGCCGATTACGACAGCACGCAGTGGAAGGCCCAGATGGTCGACGGATTCTGGCGTGAACTGTCCGCATGCAAGACCGTGCTGTGGGAGGAAGTCAATCGCCTCGAGCGCCGCAAGCGCATCCTCGACATCACCGACCATCTCTACAAGCATGACCAGGCCTTCGTGAGCAACGAACGGCAACTGCAGGCCGCGCTCAACACGATCGCGCTGATCGATGAGCAGCTCACCGACCTGTCGGCGCGTCGCTTCGCGTTGGCCTACGCCCATGCGTTGACCGCGTCGCACGAGGTTTTCCCCTCCATGGATGCCGAGTACGGCGACCTTGAGCAGGAAAAGACGCTGCTGACCGCGGAAAAGGCTCGCCTCGACGCCCTTTACGAGAAGGCCGGCGCGGAGACGCCCAAGAAAGTCGATCTTGCCGCGGCACGCCAGCGCTATGCCCAGTCGATCAAGCAGGTTGATCAGCGCCTGGCCTCGCTCAACGAGAGCCGGGTCGTGCTCGCCGCCCTGCGCCAGAACAGTCAGGTGCTGCATCGCAGCAGTGATGCCCGCGTGCTGGCCGCCGGCGTGATCAACGAAGGCATGCCCTTCGCACTGCGCCAGGCTGTCGTCCGCGAGGCCATCCTGACCGTGCGCCTGCAGAGCCAGGACAACCTGTTTGCTCCAAAGGATTCGGATCTGGCGAAGGTGCGCACCGCGGCCTACACGGCGCATCAGCCGAAGTAAGTCGATCCATAATCTCTGAGAGAGAGAGCTTGACACTGGGTCCGGCGCGGCGATGAACATCGCTGTGCCGGACCCGCTGCATTGCATGACCGGAGATTTATCTCTCAGCCTTGGCCCTGGTTGCTCTCCGGGTTCTTTGACCCAAGCAGTCCATTCAGCCGCTCGACAACCCAGGTTTTCTCGCGCTGGCTCAACGACAAGCCGAACTTGATTCGCCGAGTCCCGGCGTGCACCACCACGGCGAACACCGGCTCGCCGTTGTCGTCGTGATCATGCTCGAGCGCCGCGCAAGCGCCCGGCGGCAGTGCCACACGCAGCTCGCGGCCCAGACCCCAGAGGCGGCGACTCACGCGAAGCTCGTCCGTGCGGGCCTGGACCTCAGTGGTCTCGAATTTCAGTCGAGCCCACCATGCGAGCATCGCGAGTCCAATCAGTCCGACGAATGCGGCGCCGGCGACCAGAATCACCTCCGTTGTTCGCCAGGACTTCTCCGCGGCGCGCACGTCGGCCAGCACAAGCGTCCCAAGAAACACGCTCAGGCCAATGGCGATCGCCCCGATCCACCCGGCTGATGCGACACGCGTTCGACCCGCCGGCAGGGCAAGCACCACGCGCGCCGCTGACTCGTCGAGCACGCGGACGCCGCTGCCCGCGGGCAGACCGCTCGGCGCTTCGCCCGGCAAGTTTTTCTTCGGGCGCGTGCCCCGAACCCGACCGCCGCGCAGGCGCTTTACCACCGGAACACCTAGCGCGAGCGGCACCACGCAGAATGCCGCGGCACCGACGATCAGCGGCGCAACCTGCGCGCTCAACCCGCTTTCAAGCAAGGCATCCGCCGGATCAGCAGGGTTATAATGCACCTGCACTTCAGCTCCGGCGGGGAATCGCGCGGCATCCGCCTCCGCCGGTCCCGGATTGCTCGACGCCCCTCCGGAAACTCGGATACGTGTGCCGGTAAACACCGTGCCGGCGACGGTGTACCGGTAGCTCACGTGACAGCGGTACCTCCAGGAACTTTCGTTGTGCCGCCGGCGCGGCCCGGTGGAGGCGCTTCGCGTGCGCTCAACCGTCGAACTGAGCACTGTGCCGGTGCACGTGGGCCACGACGCGGATGCCCAGCCGCGATGCACTTGCAGGATCACCCAACCCGCCATCACTAGGCCGGCAACCAGTATGCAGGCGAAAAACCCTGCGATGACCCACAGCGCAATCCGGGCGCGCCGCGGTACGCCTTTTCGGGATTGGCGGACCATGGCCTCTTCTCCGCAAACGGACCCAGTGTAGCCCGTGCACGAAGTTGAGGCGATTACAGGATCAATCGATGATTCGAACGGGCGTGCGTACCGCGTTTCGCACGGTGCGAAGCGTGTCAGCGAATACCGCCCGGCGCGTACGGACGGACCTGCTCGTAATCGAATGCGCCTTTACCCTCGCGCTGCCACCAGCGAAGTATATCGTCGAAGCCGCGCTCCGCCTGGTTGGTCGATCCCACGCGGGCAAAGCCGAAATCCCGGCCGGTGAGCAGTTCGAGATGTTCCGCGGCCCGAAGCAGGTACGACTGAGGTGCGGCGCCGCCGCGCCGCGGCGCGTTCTTGTCGATTGCGAACTGGGAACTGCCCAGTTCGATCACCGCGACCAGCACCGGAACCGCCAGCGGGTTGTTGTTGTAGTTCAACCGGTTGACCACCATCCCCAGGTCGATTTCCACGGAGTCGTCGCTTGGCTGAACCAGTGCGTCGCGCAGAAGCTTGTAGTCGTCGATTCCGCCAAACTCGCCGATCAGGCTGATCATGTCGTGCTCAACGGGTCGACCCGCGCGGGTCGCTTCCTGCAGAAACTCCAGCGGCGCGCGCGAACCCGCGCGCACCGTTCGTTGCGCCATATCGAGGTCGATCTCCCAACCGTTGCGGTAACGCGCAAGCAGAAACTGCAGGGCTTCAGGACGCATGCGCCCGGTTCCGATCATCGCGTCCAGCATCTCCACCTGTTGGCGGCGCTCGACCTGCTCCAGACGCAGCAGGGCAGCCGCCCCGGGCGAATGGTCGCGCGTCGCGTCCCACCAGGCCTGAACCAGCGCGATCTGCGCGGCGCGCTTCTGCGCCGGCCATTCCGAAATCAGCGGTGAATCGGTCGAACGCGGATGATAATCCGCCGGATCGATGTGCAGGCGCGTCAGCGAAATCGCCTCGATCAGCGCCAGCGCGATGTCGTTGACCCGCGCCACCAGCGGCGCCTCGTAATTGTCTCGGTCCGCGAGCACGCTGCGCGTTGCTCGCAAGTCGTCCAGCGCAACGATCAACGCAGGGATGGCCTCGCGCCCGCGTTGCAGGATCCTCCCCGCCGAGGCCGCGCTGCCGACCGGCTGACGCTGGGCGAGAATCTCCCACACCAGTTCGGAGTCCGGTCCATACGTCTGCAACGGACGCAGCAGAAGCACGTGCGATAGCCGCACCTCGGGCAGCGCCTCGATGAACGCTTCGACCGAATGGTCATCCGACAATTCCTGCGGGGAACCCGGATTGGCCTGCGCGCGCCGGATGCTCGCCAGCAGGTCGGCGCACCGCGCCGCGTGCGGCGCGTCACCGGCGCGAGCCAGCGCCGCTTCCAATCTCGCCGCGCATTGTTCCCAGGAGTCGCCGTCGCCCAGTGCCCGCGCTGTTGCCCACCAGGCGTCGTTCAGTTCAGCCGCCGGTCCTGCAGGCGTCGCGTCATCCTCGGCGCGCACCCCAAGCGCCGCGGCGAACACCAGCGCGGCCGCCGCGACACCGATCCGGCGATGAACCTTCTCGCGGCTTACGGAAATGTGCGGCTCCTCTACGCCAGGACGATCTTGCGCCGACCGCGCTTGCACTGGGCGGTCGCATTGCGCGTGTCCACCACGAGCTGGGCGTGGTCGACGATCCACTGGTAATCGTAGGAAGAATGGTCAGTCGCGATCAAGACGCAGTCGAAGTTCTTCAGCGCGGCGGCCGTAAGCGGGGTGCTCTTCATCCGCAGGTCGTGCTCTCGCTGCTTGTGCGTCTTCGGGAAGAAGGGGTCGTTGTAGGCCACTTTGACGCCTTTTTCCCGCAATAGTTCGATGATTTCGATGGAAGGCGATTCGCGCAGGTCGTCCACGTCCTTCTTGTAGGCCAGCCCCAGCACGAGCACTTTCGATCCGTTCAGCGGCTTGCGCTGGGCATTCAGCGCTTCCGCCGTGCGATGCACCACGTACTCCGGCATGTCCGTGTTGATCTCGCCGGCAAGCTCGATGAAGCGCGTATTCATGCCGTACTCGCGCGCCTTCCACGTCAGGTAGAACGGATCGATCGGGATGCAGTGCCCGCCCAGGCCGGGACCGGGGTAAAACGCCTGAAAGCCGAAAGGCTTCGTCGCCGCCGCCGCGATCACTTCCCAGACGTTGATGCCCATGCGGTCGAACAGCACTTTCATCTCGTTCACCAGCGCGATGTTCACCGAGCGGTACACGTTTTCGAGGATCTTCGCGGCCTCGGCCACTTCGCAGCTTGAGACCGGCACCACCGTGGTCAGCGCCGCGGCGTACATCGCCTTGGCCACCGCGAGGCTCCTCGGGCCATATCCACCCACCACTTTCGGAATGGTCGTCGTCGTGTGCGTTTTGCGGCCGGGATCTTCGCGCTCCGGGGAAAACGCTAGGTAGAAGTCGCGCTCCACCTTCAAGCCGCTCGCCTCAAGAATCGGAAGCATCAGCTCGCGCGTCGTGCCCGGATACGTCGTGCTCTCCAGCGCCACCAGGTGTCCGCGGCGCAAGTGCTTGGCGACCACTTCGCAGGTGCTCCGCACGTAGGTCATATCCGGCTCGCGCATCTTGGTCAGCGGCGTGGGCACGCAGATGATGATCGAATCCGCCTTCTTGAGGTCGGCGAAGTTCGTCGTCGCGCGAAACCTCTTTTCCCGCCGGGCGCGCGCGATGAAATCGGATTCGATGTGCTTGATGTAGCTCTTGCCCGCATTGAGCATGCTGATCTTGTGTTCGTCGATGTCGAACCCGATGCAATCGAAGCCCGCGTCAAAGAATGACCGCGTCAGCGGCAGGCCGACATAGCCCATGCCCACAATGCCGATGACGTATGAACGGTCCTGGATGCGCTCGATCAGTTTGCGATGGGTCACTTGAGTATTCTCCCGGATGTCAATCCTATAATGCATCGCGTAGGGTCGGGCCATGATAGGTGGCCCGGGTGCGCCTGCAAGCCGCCCCGTTGCCAACCTCGGGCCGCCCTTTTATCATCGCTTCCCTGCGACCGGCGCCGCCTGCGGGGACGCTATGCCGGCGCGTCGCCTTCGCCGCGCCTTCCGCGCAGGTATCGGCAGAGCGAGGGGAGCTTCTGAACCCGACCCCGCGACCGAACAGCGATCCGAGCGAAACCATGAGCCATTCCCTTGCGCCGGGACAGATCGCGCTCGCCCGGCCGGACATCACGCAACGTGAGATTGACGCCGTCGTCGCAGTACTGCGCGGCCCGAATCTGTCGCTCGGACCCAAGGCGCCGGAGTTTGAACAGGCGTTCGCGAACCTCTGTGGAACGCGGTTCGCCGTGGCCTGCAACAGCGGAACCAGCGCTCTGCACCTCGTTGTGCGCGCGCTCGGCATCGGCCCGGGCGATGAAGTCATCACCACGCCGTTTTCCTTCGTCGCATCCGCGAACTGCATCCTCTTCGAGGGCGCCAAGCCCGTGTTCGTCGACATCGCCCCCGACGACTGGTGCATCGACCCGGCGCGCATCACCGCGGCGATCACCCCGCGCACCCGGGCCATCATCCCGGTCGACGTCTTCGGGGTGATTCCGGACATGCCGGCGATTCGTGAAATCGCCCGGCGCCACAACCTCCGCATCATCGAGGACTCGTGCGAGGCCGCCGGCGCTTCCCGCGGCGGTCACCCCGCGGGCGCCCTGGGCGACGCCGGCGTATTCGGGTTTTACCCCAACAAGCAGATCACCACCGGCGAGGGCGGCATGGTCGTCACCGACGACGCCGACATCGCCGGCCTCTGCCGGTCGATCCGCAACCAGGGGCGCGGCGCCACCGCCTCCTGGCTGGCCCATGAGCGCCTGGGTTACAACTTCCGCCTCAGCGATATCAACTGCGCCATCGGTGTCGTGCAGGTCGAGCGCCTGCCGGAGATCCTCGCGGCAAGAGCGCGCGTGGCCGCGCAGTATGACGCCCGCCTGGCCGGCGATTCTCGACTCAGGACGCAGGCGACCCCTCCCGGTTGCTCAAAAAGTTGGTTCGTCTACGTCGTCCGCCTGGCAGACGACTATCCGCCCGAGGCACGCGACCGCGTGATCGAGGGGCTCCGCGCCCAGGGCATCGGCTGCAACAACTACTTCTCGCCGATCCACCTCCAGCCGTTCTACCGCGAACAGTACGGCTTCAAGCCCGGCGACTTTCCGATCTGCGAGGCGGTGGCGTCGCGCACCGTCGCGCTGCCCTTTCACGCGTTTCTCACAGAGGCGGAGATCGACCGAGTCGTGGCTGTTCTGCGGTCCCTGCTTTGATCCGGAAGCGATCTCGTGTGCGGGTAGGTCCCCCAAATCTCAGCATGTTGAATTGCGCCATACGAACTCCACGGCCAGCCGTATCCCCCATATTAACAGTGGATTAGGGTGCTCCGCCGGGTGAACAAAATGCTCCCTCACAGCCGATACCGGCCAGAGATGAAGTGCGGGTTGTACGTCCTTGCAGGGATGAGCCTTAGTAGGTAACTTCCGCAATGTGAGAAGTTGTCAACAGGGTGCGGTCTGAACTTCGGCGGCAGCTTGGCGCGCTGCGAGTCCCGATCGCCTTCCCGCGATGTATCCCACCTGGCGGCGCGCCGCCCAGTTCGGCGCTCCGCTTTGAACGTCTGCCCGAGGTTGAGTCTGAGGAGAACATTCGTGCGAACCCAAACCGCCTTTGTCCGGACGATGTGTGCCATTTGCACGTGCATCGGGCTTTTCTTCTCCACCATCACGACCCTGGCCGACGAAACCACGGATCGACTCGAACGCGCGGTCGCGCTCTTCGAGCAGGGCCAATACACCGCCGCCCAGGAAATCCTGGTGAAGATCGATCCCGAAGGACTCAACGATGAACAACGCGCCCTTCGCGACGAGTATGTCGATCGCACGCGCGTCGCCATCACCATGGTGGAAAAAGCGGAGATGGACTTCGAGCGGGCCGACGCAGCCATCGATCAGGATGACTTCGCCGCCGCCAAGGCGGCACTCATGGATGTGCTCGCCAACGAGTACGCCACCAGCGCCCAGCACGCCGACGCCCGCCAGCGCCTCGCCGACCTCGATGTCGTCGCCAGCGGCACGGCGGCGACGAAGCCCGCCACCATTGAGCCAGTGCAGCCGGCGCGTCCGGCAGATCCGGTAAATCAGACGGTCGAGCCAATGGTTGAGATTACGCCGACAGCGCCTCAGCCCACGCCTGCGCCGACAATCACTCAGCCGGTGACCCAACCGGTGACCCAGCCGGCAGCCACACCGCCGCCGGCTGCACCGGTGGGATCCACCCGCCAGCCGGTCGACGCGGAACGCGCGCGCTCGTTGGTCGATGAGGGCTACCAGATGCTCGAATCGGGGCGCACTGCCGAGGCGGAACGCTTGTTCCGTGCCGCGCTCGAGGCTGTTCCCGGCCACCCGCAGGCTACCGCCGGTCTGCACGAAGCGCAGCGCCACAGCAGCGTTGAAGTGGGCAGTCTCTCACTGATGGACCGCATCAAACGCCAGTGGCAGATCGCCTGGGAGCGCACCGTCTTCCAGTATCGCGAACTCGAGAAAGAAATCAGAAACGCCGTGTTCGACAAGCGCTTCGATCTTGCCCAGCAGGGTCTGCTCCGTGCCAGCCAGGTGCTTGAGGCCGGCAGCCAGTACGCCGAGCCGCGCGTCCGCTACGAAAGCCTGGTCAGCGAGTTGGAGGCGCTGAAGATCTACGTTGCAGAAGAGCGGCGCGTCGACGACGAAACGCGCGTCCGCGAGCAGCGCGAGCAGATCCAGGAAAAGGAACGCGCGCGCCAGCGCACACTTTCGGAGACCCGGCAGCGCCAGGTGAACGCGCTTATGGAGCAGGCGCTGCAGCTCAAGAAGGACCGCGACTTCAAGGGCGCCGTCGCCGTGCTCGACCAGGTGGTGGCTGTCGATCCGCAGAACGACCGCGCCAAGTGGTTGCGCGACGATCTCCTCGACATGTACGAACTCACCCGCCAGTACGACGCGGTGATGGAAAAACGCCGCCAGCAGCAGGCTGTGCTCGTCGATGCGGAAGAAGCCAAGATCCCGTGGCACACGCTGCTCAAGTACCCTGACAACTGGCTCGAGATCACCGCCGGCAACGAACGCAGGGCCTCCGGCCGCGAGCGGCTCACGCCGGAAGATCAGCAGCTTCACGCCAAGCTGGATCAAAACGTGCCTATCGACATCGATGATGTCGCACTGGTCGAGGTCATCGAGGGCATGGCCACCAACCAGGGTATCAACATCACCGTCGTCTGGAACGACTTGGAAGCCGTCGGCATCGACCGCGATCTGCCCGTGACGCTGCGCTTCGCGTCGGATGTGAAGCTCTCCAAGGCGTTGAACGAAGTCCTCCAGCAGGTCGGCGGCGGCGAAGTGCGCCTGGGCTATGTGGTCAACGACGGCGTGATCAAGATCGCGACCCAGCAGTTGCTCGACCAGGAGGTATACATCGACGTCTACCCCATCGAGGACTTGCTCCTTAGCGTGCCCGACTTTGAGGGGCCGGAAGTCTCCATTTCTGACGAAGGCGGTCAGGGCGGCCAGGGCGGCGGCGGCGTCGGTGGCGGCGGCGGTTTCG